>Ga0070668_100000126_pt1 | contig 47281 bp, 42 predicted proteins | sample KBSS43metaG_FD_64661 | JGI IMG/M metagenome (GOLD analysis project Ga0070668, IMG submission 64661) | Switchgrass rhizosphere microbial communities from Kellogg Biological Station, Michigan, USA - KBS S4-3 metaG | ecosystem: Host-associated > Plants > Roots > Rhizosphere > Soil ...
GCGGTCACCGACACCGGCCGGGAGATCCTCTACGACGAGGAGAACAAGCCGGGCGTCAGCAACCTGCTCACCATCTACGCCGCGCTGACCATGCGGACCATAGACGAGCTGCTGGAGCAGTACGACGGGCACGGCTACGGCGACCTGAAAAAGGATCTCGCCGAGATCGTGGTCGAGTTCGTCAAGCCGATCCAGGAGCGGACCCGCGCCTACCTGGAGGACCCGGGCTACCTCGACAAGGTGCTCGGCATCGGCGCCGAGAAGGCCCGCGCCGTCTCCGCGATCACGCTCGCCGAGGCCTACCAGAACGTCGGTTTCCTCCGCCCGGCCCGCGAGGCCTGAGCCGACGTGGCCCCGCCAGCTACAACGCGGATCGGCGTCGCGATCGACATCCCCGAGCCCTGGGGCGATCAGCTCACCCGGCGGCGGGCCGCGGCCGGTGACCCGCAGGCGGCGTACACGCCGGCGCACGTCACCCTGCTCGGCCCCACCGAGGTGCCGACCGCCGCGCTGCCGGCGGTGGAGCGGCATCTCGAAAAGGTGGCGTCGGCGCAGCCGCCGTTCACCATCCACCTGCGCGGTACGGGCACGTTCCGGCCGGTGACCGAGGTGGTCTTCGTGACGCTCGCGGTCGGGATCAGCGAGTGCGAGCTGCTCGCCGAGGCGATCACCGCGGCCGACGACGTCAACCGCGACTCCCGGTTCCCCTACCACCCGCACGTCACAGTGGCGCAGGACGTGCCGGCCGACGCCCTCGACGCGGTCTTCGAGGATCTCGCGGGCTTCTCGGCGAAGTTCCACGTCACCTCGTTCACGCTCTTCTCGCACGGTGGCGAGGGGCCCTGGCGGCCACGCCGCGACTTTCCGCTCGGCGCCTGATCCGTGTCGCGGGTCACGTCGGTTACCGTCTGCCCGTGAATCCGATCGACCGGGCGTTGGACGCCGCCGAGTCGCGCATCATGCGGCTGCGCCACAGGTCGCCGTACTTCGATCACCTGAGCCGGGCGGTGCTGCGCTACACCGAGGTGCAGGGCGGCCGGCTCGCCGCGGCGATCGCGTACTACGGCTTCTTCGCGATCTTCGCGCTGCTGCTGATCGGCTACTCGATCTTCGGCATCCTGCTGGAGAACAACCGCGAGCTGTTCGAGATCGTCCGCGACTTCCTGCGGCAGAACCTGCCCTTCCTCCAGCCGCAGGCGATCCTGGAAAGCGGCAAGACCGTCGGCATCGTCGGCATCATCGGGCTGACCTTCACCGGCGTCGGGTGGGTCGAGGCGATCCGCTCGTCGCAGCGGCTGATCTGGCGGCTCAACGAGAACCCGGGTTACATCGGCCTGCGCCAGGCCCTCGACCTGGTCGTGCTGGTCGGCATCCTGTTGCTGCTCGCGCTCTCCCAACTCGCCGTGTACGGCCTGGAGAAGGTGCTGTCATGGATGGCCGACGGGTTGATCCAGCAGGGGGTCAGCGTGCTGCTCACGCTGGCGGTCAACATGGTGCTCGCCGCGGCGTTGCTGGCCGCGGTGCCCAGGTTGCGGATGACCGTACGCCGGATGACACCGCCGGTGCTGCAGGTCGGCATCGGCATCATGCTGCTCAACACGGTCGGCAAGTCGTTCGTCGGCCTGGTCGAGCGCAATCCCGCGTACGGCCTGGTCGCCTCCGCCGTCGGCGTGCTCGTCTATCTCTATGTGTTCAACCAGCTGCTGCTCTTCGGCGCGGCCTGGGCGGCGACCAGTCCGCACGGCCGGGTGGTCGACCTGTCAGCTGACGATAAAACTGCCCCGGTGGGGCAAAACACCTGGATTCGGCACAGCCGCCCGGAATGATGGGCGCCGTGGGCACTCTCATGACGCTTGACCTGCCGGCCGGCTCGCCGGTCGCAGACCTCCCGTGGGTCATCACCATCGGAGCGCTGGGCGACGAGGACGACTGGGAGCCGGTGGTCTGCGGGCCGTATGAGCGGGCGCACGCCCTCGCCCTGGCCCAGGCCGTGGTCGCCGACGAGGACCTGATGGCGGTCGTCGAGCCGCTGCTGCCGCGGGTCGACGCCGAGGCGATCCGCGAGGAGGTCGAGTTGGCCCGCGCCGGCGCGCCGGCGGCGGCGGAGGAGGGCGACGGCTGGTCTTCGGTGGAGTCGGCGGAGGCCCGACCGGATGAGGCGTCCGTGCGGGTCCGGCCCGGGCGGGCGCCGACCGAGGTCGAGGTCCGCGCGGGGTGGGCCCGCATCGCCGAGCGGCTGACCGCCGCCTAACGCCCGAGCAGGGTGCGGATCCCAGCCATGTACGTCTGCTTGTCCGGCTGGCCGGTCAACAGCCGCTGCAGGCCATAGCCGGGCATCATCCCGAGGAGCACGGCGGTCACCGCGTCGATGTCCGTCCCGGCGGGCAACTCGCCGCTGTCCACCGCGTGCGCCGCCAGCCGCCGCAGGCTCGCGCGCAGCCCGCCGTACCGGTCGCGGACGATGTCGTGGATGGTCGGGTCGAGCATCGCCTCGCCCCAGACCTGGAGCGCGATCGGCAGGTTGCCGTCCGGGCCGAGTTGCTCCTCGATGCCGTCGAGCACCAGGTCCAACGACTCGACCAGCGGGAGCCGGCGGTCGGCCACGGCCTCGATGTGCTGCTGGAGGCCGCCGGCGGTGGAGGCCGCGATGGCGTTGATGATCTCGTTTTTCGACTTGAAGTAGCGGTAGACCGCGCCGACCGACAGCCCCGCCTCCTTGATCAGGTCCTGCATCGAGGTGTTGTGCAGGCCGTTGCGCAGGAAGCAGACGCGGGCGGCGGCGAGGATCTGCTGGCGGCGGGCGGTGAGGTGGTCCGCGGAGACACGTGGCACGGGGCACATCATAAAACGAACGCTCGTTCTTGACGCGCACGGGTGGCGAGGAGCACGCTGTCCGTATAAAAGAACGAGCATTCGTTTTAGGAGCAGATCATGCGCCGCACCGCACTGACACTCGGCGTCCTCATCGCCGTCGCCGTGGTCGCCGTCCAGGCCCTCCTGGTGCCGCTGTTCGCCGCGCCGGCGGCGAATCTCGCGCCACGCGACCTGCCGATCGCGGTGGCCGGCCCGCCGCAACTGGCCGCCCAGCTGACCGCCGCACACCCCGGCGCCTTCGACATCAGGACGGTGGCCGACCCGGACGCCGCGATCAAGAACCGGGAGGTGTACGGGGCGGTGCTGCTCACCCCCGGCGGGCCCGAGGTGCACGTCGCCTCGGCGGCCGGCCCGACCGTGTCGGCGCTGCTCACCCAGGCCGCGGCCGAGCTGGGCAAGTCGGTCCCGGGCGGCGTCCCGGTGCGCGACGTGGTGCCGCTGGACGCGGACGACCCGCGCGGGGCCGGCTTCGGGGCGGGCTTCCTGCCGATGGCGATCACCAGCCTGCTGGCCGGGGTGCTGATCTTCTTCGCCGTCCGGCGGCGGGCCGCCCGGATCGTCGCGCTCGGCTCCTACGCGGTTCTCGCCGGGCTGGCCGGCGCCCTGGTGCAGCAGCAATGGCTGGGCATCCTGCCCGGCGACTTCCTCGCGGTGGCCGGCGCGCTCGGGCTGTTCGGGCTGGCCGTGGCCGGGGCGATGACCGGGCTGGCGGCGCTGCTCGACCGGGGCGGTCTGGCCCTCGGCGCGGCGGTGCTGTTCCTGGTGGGCAACGCGCTCTCCGGTATTGCCGCGGTCCCCGAGTTGTTGCCGCAGCCGTGGGGCGAGGTCGGCCAGTGGCTGCCGATCGGGGCCGGTGGCACGCTGCTGCGGTCGGTCGCCTACTTCGGCGGGAGCGGCGCCGGGCCGGCGGTGGCGGTGCTCACGGCGTACGCGATCGGGGGGTTGACCTTGGTCTTGGTGGGCCGGCGTGGGCTGGCCGGCAAGCCGGCGGCGGTCCCGGCCGGTGCCCCGGCGGAACTGGTCCCGGCGCGCTGAGATAGTGGTCGGATGGTGATTTCGCGGCGATGGGCGGTCTTCCTGACGGCGGTCGGGGTGTGGACGTGGGTGATCTGGCCCCGGTTCGCGCTGGCGATCTATCGGGACGACCGCTCCTTCGCCGACGGTACGCCGACCTCGTTCCTCTGGGTGCACGCGGTGCTGATCGCGGCGTCGCTCGCGATCGGCACGACGGTCGGGATGCTGGGCGTACGGGCGTGGCGCGCCGCCCGCCGGACACCGGGCGCGAACCGGCGCGGCGCCGAAGAATCCGTGGGTGTGGGCGCCTCGCCGCCGGAAGATTAACGGCATGTTACGCCCGTGACAGGGCAATTCGCTCCCAGAATGTCTAAACCGACGTTCAATTCAGATCGCCGGTTGCGGCCAGATAACGGTGCGCCAACAGTCCGGCCGGAAACTCAGCCGCCGTCCTGGCCTGCGGCTACGCTCCCCAACTTGAAGACTCACCGACGGGTGTCGGTGTGCATTGGAAGGAGGGCGTCTTGCGCCCAGTACGTGGGAAGCGGATTGTTGCGGTTCTCGCGGCAGGTGGGCTGACGCTCGCCGCCGCCGCGTGTGGAAACGCCCCGGCCGAGACTCCCAGTGGCAGCAGCAGCGCCAGCACTGCTGCGGCATATAAAGCCTGCATGGTGACCGACATCGGCGGCATCGACGACAAGTCGTTCAACGCGTCGGCGTGGGCCGGCATGGAGGCCGCCAAGGGCCAGGCGTCGAACGTCGCGACGAAGAACACGGTGTCGACGGCCGAGGCCGACTACGAGCCCAACCTGCGCGCGTTCGTCACGCAGAAATGCAACTTCATCCTCGCGGTCGGCGGCCTGATGGGCGACGCCACCAAGAAGGTCGCGACGGAGAGCAGCACGTCGCAGTTCGGGATCGTGGACAGTTCCTCGAGCGCCCCCAACGTCTACCCGATGCAGTTCGCCACCCACCAGGCCGCGTTCCTCGCCGGCTACCTGGCCGCGGGCTACTCGAAGTCGGGCAAGGTGGCCACCTTCGGCGGCCTCAAGATCCCGCCGGTCACGATCTTCATGGACGGCTTCGCCGACGGCGTGGCCCACTTCAACAAGGTCAAGAGCAAGAACGTCCAGGTGCTCGGCTGGGACAAGGCCAAGCAGAACGGCTCGTTCGCGGAGAGCTTCATCGACAAGGCCAAGGGCAAGACGATCGCGAGCACCTTCGCGTCCCAGGGCGCCGATGTGATCATGCCGGTCGCCGGCGGCACCGGTCTCGGTGCGGCCGACTACGCCAAGGGCACCGGCGGCAAGCTGTCGATCATCTGGGTCGACCAGGACGGCTGCCAGAGCGCCGCGCAGGACTGCTCGGTCTTCCTGACCACCGTGGTCAAGAACATCAAGGATGCGGTGCAGAAGGCCGTCGTGGCCGGCGCCACCGGTCAGCAGCTCACCGCGACCCCGGGCTACCTGGGCACGCTGGAGAACGACGGTGTCTCGCTGGCGCCGTACAACGAGTTCGACAGCAAGGTCGACGCCGGCCTCAAGGGCGAGGTCGACAAGCTCAAGGCCGACATCATCGCGGGCACCGTAAAGGTTGAGTCGCCCTCCGCGCCAAAGTGAGGCTTGACTAGGTAACATCTGGCCGCCGCTCGACTGCGAGGACGATTCGCAGTCGCGCGGCGGTTCCCGTTCTCTCACCAGATCAGCTCACCAGATCAGCCGAGGTCAGGAGATTCCGCTGAGACTCGAACTGCGCGGCATCACCAAGCGCTTCGGCGACCTGGTGGCCAACGATCACATCGACATCACGGTCGAGCCCGGCGAGGTGCACGCGCTCCTCGGCGAGAACGGCGCCGGCAAGTCAACCCTGATGAACCAGCTGTACGGGCTGCTCCAGCCGGACGAGGGCGAGATCCTCGTGAACGGCGAGGCCAAGGTCTTCCGCAGCCCGCGGGACGCCATCGCGGCCGGCATCGGCATGGTCCACCAGCACTTCATGCTGGTCCCGGTCTTCACCGTGGCCGACAACATCGCGCTGGGCGCCGAGGACGTGCGCGGCGGCCCGCTCGGCATCCTCGACCGGCGGCGCATGCGCCGGGATGTGCTGGCCACCTCGCAGAAATACGGCCTGCCGATCGACCCGGACGCGCTGGTGGAAAACCTCCCGGTCGGCGCGCAGCAGCGGGTGGAGATCGTCAAGGCGCTGATCCGCGACGTCGACCTGCTGATCCTCGACGAGCCCACCGCGGTGCTGACCCCGCAGGAGACCGACGAGCTGCTGGGCGTCATGCGGTCGCTGGCCGAGACCGGCAAGTCGATCGTCTTCATCACCCACAAGCTCCGCGAGGTCAAGGCGATCGCCGACCGGATCACCGTGATCCGGCGCGGCCGCACGGTCGGGACGGCCTCGCCCGACACGTCCGAGGACGAGCTCGCCGCCCTCATGGTCGGGCGCGAGGTGAGCCTCGAGGTCACCAAAGGCGCGGCCGAGCCGGGCCGCGAGGTGCTCAAGGTCCGCGGCCTCGTGGTGGACGACGACCGCGGCGTCCGCGCGGTCGACGGCATCGACCTCGACGTCCGGGCCGGTGAGGTGCTGGGCATCGCCGGCGTGCAGGGCAACGGGCAGACCGAGCTGGTCGAGGCGATCATGGGGCTGCGCGCGGCGACGGCCGGCACGATGCAGCTCGACAACGAGGATCTCGGCGCGCTGAGCACCAAAAAGATCCTGCAGTCCGGCGTCGGCTACATCCCCGAGGACCGCAGCCTCGACGGCGTGGTCAAGGAGTTCTCGGTCGCCGAAAACCTGGTGCTGGACATGTACGACCGGCCGCCGTACGGCAACGCCGTCCGGCTCAACCCCAAGGCGATCGCCGACAACGCGGCGGAGCGGGTGACTCAGTTCGACATCCGGACGTCGTCCGCCGAGTCCGCGGTCGGCACGCTCTCCGGCGGCAACCAGCAGAAGGTCGTCGTGGCCCGGGAGATGTCCCGCCCGCTGCGACTGATGATCGCGTCGCAGCCGACCCGCGGCGTGGACGTCGGTTCGATCGAGTTCATCCACAACCAGATCGTCCACGAGCGGGACAACGGCACCGCCGTCCTCGTGGTCTCCAGCGAACTGGACGAGGTCGTCGGCCTGGCCGACCGGATCGCCGTCATGTATCGCGGCCGGATCCTGGCCACCGTGTCGCCGGGCATGCCGCGCGAGGAGATCGGTCTGCTGATGGCCGGCATCACCGGCGCGGACGAGGAAGAGGGAACGAAGTGACCACCGACGTCGAGGCGCCGACGCCGCCCAAGAAGGACGAGGAGCGGCCGGAATCGTTCCTGAGCCTGTTCCTGCGCAACCTCTGGTCGGCCAACACGGTGACGGTCACCGCCCTGTCGATCCTCCTCGCGCTGGTCATCGGCGCCGTACTGATGGTCGTCTCGGACTCGACGGTCCTGTCGAAGTTCTCCTACTTCACCGCCCGGCCGTCCGACGCGCTGACCGCCAGCTGGGATCTGATCAGCGCGGCCTACGCCGACCTGTTCCGCGGCGCGATCTTCGACCCGGCCGCGGTCCAGGCCTGGTTCGACGGCACCGGCACCTGGCAGGCGGCGTTCAACCCGATCTCGGAGACGCTGACCTACGCGGCGCCGCTGGTCTTCACCGGCCTCGCCGTGGCGATCGCCTTCCGCGGCGGCCTCTTCAACATCGGCGGACAGGGCCAGGCGGTGATCGGCTGCGTCACCTCGGCGGTGGCCGGCTTCGCCTTCGGCCTGCCGCCGGTCATCAACCTCGTCGTCGCGCTGCTCTTCGGCATCCTCGGCGGTGCGCTGTGGGGCTTCGTGCCCGGTCTGCTCAAGGCCCGCACCGGCGCGCACGAGGTGATCACGACGATCATGCTCAACTACACGGCCACGCTGTTCCTCAGCTGGCTGATCCTGCAGAAGGGCGTGCAGGACCCCAACCGCACCGACGCGATCAGCAAGACCGTCGACGCGTCGGCCCAGCTGCCGGCCATGCCGTCGCCGCTGCGGGTCCACCTGGGCATCGTGCTCGCGGTGCTTGCCGTGATCGGGATCTCCTGGCTGATCAATCGGTCCGCGTTCGGGTTCGAACTGCGCGCGGTGGGCGTCAACCCGCCCGCCGCCCGGACCGCCGGGATGAGCGTCGCCCGGACGTACACCCTGCTCATGGTCGTCTCCGGCGCGCTCGCCGGCCTCGGCGGCGCGGTGCAGGTGCTGGGCACGGCCGACAAGCTGACCCCGCAGGTGGCCGGCAACATCGGCTTCGACGGCCTGCTGGTCGCCCTGCTGGGCCGCAACAAGCCGTGGGGCACGCTGTTCGCCGCGATCCTGTACGGCGCGCTGCGGGCGGGCGGCAACCTGATGCAGGCCGACGTCGGGATCTCGCTCGAACTGGTCACCGTCGTGCAGGCCCTGATCGTCATCTTCATCGCCGCGCCGGCCCTGATCAAGGCGATCTTCCAACTCCGCGCCGCCCGTTCCGCTCGGCTCGGCACCTCGATGGCGAAGGGCTGGTGAGCGGCGTGTCGACCGCGACCGTGGAAGACCCGACCGAGGTCAAGGCCCCGGAGCGGTTCTGGAGCAGGGCCCGCCGGCTCGGCGTCGGACTGGTGCTCATCGGCCTGGTGGCGGCGCTGTTCTTCGGCTCGCTCGCCGAGTCGAAGACCGCCCGCTTCACGCTCAGCGAGGACGCCGAGGGCGCGGCGCTGTCGATCAACGGCCAGTTCGGCGCGATCCTGTTCGGGATCGTCACGGTCGTGACCGGTGGGCTGCTGCTGGCCGGCATCGCCCATCGCCGGCAGACCGCGCTGCTCGGCCTCGGCATCCTGACCTTCGTGCTGTCCTTCCTGTGCTGGCAGGTGGCCGGCAAGTTCCTGCCCCTGGTGGACACCGTCGGCGGGTCGCTGGAACTCGCCCTGCCGCTCATCCTGGGCGCCCTGGCCGGCGTGCTCGGCGAGCGTTCCGGCGTGGTCAACGTGGCGATCGAAGGCCAGTTCCTGATGGGCGCGTTCGGCGCCGCCCTGGTCGGCACCATGGCCACCAGCGTGTGGGCCGGCCTGATCAGCGCGGTCGTCGGCGGCGTGATCATCGCCGCGATGCTGGCCGTGCTCGCCATCCGCTACCTGGTCGACCAGGTCGTGGTCGGCATCGTGCTCAACCTCTTCGCGCTCGGCGTCACCGGCTTCCTCTACGAGCGCCTCATGCAGACCGACGCGCAGAAGTACAACCAGCCGCCGCAGCTGCCCGAGTGGCGGATCCCCGGCCTCGCCGACATCCCGGTCATCGGCCCGGTGCTCTTCGACACCAACCTGCTCGTGTGGCTCGGCCTGATCCTGGTCTTCGTGATCCATTTCGGGCTCACCCGGACCCGCTGGGGCCTGCGTACCCGGGCGGTCGGCGAGCACCCCACCGCGGCCGACACGGTGGGCATCCGGGTGCGCGGGCTGCGCTACCTGAACGTCCTGCTCGGCGGCGTGATCGCGGGCGCCGGCGGGGCGTATTTCACGCTGGTGTCCACCGGCAGCTTCACCAAGAACATGACCGCCGGCGCGGGCTTCATCGCGCTGGCCGCGCTGATCTTCGGCAGGTGGACCCCGTTCGGTGCGCTGGGCGCGGCGTTGTTCTTCGGCTTCGCGCAAAAGCTGGCCAGCTATCTGAGCGCGGTCGGCAGCCCGGTGCCCAACCAGTTCCTCAACATGCTGCCGTACCTCGCCACGATCATCGCGGTGGCCGGCCTGGTCGGCCGGGTGCGCGCACCCGCCGCCGACGGCGTGCCCTATGTGAAGAGCTGACAGAATCGTCGGCATGGAGATCGACTGGGCAGGGCTGCGGGCCGCCGCCATCGAGGCCATGCGGCACGCGTACGCGCCGTATTCCGACTTCCCGGTCGGCGTCGCCGGCCTGGTGGACGACGGCCGCGTGGTGGTCGGCTGCAACGTGGAGAACGCGTCCTACGGCGTCGGGCTGTGCGCGGAGTGCGGGTTGGTCAGCTCGCTGCACGCGACCGGCGGCGGGCGGCTCGTGGCGGTCTCGTGCGTCGACGCCAACGGCAACCCGCTGATGCCCTGTGGCCGCTGCCGCCAGCTGCTCTACGAGCACGGCGGGCCGGAATGCCTGGTCGAGGCGCTGCCCCGGCCGCTGCGGATGGCCGAGCTGCTGCCGCACGCGTTCGGCCCGGACGACCTGGACAAGGTGACCGGCTCGGCGGCCGGCCACCAGGTGCCGGACGGCCTGGCGAAATGGCGCGGGCGGGGCACCGTTTTCGTGCATCCGGACCTGTCCGGCGGCGAGACGGTGTGGACTGCGTACTGGGAGCGTTCCGGCGGGAGCGACGCGGAGAAGGGGGTTCTCGAGGAGGGCCCGAACTTCCCGACCACCGCGCAGGCGGTGACCTGGGGGCTGGTCCGCACGCCGCGGATCGTGGTGGTGGCCGCGGACGGCGGTCTGAGCTGGGCCGGCGAGAGCGAGCCACCGGAGGGCATCCCCGTCCGGTGGCAGCAGGACTGACTGAAGGAAACCGACATGAGTGAGTTCGCGGCGGTCGACGTCATCCGGGCCAAGCGGGACGGCCACCGGCTGAGCGACGCGCAGATCGACTGGGTGGTCGACGCCTACACCCGGGGCGTCGTCGCCGACGAGCAGATGTCCGCGCTGGCCATGGCGATCCTGCTGCGCGGCATGACGGCCGGCGAGATCGCCCGCTGGACCGCCGCGATGATCGCCAGCGGCGAGCGGCTGGACCTGTCCGAGGTGCGCCGGCCGACCGCCGACAAGCACTCCACCGGCGGCGTCGGCGACAAGATCACCCTGCCGCTCACCCCGCTCGTCGCCGCGTGCGGCGCCGCCGTCCCGCAGCTCTCCGGCCGCGGCCTCGGCCACACCGGCGGCACGCTGGACAAGCTCGAATCGATCGCGGGCTGGCAGGCGAGCATCTCGAACGACGCGTTCAAGCGGCAACTGCAGGAGATCGGCGCGGTCATCTGCGCGGCCGGCGAGGGCCTCGCCCCGGCCGACCGCAAGCTGTACGCGTTGCGCGACGTCACCGGCACGGTCGAGGCCATCCCGCTGATCGCCAGCTCGATCATGAGCAAGAAGATCGCCGAGGGCACCGGCGCGCTGGTCCTCGACGTCAAGGTCGGCACCGGCGCGTTCATGAAGGACCTCGCCACCGCCCGGGAACTCGCGAGCACCATGGTGCAGCTCGGCAAGGACAGCGGGGTCACCACGATCGCGCTGCTCACCGACATGAACACCCCGCTCGGGTACGCGATCGGCAACGCGGTGGAGGTGGCCGAGTCGGTCGAGGTGCTGTCCGGTGGCGGGCCGGCCGACGTGGTCGAGCTCACCCTGGCGCTGGCCCACGAGATGCTCGCCGCCGCCGGGATCGACGCCGACCCGGCCAAGGTGCTCGAGTCCGGCGCGGCCATGGACACATGGCGAGCGATGATCCGGGCACAGGGCGGCGACCCGGACGCGCCGTTACCGGCCGCCCGGGAGACCGAGGTGCTGACGGCGCCGGCGAGCGGGGTGGTGACGGCCGTCGACGCGTACCGGATCGGGGTCGCCGCCTGGCGGCTCGGCGCCGGGCGGGCCCGCAAGGAAGATCCGGTCAGCTTCGGTGCCGGCGTGATGCTCCGGGTCCGGCCGGGCGACCGGGTGGCGGCCGGTGACGTGCTGCTGGAGTTGCGGGCCGACGACGCGAGCCGGATCCCCGCGGCGCGCGACGAGGCGGCGGCGGCAATCACCATCGGTGAGAAATCGCCCAACCCTACAAAGCTTATGCTCGACCGCATAGCCTGACGCATCATGACGAAGGCCGCACCCGACCCGCGCGCGGTTCGCGAGGCCAGCCTCGACGAGCTCGAGCGGCTCGGACTGCCGGTGCCGCCGCCGGGGTTTCCGCTGGTCTGGGAGCCGGGCGACACCATCGACCTGCGACCCACCGCCGAGATCGAGGCGCGCGCCGCGGTCCTGCACGTGGTCGTCGCGCGGTGCTTCGGCATGCCCACCGAGGCGGCGATGAGCTGGCTGCTCGGATCGCATCTCGTCGATCTCGTCACGCCGCCGGAGTGGCAGTTCGTGATCGGCGCGAAGGGTGATCACCGCTCGTTCGTGCTGCACCACGACGCGGTCTTCGCGCTGGCCTGGCTGCTGGGCCTGAGCCGCCACCTCGACCCGACGGCGCCGCCCGAACAGCGGCTGATGTCGCAGATGCCCGACCTGCCGGCCGGGGAGACCTTCGACAGTTGGCGCTCCCGGTCGTTGATGTCGCCGCGCGACCCGGTCGAGGCGGCCGTGCTGCTGGATCTCTACTACTGCCTGGACTGGGCGTTCCAGGAGGCGGAACAGGGCGGGCTGCCGCTGCCCGGCGAGATCGACGGCAACGCCATCGGCCAGCGGAGGTGGGCGTTGGAGTGGGCGATCGTCTTCCACGGCCCGTATCACGACCAGCCCGCCGAATGGGAAGAAGTCGATCTCTCCGTCTAGCGGCGGCAAAGTTCAAGATCAAAATCTGCTGTCGTAGCTGGGTGGGTGATACGGACCGCTGCTCACGCCGAGGACCGGGGCGGTCCGGGCTGGCCGCTGGCGCGTCCAGAACGCCCAGCCCACCCCGGCGACCTGCGTGAGTGGTCGCGGTCACCCCGCAAACCCACGGGTCAGTGCCGGGGCTTGTAGGTGGTCAGGTCGATCGCCGCGGTGACCGTCACCGGGGTGGTGGGTAGCGCGGCGGCCCGGACGTGGCGGGCGCTCGGGGTCATGCCGATCAGGGTGCGCGCCTCGGCGGCGGACAGGTGCAGCTCGTGGCGCAGGGTGATCGAGCCGTCCGGCTTGAAGTGGTCGCCCAGGGCGGCGCCCACCCGGGCGGCCTTGTCCGGGTCGACGTGGATCAGGCCGTGCGCCGCGATCAGCTCGCGGAGGTGGCCGGCGGCTGGGGTGACCACCAGGAGCCGGCCGTCGGGGCGCACGACGCGCCGGAACTCGGGTCCGTTGCGGGGCGCGAAGACATTGAGGAGCACGGCCGCCGAGGCGTCGGCCAGCGGCAGCGGGCGCCACAGGTCGGCCAGTACGGCGGCGGCGCGCGGGTGGGCCCGGGCCGCGCGGCGCAGGGCCGGCTTGGCGACGTCCAGGCCCAGGCCGCTTGCGTCCGGGGTGGCGTCGAGCACTCGGGCCAGGTAGTGGCCGGTGCCGACGCCCGCGTCGACGATCAGCGGGGCCACCGCGCCGGCCTCCGACCGGCCCGCGCCGGCGATCGGGAGTGCGGCGGCCTCCGATTGGCCCGCGCCGGCGATCGGGAGTGCGGCCTCCGGGCGGCCCGCGGCGTTCGCCAGCGCGTCGGCGATGAAGTCGTAGTGGCCCGCGGCGAGGAAGTCGGCGCGGTCGGCGACCATCTCGGCGGTGTCGCCCACGTGCGGCATGCGGCCGCCGGAGAGGTCGGCGTACCCCTGCCGGGCCATGTCGAAGCTGTGCCCGAGCGGACAGCGCAGCGCCCGCTCGGCGCGGGCGAGGGGCTGCCGGCAGATCGGACAGCGCAGGTACGGCAATGCTCCGTCGATCATTTACCGCCTCCCTCTAGGCTCGGCTGATGTCCGCCATCGCACATTCCGACATCGTCAAGGCGCCGAAGGCGCTGCTGCACGACCACCTGGACGGTGGCCTGCGGCCCGCGACCATCATCGAACTGGCCGACGCGGTGGGGCACCGGCTGCCCGCCGACGACCCGGCGACGCTCGGCGAGTGGTTCGTCGCCGCGGCCGACTCCGGCTCGCTGGAACGCTACCTGGAGACGTTCGCGCACACCGTGGCGGTGATGCAGACCGAGACCGGCCTGCACCGGGTCGCCAAGGAGTGCGCGCTGGACCTGGCCGCGGACGGCGTCGTCTACGCCGAGGTGCGGTATGCCCCGGAGCAGCACCTGCAGCAGGGCCTGAGCCTCGACCAGGTGGTCGACGCGGTCGCCGCGGGCTTCACCGAGGGCGCCGCCGAGGCGGCCGCGCAGGGCACCCCGATCCGGATCGGCACGCTGCTGACCGCGATGCGGCACGCCGCCCGTTCGCAGGAGATCGCCGAGCTGGCCGTGCGATACCGCGACACGGGTGTGGTGGGCTTCGACATCGCCGGCGCGGAGGCCGGTTTTCCCCCCACCCGGCATCTGGACGCGTTCGAGTACCTCCAGCGGGAGAACTTCCATTTCACCATTCACGCCGGCGAGGCGTTCGGGCTGCCGTCGATCTGGCAGGCGATCCAGTGGTGCGGCGCCGACCGCCTGGGGCACGGCGTGCGGCTGGTGGACGACATCACCGGCACGCCGGGCGAGGGCACGCCGGTGCTGGGCCGGCTCGCGGCGTACGTCCGGGACAAGCGGATCCCGCTGGAGCTGTGTCCGTCGTCCAACGTGCAGACCGGCGCCGCGGCCTCGATCGCCGAGCACCCGATCGGGCTGCTGCATGATCTGCGTTTCCGGGTGACCGTCAATACGGACAACCGGCTCATGAGCGGCACCTCGATGTCCCGCGAGATGGCCCTGCTCAGCGAGGCGTTCGGGTGGGGTTGGGCGGAGTTGCAGTGGCTGACGATCAACGCCATGAAGTCGGCCTTCATCCCGTACGACGAGCGTCTGGCGATCATCACGGAGATCATCAAGCCGGCGTACGCGAAGCTGGTCGGCTGACCACGATGGCGCATTCAACTCGCCCTCCGGCCCATAGCACTGCCGGTTCGGTGAAGTTGATCAACCATTCGGCCAGAATGCTCCCAACAAAGACTGCAAAAACGGGCATCTTGCCTTGCCGTTGGGCCGAGACCGCGCAATCGTCTCTCCTGCCGCGATCCACTACGATCGGGTCCGACCGGTCCGCGTCACCCCCGCGCCGCACCGGTCGGAAAGAGTGACACTGAGAGAACCCCACATATACAAGTAGTCACATCGAACCGGCGATCTCGCACTTCGGCGGAGGAACATCCCGCCACACAACCGGTCCGTGGACGGCTGCTCTTTCTCTTTGACACTCGTCGTGATGGAATCTCGGGGGCCCGACGCGGCAGTCGGCCGTGTGCGGAGCCCGGCGAGCCGAGTGCCGGGCCCGAATCAGGAGGACGGTGACGTGAGCAAGCGCCCCGAGACGGCGACCGGCGTCATGTCGCGTCTCCGTCGGCCGGCCGATCGGTTGCGAGACCTGCCGATCTGGTCGAAGCTCGGCCTAATCATGCTGGTGCCCACCCTGGCGACGATCATCGTCGGTGTCAGCGGGCTGGTGGACCACATCGACGAGGCCAGCAACGCGGAGCGCGCCCGCACCCTTTCGGTGTTGTCGGAAGCCGCCGGTGGTCTGGTCGACCACCTGCAGAACGAGCGCGCGTACGGCCTGATGATCAGGACGAACGCCGGTCGCCCGCCGGTCAAGGCGGCGGCCCTGACTTCGTATGAGGCCGAGCACACCCAGGTCGATCGGGCCAAGGTGGCGTATTCGCAGCAGAAGGCCGCGCTGGAGGACGTGCCCGCCAAGGTCGGCACGCTGCTGCTGCGGCTCGATCGCAACCTCGAGGACCTGCCGGCCGCCCGCAGCCAGATCGCCAACGGCAAGCTGGGCATCAAAGAGGTCGAGGAGCCCTACAACAAGCTGATCGAAGACTTGATCAGCGTTCGTGAGGCCTCGGCCCAGCTGGCCAGCGACACCGCGCTGAGCGACCACCTGCGTGCGGTCGCCGCGGTGGCCCAGGCCAAGGAATACATCGCGCAGCAGCGCGACGTCGGCCACCGGGTGCTGGAAAAGGGCGACGTCGCGGTCGAGCTGCGGCGTGACTTCGTCGCCACCCAGACCGGTTTCGACCTGGCCGGCACGACGCTCCATTCGGTCGGCACGGATGCCGAGATCCAGCTCTTCGACCGGATCTCCTACGACCCGGCCGCCCGGCAGGCGACCAACCTCACTATCCCGCTCGTCGGCCTGCAGGGCCAGAACTCCAAGCGGATCCCGTTCGACTCCCAGTCCTGGGAGACGGCGATGACCGGCTACAACAAGCTGTTCCGTGCCGTGGAGCAGAAGATGGACGCCGCCGTCGTGGTCCAGGCCACCGACCTGCGCAACGACGTGAACCGGCGGGTCTTCATCGAGACCAGCGTGCTGCTCGGCATGCTGCTGCTGGCCATCCTGTTCGCCTGGCTGGTCGCCCGGTCGATGGCCCGCTCGCTGCGTGAGCTGCGCCAGGGTGCGCTCTCGGTGGCCCAGTTCGGCCTTCCGCACGCGGTGAGCCGGCTGCGTGATCCGGCGCTGTCCAGTTCGCTCACCCCGGCGCAGGTCGCCGACCAGATCGCCGAGCCGCTGCCGGTGCGCAGCCGAGACGAGTTCGGTCAGGTGACCGAGGCGTTCAACGCGGTCCACCTCGAGGCCGTCCGTACCGCGGCCGAGCAGGCCGCACTGCGCTCCTCCGTCGCGACGATGTTCGTCAACCTGGCCCGCCGCTCGCAGATCCTGGTCGACCGGCTCATCGGTCACCTGGACCGTCTGGAGCGCGGCGAGGAAGACCCGGACCGCCTGGCCGAGCTGTTCCAGCTCGACCACCTGGCCACCCGGATGCGCCGCAACGACGAAAACCTCCTGGTGCTCGCGGGCGCCGACTCGACGCGTGTGCAGCGCGAGCCGGCCGCTTTGATCGACGTGTTGCGCGCCGCGCAGTCCGAGGTGGAGCACTACACCCGCATCGAGTTCGGCATGATCGACCGGGACATCGAGGTGGCGGCGCACGCCGTCAACGACATGGTCCACCTGGTCGCCGAGCTGTTCGACAACGCGACCGCGTTCTCCCCGCCCAACTCGACGGTCATCGTCGAGGCCCGGCGGCTGGGCGACGGCGCGCTGCTCTCGGTCGAGGACCGCGGCATCGGCATCAGCCGCGAGCAGCTGCGCGACCTCAACGAGCGGCTCGCCAACCCGCCCATGGTGGACGTCGCCGTCTCCCGGATGATGGGCCTGGTCGTGGTCGCCCGGCTGGCCAACCGGCACGGCGTCAAGGTCGAGCTGCGCCCGGCCGACACCGAGCGCGGCACCGTGGCCGAGGTGGGCCTGCCGATCTCGGTGCTCATCGCGGGCGCCTCGACCGGTGCGATCGGCGCGGGCCGGATGCAGGCCGTCGGCGGCGGTTACGACAACGGTCCGCAGGGTCGGCCCGGCTTCGCCGAGCCGCTCGCCCTGGAAAGCGGTCGCGGTGGTTACCCCGGCGGCCGCCCGTTCGACCCCAACCCGCCGATGACGTCCGGTGGCATGCTCGGCGCCAATGGCCGTTCGGTCCCCGCGTGGTCCGATCTCACCGGTGCGCCGGCCAGCAACGGATTCGGCTCCAACGGCCTCGGCCCGGTCAACGGCTCGGGTGCCAACGGGATGGGCCCGGGCGGTGGGGTCAACGGCAGCAACGGCGCCAACGGCTTCTACGGCCCGCGCAGCAACGAGGTGATCCCGCCGCTGCCGTCGTCCGGCCCGCCGTCGTCGCCGCAGGGCTTCGCCGGTCCCGACGGGCTGCCGCAGCGCCGCACCACCGAGCAGCAGGGCGACTCGGGCGGCTTCGGTGCCACGATTCCGCGCCAGCTGCCGGCCAACCCGGAAAACCAGGGCCGGAATCCGTATGCTCCGCCCGTGTCGGGCCCGCCGGTGCCGCCGATCTCCGCGCCGCCGGTGCCCTCCGCGCCGCCGTATGGTGGCCGGCCGATCTCCTCGCCGCCCGGCGTGGAACCGCCGGTCTCGGCCCCGCCGACAAACAACCCGGTCTCCTCCGCCCCGGCATCGTCCGCGCCGCCGGCGTGGCCGCCCGCCCCGGAACGAGACCAGAGCGCGCCCCCGCACGTGCCGGAGAGCCTCGCCGCGGCGCTCGACATGACCGCCGAGATCCCGCGCTACCGGCCGGAGCGCTCCGACCAGTACCCGCAGGTCGAACGCCCGACCAACCCGCAGACCGCGCCGATCCCGTCGTCCGCCCCGCCGGCCGGTCCGGCCTCCGCCGCCCCGGTCTCGGCGGCGCCCGCCTCGGGTGCTCCGCAGACCGACGCGCAGCGGGCCGCCGCGGCGGCCAAGGCGGCGCACGAGGCGGCGGCGGCGCAGGCCGCCGAGGCTCAGGCCACCGCGGCCGCGCAGATCGCCGCGGCGCAGGCCGCCCGGCAGCGGGACAACTCGGGCCAGTTCGCCGACGAGACAATGGAGTTGCCGATCTTCCGGGAGCTCGAGTCGGCCTGGTTCACGACGGCCCACCCGGCCGAGCCCGCAAAGCCGACGAGCACTTCCGGCGACGACCAGGTAACCTCGCAACGGATCCCCACCGGGGAACCGGCTCGGTCGGTCGGCGTGCCCCAGCAGGCGGTGTCGCCCGAGTCGCGCGATCTCGATCCGGTTGGGGTGGGTGCCTCGCAGGGCAACGGATCAAACGGCGTCGCCACCAACCCGTGGCGCACCGCGGCCGACGAGGGCTGGCAGGCAGCCCGGGCGGCTGCCGAGGCGCCGGTTGACACCACGACCACGGCGGGTCTCCCCAAGCGCACGCCGATGGCGCAGCTCGTCCCCGGCGGTGTCGACCGCGGCGGGGCGTCCGTCCAGCGCCGCACCCCCGAAGGTGTCCGCGGTCTGCTGTCCGCGTACCACCGGGGTGTGCAGCGCGGCCGCACCAAGGAACAATCGACCAACCCGGAGGAGACTCCGGGAGGGCAGCAGTCGTCGCAGGCTGGCAAGGAGCATGAGGCATGACATCTACGCAGGATCTCGGTTGGCTCCTGGCCAACTTCGCCGACCGCGTTCCGGGAGTCGCACATGCGATCGCGGTCTCGGCCGACGGTCTTCTCCTGGCAGCGTCGCGGGATCTGCCGCGTGACCGTGCCGACCAGCTGGCGGCCATCGCCTCCGGCCTGGTCAGCCTGACCCAGGGTGCCGCCCGGTGCTTTGAGGGTGGCGCGGTGCTGCAAACGGTCGTCGAGATGGACAACGGATTCCTCTTCCTGATGTCGATCTCCGACGGTTCGTCGTTCGCGGTCCTCGCGGCCCGCAGCTGCGACGTCGGGCAGGTGGGCTACGAGATGGCTCTCCTGGTCGACCGCGTCGGCGAGGCACTGACCCCCGCACCGCGCTCCGCGGCCGGGGTCCTGGGCTGAGCGGGGCGGTCGGCTGTTTCGACGGCTGTCCAAAACATTGACAACAAGAGACACTTCTAGGGTTCGAGGAAGGGGTGAGCGGTGACGATGCCCGAACGCGATGAGCCGACCGGCGCACTGGTCCGACCATATGCCGTGACCCGTGGTCGGACCCGACCGAAGCTTGAGATAGCGCTGGAAGCGCTGGTCGAGACAACCGTGCGCGGCCGATCTGGAATGATCCGCGGCGGGCAGGGTGGAAGCGAGCATCAGTACATCGCGGCTATGTGCGACGGCGGCCGTGTGCAGTCGCTTGCCGAAATCGCCGCACGCATGCAACTGCCGCTCGGGGTGGCTCGGGTAATCGTCGCTGACATGGCCTCGGACGGCCTGGTTGCGGTGTATGAGCCCACGTCGCTGGATGACGAGACCGACGCGGTAGGCACGGAACTGCTGGAAAGGGTGCTGAGTGGACTTCGCAGGCTCTGACATGTCGCACCGTCCCGCTGCGGGACGCGTTACATCGGCGAAGATTGTCATCGCCGGTGGGTTCGGCGTCGGCAAGACGACGCTGGTCGGGTCGGTCTCCGAGATCACCCCGCTGACCACCGAGGCCATCATGACCTCGGCGGGTGTGGGTGTCGACGACAACCGGCAGGTTCCGGGCAAGATGACGACCACCGTGGCCATGGACTTCGGCCGGATCAGCATCGACCGCGACCTGATCCTCTACCTGTTCGGCACGCCGGGCCAGACGCGGTTCTGGTTCATGTGGGACGAGCTGGTGCGAGGCGCGATCGGTGCGGTCGTCATGGTGGACACCCGCCGTCTCGCCGACTGCTTCGCCGCCATCGACTTCTTCGAGCATCGCCGCCTGCCATACCTGGTGGCGATCAACTGCTTCGACGGTATGCAGTATCACAACGCCCAGGACGTCCGCGACGCACTCGCGATCGCGAACGACGTGCCGGTGGTGAGCTGTGACGCCCGCAACCGCGAGTCGACGAAGAACGTGCTCATCTCGCTGGTCGAGTATGTGCTGACCATGCGTCGGTCCCGCGCGGTGGCGCCGGCCTGACGTCCGTCCCGTCCATAGCCTGGTCGAAGCCCCGCTCCGCAGTGCCGGAGCGGGGCTTCGCCGTGTCCCGGGCCCGGGATCAATCGATCTGAGTGTCAATTCGCGGTCGGACCTGTCCGGCTGCACACAGGAGGTTTCCATGGCCAAGGGCTACTGGGTCAGTGTCTACCCCGCCATTTCCGACCCCGAGAGGCTGACCGCCTACGGCGAACTGGCCCGGTCGGCCGTCCAGGCTGGGGGCGGGCGAACCCTGTCCCGTGGCGGTCGAGTCGTCGCCCACGAAGCCGGAATCACGCAACGCGTCGTTCTGGTCGAGTTCGACAGCTTCGAGCAGGCCGTCGCGGCATACGAGAGCGAGGCGTACCAGAAGGCGCTGGTGGCCCTCCCCGACGGCTTCGAGCGCGACTTCCGCATCATCGAAGGCGTCGACTGACCGGCGGCCGGGGCAGCATCTTGGGCTGGTGCGGGGAATGTCTCACGGCAGCAACGGCAGCTTGCCGACGAGTTTGTCCACCGGGTTGCGCGGGCCGACGATGCTGACCGCGTAGTAGTCGAGGGTCGCCGCCGGGGTGCCGCCCACGGTGCTCAGATACTCGGCGTAGACCCGGGTCTGCTGGGCGGCGGCCGGCATGTCGGCGACGAAGAAGTCCGGCCGGGCCGCGGCCTTCGCGCGGATCGCCCGCAAGGTGGCGGGATCGGCCGCCAGCACGGTGCAGCCGGCCCAGGGCAGGCCGGGGTGGGCGTTGCCGTCTGCGTCCACGGCATCGGCGCCGAGCAGGCCGCTGACCGCCTGGGAGGTTGCCGCGGCGGTGCAGACGGCCGCGTTCGCCGCCCGTCCGGGCGGCAGCGTGGCGTCGACCACCATCACCCATTTCAGCCGGGCCGCGCGGGTCGGCGTCCCGGGGTCGATCTCCTCCGTGGCAAATCCGATCATCGAGGTACTCCTGTGCAATCATTCGGCTTGACGGAAAAATGCTAGGCATGTGTCAGTGAGGACCGCAAAGGATCCGTACTAATCTCGGAAAGAGGCCCGATATGGCGGATCTGGACGAACTTGATAAGGCGATCCTGCGGGAACTGCAGGCGGATGCACGGCGGACCAACCGGGAGATCGCGGCCGCGGTCGGGGTGTCGCCCACCACCGCCCTGGACCGGACCCGGGCGCTCCGGCAGCGGGGCATCATCCGCGGCGCGATCCTCGACGTCGACCTGCCCGCTATCGGCCGTCCCGTGCAGGCCCTCATCGCGATCCGCATCCGGCCGCCGTCGCGCCGCAACATAGAGGCGTTCCGCGAGTGGGTGAGCGCCCTGCCCGACACCCTGGGCCTGTACGTCACCACCGGCAGCGAAGACTTCATCATCCACGTCGCCGTGCCCGACAACGAAAGCCTCTACGCGTTCGTCATCGACCGGCTGACCGAGCGGCCCGAGGTTGCGGACGTGCGCACGTCGATCGTCTTCGAGCACATCCGCAACAACCGGATCCGGCCACGCTGAAACGCGTCGTCCGATCTCCGCCAGACCGGTGGCCCGCGCCCGGCCAGGATCGGAGGCATGGAGAACGTTTTGAACGGCAAGGTGGCCTTGGTGACCGGCGGCGGGCGCGGGATCGGCGCCGCGGTGGCGCTGCGGCTCGCCGCACAGGGCGCCGAGGTGGCGCTGACCTACCGGCAGGACGGTGATCGGGCCGCGGCCGTGGTTTCCCAGATCACCGGGATGGGTGGCCGGGCGCTGGCGATCCAGGCCGACAGTGCCGACCCGGCCGCCGTGGTCGGATCGGTCGATCGGGTCGCGACGGAACTGGGCCGGCTGGACATCCTGGTGAACAACGCGGGGGCGTTCCTGCTCGGGCCGTTCGAGGAACTCGGGCCGGCGGAGTTGGAACAGACCGTGGCGGTGAACGTCCGGGCGCCGTTCCTCGCGACCCAGGCGGCGGCCCGGCACATGGCGGCCGGCGGCCGGATCATCAACATCGGCAGCAACATGGCCGAGCGGGCGGTCTTTCCCGGCTTCAGCCTCTACGCGATGAGCAAGGCGTCGTTGACCGGCCTCACAAAGGCGTTGGGGCGCGAACTCGGGCCCCGCGCCATCACGGTCAACCTGGTGAATCCCGGGCCCACGGACACGGACAGCAACCCCGCGGACGGCCCCACCGCGGCGGCCGTGAGCGGCTTCACGGCGCTGGGCCACTACGCCGAACCGTCCGACGTGGCGGCCACGGTGGCGTTCCTGGCGGGCCCGGAGGGTCGCTACATCACCGGCGCGACGGTGAACGTCGACGGCGGCTTCACGATCTGACCGCGTCGCGGCCGGCGGTCACGAGGCCGGGATGATCCGGCGCGTCTCGTACGCCCACATCGCGATCTCCACCCGGTTCCGGGCGCCCAGCTTGGCCATCAGGCTGGCCAGGTGGGTCTTCACCGTGCTGAGGCTGATGTGCAGGGAGTCGGCGATCTCGGTGTTGGTCAGGCCGCGGGCCACGGCGAGCAGCACCTCGTCCTCGCGGGCGGTGACCGGGCTGATCGGCTGGACGGCGGGCCGGCCGGCCGGGAGGTCGGCGAACGACTGCAGCAGGCGAACCGTGACGCTCGGCGCGATGAGCGCGTCGCCGGCCGCGGCCGACCGCACGGCCTGGGCCAGCAGTTCCGGCCCGGCGTCCTTGAGCAGGAAGCCGCGAGCCCCGGCGCGCAACGCGCCATAGACGTACTCATCCAGGTCAAAGGTGGTGATCACGACTACGGCCATCGGGTCGGGGACGCCCGGGCCGGCGAGCAGCCGGGTGGCCTCCACCCCGTCCAGCTCGGGCATCCGGATGTCGAACAGGCAGACGTCCGGCCGCAGGTCGCGAGCGAGGCGTACGGCGGCACGCCCGTCGGACGCCTCGCCCACGACCTCCACATCGGATTGGGCGTCCAGCATGATCCGCAGGCCGGTACGGATGATGGCCTGATCGTCAGCGACGACTACGCGAATGGACACCGCCGCCCGTCCTTCCTCGCGGTAGTTCGGCCACCACCTGCCAGCCCCGGTCGGCGCCCGGCCCGGCCCGCAGCTGCCCACCGAGCAGGGCGGCCCGCTCGCGCAGCCCGGCCAGGCCGTAGCCGTCGCGGACGCGGCCGGCTCGGGCACCGTCGTCCTGGACGGTCACCCGGACACGTTGTGGTTCGCCGGTGACCCGGACGACGACCTCGGTGGCGCCGACCGCGTGCCGCATCGCGTTGGTCACCGACTCCTGCACGATGCGATAGACCGCCGCGTCCACGGCCGGGGACAGCGTCTCCAACTCGCCGTCGAGACCCAGGTCGACGCGGAGCCGTCCGGCCGGGGAGCGGGTCAGCCGGTGCAGGTCACCGACGCCGGCCTGCGGACTGAGTTCGGCGCCGCTGCCGCGCAGCGCGGCGACCATGGCCCGCATCTGCTCGAGGGTGCGGGCGCCGTCCTCCTCCACGCCCTCCAGCGCCTCGACCGCGGCGGCCGGGTCGGTGCCGGCGAGAACCCGGCCGGCCTGGGCGCGGATCACCATGGCGGAGACGTGATGGGCCACCGTGTCGTGCAACTCCCGGGCGATTCGCTCGCGCTCCAGCGAACGTGCCTGTTCCAGCTGCCGGTCGCGGCCGGTCGCCCAGAACCGCACCGACACGGCCAACGCCGCGGGCAGGAGCAGGAACACGAAGCCGCCGATCTGTTCACCGACGGGGGCCTCGTCGGTGATCGTCGACAGCGTGAACGTAGCGAGGATCAGCACGCCGCCGAGCACGATCTCGCGTCCCGAGCCCCACCGGGGCAGGGCGTACACCAGCACGAGCACGACCAGGCTGGTGTACAGGCCGACCGGTTCGGGCGGACCGGCCAGGGTGGCGAGCTGGAGCACGATGATCGCGCCGAAGCCGAGCGCCACCGTCGCGAGCGGGTGGGTCCGCCGCCAGAGGGTCAGCGCCACGTGCCAGGCGGCGAGCAGCGCGGCGGCCGGCCGCCACGCGAGATCCGCACGCAGCGTGGTCTCCAGCACCACACCGCACAGGCCTGCCGCGAGCAGCACCCAGTCGCGCCACACCCGGGCCGGGGGGCCGGGCGGGCGCGGCTCGGCCCAGAAGGTCCGCAAGTCGTCGCGCAGCACGGTTTCAGCCTAGAGACCTCGCCACTTTGCACATCGGCCGAAAGAACGGGGCGTTGCTCCGCCCGGGGACCGACGGTTCCGCGGCTCGCGGGCCGATGCCGCGGGACGGCATCGCGACGACCCTCAGTTGTCGACAGCCGACGACATGGAGGACCCGATGCTTTCCCGCACCCTCTTTCGCATGGCAGCCGGCGCCGCGCGCCGGCCCTGGCGGGTGATCGCCGCGTGGCTGCTCGCCGCGACGATCGCGGTCGCCGCCGCGGCGGCCTTCGGTGGCCGGACCGCCGACGAGATGACCGCGCCGGGACTGGATTCCCAGCGCGCCGCGGAGCTCCTCGAACGCGCGGGCACCGGCCAGGAGGGCATGACCGCCCAGGTGGTCGTCACCCCGGCCGACGGCGGCGGGACGTTCCTGGCCGACGACGGCCCGGCCCGTACCGCGCTGCGCCGGCTGCAGGCCGAGGTGGGCACCCTTCCGCACGTGCTGTCGACCAGCGATCCCGCGGGGGCGCTCGACCGGGGCCGGGACGCCGCCGTGTCCGGCGGCCTGGTCTCGGCCGACGGCCGGATCGCGGTGATCCGGGTGCAGTACCCCGAGCCGAGCCGGCTGTCGGTCGACGACCTGGACGCCCTGGTCGACCTCGGCGACCGGCTGCGCGGCGAGTTGCCCCTGCGCATCGAGATGGGCGGGAGCCTGTTCTACGTCTTCTCCGACGCCGGTGCCGGCGTCGGCGAGTTGGTCGGCATCCTCGCCGCCGCGGCCATCCTCTTCCTGGCCTTCGGGTCGCTCACCGCCGCCGCGTTGCCCATCGGCATGGCGTTGTTCGGGTTGACCGTCGGCGTTTCCACCATGACGGTGCTCGCCGCGGTGACCGAGATCCCGACCTTCGCACCGGTGCTCGGCAGCATGGTCGGGCTCGGCGTCGGCATCGATTACGCGCTGTTCGTGCTCGCCCGGCACCGGGAGTACCTCGGGCGCGGGATGGAACCGCGCGAGGCGGCCGGGTGGGCGGTGGCCACCGCCGGCCGACCGGTGCTCTTCGCCGGCGCGACCGTCGTCGTGTCGATCCTCGGCATGGCGGCCGCGAACGTGCCCTTCATGACGATGGGCGGCATCGCGGTGTCGATCGTCGTCACCGTCATGGTGGCCGCGTCGGTGACGTTGCTGCCCGCCTTCCTCGGCGTCGCCGGTCCGCGCCTGGCCCGGGCCGGCCGGTTCGCACGCCGGCGTGCACGGAGTGCTCCCGACGTGCCGGCGGCCGGGTGGCGTCGCTGGATCGAGCACGTGAACCGGCATCCGGTGCCGTATGCGCTGGCCGCGGCCGGGCTGCTGGTGGCCGCGGCGCTGCCCGTGTTCGGCCTGCGGGTCGGCCTGCCCGACGACGGTTCGCTGCCGGCGAGCCGCACCGAGCGCCGCGCATACGATCTGGTCGCGGAGGGGTTCGGCGCGGGTACCAACGGCCCGTTCGTCATCGCCGTGGACACCGCCGGTGCCCCGGGCGTGGTGGACCGGCTGGTCACGGCGGTCGCGGCGGATCCGGGCGTGGCATCGGTCGCGCCGCCCCAGGTGGACCGGGACACCGGGATCGCGAGCCTGGTGGTGTTCCCGACCACCGGCCCGCAGCAGCGGGCCACCGCCGACACCGTCGCCCGGCTGCGTGCCGACGTGCTGCCCGGCGTCGTCGGGGCCGGGCCGGCGAGCGCCCACGTCGGCGGCGCGGCGGCCGCCCTGTCCGATGTGGGCAAGCGGACCAGCGAGCGGCTGCCGCTGTTCATCGGGGCCGTGTTGGCCGTGTCGTTCGTCCTGTTGCTGCTGGTCTTCCGGTCGGTGCTGGTGCCGCTGAAGGCGGTGCTGATGAACCTGCTGAGCATCGGCGCGGCCTACGGCGTCCTGGTCGCGGTGTTCCAATGGGGCTGGGGCGCGAGGCTGATCGGCCTGGAGTCCACGGTGCCGATCGTGTCGTTCATCCCGATGTTCCTGTTCGCGATCCTGTTCGGGTTGTCGATGGACTACGAGGTCTTCCTGCTGTCCCGGGTGCGCGAGGAGTATCTGCGTACCGGAGACAACGCCACCGCGATCGTCCGGGGCGTGTCGAGCACCGCCCGGGTCATCACCTCGGCCGCGCTCATCATGGTTGCGGTGTTCCTGTCCTTCGCCGTCGCGAATGACCCGTCGACCAAGATGTTCGGCTTCGGCCTGGCCACCGCGATCTTCGTGGATGCCACGGTGGTACGCATGGTGCTGGTCCCGGCGACCATGACGCTCCTGGGCCGGGCCAATTGGTGGCTGCCGCGCCGGCTGGACCGGGTGGTTCCGGGCGGCCCGGACGGCGGCGAGGCGGGCGAAGCCGACCGGGTCCTCGCCGCCGTGCGCTGAGCCCGGACATGGGAACGGCCGCGAGCTACGCGCTCGCGGCCGTTGCGTGCCGGTCGGTCAGCTGGTGCGGTAGTCGGCGTTGTTGTTGCGGTAGTCGTCGGAGCCCTGGCCGTCGCGGGTGAAGTCCCAGCCGCCGGCCGCCTCGCGGCCCGGGCGGCCGCCCATCGCGAAGCCGCCGATCTCCTGACCGCGCCGCCACCCGCGGAAATAGCCGGTGGTGTGGGCCGCGATGCTGGCCGCGTCGCGGACGATGCGCAGCGGACGCTCCTCGCGCAGCGGGGAGCCGGGCACGAGGTTGGCCTGCGGCACCCGCTTGGGCAGGCCGGCCGGGGTCTCGGCGGCGATCTCGGGCGTCGCCGCCTTTTCCGCGGCGCGCCAGCCGGTGTCGTTGGGGTTGGCCCAGTCGAGCGTGTCGGCCTCGCTGTGGCCGGTGAACCACGCCGAGCGGGCCGCCGCGAAGATCAACAGGTCGCCGTCGCTGCTGTCGGCCGGGACCGGCGGCGTGGTGCTGCGGTCGAGGGCGGTCAGCGTCGTGCTCATGTTGGTGCTGGTGCTGGTGCTGGTGCTGGTGCTGGTGACCGGGCCGCGCCGGCCGCCGCGACGGCCGTCGCCATCCACCAGGCGCAGCGGCGGCGGATCGCTGATCGCCGGCATGCTGGGCAGCGTCGTGTCGAGGCTGTTGCCGAGCTGGGGCTCGACCAGGCGCAGGGCCGGCGGCTCCTTGGGCATGTCCTGCCACGGCGGCTTGACCCGGCCCTCGGCGGGCGGGAGGCCGGCCGACGCGGCCGGGGTCGCCGGCAGGTCGTCGCCGGCGTTGCTGTTGATCAGCGGCCAGTTGGCGCGGGAGCCGGGCTCGCTGATCTCCTGCGCCGGGCGCTGCGCCGGCATCGGCAGCGTGTAGTCGGTGGCACCGCCGGGCGCCGGCGACGACGGGCGGGTGGCCGGCCGCGACGGGATGACGGTGCGCTGGCGCTCGGCGCGCGCATTGTTGATCGCCGCGTTGGTGAGGGTGGCCCGGAACGGCTGGCCGCTGTCGGCCGGTGAGGCCGGCGGCAGACCGCCGGCGGCCGGCGACATCGGCGCCGCGGCGGGATTGCGCGTCGCCGGAACCGGGCGCGTGCCGGGGGTGATCGGCGTCATGCCCGGCGGAGGCGGCGGCACCGAGACCGGCTGGGTGCCCGGCCCGGACACCGGCCGGCCGGCCGGCCCGGACACCGGGCGGTTGCCCGGTGCGGAGACCGGGCGGCTGGCGGGGCTGGACACCGGGCGGCTGCCAGGGGCGGACACCGGGCGGCTGCCGGGGGCGGACACCGGGCGGTTGCCGGGGGCCGCGGCACGGTTGGGGAAGGCGGCGGCCGGGGCCACCGGCGGCGGCGTCACCGGGCGCGGCGCGGCCGGCGGCGGCATGATCGGGTTGGGCGCGACCGGCGGGGTGGTCAGCGGGTGCGGCGTGACCGGGCCGTTGCCGGCGGCCGCGGGCTCGCGGCGGCTGCGGCGCCCACTGTAGGACGGGGCGGACTTGAGGGTGACCGGCTCGGCGGACCGGCGCCCGATCGCGGGGGCGGCCGTGGTGGCCGGGACGGCCCGGCTGGCGAGCGTGCCGATCAGCGATGCGCAGGCCGTGTCGCAGGCCCGCACCGCGGCGATGGCCTGGCGGACCGTGTCGGCCGCGGCCGCGGCGAGGGACTTGTTGATCCCGCCGCGGCGGGGCGACTCGGTGATCGCGACGGCGAGCGCGGTGACCGCGGCGATGGTCTCGTCCTCGGTGCCGGAGCCGGCCCGGGTCAGCTCGGCCGCGACATCCGCGGCGATCTGCTCGGCTGCGCCGTGTGCGGTGAGCCGGCCCGGCTCGGGCAGCGCGTCCAGCACGGCCAGGGCGAGCGGATGGGCGGGGTCGGGGTAGGCCCGCAGGGCGGCGGGGTAGAGCTCGCGCAGCACCTCGCGGAGCGCCATGGCGGCGCCGTGCCGCCCGTTGAGCAGCGCCACGTGGGCGGCCAGGACCGGCTTGTAGCTGACCAGATCGCGCGGCACCGGCAGGTTGCCCGGCTCGAGCGCACCGGCCTGCAGCGCCCGGGCGAGGCCGACGGCCCGGCGGGCAGCGTGCGGTGCCTGCATCTCCTCGACCGAGTCGTCGTCGGCGAAGCGCTCGGCGAAGTCGTCGGTCGTGTCGTCGTCGGCCACCACCAACGGCCGGCCAGCGGCGGTGAGCAGCGAGGTGACCAGGTGGTCGTCGCTGTCGGCGGCGACCGCGGCGTCGGTGAACCCGCTCGTCCGTTCCACGAGCAGCGACCCGAGCTCGGCATAGCCGCCGGGGTCGTCGCTGATCTCGTGGACGCCGAGCAGTCGTCCTGCGTCGTCCACCACGGCGATGGTCAGCCGCGCGGCCGAGGCCGAACGCACCGATTCATCAGCCGACGCCAGACCGCAGTACACGCGCACGAGCGCCACGGCGTCGTCCTCCTCCCCGGGTGAGGCTCACCCTCGACCGGCCGCGCGGATCGGGCCCCCGATCGCCGCCGGCGTGAATAAGCCTCATTGCTGTCGTTTGGCCAAGCACTGATGGTCCCTGGTGAGGGGTCAGTCGCGCCAGTCCACAGCGGCAGAGATCTTGCCGATTACTGAGCGCCAACCGAGACTTGCCTGTTGTGCCCCGATTTTCTTCAATCGCCGTCGACCGAAGAATCCGCCCATACCACCGCTCTCCGCGGACCGGAGGGACTCGTCCAGGTCATCGAGCGGCGAGCCGGGCGACAGGGCCAGGATCACCGGCTTGAGCCGGAGTGCGTAACCCAGGTCCCGGGCCACCTCGCCGGCGGCGATGAGCAGCGGCAGGTCCCACGTGTCGTGCCCGCCACGCAGATTTTCCACCACGAGGTCAAGCTCGTAGCGGTCCTCCGGCTGCGGGTCGATGTCGGTCGACTGTACCTGGTCGGCGAGAGCGGCCCAGGTGTCGAGTTGCGCGAGATCGTGCGGAGCACCCGAACGAATGAAGGAGACGAGCGATTCGGGGCTCTTGAAGGCGAGCAGGCGGCCCTTGTGACTGAGGAACATGGGCACCTCCTCGTCATCCGCCTGGGCGGCGGACTCGTCCGCCTCGTCCTCGAAATCGGCCGGATCGGGCTCCTCGGCCGCCTTTTCGTCGGCGTCCGCCGCGCCCTCCGCGAGCAGCGCCTTGAACTCCTCGTCGACGATCTCGCCCTCGTCCTCGTCCTCCTCGGCCTCGGCGGCGCGCCGCTTGCGGGCCTCGAACGGGTCGTCCTCGTCCACCACGACCTCGGTGGGGGTGACCTCGGACGACGCGCGGTAGGCGCGCAGGGTCAGCCCGACGCCCGCCGGGAGCGCGATCTCCACCGGCTCGATGCGGACCTGCGCCCAGAGCTCGGGCCCGGAGAGCCCGGATGCGGACGGCGCGGCCACGGGCGCGGACGCCTCGGGCTCGTCGGACTGGCTGGTCACGGTGACCTCCGGGTTGGATCGGGCTCTCTGCGGGACGGTGATTCTGCCGACACACCCTAATGGGCAGGCCTGGGCGAGGCTTACCGTCCCCCGCACTTCTGCATTGACCGATAAAGGATGGTCAGAAACCTTTCGGGTGCCAGACCGTCTTGGTCTCCAGCAGAGCGGTCATCGGGTGCAGCCCCGGGTCGGCGGTGAAGTCGACCCCGCCGGCCGGCGGGCGGAGCACCCGCTTGAGTGTCCCGGCGGCCGACCGCTCCAACTCGGTGGCGAGCTGCGGGTCGTCGACGCCGGTGAGATCGAGGGCGTTGACGTCGGCGTGCGAGGCGAGCCAGGGCGCGATCTCGGCGGCCCGGCCGGTGAGCAGGTTGACCACCCCGCCCGGCACGTCGGAGGTGGCGAGCACCTCGGCGAGCGTGATCGCGACCTGCGGGTTGGCCGCGACCACCACCACCGCGTTGCCGGTCACCACGGCCGGCGCGAGCACGCTGACCAGGCCGAGCAGCGACTGCGGGGCGATCACGCCGACCACGCCGGTGGGTTCCGGGGCGGAGATGTTGAAGAACGGCCCGGCCACCGGGTTGGCCCCGCCGGCCACCTGGGCGATCTTGTCGGACCACCCCGCATACCACACCCAGCGGTCGATCGCGGCGTCCACCTCGGCCGCGCTCACCCCGAGGGCCACGAACTCGGCTCGCCGGGCCTCGATCATCTCGGCGATGCGGTAAAGGACCTGACCCCGGTTGTACGCCGTGGCGCCGGCCCACTTCGGCTGGGCCGCGCGAGCCGCGACCACCGCGTCGCGTGCGTCCTTGCGGGACGCGAGAGCCGCGTTGTCGCCGTCCACCAGATACGTCCGTCCTGACTCGCTGCGCGGGAACTTGCCGCCGATGTACAGCTTGTAGGTCTTGCGGACGGCCAGCCGGGTCCGCTCGGCGACCGCCACCGCCGACCGCTCCGACGAGCCGGCCGTCGTCTGCGCGCTGCCGGACTGCCCGCTGCCGGACTGCCCGCTGCCGGACTGCCCATCGCCGGACTGGATGGCGCCGGACTGGATGGCGCCGGACTGGATGGCGCCGGATTGGGCGGCGCCGGATTGGGCGGGACCGCGAGCGCTCTTGGCCGATCCGGTGGCCTCGGCGCGGGCCGCCTTGGCGGGCGCCGCGCCGGACTTCGTGGACTTAGGCAAGGTAAGCCTCCAGGCCGTGGCGGCCGCCCTCGCGACCGTAACCGGACTCCTTGTAGCCGCCGAACGGCGAGGTGGGGTCGAACTTGTTGAACGTGTTGGCCCAGACCACCCCGGCGCGCAGCCGATCGGCCATGGCCAGGATCCGTGATCCCTTTTCGGTCCAGATGCCGGCCGACAGCCCGTACGGCGTGTTGTTGGCCTTTTCGACGGCCTCGTCCGGGGTTCGGAAGGTGAGGACCGAGAGCACCGGCCCGAAGATCTCTTCCCGGGCGATCCGGTGCGCCTGGGTCACCCCCGTGAAGATCGTCGGCGCGAACCAGAAGCCCCGGTCGGGCAACTCGCACGGCGGCGACCAGCGTTCCGCGCCCTCGCCGGCACCAATTTCCGACAATTCGGTAATCCGGGCCAGCTGGGCCGCGGAGTTGATCGCGCCGATGTCGGTGTTCTTGTCCAGCGGGTCGCCCACCCGCAGCGTGGCCATCCGCCGCTTGAGCGAGGCCAGCAGCTCCTCGGCGATCGACTCCTGGACCAGCAGCCGGGAACCGGCGCAGCAGACGTGGCCCTGGTTGAAGAAGATGCCGTTGACGATGCCCTCGACGGCCTGGTCGATCGGCGCGTCGTCGAAGACGATGTTGGCCGCCTTACCGCCCAGTTCGAGCGTCACCTTTTTGCCGGTGCCGGCCACCGAGCGGGCGATCTGCCGGCCCACCTCGGTCGAGCCGGTGAAGGCCACCTTGTTCACATCCGGGTGTTCCACCAGGTAGCGCCCGGTGTCGCCGGCGCCGGTCACGATGTTGACCACGCCCGGCGGCAGGTCGGCCTGGCGGCAGACGTCGGCGAAGAACAGCGCGGACAGCGGCGTCGTCTCGGCCGGCTTGAGTACCACCGTGTTGCCGGTGGCCAGCGCCGGCGCGATCTTCCACGCCAGCATGAGCAGCGGGAAGTTCCACGGGATGACCTGGCCGGCCACGCCCAGCGGCCGGGGATCCGGACCGAACCCCGCGTACTGCAGCTTGTCGGCCCAGCCCGCGTAGTAGAAGAAGTGGGCGGCGACCAGCGGCAGGTCGACGTCGCGCGACTCCTTGATCGGCTTGCCGTTGTCGAGCGACTCGAGGACGGCCAGCTCACGCGACCGCTCCTGGATGATCCGGGCGATCCGGAACAGGTATTTCGCCCGCTCCGAGCCGGGCAGGGCGGACCAGTCCCGGAACGCCCGGCGGGCGGCGGCCACGGCGCGGTCGACATCCTCCGGGCCGCCCAGGGCCACCTCGGAGAGCACCTCCTCGGTCGCCGGGTTGACCGTCTTGAAGGTGCCCTTGCCCTCGGCGAAGGCGCCGTCGATGAAGAGCCCGTAGGCCGGCGCGATGTCGACGATCGCGCGGGACTCCGGGGCGGGAGCGTAGTCGAACACTAGTGGCGGTCCTCTCGCGATGCGGCGGAGTCACCTCGAACCGGCCCTGCCGGGCCGGAAAAGCGGTGCGGCGGTGCGGCCGGGGCGCTGCGGTGCGGCGCCCCAGCAGGAGCTGGGGCGTTGCGGTGCGGCGCCGGGGTCGGGGCGTTGCGGTGCAGCGTCCGGGTCGGGGCGTTGCGGTGCAGCGTCCGGGTCGGGGCGTTGCGGTGCGGCGGAGCCGTCTCGGTCGGCACGGCTCAGTCCAGGGTGAAGTAGTCGGGACCGGCGTAATGGCCGGTGCTGAGCTTGGTGCGCTGCATCAGCAGGTCGTTGAGCAGCGAGGAGGCGCCGAACCGGAACCAGTCCGGGTGCAGCCAGTCGTCGCCCACCGTCTCGTTGATCAGGACCAGGTATTTGATGGCGTCCTTGGTCGTCCGGATGCCGCCGGCCGGCTTGACCCCGATCTGCCGCCCGTACGCGGCGCGGAAGTCGCGCACCGCCTCGAGCATCACCAGCGTCACCGGCAGGGTGGCCGCGACCGGGACCTTGCCGGTCGAGGTCTTGATGAAGTCGGCGCCGGCCAGCATCGCCAGCCAGGAGGCGCGGCGGACGTTGTCATACGTCCCCAGCTCGCCGGTCTCGAGGATGACCTTGAGATGGGCCGCCCCGCACGCCTCCTTGACCGCGACGATCTCGTCGAAGACCTTGGCGTAGTCGCCGGCCAGGAACGCCCCGCGGCTGATCACCATGTCGATCTCGTCGGCGCCGCCGGCCACCGCGTCGCGCGTGTCGGCGAGCTTGACGTCGAGCGGCGCCTGGCCGGACGGGAAGGCGGTGGCCACGCTCGCCAGGTGGACCCCGCTGCCGGCGAGCACCGCGGCGGCGACCGGGACCATCGCCGGATAGACGCAGACCGCGGCCACCGGCGGGCAGCTCGGATCGGCGGGGTCGGGGCGCAGCGCCTTGGCGGAGAGCGCGCGAACCTTGCCGGGGGTGTCGGCACCCTCCAGCGTCGTGAGGTCGACCATCCGGATCGCCAGGTCGATGGCCTGTGCCTTGGCGGTCGTCTTCACCGATCGGGTGCCGAGGGCCGCCGCCCGGGCCTCGACACCCACCTTGTCGACCCCCGGCAATCCGTGCAGGAAGGTGCGGAGATTGGCGGTGGAATCGGGCAGGCCGGACAGGGATGCCGGGGCCGTCGCAGTCATGAAAGGGATTCTACGCGGGCTGCCGACAGTTGATCTTGCTTGGCCGGTAGGTTGTGCCCGTGGACGTACAGGTCGTAGATCACCCGCTGGCCCAGACCCGGCTCACCGCGATGCGCAACGCGGCGACCGACTCGGGCGTCTTCCGCGCCTCGCTGCACGAGCTGACGACGATGGTCGTGTATGAGGCGGCGCGCTCGTTCGCCACCGAGCAATACCCGATCACCACCCCGGTGGCGCCCACCCAGGGCATCCGGCTGGCCAATCCGCCGCTGATCGTCCCGGTGCTCCGGGCCGGCCTGGGCATGGCCGACTCGGCGCTGGCCCTGCTGCCCGAGTCGTCCATGGGCTTCGTCGGCCTGGCCCGCGACGAGCACACCTTCGAGCCACGCGCCTACATGGAGTCGCTGCCCGGCGACCTCTCCGACCAGCCCGTGCTGGTGCTCGACCCGATGCTGGCCACCGGCGGTTCGCTGCTGCACTGCTGCAAGCTGCTGGTCGACCGCGGCTGCACCGACGTGATCATCTGCTGCGTGCTGGCCGCCCCCGAGGGCATCCGCCGGCTGGCTGAGTCCGGCCTGCCGCTGCGCCTGGTCACCGCGTCCATCGACGAGGGGCTGAACGACAAGATGTATATCGTCCCCGGCCTCGGCGACGCCGGCGACCGCCAGTTCGGCGGGATGCGCCGGTTCTAGCTGGTGTAAGACCAAGAGAGGGCCTTGCCGGCGGCGAACGGCATGACCCCGTGGAAGACCGTGGGGGAGTCGGCGAAGACCAGCGGCAGGAAGTGCCGGTCCGACTCCCACATCGGCACCTGGCCGGCCAGTACGTCGGCCACCGGTACCCAGTGCAGGCTGCCCTCGTCGTTGGCGGCCAACGGCGTACCGGTCCAGTCCTTGACGCGGAACAGGAAACCGAACCAGTTCGAGCCGTCCCGGCCGAAGCCCGGCCACGAGATCGTGCCGGCGAAATCGAGCGACCGGCACTCGATGCCGGCCTCCTCGCGGATCTCGCGGCGCATCCCGCTCGCCGCGTCCTCGTCGGTCTCCAGCTTGCCGCCGAGCCCGTTGTAGTAGCCGAAGTGGATGTCGTCCGGCCGGGCGTCCCGCCTGATCATCAGGATCCGGCTCCGGTCCGGCGAGAAGACATAGCCGAGCGTGGCGATGGTGGCCTGCACGAGCCGACTCTAGGTCAGCGGCCGCGAAGCTCGGGCAATGGGCGGAAGCAACCGGGATCTAACCGACCTGACGATCGGCTTGCGTGACTCCGACCACTATCGTTTCGTGCCATGACCTCCATCCCTCTCGCCGAGGAACTGCTCCTCCTGGCGTATGACGACCAGACCGGCAAGGCGACCGGCTCCCGCATCGGACTCGACCTCGGCATGGCCGCGGCCGTGCTGGTCGATCTTTCGCTGGCGGGGCGGATCGCCTATCGCGACGGCTACCTCAAAGTGATTAAGACGGACCCGATCGGCGACCCGATCGCCGACGCGGTTCTGGCCAAGGTGGCCGACGAGGAGCCACACACGCCGGCCCAGTGGGTCCAGCGGCTGCGGCACCGCCTGCGCACCCGGGTCCTGGAGGATCTGGTGGCCCGCGGCGTGGTGCAGGACGTGGACGAGACCCAGATGGGTGTCATCCACGTGCACCGCTACCCGACCACCGACCCGGCATTCGAGGCGGAGATCCGCGACCGGCTCGCCAAGGCGCTGATGAGCGACGGCCTCTGCGACGAGCGCACCGCGGCCCTGGCCACCCTCCTGCACGCCTGCCGCATGGAGCCGGCGCTGCGCCTGCCTCCGGAGGAGAGCGAGCGGGCACACCAGCGACTCGAGCAGATCGCCGCGGGCGCCGGCTTCTCCGGCAGCGCCAACCTGGAGGACTCGATCGTGCGGCCCAGCGTCGCGCTGGTGGTGGCCACCCTGGGCAAGGCCATCCAGGCGGCCCTGGGCACGCCCAGGACGGCCTAGACGCCCAGCGCGGCCGCCACCTCGGCGCGCAGCGTGCGCAGGGCGGCGGCCGCCCGCTCCCGGGCGGCCGGCACGTCGCCGCCCGTCACCGGCTCCACCACCTCGAGGTATGCCTTGAGCTTCGGCTCGGTGCCGGACGGGCGGATCACCACCCGGGCCGCCGGGGTGCGGAAGGTGAGCACGTCGTTCTCTGGCAGCAGGTCGTCCACCGCGGTCAGCGCCGCGCCGAGCAGCGTGGCCGGCGGCTGCCGCCGGGCCCGGCCCATCGCCGCGCCGATCTCGGCCAGGTCGTCCACCCGCACCGACAGCTGGTCGGTGGCGTGCACCCCGAACTCGGCGGCCAGCTCGTCGAGCCGGTCGGCCGGCGTGCGGCCCTCGGCCTTGAGCGCGGCGGCCAGTTCGGCCACGGTGAGCGCGGCGGTGATGCCGTCCTTGTCGCGCACCAGGACCGGCGCCACGCAGTAACCGATCGCCTCCTCGTAGCCGAAAGCCAGCTCCTCGGCGGCCCGCACGATCCACTTGAAGCCGGTCAGCGTCTCGGCGTAGGGCACGCCGCGGGCGGCGCAGAGCCGGCCGAGCAGCTGCGACGAGACGATCGTGGTCGCGTACGTGCCGCGGATGCCACGCCGGATGAGGTGGTCGGCCAGCAGCACGCCCAACTCGTCGCCGCGCAGCGGCCGCCACCCGCCGTCCGGGCCGGGGATCGCGACGGCGCACCGGTCGGCGTCCGGGTCGTTGGCGATGGCCAGGTCGGCGCCGCTCGCGGTGGCGAGGGCGAGCAGGCGGTCCATCGCGCCGGGTTCCTCAGGGTTGGGGAACGCGACGGTCGGGAACGCCGGGTCCGGCCGGAACTGGTCGGCGACGACCGCGGGGGCCGGGAAGCCGGCCGCGGCGAACGCGGCGACCAGGGTGCTCCCGCCGACGCCGTGCATCGGCGTGTACGCGACGGCGAGGTCGCGCGGCCCGGCGGCGAGCACGGCCGCGGCGCCTTGCAGATAGCCCTGGACGATCTTGTCGTCGAGTACGGTGCCGGAATCACCGAGCCGTAGCCGGGCGAGCGGGCCGACCGCGCGGATCGCCGCCTCGATGCCGGCGTCGGCCGGCGGCACGATCTGCGCTCCGTCGCCGGCCGGACCGCCGAGGTCGCGGCCGAGATAGACCTTGTAGCCGTTGTCCTCGGGCGGGTTGTGGCTCGCGGTGACCATCACGCCGGCCACCGCGTCCAGCGCGCGCACCGCGTAGGCCAGCACGGGCGTGGGCAGCACGCCCGGCATGACCAGCGCCTCCCGCCCGGCTCCGGTGGCCACCCGCGCGGTCTGCTCGGCGAACTCCCGCGAGCCGTGCCGGGCGTCGTAGCCGATGACCAGCGGGCCCCGCCCGTCGTTTGCCGCCAGCCAGCTGACCAGGCCCGCGGCGGCCCGGGTGACCACCGCGAGGTTCATCCCGTTGGGCCCGGCCCGCAGACGGCCGCGCAGGCCGGCGGTGCCGAAGGTGAGCGGGCCGGCGAACCGGTCGCGCAGCTCGGCCGCGGTGCCGGGCAGCCCGGCGATCAGCCGGCTCAGCTCGGCCCGGGTCGCCGGGTCGGGATCGTCGGCCAGCCAGGCCTCGGCCGCGGAGCGTACGTCGTCGTCAGGCGCCATCCAGGATTGATAGCACGCCCGGACGGATCAGGAGACGCTCAGGGTGTAAGTCTTGATCATGTGGTCGAAGATCGGCTTGCTGCTGGCGAACTGGGCCTCGGTGGCGGTCACGTAGAACGAGAAGGCCTTGCCGTCGGTCACCACCGCGCCCCAGAGGCCGTGCCGGGCGGAGTTGCCGTTTCCGCAGGTGTATTCCAGCACGGCGCCGTCCCGGCCGGCGATCTTGGCGTCGGTGACTCCCCGCCGCTGGTACGGATCGGGGCAGTTGGTCGAGCGGTTCTCCAGCGTGTTCTCGGCGAAGCCGAGGAACGCCTTGGGGGTCGCCTTGGACTTCTCCACCAGGATCCGCACCTTGTGCTTGGCGTCCGCCGGGTCGGCGTAGTCGACCCAGCTGCCCGAGGCCTTGCGGACCCAGCCCTTGGGCACCTGCACCGTGATGCCGCGCCCCTCGTACTGCTGGGTGGCGAACGCCGGCTTGGCGTCGTCGACCACCTGCGGCGCGGCGGCGGGCGGCGGCGTTTTCTCGTCACCCCCGCCGGCCAGCGAGAAGACCAGCACGAGCACCAGGACCACGGCGAGCGCGCCGCCACCGGCGACCAGCTGCTTGTTGCGTTCCCAGCCCTTGACCGTGGTGACCGCCCGATCGGTGGTCTGCCGTGCGGTCTGCACCACGCGGCCGACCAGCGCCTTGCGTTTGGCGGCCGGGCTCATCACGACCGTGCCCGGCGCCGGGCGGGCACCATCCCACCCGTCGCGGGGCGGGATCACGCTGGTCGGGTCGGCGCCCTGGGCGGGCATCAGGCCGGTCGGCTGCCGCACGGCGGTCGTTTCGGCCGACTCGGCGGCACGCCGCCGGCCACCGGCGGCCGGCGCGTTGTCCTTCTGCACCCGGGCCAGGTGGTCGGTGAGCGAGTCGCCGGGCGCGAGCATCGCCCGGCCGCCGATCTGGCCGTTCTTTTGCGGCGGGATCGGCTGGGTCTCGGCCGGTGCGGCCGGCGGGCGCTGCGCCGGGACGACCGAGTAGGGGTCGGTCATCATGTGCGGCGGGAGCTTGCTGGCCAGCGGGCCGGCCAGTTGCTGGCGCAGCATGGTGCGCGCGGTCGGCACATCCATCCGCCGCGCCGGGTCCTTTTCCAGCAGGCCCATCAGCACCGGGGTGAGCGAGCCGGCCCGGACGGCCGGGGTGGGCGGGTCCTCGACCACGGCGTGCATGGTCTCGATCGGGTCGCCCTTGTCGAACGGCGGCCGGCCCTCGATCGCGGTGTAGAGCGTGACGCCCAGCGAGAACAGGTCGCTCGGCGGGCCGAACTCGTTGCCCATGGCGCGCTCGGGCGAGATGAAGTGCGGCGAGCCGAGCACCATGCCGGGCGTGGTCAGCTGCACGTCGGTGGGCATCCGGGCGACGCCGAAGTCGGTCAGCACGCACCGGCCGTCGGAGCAGATCAGCACGTTGGCCGGCTTGACGTCGCGGTGCAGCACGCCGTGGGCGTGGGCCACCTCCAGCGCGCCGAGCAGGGCGATGCCGATCTTGGCGACCACCCGCGCCGTGACCGGACCGTCCTCGATCACCATGTCGGCGAGGCTGCGCGCGTCGAGCAGCTCCATCACGATCCACGGCCGGCCGTTCTCGTGCACGACGTCGTAGACCTGCACCACCGCGGGGTGCTGCAGGGCGGCGGCGGCGCGGGCCTCGCGCATGGTCCGCTCATACATGGAGTCGCGGTCGCTCGGCGCCAGGCCGGGCGGGAGCACGACCTCTTTGATCGCCACGTCGCGGCGCAGCAGCGTGTCGGCGGCACGCCAGACCGTGCCCATGCCACCGTGGCCCACCGCGGCACGCAACGTGTACCGCCCGCCGATGAGCGTGCCCGGAGCTGCGCGTCCGCTGGTGGGAGCCGTGTTGCCACCGCTCCACGTCGGAATCTGAGTCACTGAGGATGCCACCGAGGGGGTGTAGGGGCCGTCGACCAACCCCGCTATCTTGCCGGGTCCGCGACCCGATTTGAAAGTCACGGGGCCGGTGTTCCGGCGAACTCGACCGTATGTGATCGGGCTATCGCATTGAGTCGACCGTTTCCGACTCTCTGTGAAAAAGCCTTCACGCTTTCGCGCTGAACGAAGTCTTAGGATCACCGTTGTGAACGCAGAGTCGGGTTTCGAAATCAAGCCGGTCTACCACCCGAGCGACGTCCCCGCGGACGTGCCGATCGGAGAGCCCGGCGAGTTCCCGTACACCCGGGGCGTATATCCGACGATGTACACGAAACGGCCCTGGACCATGCGGCAATATGCCGGTTTCGGCACCGCGGCCGAATCCAACGCCCGCTACCACCAGCTGCTGGCGGCCGGCACGATGGGCCTGTCCGTGGCCTTCGACCTGCCGACCCAGATGGGGTACGACTCGGACGACCCGATCGCGCACGGCGAGGTCGGCAAGGTGGGCGTGGCGATCGACTCGATCGACGACATGCGGCAGCTCTTCGCCGGCATCCCCCTCGACCGGGTGTCCACCTCGATGACGATCAACGCGCCCGGCGCCCTGTTGCTGCTGCTTTACCAACTGGTCGCCGAGGAGCAGGGCGTGCCGGGGGCGCAGCTGCAGGGCACGATCCAGAACGACATCCTCAAGGAATACATCGCCCGCGGCACGTACATCTTCCCGCCGAAGCCCTCGCTGCGGCTGGTCGCCGACACGTTCGCCTACTGCCGCGCGGAGATCCCGCGGTGGAACACGATCTCCATCTCCGGCTATCACATGGCCGAGGCCGGCGCCTCACCCGCGCAGGAAATCGCCTTCACCTTGGCCAACGGCATCGAGTACGTACGGGCGGCGCTCGCCGCCGGCCTGGCCGTGGACGATTTCGCGCCCCGGCTGTCGTTCTTCTTCGTGGCCCGGACCACGCTGCTGGAAGAGATCGCCAAATTCCGCGCCGCCCGCCGGATGTGGGCCCGGATCATGCGCGACGAGTTCGGCGCGACCGACCCGAAATCGATGATGCTGCGCTTCCACACGCAGACCGCGGGCGTCCAGCTGACCGCCCAGCAGCCCGAGGTCAACCTGGTGCGAGTGGCGATCCAGGCGCTCGGCGCGGTGGCCGGCGGCACCCAGTCGCTGCACACCAACGCGTACGACGAGGCGATCGCGCTGCCCACCGAGAAGTCCGCCCGGCTCGCGCTGCGCACCCAGCAGGTCCTCGCGTACGAGAGCGGCCTGACCGGCACGGTCGACCCGTTCGCCGGCTCGTACGCGATCGAGGCGATGACCGACGAGGTGGAGCGCCAGGCGACCGCGCTGATCGAGCGGGTGTTCGAGTTCGGATCGGCGGTCGACGCCATCGAGCAGGGCTTCCAGAAGCGCGAGATCGAGACGTCGGCGTACCGGATCGCCAACGAGATCGACAGCGGCGAGCGGGTCGTGGTCGGCGTCAACCGGTTCGCCGCCGATTCCGAGGAGCGGTACGAGCCGCTGCGCGTCGACCCGGCGATCGAGGCCGCCCAGGTGGCCCGCCTGGCCGAGTTGCGGGCCGGCCGGGACGCGGTCGCGGTGGAAGCCGCCCTGGCGGATCTCGCGAAGGCCGCCGGGGGAAGCGAGAACGTCTTACCGTTGATGAAAGAGGCGTTGCGGCTGCGTGCCACTGTGGGCGAGGTATGCCACACGTTGCGTGGCGTGTGGGGGGTCTACCACCCCGTGGAACGCTTCTGATGCAGAGTTGAAACGGACTCGTGGTGTGCTGTACTGACGGTTGATCAGGTGATCCTGACACCGCGTCACCTCCGCGACTCAATACCCGTTGCAGGAGGTGAGGGGAGCGATGCTTCGCCGGGACGACACCCCGAGCAGCTCCCCGCCCTCTGCCGAGCGCTCTTATCCGGGCATTCGCTACCCTGCGCGATCCAACGGGCACGGGAATGGCGTTGCACAGCGTCACCAAAAACGGTCTACGCTGTCGCGCGTTACGGAAACCCGACAAAACCTCGACAGCGCTGCGCATGCCTTGACAGAACTGGATCCTGACGTGACTACTGCTCTGACGGCACCCGAGGGGGCCCAGACGGCGTGGCCCGGGCCACTGCCCGGCGCCGAACCCCTGCCCGGCCAGCTGGACCGCTGGCTCGCCTCCCGCGGCGCGGAGCTGGTAGCGATCCGGCGGCACATTCACGCCCATCCGGAACTCTCCTACCAGGAGTTCGAGACCGCGGCGCTGGTCGCCCGCGAGCTGGCCGTGGCCGGCCTCTCGCCCCGCGTGCTGCCCGACGGCAACGGAGTGATCTGCGACATCGGCGAAGGCGACCGGGTGATCGCGTTCCGCGCCGACCTCGACGCGCTGCCGTTGCACGACACCAAGGACGTGCCGTACCGGTCGACCAAGCCGCAAGCCGCGCACGCCTGCGGGCACGACGTACACACCACCGTGCTGCTCGGCCTCGGCCTGGCCCTGGCGCAGCTCGCCGAGCGCGGCGAGCTGCCCGGCCGGGTCCGGCTGATCTTCCAGCCGGCCGAGGAGACCGTGCCCTCCGGCGCGCCCGTGATGATCACGGCCGGCGCGCTCAAGGACGTCGCGGCGATCTTCGCGTTGCACTGCTACCCGCAGCTGCCGGCCGGCCTGGTCGGGGTCCGGTCCGGGCCGTTCACCGCGGCCGCGGACACCGTCGAGGTCAAGCTCACCGGCCCCGGCGGGCACACCGCCCGGCCACACCTCACCGCCGACCTGGTGCACGCGCTCGGCCGGGTCATCGTGGACGTGCCGTCGCTGCTGGACCGCCGGATCGACCCGCGGGCCGGGGTCTCGATGGTGTGGGGCTCGGTGCACGCGGGCCAGGCGTTCAACGCCATCCCGGGCGAGGGCGAGGCGCGTGGCACCGTACGGATCCTCAACCGGGAGGCCTGGCGCGAGGCGCCCGAGCTGATCACCAAGCTGATCCAGGATGTGGTCGCCCCGACCGGTGCCGAGGTGCAGATCGGCTACCACCGCGGGGTGCCGCCGGTGATCAACGACCGGATGGCGGCCGCGGTGATCGCCGGCGCCGCCGGTGCCGCGCTCGGCGCCGACCGGGTGGTCGAGGCCGAGATCAGCATGGGCGGCGAGGACTTCGCGTTCTATCTCGACCACGTCCCGGGCGCGATGATCCGGCTCGGCACCGGCGTGGCCGGCGCGACCGCGGGACACGACCTGCACCAGGGCGACTTCGACGTGGACGAGCGGTGCATCGGGTACGGCGTGCGGGTCATGGTGCACACCGCGCTGGCGGCGCTGTCCACCGGCGCCTTCTGACCGGCGCTGTCTGACCGTTGCCGCCGGGCCGGGGTGATCCCGGCCCGGCGGACTGCTAACTCTTCGCGGCCGGTTCGGCCTCCGGGGCGGGTGCCGGCGGAGCGGCGGCGAGCGCCGGTGCGGTCGCGGCGGCCCGGCGGCCGCGGCTGTAACGGCGGAACGCCATGAAGATCGCCCAGCCCGGCAGGCCGAGGATGAGCAGCCACGGCAGCAGCGCACCGACCACGGTCAGCACCGCGGTCAGCGAGGCCAGCAGCGCCTTCCAGCCGGCCTTCAGGCCGCCGAGGAAGCCCCCCGCATCCTCTTCCTGGACCACGTCGGCCTGCGGGTCGAGGAAGGTCACCGAGATCGTGGAGAGCGCCGTGAGGTCGGCCAGCCGGCGCTTCTTGGCCTGCAGCGACGCCAGGTCGGACTCGCGGGTGGCCACCTCGCGTTCCAGCATCACCAGGTCGTTCAGCGTCTTGGCCTGGGCCAGCAGCTTGCGGCCGCTGTCCACCCTGGCCTGTTGCACCGTGATCCGGGCGTCCAGGTCGACGGTCTGCTCGGTGACGTCCTCGGTGTTGATCTGGCGCTGTTCCTCGGTGCCCAGCTTGGCGAGCTGATCGACGACCGTGGAGAACTTCTCGGCCGGCACGCGCAGCTCCATCGTCGCGGTGCCCGCCCCCGAGCTGCTGTTGCGGTTGTCCGAGCTGACGAAGCCGCCGGCCGTGGTGGCGATGCCGGAGGTCTGCCCGGCCGCGGCGTTGACGTCCTTCACGCGTACCGAAACGGAACCGCGATAAATGATCGAGCGCTGATCGACGCTGAGATCCGGCGCCTGCGCCGCGGTGTCTTTCGCCGTTCCGCCGGCCGGCGCGGCCGCATTGGGCGCGGCCTCCGGAGCGGCTTCCTTGGCGTTGCCTCCGGCGGCGGAGTCGGCCATGCCGCCGCCCGCGCTGGTGGCTTGGCTGCCGGAGCCGTCGTTGGCCCCGCAACCGGTCAAAATAAGGCCCGCGAGGAGCGCGGAGCTGAGCAAGACAGTCGTTCGGGTGCGATTCGCTCGCATGTTCTCTCCCATCCGGAATGATGGTGCGCTGGTGGGACGTGCGGCGGAGGTTTGGCGGTTCCGGCAGACTGCGGAGTCAGTGGTTACAAATCGGCAGCGGAGGAGTCCCGTGCGGATTACGAAGTTCACGCATTCCTGCCTACGGGTCGAGGGCGCCGGCGTTCTCGTCGTCGATCCCGGCGAACTCAGCGAGCGATCCGCGCTGGCCGGCGCGGACGCGGTGCTGATCACGCACGAGCACTTCGACCATCTGAGCGTGGACGCGCTCACCGAGTGCCAGGCGGCCAACCCGGGCCTGCGGATCTTTGCGCACGCCGACGTGCTGGCGAAGCTCGGCGAACTCGCCGAGGTGTCCACCGCGGTCGAGCCGGGGCAGGAATTCGAGGCCGCCGGTTACCGGGTACGCGCGTTCGGCGGCCGGCACGCGGTGATCCACCCGGACATCCCGGGGATCGCTAACGTGGCCTACCTGATCGGCGACGAGACCACGAACCTCTACCACCCCGGTGACTCCTTCACCGTCCCGGAGGACACCACGGTGGACACACTGTTCGTCCCGTTGAACGCTCCATGGATGAAGCTCATGGAGGCCGTCGACTTCGTCCGGGCGGTGCGGCCGGGCCGGGCGTACGCGCTGCACGAGGCGGTGCTCAACGACTTCGGGGCGTCGATCTACGACGGTCACCTCGAGCGGCTCTCCGGTACGAAGTACGCGCACGTGGCGCCCGGCACGACGATCGACTGACGTGCCGAGCGCGACCGAGGAACTCATCCAGCGGCTCTACGAGGCCCCGCCGGAGGGCTTCGTCGCGGCCCGCACCGCCGCGATCGAGGAGGCCCGCCAGTCCGGCGACCGGGCCACCGCGAAGCGCCTCGCCGCGCTCAAGAAGCCGACCGTGGCGGCGTGGGTGGTCAACCTGCTCGCGCTGCGCCGGCCCGACCTGATCGACGAACTGGTCGAGCTGGCCACCGCGCTCCGCGAGGCACAGCGCGGGCTGCAGGGCGACCAGCTGCGCGAACTGACCGCGCAGCGGCGGCAGGTGGTCTCGGCGCTGGTCGGCGCGGCCCGCAAGCTGGCCCTCGCCGAGGACCGGTCGGTCAAGTTGCCGCTCGCCGAGGTGGAGGCCACGCTCACCGCCGCCCTCGCCGAGCCGGAGATCGCCGCCCAGGTGCGCACCGGCCGGCTGATCCGGGCCGCGACCTACGCCGGGTTCGGCGAGGTGCCGCGGCCCCGGCTGCGGCTGGTCACCGACGAGGCCGCCGAGGAGGCGGACGACGAGGCCGGCGACGAGGCCGAGGTGGTCGAGTTCCCGCAGCAGGCGGCGCGGGACCGGGCCGCCGACGAGCGCCGCCGCCGCGAGCACGAGAAGCGCAAGCGGGAGCTCACCCGGGAGCTGAACGCCGCGCAGGCCGCCGAGCGTCGTGCCGACGACCAACTGGAACGGGCCGAGGCGGCCGAGCGGGACGCCGGCCACCTGGTCGAAGACCTCGACGCCGAGCTGGCCGAGCTGGAACGGCGGCGCACCGAGGCGCAGGCCGACGTGGCCCGGCGCAAGCAGGCCCGGCGTGCCGCGGAGCGGGAGACGGCCGCAGCCCGGCGGCGGGTCGGTGACGTCCAGGCCGCCCTGGAGGATCTCGACGCTGAGCCTGATTAGACGGCTCAGGACGGCCGGACGTTTCGGAGAACCGGTCAGGGAGAGCAGAATCGGGCGCGTGACACCCGAACAGGCCGCCGCCAACGCCAGGACGGGGCTCGCCGCGATCGTCGGTTCCTTCGCCGAGTCACCCCAGACGCTGCGCCGTGCCCGGCTGCTGGGCCTCTCCGGCTGGGCGTATCACGTGTCGGCGCGGGCCGGTGCACTCGGTGAGGTCCGGCCCGAGACGGTGGCCGCGGCGATCGGCTTCATCGCGCCCGATGCGGTGATCGACGGTTGGGAGGCCACCGCCAAGACGTCCGCGCCGATCGAGGTCGCCGCCTGGCACCTGCACGAGCTCTGCACCTGGGGCGTCGAGCAGCTCGGCGGCTTCCCGCGGCTGGGCCGGCTGCTGGAACTGACCCGCCGGGTGGTGGGCGCGGCGGACGCGGCGGGGCTGCCGCTGTTCGCCGCCTGGCGGGCGATGCCGATGCCCGATCACGCGTCGGGCGCCCAGGCGGCGGCGATGCTGCACCTGCTGCACGAGCACCGGCTCGGCGTGCACGTGGTCGCGGTCCGGGCCAGCGGGCTCACCCCGCTCCAGGCGATCATCGCGGGGCCGGAGGGGGAGACCGGCGCGGTGGCGTTCGGCTGGCAGCCGCCCTACCCGCCGGCCGGGCCGATCGTGCGGCGGCTGATGTGGGCCGACTCGGTGGCCGACTCGCTGGCCGGGCAGGCGTACGCGGCGCTGGAGACCGGCGAGCGGGTCGAGCTGATCGGGCTGCTCGAGTCGCTGAGCCACCGCCTGGCCCGGTAAATCGGCTCGACGGCCGCCGGGCCGGCGTGGTGACATGCCCGGATGACCGCGCTGCCCGAGGGCTGGACCCTCCGCCGACCCACGCTGGATGACGTGCCCGCCATTCTCGAGCTCGCACATGCCAGCGACATCGCCGCGGTCGGCGAGCCCGACTTCACGCCCGACGAGGTGCGCGAGTCGCTCACCGATCCGAACACCGACATGACCCGCGACTGCTGGGTGGTGCTCGACCAGGGCGGCCGGATCGTCGGCTGGGCCTTCCCGCACAACCCGACCGCCGGCAACCGCGACTTCGTCGAGGTCTACACCTGGCCGGAGGCGGGCCGTCCGGCGATGCGGCCGCTGCTCGCCCTGATGCTGGACCGGATGGCCGAGCGGGCCGCCGAGTTCGGGCACGACCCCTACCAGGTACGGGCGGGGGCGATTCCGACCGAGACGGCGTACCTCGAGGTGCTCGCCGAGGCCGGCTTCACCTTCGTCAAGCAGCACGCCCGGATGCAGATGCCGCTGGCCGGCGTGCCGGTCGAGCCGCCGCTGCCCGCCGGGGTGGTGGTGCGCCCGGTGCGCAGCGACGACGAGGACGAGATGCGCCGGTTCCACGCGGTCATCGAGGAGGCGTTCCGCGACGCCGACGAGCCCACCCCGAACTACGACGGGTGGCGGAAGCAGGTCGACGCCCAACCGGTGATCAGTTTCGACGAGTGGTTCGTCGCCGAGGTGGACGGGCGGATGGTCGGCGCGCTCCAGTCCTCGAACGGTCAGGCGGACGAGGACGAGGGCTGGATCAAGTGGCTCGCGGTGCTCGGGGCGTACCGGAAGCGGGGTATCGGCGAGGCGCTGATGCGCCGGGCGTTCACCGTCTACGCCGCCAACGGCCGTACGAAGGTGGGCCTCGGCGTGGATCTGGCGAACCCCACCAAGGCGGCGCAGCTGTATTACGCCGTCGGCCTGAAGCCCCTCTACCAGGCGAACATCTATCAGTCTTCAGTCCGGTCAAGGGCGGTGGTGGGGCGGTCGGACGGGCAGTCTTCAGTCCGGTCAAGGGCGGTGGTGGGGCGGTCGGACGGGCAGTCTTCAGTCCGG
>Ga0070668_100000134_pt1 | contig 46324 bp, 39 predicted proteins | sample KBSS43metaG_FD_64661 | JGI IMG/M metagenome (GOLD analysis project Ga0070668, IMG submission 64661) | Switchgrass rhizosphere microbial communities from Kellogg Biological Station, Michigan, USA - KBS S4-3 metaG | ecosystem: Host-associated > Plants > Roots > Rhizosphere > Soil ...
GGCTCCTCGACCTCGGCGTCGCAGAGCAGCACCACCGGCTGGCGGGGCAGGCCGGAATCATGGTCCGGCACCCAGCCGACGACCAGCCACGTCTTGCCCTGGCCGGCGGGCGCCCCGGACTCGCGGATGTAGAGCGGATAGTGCTGCGGGATCACGCTGGTGAGGCTACGCGCCGCGGGCCCCGCGCGGGCCGGTTTGGGCAGCCTCGCTAGGGTGCTCCGGTGAGCATGCGCTTGGCGGTGGGCTGCGCGATGTGGACGCACAAGGCGTGGCAGGGGCGATTCCTGCCGCACCCGCTGCCCACGCAGGAACGGCTCCGCGCGTACGCCGGCTGGTGCACCGCGGTCGAGGGCAACACCACCTTCTACGCGACACCCACCCGGGACACCGTCGCCACCTGGGCGGCGCAGACCGACCCCGGCTTCCGCTTCGTCCTCAAGCTCCCCCGCCCGATCACCCACGAGGGCCGCCTCACCGGCACCGGCCCGGAACTGGGCGCCTTCCTCGACGCGATCGAGCCGCTGGGCCCGCGGGCGCACGCCCTCTGGATCCAGTTGCCCGGCTCGTTCGCCCCCGCGGACCTGCCCGACCTGGTCACCCTCCTGCGCCGGCTGCCGGCCGCCCACCGGTACGCGGTGGAGGTCCGCCACCCGGCCTTCTTCGCCGACCCGGGCCCGCTCGAACACGCCCTCGCCACGGCCGGCGCCGAGTGGATCCCGTTCGACACCACCACCCTGTTCCACAGCCCACCGACCAGCGACGCGGAACGGGACGCCTGGTCCAAGAAGCCGCGCATGCCGCTGCGCACGCGGGCGCTCACCGGCCATCCGATCGTGCGCTACCTCGGCCGCGACGACCCGGCCCGGACGGTCGAGGGCTGGCAGCAGTGGGTCGGCGTGGTGGCCGGCTGGCTGCGCGAGGGCCGCTCCCCCACGGTGTTCCTGCACACCCCGGACAACGCCGACGCCCCCGAACTGGCCCGCCGCTTCCACGACGAGGTCCGCGCCCGGGTGCCCGGGCTGGAGCCGCTGCCCGAGCCGGTCCCCGCCGGACCGCTCACCCTCTTCTGAGCGGGCTTACCGCTTAGATTGACGGTCATGTCCGCGGCTGCGGCGCGTGCCCACATCGACCGCTTCAACGCGGCGGTGACCAGCGGCGACTGGTCCCCGCTGCTGGCCACTCTGCACCCCGACGCGGTGCTGACCTTCGAGTGGAGCCGGGGCGGCACCGGCACGCTCACCATCCGCCGCGACGGCGGGCAGATCACCGGCCTCGCCATCCGGTTCGATTGATCAACCCGCGATACTGTGCGGATGTCGTCCTACACCGCCCTCGTCCGGCGTCTCGGCTCGCAACGCTGGTTCGCCGCGCTCGGCCGCCGGCTGGCCCCCTTGGACCGCCGGCTGTACCGGCTCACCCGCGGCCGCTGGTCGGTGATCGGCCCGCACGGGCTGCCCTCGATGCTGATCACCACGACCGGCCGCAAGTCGGGCCAGCCTCGTACCCAGCCGCTGCTGTTCGTCACCGACGGCGACGACTACATCGTGGTCGGCTCGAACTGGGGTCAGCAGCACCACCCCGCCTGGACGGCGAACCTGCTGGCGCTGCCCGCCGCCCGGGTGACCCTCGGCGACCGCGAGGTCGAGGTGCGGGCCGCGCTGGTCACCGGTACCGAGCGGGACCGGCTGTGGCGGCAGCTGGCGGAGGTCTGGCCCGGCTACGACGCGTACGCCGAGCGCGCCGAGTCTCGGGAGATCAGGATCTTCCGGCTGACCCCGCAGGGCTGACGGGCGAGGTCTCCGGGCGCCGGAGACCTCGCGGTCAGCTCAGGAGCCGCCAGGCCACGACGCGGCGCGGCATCGGTTCCGCCCGCACCGGCGCGGCCCCACCCGAGGCGTGGGCCACTCCGCGCTGCTCCCCTGACAACCAGTGTGGGACGAAACGCCGTCCGGTGTGGGGCCTAGCTCTCGCACACCACGCCGTCCTTGTCCCGGTCGGTGTACCACGCATACTCCGGGTCGACGCCGCGCCGGTACGGGCCGTAGCCCGCGTCGATGGCCTTCGCGCAGGAGGAGAAGCGCGGGTCGGTGCCGCCGCCCGGCTCGTCGCCGGCGGGCGGGTCGTCGCCCGGGTCGGCCGGCGGCGGGTCGTCGCGGTCGTACGGTTCGCAGGCCACCCCGTCGCCGTCGCGGTCGAGCGCCCGGCGGTAGCCGGGCTGCCCCGCGGACAGCGGGGCCTTGCCGGCAGCCTCGACCGCGTCGCAGTTGGCGTAGTAGACCGGCTTGGCGGCCGGCTTACGGCTGGCCGGGGACGTGCGGCCGGCAGCCGGACTGGTTGTTGCCGGGCCGGTCGTCGCGGGGCCGGCCGCCGCCGGCGCCGCGGGAGCGCCCGAATCGGGCGCCACGGAACCGGCCAGGGCGGCCGCCTGCTGCTCGGTCGTGTTCTTGCGAGTGTCGTCCGGCTTGCCATCGGGTGCGAAGACGGCGACGCCGCACAGGCAGAGCGCCAGCACACCGAGGACGGCCAGCGTGCCTTTGTGCCACGTCTTCCACTTCGACGGCGGCCGACCGGACGGCCCGGGCATCATCGGCGGCGCGCCACCAGGCCCGGGTACCTGCCCCGGATGCCGACCGTCGCCGGGCTGCCGCGGCCAAGGCTGCCGGCCGCGGTCTGGTTGGTGTTGCCGGGCCTGCGGCCCGGAAGCCGGCTGCTGCTGCGGCCAAGGCGGCTGGCCAGGAGCCGGCTGCTGCGGCCAAGGCGGCTGGCCGGGAACCGGCTGCTGCGGCCAAGTCGGCTGCCCCGAAGCCGACGGCTGCTGCCAAGGCGGCTGCCCGGAAACCGGCGGCTGCCACGGGTTGGGGCCGGGACCCGGCTGCTGGTGCCACGGGTCTTGCGCAGGTGGCTGCGTCACGGACGGAGTGTGTCGGCCGGTCGCGATCAGCCGGAACCGGCCGATGCGGCGGACCTTGGCACCCGCCGGCCCAGGCCACTCGCCGTCCGGACGATGCCGCTCCGGCTGACGCCGGCCGTCCGATCAGGCCGGTACCCGAGGTCGCTCCGCGCCGGCCTCGCGGCGTGCCGACCGCAGTCGCCGGCGGCGGATGAGGCAGGCGACCCCCATGAGCACCGCGACGATCTCGATGAGCGGGACCCGGTCCGCCGGATAGAACGACAGGGCGATGAGCAACGCCATGCTGGCCCAGGCCCAGACACTCACCGCGAAGGGCAGCCGCACCGCGATCACGAACAGGATCACCAGCTGCGCGACGAAGATCGCGGGATGCCAGGAGAACGGCGTCCGGCCGTGGGCCTGAACCGCCGGGCCGGTGATCGCCGCGGTCACCCAGGCGACCCGCCACGCCAACAGCGGACGCGTCACCGCCAGCAGCATCGGCGCGGCCAGCGCCACGCCGGCGACCGCGCACAGGACGAGCGGAAGGCCGGATTTCCGGTCGAGATAGGTGGTCGCCCCGTGCGCCAGGTAGGCCGTCGCCGCGGCGGCGAGAAGCCATGCCGTGGCAAGGCGTTTCGGGTCGCCGGGCCGCGGCGGATCGGCGCCGGCGAGCAGGGATCTCAGTCCGCCGAGAAGGCGGTGGACGAGGGCCGGGAAGGGTGGCGTGGTCATGCCGTGCAGCGTAGGTTCGCGGCCGCGCCGGGTCGTCGTACCACGGTCCGATTTGCTCGGTCGTACCCAGGGCCTACCCTGGCGGCATGCTGGTGGCCAAGCGGATCAGTTTCTGGCGCGGGCGGTACCGGGTGCTCGCCGACGACCGGCCGGTCACGACCTGGGACACGGCCCTGTGGCGCAGCGGCGGCGAGTTCGAGCTCGACGGCAGCCGCTATCAGGTGCGCGGCAACTTCTGGGGTGGCCGCTTCACGATGGTCGACGACGCGGGCACGCCGGTCGCCGCCGCCAACCGGGTGGGCCGCAAACGCTGGACCGTCGACGCCGCGGGCCAGACCTATCAGTTCCGGCGGCAGTCGGTGTGGAGCGGCACCCAGGAGCTGTACAACATGGCCGGCCCGGTCGGCGTGGTGCGGCGGACCAGCCTGTGGCGCGGCGACGTGGCCGGCGAGCTGCCGGGGATGCCGTTGCCGGTGCAGGTCTTCGTGCTCGGCGTGATCATCACGCTGTGGGACGCGCAGTCCGGCGCCGCCGGCGCCTGAGCCGCTTGACCTCCAGTGCTGTTGAGGTTGGAAGGTGGACGCATGGATGTGACTGCCTATCTGGACCGCATCGGTGCCGCGCGGCCGCGGGCCGCCGACGAGGACGCGCTGCGTGAACTGCACCGGGCACACCTGGCGACGGTGCCGTTCGAAAATTTGAGCATTCACCTGGACGAGCCGATCTCGCTGGCCGAGGAGGACCTGTTCGACAAGATCGTCCGGCGTCGCCGGGGCGGCTTCTGCTACGAGCTCAACGGCGCGTTCGCGCTGCTGCTGGAGGCGCTCGGCTACCGGGTGACGCGGGCCGCCGCCCGGGTGTTCGGCGACGGGCGGCTCGGCCCGCCGTTCGACCACCTGGCGCTGCTGGTGACCACCCCGGCGGGCGGCGTGTGGCTGGCCGACGTCGGCTTCGGCAGCCACAGCAGCCATCCGCTGCGGTTCGCCGACCGGGCCGAGCAGGCCGACCCGGGCGGCACCTTCCTGCTGCGGGACGCGCCGGACGGCGACGTCGACGTGCTCAAGGACGGCCGGCCGGAATACCGGCTGGAGCCGAGGGCACGCTCGCTGCCGGATTTCGCGCCCACCTGCTGGTGGCAGCAGACGTCGCCGGAGTCGCATTTCACCAAGGGCACGATCTGCTCGCGGCTGGACGGCGACGGGCGGCTCTCGATCGGCGGCCGCACCCTGATCCGCACGCACGGCACGGTACGCACCGAGGAGCCGCTGGACACCGACGACGCGCTGCGCGCCGCCTACCGCGAGCACTTCGGCATCGTGCTCGACCGCCTCCCCAAGGCCGGATGACCACGGCCTAGTCGCCGAAGGCGCGCTCGTAGGCGAGCAGGGTGTCCACGACCGTACGGCGCTGGGCCCGGGTCAGCGGGGTCAGTGCCTGCTGCCAGGCCCGCGCCGACGGGGAGAGCCACTCGGAGATGGCCGGGCGGCTCTGCGCGCTGATGTCGACGATCCGGCGACGCCGGTCGGCGTCGTCCTCGTGACGCACCAGCACGCCCTTGCGGCTCAGGTCGCCGATCAGCAGGCTCACCGTGGTGGGTGCCACGCCGAGCTTGGCGGCCAGGTCGGAGACGGTCATCGGGCCGTCCAGCAGCAGGATCGACAGCAGCGACAGGTGTCGTGGGGCCAGGTCGAACGAGCGCAGTTGCGCGGGCAGCGGCAGGCGCTTGGCCCGCCCCACCAGGCGCGGCATGAGCAGCATCAGCTCCCGGACGGCGTCGTCCGGCGGATGGGGTGTTGACACCCGCCCACCTCCGAATTAGCTTTGAACGTAAAGGTTGTTTGTCGTCAAACACATTCTAGGGGCGGGCATGCCACATCTCACCGTGCACGCACTCGAAAGAGACCTCGCCGGCCGCGAGGCGGCCCTGATCGAGGCGCTGACCGAGGCGGTCGTCGCGGTCTACGGCGAGTGGGTGCGCGGCATCGCCGAGGTCCAGCTCGTCGGCCTGCCCGCGGGCCGCTGGGGCATCGGCGGCAAGCCGGCCGAGGCGCCGGCCCCGCGGGTGACCTTCGGCATCCGCGAGGCCGTCTTCGGCCGGCCCGACGCCGACCAGATCGTCCGCCGGCTCATCGCGGGCGTGACCGATGCCGTCGCGGCGGTGTGCGGCGAGCACCTGCGCCCCGGTGTGACCGTCGACCTGGTCGGCGCGCCCGACGGCCGCACCGGGGTGGGCGGGGTGCCGGCGACCTATTGAGCGACCTTGAACAGGTCGTTCAGCTGATCGTTGAGGGTGGTCAGGGAGGACACCGGCGCCGCGCCGATGTAGACCGAGTCGAGCCGCGGTTCCATCAGCGCCACGATGTCGGCGGCGTTGGAGGTCACCGGGAAGAGAAACGTCGTCTTCTCCTTGACCTGGTCGGTGAACGGTGTGACGTCCAGCTTGCGCTTGTCCCGGTTGTAGGCGATGGCCAGCTCGGTGCCCTTGGGCCGGGCCGGGAACACCACGCCGGACTGGCCGATGATGTTCTGGCACTGCTCGCCGGAGAGGAACTTCACCCACTTCGCGGCGTTCTCCGGCTGTTTCGACAGGGTGGTGATCGAGTCGGCCAGGCCGTTGAACATCGACGCCCGCTTGCCGCTCGGGCCGACCGGCGTCGGCGCGATGCCGATGTCCAGCTTCTTGCCGGCCGCGTCGGTGAGGTTGACGAACGTGGAGATCTTCCACGATCCGTCGAGCGCGATCGCGGCGAGCCCGGACTGGATCTGCTTGTCCGCGCCGATCCGGTTGTTGCCGCCGATCTCGGCGAAGGACGGCATGTAGCCCTTGCGGACCAGCCCGAAGTACCAATCCAGGGTTTGCTGGAAGGCCGGCTGGTCCATGTTGAAGTGGCTGCCCCACGGGTTCTTGTCGGTCGCCTGCCAGCCCGCGCTGCCGGTGAACGGCGACCACTGAGTCTGCCCGAAACTGCTGCCGCCCGAGCCGTCGGCGCCCAGGCCGTACTGCTTGACGTGGGTCTTGTCGAAGCCGGGTTCGTCACCGCGTACGCCGTTGTTGTCAATCGTCAGATGGGCGATGGTCTTCTCGAAGGTGCCGCCGTCGGTGGGGTTCCAGGCGAGCTTGCCGAGCGTCGCCGGGTCGACACCGGCCGCCCGCAGCGACTCCGGGTTGTAGAACATCGCGACGGTGTCCCAGTCCTTCGGCGAGCCGTACCGCTTGCCGTCCTGGCCCTTCCACAGCTCGGCCAGGCCCTCCTGGTAGTCGTCGTCGCGGAGCTCGGCGGTCGGGGCCAGGTCGTCCAGCGGCCGCAGCACCTCGAGGTCGATGTACTGGGCGAACTTGGCGAGATGGTCGGTGAACACGTCCGGCGCGGTGTCGGCGATGAAGCCGGCGGTCAGCTTGGACCAGTAGACGTCCCAGCCGAACTGCGAGATGCGTACCCGCAGGCCGGGGTTCTGCTTTGCGAACTCGTCGGCGCATTTCTGATATCCGGGCTGCTGGGCGGAGTCCCACAGCCAGTACTCGATGGTGCCGCCGCCGGCCGAGGTGCCGGTCGTGTCGGCGCCCTGCCAGCCGCAGCCGGCCAGCAGCAGGACGGAGGCCGAGGCCACCGCGACGGTTCTTCTCAGCGACATCCGGGCCTCCCTACTTGATTCCGCTGAAGCCGATGGAGTTGACGATGCGTTTGGCGAAGAAGAAGAACAGGATCAGCATCGGCAGCGCGGCCACCAGGGTGGCGGCCATCAGCCCGGACCAGTCCGGGCCGGTCTGCGGGGTCTGCGACTTGAAGACACCGAGCGCCACGGTGAGCACCCGGGACCGGTCGGTGTAGCTGACCATCAACGGCCAGAAGTACTCGTTCCAGGCGGTGATGTAGGTGAGAATCGACAGTGTCGCGAGCGGCGCCGTCGACATCGGCAGGATCAGCCGGAAGAACACCCGTACCTTGGAGGCGCCCTCGACCAGCGCCGCCTCCTCCACCTCGCGGGAGATGCCGAGGAAGAACTGGCGCAGGAAGAAGACGGCGAACGGGGTCATCAGCATGGTCGGCAGCGCGATGCCGAGCAGCGTGTCGACCAGGCCCAGCTCCTTGATCAGGACGAAGTTGGGCAGCAGCGTGAAGATCGCCGGGATCATCAGGCCGGCCAGGAAGAACGCGAAGACCTTCTCCCGGTGCCGCCACTGGAGGCGGGCGAAGGCGTACGCGGCCATCGCCGAGAAGAACACCTGTCCGGCGGTGATCAGGGTGGACACGATCACCGAGTTGGCCAGGTAGTGCCAGAAGCTGATCGGCTGCCCGGCGCCGCCGGCGTCGATCGCCTCCTGGCCGGTCTGCAGGCCGAAGACCCGGGCGAAGCCGCCGCCGGAGGTCTGCACCGGCAACAGGCTGTCCGATCCGGCGTAGAGGGCGTTGTTGCTGGACAGCGCGGTGCGCAGCATCCAGTAGAAGGGGAACAGGCTGACCAGGATCACCAGGATCATGAACAGCCAGGCGAACGCCCGGCCGAGGTTGAAGCCGGCCTTCGGCGAGGGCGGGCGCGTGGTGTCGGTGCCCGGCACGGCGACCGGCGTGGCGGTGGTGGCCATGGTGCCCTCCTCAGGCCAGGTCCGACGATTCGGCCCGGGTGAGCCGGTATTGCACGAAGGTGATCACGACCAGGACGACCAGCAGGGCGACCGACATGGCCGAGGCGTAGCCGAACTGGAAGCGGCCGAACGCCATGTCGTAGATGTAGTACTGCAGCACGCGGGACGAGTCGACCGGGCCGCCGCGCGTGGTGACCGCGACGGTGTCGAAGACCTGGAACGACCCGACCACGGTGATGATCAGGACGAGCGCGAGGATCGGCCGCAGCAGCGGCACGGTGATCCGGCGGAACATGGCGAACTCGCTCGCCCCGTCGATCCGGCCGGCCTCGTACATCGACTCCGGGATGGTCTGCAGGCCCGCGAAGATCAGCAGGGCGGTGTAGCCGACGTGCCGCCACACGTTGATCACCGCGACGGTGGGGATGACCCAGGCGCTGTCCGCCAGGAACGCGATCCGGTCGACCCCGATCAGCTCCAGGACCCGGTTGCCGACGCCGAGCTGGTAGTCGAGGATCCACAGGAACACGAGGGCCGCGACCACATTGGACACCAAGTACGGCGTGAGTATCACGCCGCGCAGCCAGGTGCGCTTGGTGAGCCGCTGCATCATCACCGCGATGGCCAGCGCCAGCACGGTCTGCAACCCGATGTTGATCACCACGTACAACACGGTCACCCGTAGCGCGTTCCAGAACACCGGGTCCTGGACCATCCGTACGTAGTTGTCCAGGCCGTTGAACTCCGCCGGGGTGAGCAGGTTGAACTTCGTGAAGCTGAGATAGATGCCGCGCAGGGTCGGCCAGACCATGAACACCAGGAAGCCGATCAGCGCGGGTGCGATGAACAGCATGGCCAGCCGGGTGTCGTCCCGGCGCTTGGCCCGGGGCGGGCCGGTGGTGGCGGATGCGGGGGTGGTGGGGGTCGTTGTGCTGATCGCCATCGTGTCTCCTTCGCCGGGGAACTGCCTCGCTGCAGTCGTCGGTCGCCCGTGATGGCCCAGGGCGCCCGGCGGCAGAATCAGGGCGCCATCGCGTCGGCGCGGTAGAGCACCACCTCGTCCGGGCCGACCCGCGGGCAGGCCAGGCCGTGGTGTGCCAGCACGGCGCCGCTGACCGTCACCCCGTCCGGGCTCCCCCACCAGCTCGGCGCGGCCTCGGCGGTACGCAGCGGCCGCACCCGGTAGAGCCGGGCCGGGTCGAGGCCGCGCAGCCGCAGCAGGGCCGGCGGATCGGGGTACGGGCTGGCCGTCGTCACCATCGCGAAGATCGCCCGGGACCGGTCCGGCGCCACCACGCCGTGCACCAGCACGTCGTCGTAGCCGTCCATCCGCACCAGGTCGCCGCCGAGCAGCAGGCCCCGCTCGGTCTTGAAGAAGGCCAGCCACTCGGCGAGCTCGGCCAGCTGGGCGCCGGTCGCCTCGGTCAGGTCCCATTCGATGCCGAGGTGGCCGAAGACCGCGGTGCCGGCCCGGAACGCCAGGTCGTGCCGGCGGCCGGTGACGTGCGAACGGTCCGAGGCGATGTGCGAGCCCAGGAACTCCGGCGGGACGAGCTGCGCGGTCCAGCGGAGCATCTGCTGCCGGTCGTGCGGGTCGATGTTGTCGGAAACCCAGACCCGGTCCGTACGCTCCAGCACCTCAAGATCGACCCGGGCGCCGCCGGACGAGCAGGACTCGATCTCCAGCCCGGGGTGCGCCGCGCGGATCTCGTCGAGCAGCCGGTAGAACGCCAGGGTCTGCTCGTGCACACCCGGCCGGCCCGCCGGCTGGGTGCCGGCCTCGATCAGGTCGCGGTTGTGGTCCCACTTGATGTAATCGACGGCGTACTCGCCGAGGATCGCCAGGATCTGGTCCCGTACGTACGCGTACGCCTGCGGGATGCCGAGGTTGAGCACCTGCTGGTGGCGTGACTCGATCGGCCACTCCGCGCGGGCCGACATGATCCACTCGGGGTGGGCGCGGGCCAGGTCGGAGTCCGGGTTGACCATCTCCGGCTCGAACCACAGGCCGAACTGCATGCCCAGCTTCTTCACCCGGTCGACCAGCGGGTGCAGCCCCTGCGGCCAGGCGTCCGGCGAGACCACCCAGTCGCCCAGGCCGGACGTGTCGTCGCGGCGGCTGCCGAACCAGCCGTCGTCCAGCACATACCGCTCGACGCCGACCGCCGCGGCCCGCTCGGCCAGATCGATCAGCCGGTCCGCGTCGTGGTCGAAATAGACCGCCTCCCACACGTTCAGGGTCACCGGCCGGTCGCTGCCCACCGGCCGCGGCCGGGCCCGCAGGTGGCGGTGGAAACGCCGGGCGACGTCGTCGAGGCCATCACCGTACGCCGCGTACACCCACGGGCCGCGATAGCTCTCCCCCCGCGCCAGCCGGACCTCGCCGGGCAGCAGCAGCTCCCCGCCGCCGATCAGCTGCTCGCCGGTGGACACCCGCTCCGCGTAGTGGGTGTGGTTGCCGCTCCACGCGGTGTGCACCGCCCAGATCCGCCCGCGCGCGAAGCCGAACCCGGGCTCGCCGGCGTGCAGCAGGTAGGCGCTGTCCGCACCGGTCCGGCCGCGGCGATTTTCCCGCAGGTGGATGCCGGTGCGCAGGGCCGAACGCTGCGGCACCCGCTCGAGGTTGTGCCGGCCGCCGAAGTCGAGCAGCTCGGTCGCCTCGGCAGGCACCGGAAACGCCAAAACAAGATCATCGACCGTGTACGGGTCGGCGGCGTCGTTACGCAGCTCGGCCCGCGCCCGGAGCAGGCCGGTGGGGAGCAGTTCGAGGTCCAGGCCCAGCCCGAGCCGCCCGGAGTCGTCCACCGCCTCGACCGTGAGCCGGCCCGGTCCCCCGGCGACGAACCCGGCGCACGGCTCCCCCTCGTACCGCAGGCTGTTGATCTTGAAGGAGGGTGACCAGCCGACGCCGGCGGCCGATCCGCGCAGCCCCGGGCGGCCGATCCAGCCGGCACCGTGCTCGGGCAGGATCGCCGCGCGCGGCGGCGGGTCCGGGGTGTTGCTGCCGGCGACCGGCCGGCTCGTCCACAGCAGGGTGGCGGCCTGGTCGGCGTCCAGGCCGGGCAGCTCCGGCCCCCAGTAGGCGATCACCGGCAGCCCCGGCGCCGCCGCGTCGACGAGCACCGTCACCCCCGCCGCGCTCATCGCGACGACCGCGCTGTGACCCTCAACCACCATCAATGACGCTCCCTGCTGCGACCCGGCCGGCCAGAAGTGCTAAATCGATAAAAACGAGACTGGTTGCACGTTACGGGCATGTCAAGCACCGAGCACCGCCGCACGGCCGGATCGGCGCTCTCCGCACGGGCCGACCACCGGGCAGCCAGCCTCGGGCACCGGCGCCGCCGTTGTCGTGCCACCGCACGGTTAGATGGACCGATGCAGCTTCTCTCCGCGCGGGCCGGCCACTGGACGGGCTCGGGCACCGGCGTCACCGTGATCCTGCCGCCGCCCGGCACGGTCGGCTCCGGCGAGGTCCGCGGCGGCGCGCCGGCCACCCGCGAGTTCGCGCTGCTCGACCCCACCCGGCTGGTCGACCGGGTGGACGCGGTGGTGCTCTCCGGCGGCTCGGCCTTCGGCCTGGCGGCCGGCGACGGGGTGATGCAGGTGCTGCGCGAACGCGGCCTCGGCTTCCCGACGCCGTTCGGCCCGGTGCCGATCGTGGTCGGACTGTCCCTCTTCGACGGCTCGGTGGCCGGCTCCCCACCGACCGCGGAGTCCGGCCGGCACGCCGCGCTGGCGGCGTTCGCCGGCGACGGCCCGCTCCCGGCCGGCCGGTTCGGCGCCGGGACCGGCGCCACCACCGGCAAGTGGCGGGGCCGCCTCGACCCGGGCGGTCTCGGCGTGGTGGAACGACGAGCCGGGGCGGCGTCCGTGGCCGCGGTCGTCGCGGTCAACGCCTGGGGCGACGTGCTCGGGCCGGAGGGGCACCCGGTTTTCGCTCCCGACGACGTGCCGGGCCCGGACGGACTCCCGAGGTTCGCACCCGACGACGTGACCGGCCCGGACGGGCGCCCGAAGTTCGCATCGGACAGCCTGCCCGGGCGGGACGGGCCCCCGACGGCACCATTCGGCACCGGAAACACGACGATCGCGGTGCTCCTCACCGACGCGGCGCTCAGCAAGACCGACTGTTACCTGCTCGCGCAGAGCGGGCACACCGGCTTCGCCCGCGCCATGCACCCGGCACATTCCCGCTACGACGGAGACGCGGTGGTCGCGCTGGCAACCGGCGAGATCACCGCGGAGGTCGACCTCGACCGGCTGCGAGCAACCGCCACCCTGGTGATGGCCGACGCGATCCGAGCCGCGGTGGCACCAGGCGTCGCCACCACGTGACCTTCACCGCCCGCCCACCCAGGAAAGGCGGCGCAGTACACCCACCCCGCCGCAGCCACCCTCCCACCGGCGAAAGACCGCGCAGCACTCCCACCCCGCCGCAGCCACCCTCCCACCGGCTCCGAACCGGCAGCAGCCGGCGACAGGTGAAAGGCTTGCCGTCAGCTTTTCGGGGGTGTGACCGCGCCGGCGACGCAGCGCAGGATGAGCCGCAGCGCCTCGTGCCGGGAGACGCTGTGCTCGGCGATATAGGCCCAGCCCGCATACAGCTGCGACCAGATGAGACTGACGATCCAGGGGGCCGGCAGCTCGGGGTCGACGGTGCCGTCGCGGTGGCCGCGCCGCACCATCGCCTCGAACTCGCCGTCGCAACGGGCGCCGGCGCCCTGGTCGTCGATGGTCAGCTGCTCGTTGAACAGCAGCGACAGCAGGTCGCCGAGGTCGAAGTATTCCTGGCAGAGCCGGCGCAGCGCGGCGGCGCCGGTGTCGTCGGCGACCCGGGCGCGGTCGTGGGCCTCGGCGAGCCGCCGGGCCGCCTCGTCGCGCAGCGCGGCGGTGAGGTCGGCCCGCTCGGCGAAGTAACGGTGCAGCGTGGTGCGCCCGACGCCGGCGGCCGCGGCCACGTCGCCGAGCGAGGCGGCCGGGTCGCGGGCGAACACCTCGATGGCGGCGTCGAGGATCGCCTGCCGGGTGCGGGTGCGGCTGCCCGATTCGATGTCCACCACAGCGGCAGATTATCACTTGCCCAGAATGGAACAAGAGTGTTCCACTACGGGTATGGCGGATTCCAAACGTCTCCGGTCCTTGCTCGTCATGCTCCGGCCGCACCGCCGGACGATGTTCGCCGGCCTGCTGCTCGGCCTGCTGACCAACGCCACCGCCCTGGCCACCCCGATGGTCACCAAGTGGGTGCTCGACACGCTGCGCTCCGACGTCGACCTGGCTCCGCCGATCATCGCGCTGGTGGCCCTGATCGTGGTGGGCGCCGCGATCGGCCTCGGGCAGTGGATCCTGATGGGCACGCTCGCCGAGCGGATCGTGCTGGACGCGCGGACCTCGATCGTCCGCCGGTTCTTCGGCGCCCGGGTCGGCGACCTGCAGAGCCGCCCCACCGGCGAACTCGTCACCCGGGTCACCTCCGACACCGGGCTGCTGCACCAGGCCTCCGGCAGCCTCGTCGGGCTGACCAACGCCGCGGTCGGGCTGCTCGGCACGCTGATCCTCATGGGCGTGCTCGACCTGCCGCTGCTGGGCTGCACCCTGGCCGCCGTGATCGTGGTGAGTGCGCTGATGGCGGCGTTGCTGCCGCGGATCAGTGCCGCGCAGACCGCCGCGCAGGAGTCGGTGGGGCGGCTCGGCGGCGCGCTCGAAGGGTCGCTGCGGGCGATCCGGACGGTGAAGGCCAGCCGGGCCGAGGGCCGGCAGAGCGCGCAGATCATCGGCGACGCCCGGGACGCGGCGAGGCACAGTGTGCGCGCCGCCAAGGTGACCGCCTATGTCTGGACGATCGCGTGGACCGGCATCCAGCTCTCGGTCATCCTCATCCTGGCGTTCGGGGCCTGGCGGGCCGCCCACGGCCTGCTCGAAGTGTCCACCCTGATCGCGTTCCTGCTCTACGTCTTCCAGCTGATGGGCCCGATCACCGAGCTGACCCAGAACGTCACGGCCCTGCAGGCCGGCATCGCCGCCGCCGGACGGATCGGCGAGTTGGAGCAACTCGCCCTCGAACCGGCCGGCCCGGTCGCCGTCCCGGCCCCGGCCCCGGCGGCGGCACCCGGCGCGGAGACCCCCGTGCTGGTGCTGCGGGACGTCACGGCCCGGTACGGCCCGGACGTCCCGCCCGCCGTGCGCGGCATCGACCTGACCATCCCGCGCCGCGGCCACACCGCACTGGTCGGCCCGTCCGGAGCCGGCAAGACCACGCTGTTCTCGCTGCTGCTGCGCTTCCTCGAGCCGGACGGCGGGGAGATCCTGCTGGACGGCCGGCCGTACGCGTCGTGGTCGCACGCCGAGGTGCGGGCCCGGCTGGCGTATGTCGAGCAGGAGACGCCGGTGGTGCCCGGCACCATCCGGGACAACCTACGGTTCACCCACCCCGAGGCCGGCGAGGAGGAACTGCGGGCGGTGCTGCGCGCGGTCCGCCTCGACGACAAGATCGACGCCCTGCCGGACGGCCTGGACACGTCGCTCGCGTCCACCGACGTGTCGGGCGGCCAGCGGCAGCGGATCGCGCTGGCCCGCGCCCTGCTGCGCACCCCCGAGGTGCTGCTGCTGGACGAGGCGACCGCCCAGGTCGACGGCCTGACCGAGGCGGCCGTGCACGAGTGCATCCGGCAGCGCGCCGCCGACGGCGCGGTGATCACCATCGCGCACCGGCTGTCCACGGTGCTCGACGCCGACCGCATCGTGGTGATGGCGGACGGCCGGATCCGCGCGGTGGGCACGCACGCCGAGCTGTACCGCTCCGACGACCTCTACCGCCGCCTGGTCGAGGCACTGCGGATCGCCGCTGACCAGCCGTCCCCGGCCCTCACCTGACGGCCCACGCCCGACCGAGCCGGACGGCCCAAGCCGGATCGAGCCGGACGGCCCGGACGGCTCGGACGAGGTCAGCGGTTCACGGTCAGCGACTTCCTGGCCAGCTCGAAGGCGGGCAGCATGGTGGCGTGCTCCTCGGCGCCGGCCGGGGCCAGCTTCACCACGACGGCGCCCTTCGCGGTGTTCAGGGCGAGCGCCGAGTACTTGCTCGTCACGTCCAGGGTTTTGCTGTACGTCTCGTAGGTCACCTCGGCGGCCCGCTGCCCGCCGGTAGTGACGTCGGTGACCTTGATGTTCTTCAGCTCGAGGGTGCCCGCCCGGCGGGCCTCCACGGACTCGGCGCCGACGAAGGCCTGCAGGTGGCTGCGCGGGGTGCCCTTGCGGCCCGGCGCGACGTAGACCCGTAGGAAGCCGATTGCGCCGGCCGGCTTGGCGTCCACCTCGCAGACCACCTCGAACGGGCCGTTGCGGGCTAGTTTCGCCAGTTCGCCCAGCTTGTCGACGTCGACGGCCTTGGGCTGCCAGAGCGCGACCAGGTCGAAGGTCACCGGCAGCGGGCAGGCGCTGCCCTTTGCGCCCACCCGCACGGCGGGTGCGCCGGCCGGGGCGGACGGGGCGAGGACGCCCGCGCAGACCTTTTCGATCTCGCCGGCCGCGCTTGTGAAGTCGGCGTTGTCCAGGGCGGTGGGATCCGCCGCCGCGGACAGGGTCTGCGCGGCTGCGGCGTGCTTCTCGATGGCGGCGCGCAGGGCGGCGTCGGAGACCTTCGCGGCCTGCCCGCGCGCCGCGGTGGCGTAGTCGGTGAGGGCCTTGCGGGCCGCCGCCGGCTCGCCGGCGCTCGTGATCATGCCCTTGAACAGGTCTTTGAACGAGGTGACGGCGGCCGTGCAGTCCTTGGCCAGCCCCGCCGAGGCGCCGGCCGGTGCGGTGGCGCCGCCGGACCCGTCGGCCCACGTCGCCTCGGCGGTCTTGCACCCGGTCAGCAGGAGGATCGACGCGGTCGCGGCCGCGGCGGCACCTCGCTTCGCATTGATCTTGATAGTCACAAACACCGCAGCCTAGACGTCTCCAGCGACGGCCGCCAATCCCGCGGGGTTTCGAGCGTGACCAGTTACGCAGGTCGCCGGGGTGGGCAGAGCGTCCTGGACGCGCCAGCGGCCAGCTCTGCCCACCCCGGCCCTCGGTGGGAACAGCGGTCCGTACCCACCACCCCGCTACGACATCTGCTTTTGACCTCAGCCGAGGCTGTGCATGACGTGCTTGAGCCGGGTGTAGTCCTCCAGGCCGTACACCGACAGGTCCTTGCCGTGGCCGGAGTGCTTGAAGCCGCCGTGCGGCATCTCGGCGACCAGCGGGATGTGGCAGTTGACCCAGACGCAGCCGAAGTCGAGCCGCTGGGTCATCCGCATCGCCCGGCCGTGGTCCTTGGTCCAGACCGAGGACGCGAGGCCGTACTCGACGCCGTTCGCCCAGCGCACCGCCTCGTCCTCGTCGGCGAACCGCTGGACCGTGATGACCGGGCCGAACACCTCGTCCTGGATCAGCTCGTCGGTCTGCCGCAGGCCGGAGACCACGGTGGGGGAATAGAAGTAGCCGCGCTCGCCCACCCGGCTGCCGCCGGTGTTCAGCGTGGCGTGATCGGGCAGGCGGTTCACGAAGCCGGCCACCCGGTCGAGCTGGCGGGCATTGTTCAGCGGCCCGTAGAGCACGTCCTCGTCGTCGGCCGCGCCGGTCTTGGTGCCGTTCGCGGCCTCGCTGAGCGCGGCCACGAAATCCGAGTAGACGCGCGGCCCGGCCAGCACCCGGGTGGCCGCGGTGCAGTCCTGGCCGGCGTTGAAGTAGCCCGCCTCGGCGATGGCCGCGGCCGCGGCCTCCACGTCGGCGTCGTCGAAGACCACCACCGGGGCCTTGCCGCCCAGTTCGAGGTGGGTGCGCTTGAGGTCGGCGGAGGCCGCCGTGGCGACCTCCATGCCGGCCCGGACCGAACCGGTGATCGAGACCATCTGCGGGGTCGGGTGGCTGACCAGCTGGCGGCCGGTGTCCCGGTCGCCGACCACCACGTTGAGCACGCCCGGGGGCAGGAACTCGGCGGCGATCTCGGCCAGCATCACCGTGGTGACCGGGGTGGTGTCCGACGGCTTGAGCACGACCGCGTTGCCGGCCGCGATGGCCGGCGCCAGCTTCCAGACCGCCATCAGCAGCGGGTAGTTCCACGGCGTCACCTGTGCGCAGACGCCGATCGGCTCACGCCGCACGTAGCTCTCGAAGCCGTCCATGTATTGCCCGGCGGAGCGGCCCTCGAGCAGCCGGGCCGCGCCCGCGAAGAAGCGGATGTGGTCGACGGCCGGCGGGAGTTCCTCGCTGGCGGTCAGGCCGAGCGGCTTGCCGGTGTTCTGCGACTCGGCCCGGACGAGATCGTCGGCGCGTGCCTCGACGGCGTCGGCGAACTTGAGCAGGGCCTGCTGGCGCGCGCTGGGCGTGGTGCCGCGCCACTGCTCGAAGGCGGTCGCGGCCGCCTCCATCGCCCGGTCCACGTCGGGCTTGCCGGACACCGGCGCCGAGGCGAACACCTCGCCGGTCGCCGGGTCGATGAGGTCCTCGTATCGTCCCTCGGCGGGTGCGGCCGGGGCGCCGCCGATGAAGTTGTGCAGCACGGTCTTGGCGCTCACGCGATCTCCAGACGCAGGATCGGACACTTTCCGGCCCATCTTTCCACTGAATCCGCAGCTGACAAGAGGTCTCGGCGACGACTTCCGTTTTTCCGCTCAGGCCTGGGCCGTCCCGGCCGAAAGAGCGGACGTGGGGGCCACTGCCGGAACGACCGGCGGCACGACCGGCGGCGCGACCGGCGCGGACGGCCGGCTGAGCGATGCCGCCCGGCTGCGGAGCCTGCGCGACAGCGGCATGCTCGACGGCGGCTCGTACGCCTCGCTGGAACGCCTGGCCCGGGCCGCCGCCCATCAGCTGCGCACCGCCGGGGCGCTGGTCTCGCTGGTCACCGCGGACCGCCGGGTGGTGGCCGGCCGGGCCGGGCCGGTGCCGGAGCACTCGTTCTGCCGGCTCGTGGTCGACACCGACGCGCCGCTGGTGGTCTGCGACGCCCGCGCCGACGAGCGGGTGGCCGGGCACCCGGCGATCGGCGACGGCCTGATCGCGTACGCCGGTTTCCCGGTGCGTGGCCCGGACGGCTACCCGCTCGGCGCGTTCGGGGTGCTGGACGGCCAGGCCCGCGACTGGGAACCGCGGGAGCTGCTGCTGATCGAGGACCTGGCCGCGGCGGTGGACAACGAGATCGCCCTGCGTACCCGGGCGCACCGGCTGGCGGCGACCGCGCAGTGGATGCGTGATGTGCTCGACAACGCCCAGGACGCGTTCGTCTCGATCGACATCTACGGCAACGTGACCGCCTGGAACGCCGCCGCCGAGCGGCAGTTCGGCTATCCGGCCGCCGAGGCGATCGGCCGGCCGGTGGCCGACCTGATCATCCCGGAACGGTTCCGGTCCGCGCACGCGGCCGGGCTGGCCCGGATGCACAGCGGCGGCGTGTCGACGCTGGCCGGGCAGCGCGTCGAGCTGACCGCCCGCAACCGGGCCGGCGACGAGTTCCCGGTGGAGATGACCCTGCAGGTGGCCCGGTACGCCGACGAACTGATCTTCCACGCGTTCCTGCACGACATCAGCAACCGGGCCGCCGACCGGCGGCAGCTGGAGCACGAGCGCACCTTCCTGGAGGCGCTGCTGGACAGCCTCGACAGCGGCGTGGCCGCCTGCGACGCCGACGGCCGGCTCACCCTGTTCAACCAGGCGATGCGGGCCATCCACGGGGTCGACGCCCGGCCGGTCGCGGCCGAGGAGTGGTCAAGCGCGTTCGACCTGTTCGGGCCGGACGGGCGCACGCCGCTGGCCGCCGACGAGATCCCGCTCGCCCGGGCGTACGACGGGCAGCAGGTGGACGGCCAGGAACTGGTGGTGGTGCGCAAGGGTGCCGCGCCGCGCAACTTCCACTGCAACGCCCGGCAGATCATGACCCCGGACGGCCGCCGGCTCGGCGCGGTCGTCGCCATGCGCGACGTCACCGAGCAGCGCCGCGTCGAACTGCTGCGCGAGCGGCTGCTCGCCGATCAGCGGGCGCAGAACGAGCAGCTGCGCCACCTCGACCGGGTCAAGGACGACCTGGTGGCGCTGGTCAGCCACGAACTGTGCAACCCGCTCGCGGCGATCCGCAACCACGGCGAGGCGCTGCTCGAGGACGCCGGCCTGACCGCCGACCAGCGGCACCTCGCCGGGGTCATCCACCGGCGCAGCGGGCACATGCAGGCGCTCGTCGACGGCCTGCTCGACCTGGCCCGCCTGGACGCCGGCCGGCTGCGGGTCGACCCACGCCCGCTGTCGGCCGCGGAGCTGGTGCTCGACGTCGTGCAGACCCAGCAGCCGGCCGCCGCCGCCAAGGACCTCACGGTCAGCGTCGACACGGCCGGGCGGCTACCGGTGCGGGCCGACCCGGTCCGGCTGCGGCAGGTGCTGGACAACCTGCTCGCCAACGCGATCAAGTACACGCCGGCCGGCGGCCGGGTGACCGTCACCGCGGCCCCGGACGCCGGCGGGGCGGTGATCGCGGTGGCGGACACCGGCATCGGCATCCCGGCCGGGGAGTACCCGCACCTGTTCGACCGGTTCTTCCGGGCCAGCAACGCGGTCGAACAGGGCATCAAGGGCACCGGGCTGGGCCTGGCCATCTGCCGGGCGATCATGGAGGCGCACGGCGGCACCCTGGCCGCCGAGCCCGCTCCGGCCGGCGGCACGGTCTTCACCGTGACGCTGCCGGCCCCGGTCAGCTGAACTGCGGCACGACCTCCTCGGCGAGGCGGTGCAGCGGTTCCTGGTCGTAGGCGACCCGCGGGATGTAGAAGTTCACGTAGTCGGCGCCCGCCGCCAGGGCGCGTTCCACCCGGCCGATCGTGTCGGCGCTCGAGTGGCTCAGGTCGATGTCGAAGTTGGTCGACTTGATGATCCGGTCGTAATCGCGGCCCAGCCGGTCGCAGTGCTCGCGCAGCACGGCCAGCTTCTTGCCGATCAGCTCGGGATCGCCGGCGCCGACGTTGCACGCGTCCGCGTACTGCGCGACCAGCTTGAGGGTGACCTTTTCGCCGCCGCCGCCGATCCAGAACGACGGGTGCGGCTTGCGCACACCCTTCGGCTCGTTGATCGGGCCGTCGATCGAGTAGTGCCGGCCCCGGTACACCGGCCGGTCCTCGGTCCACATCTTGACCACGATCTCGACGGCCTCGCGGAACGCGGCCATCCGCTGCGGCACGTCGGTCCACTCGTAGCCGTACGCCTTCCACTCGTGCTCGTACCAGCCGGCGCCCAGCCCGGCGTACAGCCGGCCGCGGCTGGCCACGTCGACGGTCGAGGCCGTCTTGGCATACAGCGACGGCTGGCGGTAGCCGTTGCAGCCGACCATCTGACCGATGTTGATCCGGCTGGTCTCGCGGGCCAGCGCCGCCGAGACGGTCCACGCCTCGAACACCGTGTTCATGGTCGGCTCGGGGACCGTGTGGAAGTGGTCGTAGACCCACAGCGAATCCCACGGCCCGGCGTCCGCGAGCCGGGCGACCGTGGTCATCGCCTCGAACTGCTCCACCGGGTCGGCGATCTCGACCAGGTCCATCTTCCAGCCCTGCGGTACGAACACTCCGAAGCGCACACTCATGCCTGCCAACCTATCGTCACGCTTGCGGCGACACCGCGAGATGGGCAGGCTGACAGACGATCACGGGGACGGGGGAACCACTGTGTACGTCGTGAGCCTGGGTGCCGTGCGCCGTCGAAGCGGCCCGGCGGTGTTGCTTCTCGTGCTGGCCGGGCTCGCCGCGGTGGTCGCGGCGGCGGCGCCCTGGTACGGCCTGGCCGTGGCCACCCGCGCGGCGGCCGCCGACGTCGCCGCCGTGCCGGCCGCTCAGCGTGAGATCACCGTGCACCGGACCGGCGAGACCGGCGGCGACCCGCGCGGTGCCCTGGCCGGCTTCGCCGCGGGCGTACGCGGGATGCTCGCGTTGCCGGGCGTCGAGCCGCGGCTGGGCCTCGCGGCGGACATGTCCTATCGCGACCCGCGCCGGGCCGGCACCCCCACCAGCCTGCCGGTCGCCTACCTCGACGGGTTCTGCGCCGGCACCCGGCTGACCGGCAGCTGCCCGGCCGGCGCCGGCGAGGTCGCGATCAGCGCCGCCTCGGCCCGCCGGCTCGGCCTGTCGGCCGGCTCCGCCCTGGCGGTGCGGCCGACCGACGCGGTGACCCCGGTACGCCTGCGGGTCACCGCCGTCTACGAACGTCCGGAGTGGACCGACCCGCTGTTCCTGGCCCGCGGCGACCAGGACCCGGCCTTCACCCCGCTGGACACCTTCCGGCAGATCCCGCGGGCCACCCTCGGGTACGACCTGGCGGTGCCGGAGTCGCTGCTGCGCGGCGACAACGGGTACGACCTGGCCGCCGCCGTCGCCCGGGCGCGGCCGAAGCTGGCCGCCGACCAGCTCGAGCTGGCCGACCCGACCGGCCCGTTGCTCGCCGCGGTCCGCGCCGACCGGGCGGACGTGCGCCGCGGCGTGCTGATCGCGCTCGGCCAGGCGGCGGTGCTGGCCTGGTTCGCGATCGGGCTGGCCGGCCGGTTGACCGGCCGCGACCGCCGGGAGGACGCCGGCCTGCTCAAGCTGCGCGGCAGCACCGGCGGCGGCATGCTGCGCCTGGCCCTGGGCCAGCACCTGGTGCCGCTGCTCGGCGGCGCGCTGGCCGGCCTGCCGGCCGGCGTCGCGGCGGCCTGGCTGCTGGCCGGCCGGCTGCCGGTGCGCGCCGAGTGGTGGCCGGCGCTGCTGCTCGCCGTGGCGGCCGTCGCCGCCGTGCTGCTCGGCGGCCTGCTGGTGCTCACCGCGGTGGACGCGCTGGCCCACCGGGCGCCGGTGGTCGCGCTGCTGCGCCGGGTGCCGTCGGCCCGCCGGGACTGGCGCTCCGCCGTGGCCGACGCGGCCCTGGTCGCGCTCGCCGCGGGCGCCGTCTACCAGGCCCGCAGCGGCGGCCCGGACCGCGGCCTCGGGATGGCCGCCCCGGCGCTGGTCGCCCTCGCGGTCGGCCTGCTCCTGGCCCGCCTGCTGCGCAACACCGCCGACCGGGCCGGCGGCGCGGCGGTGCGGGCCGGCCGGCTGCGCTCCGGCCTGACCGCCGTGCAGATGTCCCGGCAGCCCGGCACCGACCGGGTGTTCGCGCTGCTGGTCGTGGCCGTGGCGATGCTCGCGACGGCGGCCGGCGGGCTGGCCGCCGGCCGGGCCGCCCGGGCCGACCGCGCCGACGTGGAGCTCGGCGCCGCCCGGGTGCTGACGGTGGCCGCCACCTCGCGCACCCAGCTGCAGTACGCGGTGCACCGCGCCGACCCCGGCGGCCGGGACGCCATGGCGGCCGTCATCGACCGCACGAGCAACCCGCCGCTGCTCGCCGTGGACACCGCCCGGCTCGCCGCGGTCGCCACCTGGCGCCCCGAGTACGGGCCGGTGACCGCGCTGCCGGCCACCGCGCCGGTCGCCGTTCCGCTGATCACCGGCCGGCGGCTCGACCTGCGGGTGGCCAGCGAGCGGCCCGGGTCGGCGGTGCTCGGCGCCGTCCTCACCCACGAGAGCACCGGCGCGGCCGTCCGGATCGAGTTCGGCGGGATCCGCCGCGGCGAGCAGACCGTGTCGGCGGCCGTCCCGGCGTGCGCCGAAGCGCCTGGCTGCCGCCTGGTGAGCTGGCAGCTATATCCCTCGACCGGGCCGGACGGCCAGGCGGTCGCCGGCGCGCTGACGCTGCGCGGCCTCACCCAGGCCGGGCCGGCCGGGACCGTGCTGGACGCGGCCCGGCTCGCCGAGGTCTCGCGCTGGCACACCGACGTCGCCGGCCTCGCCGTCCGGATCGCCGCCACCGGCCGTGGGCTGTCGCTGGCCGCCGGGGACCAGCCGGGCAAGGCCGCCGGCACCGGGGTGTACGCGGTGGAGACGCCGCTGCCGCTCCCGATCGTGCTGGCCGGCCGGCGGCCCACCACCTGGCGCTTCGACGACGCCACCTCGGCGAGCTTCGGCTCCGCCGCCACCCCGGTGCGGCTGGCCGGGACCGCGCGGCTGCTGCCGGTGCTGGGCGGCAGCGGGATGCTCGCCGACCTGGAGTCGGTCCGCCGGCTCGACGCCGACGGCGGCACCTACCAGGTGTGGCTGCGGGCCGGCGCGCCCGGCTCGGTGGTCGACGCGCTGCGCCGCGACGGACTCACCGTGCTGGCCGACCAGACCGCGCGCGGCCGGGCCGGCGCCCTCGGTGCCGACCGCACCGACGCGTACACGCTGTTCGCCGTCGCCGCCGGCCTGCTGATCGCCGCGGTGGTGGCGGCGGTCGCCGCCGCGGCCGACCGGCCGGCGCTGGCCGAGCAGCTGCGGGCGTTGCGCACCCAGGGCCTGTCCCGCCCGGCGGCCCGCGGCACCGCCGTGGCCGGCGGGGCGGCGCTCACCGTGGCCGGCCTCTGCGGGGGCCTGCTCGCGGCGCTGGTGGCCGGCCCGGTCACCGGGACGGCCGCGCCGCCGTTCCCCGACGGCTGGCGGATCGTCCCGCCGCCGGCCGCGCTGGGGCCGCCCGCCCTGGCCCTCGCCGGCGCGGTCGCGCTGCTCGTGCTCGGCGCCACCGCCTGGCTGTCCGCCCGCCCCCTGATCCGGAGGTTGCCGTGATCGCGCTCATTCTCGCGATGGTGTGGAGCCGCCGCGGGCAGGCGGTCACGCTGGCGCTGCTGTCGCTGTTCGGCGTCGCCGCGGCGGTCGCGGCGCCCGCCTACCTGCGGGCCGCCGACCGGGCCGTGGCGGCCGGCCAGGTCGAGGCCGCCGCCCCGGCCGAGCGGACCGTCGCGCTGGTGACCCGGCAGCAGGACCGCCGGGACGACCAGGAGGGCGCCGCGTCCGGCGAGGTCGACCTGGACCGCACCGGCGCGTCGCTGGTCGACCTGCCCGGCTTCGAGTACGTCTACTCGGCCGAGTACCCGGCGGTCGGCATCGAGCCGGACGAACGCGACCGCACCCGCTTCGTGTACCGCCAGGACGTCTGCGACCACGTCCGGATCACCGCCGGGCGCTGCCTGATCGGCGAGGCCGACGTGCTGCTCGGCGCCGCCACCGCCAAGCGGCTCGGCATCCGCCCGGGCGACTCGGTCACCTTCAGCTACGCGGCCCTGGTCACCGGGCCGGGCGAGTCGTTCTACGCCCCGGACGGCACCGCGAAGCCGTTCCTGGTCGCCGGCACCTACGAGGTGCCCGATCCCGGCGAGGTCTACTGGGGCGAGCACGCCTACTTCGGCGCCGCGCCCGGCGGCGAGCCGGCCTTCGTCACGCACGCCTCGCTGACCGCGATGGACCACGGCAAGACCGAGTTCGGCATCGACGGGTACGCCGCGGCCGGCGCGCTCGGCGTGGACCAGCTGCCCGGCGTCCGAGCCGGGCTGACCAGCCTGGCCGCCGCGGTGGCCGACCTCGGCCCCGCCGTCGAGCTGCGGACCGGCCTGCCCGGCCTGCTCTCGCGGATCGACTCGGGCCGCGCCGCCGCGCACCGGATCGTCCCGGTCCTGGCCGTCTGCCTGGTGCTGCTCGCCTGCCTGACGATCTTCCTGGCGGTCGGCTACGGCACCGAGGGCCGCCGGCCCGAACTGGCCGTGGTCGCGCTGCGCGGCGCCCGCTGGGGCCAGCGCTGGTGGCTGGCCACCGGGGAGACCCTGGTAGCGATCGTGGCCGGGGCGGTCGGCGGCTGCGTGGCCGGGCAACTGCTGGTGAACGCCTTCGCGGCGTGGCGGTTCCCCGGGGTCGGCGCCGATCCCGGGCTCGACTCGCTGCGCTGGGCGCCGGTCGCCGCCGGGGCGGCCGTGCTGACCGCGCTGCTCGCCTCCCAGCGCCAGCTGACCACCCCGGTGGTGGCGCTGCTGCGGCGCGCCCCGGCGGTGCCCGGCAGCGCCGCCGCGATCGCCTTCGAGGTGGTGGTCGTGGCGCTCGCCGTGGTGGCCGCGGTGCAGCTGAGCGACGGGCTGAGCGGCGTGGGCACGTTCGCGGCCGGGCTGCTGCTGATCGCCGGGGCGCTGGTCGCGGCCCGGCTGCTGCTGCCGTGGGCCACGGTCTTCGCCCGGCGGCAGCTGCGCCGGGGCCGGGCCGAGGCGGCGCTGGCCGGCTTCCAGCTGTCCCGGCGGCCCGGGGCGGTGCGGCTGTTCGCGCTGCTGACCGCCGCGGTCGCGGTGGCCGGTTACGCGGCGGCGGCGGTGGACGTGGGCGCCCGCGGCCGGGCGTCGGTGGCCATCCTGGGCACCGGGGCGCCGCGGGTGCTGTCGGTCGCGCCGGTCGGGCGGCAGGGGCTGCTCGCCGCGGTGCGGGCGGCCGACCCGTCCGGCCGGTTCGCGATGGCGGCGGTCCGGCGGACCGGGCTCCCGTCCGGCGCGGCGCCGCTGCTCGCCGTCGACACCACCCGGCTGTCCGCGGTGGCCGCCTGGCCGGGCAACGGGCCCGGCGACGCCGCGGTGGCCGCCGGTCTGCATCCGGCGGCCGCCGCACCCGTCGAGTTTGCGAACGGCAAAATCACCTTCGACATCACGGCGACGGACTTCGGGCCGGGCAAGGCCGTCACCGTCACGGCGGTGTTGTCCCCGGTGGCCGGCCTCACCGACGAACTGCTGCCGCTCGGCGTGCTGCGGGACGGCCGCCACCCGTACGGCCGGGACGTCCCGCGCTGCGCCCGCGGCTGCCGGCTGAACGCGCTGCGGATCGAGGGCGGGCACGGCGCGGTCGACGTGTCCGGCAAGATCACTCTGCACAACCTCACCGGCGGCACCCCGTGGCGGGCCGCCCAGGGCGGCCGGGCCGAGGCCGGACCCGGCGGCGTGCGGATCGAGGTGACGTCGCTCAACGGCCTGGTGGGTGGCATGGTCGCCGAGCCCGCCGACGGCCCCTACCCGCTGCCGGTCGCGACCGCGGGCGTCCCCGCGATGCGCAGCCTGAGCGGCCTCGACGCCCGGGAGATCCCGGTGACCGTGGCGGCGCGGCTGCCGGTGGTGCCCGGCGCCGGCAGCCCGGCGGTGCTGGCCGACATCGACTACGCCGACCGGCTGTCGGCCGACGGGGTGCCGAGCAGCGTGGCCGAGGTCTGGCTGGGCGAGCAGGCGCCGCCCGACGTGGTGCAACGGCTGACCGCCCAGGGCCTGGTGGTCACGTCGGACACCCGGGCCGCCGACGTGCGCCGCCGGCTGGACACCCAGGGCCCGGCGCTGGCGCTGTGGTTCTACGTGATCGTCGCGGCGCTGGCGGCCGCGCTGGCCGCCGGCACCCTGGAACTGGCCGCCGCGGTCGACCGCGCCCGGCGCATCGAGGACCTGTCCGCGCTGCGCGTGCAGGGCCTGCGCCGGACCGCCCTGCGCCGCGCGGCGGTGTGGACCTATCCGGTACTGGTGGCCGCGGCCGTGCCGGCCGGCCTGGCGATCGCCCTGCTCGGCTGGCGGGTCACCGGCGGCGCGCTGCCCCTGGCCGGCCTCGACCCGCCCCCGTTCCCGCTGCCGCGGTGGCCCCGTCCCGTCGTCCTGGCCGGCACGGGTGTCGGCTTGTTCGCGCTGTTGGCCGGCGTCGCGATCCGCTCCGGACGGCGAACCCTCCGGGCCGTCACCCCCCGCTGACCCCGCCGGCGGCATATATTGATGACTACCGATCTCAGCCGGGCGGGGGATTCGACATGGCAAAGGCCAGGCTTGTCACGACGGCGGTGTCCGGGATCATCGCGGGCGCCGGCCTGTTCTCGGTGCTCGCCGCGACGCCGACGCTCGCCGGCGGGGCACCACCGGCGACGACCGGGGCGGGCGGGTGCACCGCCACCGCGCAGATCGACGCGCAATGGGGTTCCGGGGCGGCCGGCGGCCAGGTGCTGACCGTCACGGTCGCCAACACGTCCCCGGCCGCCACCTCGACGTGGACCGTGAGCTGGGCGCTCGGCGCCGGCCAGAAGGTGGTGTCGGGGTGGAACGCCGCCGTGCGAACGGCGGACGACACGGTGACCGCGGCCAACGCCGCGTACAACGGGGTCCTCGCCGCCGGCGCCCGGACGACGTTCGGCGTGCAGCTCTCCGGCACCGCCCCGGCGCCGGCCCTCACGTGCGACAACGGCGGCTCGACCACGCCCACCGGAACGCCGCCGGACGTGACGGTCACCGAGTCCGACAACACCCGCACGGTCACTCTGATCGTCGGGCAGACCCTGGCCGTCGCGCTGCCGGCCCCGTACGTGCCGCCCACGGGCGGTGGCGCGGCGCTGGAACAGGTCTCCGGCAGCGGCGGGTATCCGACCGGGCAGCCGCTGGCCGCAACCTACCGCGCGGTGGTGCCGGGCTCGCTCACCCTGACCTCGCAGACCGACGACCCCTGCCGGCACGCCACGCCGCCGTGCGCGATCCCGGTCCGGCTGTGGCGGGTGCACGTGAGCGTCGTCGAGGTGGCGCCCACCGGGCGGACGGTCGTCGCCACCCAGGCCGACAACCTGGGTACGGTCGGCCTGCGGGCCGGCGACACGCTCGTGGTGAGCCTGCCGGGCAACTACCTCCCGCCGGCCGTCTCGGCGGCCGGGGTCCTGGTGCGGCGCGCGATCAGCGGCGGCTACCCGACCGGCCAGCCGCTCGTGGCCCGCTACCTGGCCGCGGCGGCCGGCCGCGTGGACATCACCACCAGGACGGACGACCCCTGCAACCACGCGCCGACGCCCTGCCCGTCACCGACGGTCCCGTGGACCCTGCACGTCACCGTCACGGCCTGAGCCGGCCGGCGGGTCGAAGGTCACCGCTCCCGGATCGCCCACGGGCGGCGGGCGATGCCGGCCGCGGCGGTTCCGACACCGCCGGCGCCGGCCAGCCGGACGCGGTTGGGATACGCCTTTCGGGGTATATCGGTCTTCCGATCACCGAAACCGTGCCACACGAGCCCCTCGGCCACCGAAAAGCTTGTCAAGAGCGATCAACTCTGCGATAAACGCGGTGTCAGGTACCGCCCGGAAGGACCCACGATGCGCGTACGCGACGGAATCCATTGATCGCCGCAAACCGGACGAGCGATTCCATTGCCGTGCCCGGGCACCCGGGGAAGAATCGCGGCGTGACCGCGGACCTGGCTCTGGACGACATCAACAAGCAGATCATCGAGCACCTCCAGCGCGACGGGCGGATGTCGTACGCCACGCTCGCCAAGACCATCGGGCTGTCCGAGGCCGCGGTGCGCCAGCGGGTGCAGCGGCTGCTCGACGGCGGCCTGATGCAGATCGTGGCGGTCACCGACCCGCTCACGCTGGGCTTCGCCCGGCAGGCGATGGTCGGCCTCAAGGTCACCGGCGACCTGCGGGCGATCGCCGACGAGATCGCCGCCATCCCCGAGGTCGACTACGTGGTGATCTGCGCCGGCGGCTTCGACCTGCTCGTCGAGCTGGTCTGCACCGACGACGCGCACCTGCTGGACCTGCTCAACGACAAGGTCCGGGCGATCAAGGGAGTCGTCGTCTGCGAGACGTTCATGTACCTGAAGCTCGCCAAACAGACGTATGCGTGGGGCACCCGATGAGCGGTCCGTCCTTCTGGCTGCAGTCGCTCGGCCCGGTCATCCCGCTGCCGGCCCTGCCCGGCGACCGGGTGGCCGACGTGGTGATCGTGGGCGGCGGCTACACCGGCCTGTGGACGGCGTACTACCTCGCGCGGCAGGACCCGCGGATGTCCATCGTGGTGCTCGAGGCGGAGTACTGCGGGTTCGGCGCCTCCGGCCGCAACGGCGGCTGGGCGTCCGGCCTGTTCCCGGTCTCCGAGGACAAACTGTCCCGGCGCTACGGCGCCGGCCGCGCCGCCGCGATGCACGCGGCCCTGGCGGCCGCGGTCGACGAGGTGGGCCGGGCCGCCGCGGCCGAGGGCATCGACTGCCACTACGCCAAGGGCGGCACCATCTCGCTGGCCCGCTCCCCCGCCCAGCTGCGCCGGGCCCGGACGTCGCCGGGCTTCCTCGGCGCCGCCGAGGCCCACGCCATCTGCGGCGCGACCGGCGTGCTCGGCGGCGTCTACAGCCCCGACTGCGCGGCCCTGCACCCGGCCCGCCTGGTACGCGGCCTGGCCGAGGCGGTACGCCGCCAGGGCGTCACCATCCACGAGGGCACCCGGGTCCGGCGGATCGCCCGCGGCACCGTGGTCACCGACCACGGCACGGTTCGGGCCGGCACGGTGGTGCGCGCGCTGGAGGGCTACACCGCCCAGCTGGCCGGCCACCGGCGCATGCTCGCCCCGGTCTACTCGCTGATGATCGCCACCGAACCGCTGCCCGAGTCCGACTGGGAGCGGATCGGCCTGCGCCGCCGCGAGACCTTCAGCGACGAACGGCACATGATCATCTATGGCCAGCGGACCGCTGACGACCGGCTCGCCTTCGGCGGCCGGGGCGCGCCCTACCACTTCGGCTCCCGGGTCGAGCCCGGCTACGACCGGGTGCCGGCGGTCTTCGAGAGCCTGCGGCACACGCTCACCGAGATGTTCGGGATCACCCCGCCGATCGCCTACCGTTGGGGTGGCCCGCTCGGCATCCCGCGCGACTGGATGCCGTCGGTCGGCCTGGCCGACGGCATCGGCTGGGCGGGCGGTTACGTGGGCGACGGCGTGGCCGCGGCCAACCTCGCCGGGCGTACGCTGGCCGACCTGATCATGGGCCGGGAGAGCGAGCTGACCGAGTTGCCCTGGGTGGGGCACACCTCGCGGCCGTGGGAGCCCGAGCCGATCCGCTGGCTCGGCATCAACGCCGCGCTGCGCGCCACCACCCTGCGCGACGCGCTCGAACGCCGGCGATGAGCGACCGGCCGGCGCCGCTGATCCGCCCACCCCGGCTGCGGACCGGCGAGGAACGCTCGGCCACCCGGCTGGAGCTGTTCTTCGATCTCGCCTACGTGCTGGTCCTCGCGGAACTGGCCGGCGCCTACGCCGGTCGCCTGGCGGTCTTCGCCGGCCTGCTCGCGGTCACCTGGTGGTCCTGGGTGACGATCACCCTGTACGCCAACCGGTTCGACACCAACGACGTGCTCTACCGGCTCGCCAAGCTGGCCGCCGCGGCCGCGGTGGTCGGCATGGCGGCCAGCACCGAGGACGCGACCAGGTTCGCCGCCTGCTACCTGGTGACCCGGGTGCTGCTCCTGCTGCTGTACGCGCGGGCGTACTGGCACGTGCCCGAGGCGCGCACGACCATCGCGATCTACGTGGCCGGCGCCGGCGCGGCGGCCGTCCTGTGGGCGGTCTCGCTGCCGGTCCACGGCGTCGCGCGCTACCTGCTGTGGGGCGCCGGCGTGCTGGTCGAGGCGGCGGCGCCGCTGCTGGCCGGCCGGGTCGGCCGCAACGTGCCGCTGCACATCGAGCATCTACCGGAACGCTTCGGACTGTTCGTCATCCTGGTGCTCGGCGAGTCGATCGCGTCGATCGCGCACGGCGTCCACGACACCCACTGGACGGCCCCGTCGGTGCTGGCCGCGGCCCTCGCCTTCGGCACCGTCGCGGCGCTGTGGTGGATCTACTTCGACCTCGGCGGCGCGGCCGGCAAACGCGAACTGGTCGAGGACGGCGGCGACCAGGAGAGCGGAGTCGCCGACGCGTACGTGTACGGGCACCTGCCGCTGATCCTCGGCCTGGCAGTCACGGCGATCGGCATCGAGCAGCTCATCCTGCACCCGCACGACGCCGCCGCCCCGGCCCGCTGGGCGGTGCCCGGCGGCGTCGCGCTCTACCTGGCCGGGGTCGCCGTGGTGATGACCGGCACGTCCGGCCGCTGGCTCGCCGCCTGGCCGTGGCCGGCCGTGGTGATCCCGCCGGTGCTGCTGCTCGCCCTGCTGGACGTGCTGCACCCGGTCGTCTCCGTCACCGCGGTGACGGCGATCCTGGTGGTCACCGTGCTGGCCGGCATCCGCCAGCAGCGGCGCGGTGCCCTGCGTACGGCGGAGACCTGAGCCACGCCGCCGGCGCCGGTCAGGCCCCGCCCTGTTCCGCACTTTCGCCGGCCACCCGCGTCAGCTGCGGTTGCGCCTCGCGGTGATCGACCCGATGACGGTCATGATCAGTCCGGCCAGGATCGCGCCGTAGAACAGCATCTGCAACATGCCGCCGCCGATGTTGGGGCCACCCCACTCGGACGGGAAGGTCTCCCTGGCCCAGAGGTTCACCCCCGCACCGGCCGCACCCACCAGCAGTAGGACAATTCCCGATTTCACCAGGCTCACCAAGATCTCCCGCAGGGTAGGTCGAACAGGTCAATCATCGGCCGGGCGCGCCCGTGGCCACGGCCACGGCGTCCCGTCGCGCTAGATGTCGTCATCACCGAACTGGATCACCCCGAGGTGATACTCCTTCGCGACGACCCGGCACGTGTACCGGACCGGGTTCAGCTTCCCGTAGGTGTGGTCGCACATGTGCAACAGGTCGTTGTAGAAAGCGTCGTCGCACGCCTTCTTGTGATTTCCGGGCCGCTCGTAACAGAGGTCGTGCCGCGCGCACGGACCGCGGAAGTCGGCATTCTTCGCGCCCACCGGACGGTACCAGTCCGGGGAAACCGTGCAGTAGTCGTGCAATGTCGTCGGCTTCAGGTTGGTGTTGTAGATGTAATTCGACGGGATGCCGACGAAATGGGACATGAGCCGCATCCCCGAAGGCGATTCGTAGCGTTCGAATCCGGACAGGTAAACAGCAACCGGAAACGCGGTGTCGGGACCGATCTCAACGGTCTGGACGAGACTGTCGCCATTGATTCGGTAACTCGACGGCACGAGCTTCTGATTCGCGTCCCGGGCGAAGGGTGCCTCATATCCGCCGATTGCCTTGCCGCCCGCGTTCAGCACCTTGACCTCGGTGGCGAACGGGCCGTCGCCCACCGCCGGGTCGGCCGGCACCAGCCGCCCGCCCTCCGGAACGGCCGCCGCGAACTGGTAGGAACGCGCGCTGCCAACACCCTCGATCACCGGCGTGAGCAGCTCGCCCGCGGGGGTCTCCGACACGACGACGATCTGCTGGCCGGGTGACGTCGCGTTGTCCGGTGCGGCCCACGCCGCGGAGCCGAAAGACACGACTGCGCACGCGGCGATTCCTACGGCTCGGGCGAATATGCTGAGTGATGTCCTCACTACGTTCCTTTCGAGGCTGAATGTTCGCAGCGCTGAATGTTCGAAGCGAGGGCGTTGTGACCTGTGGTGTTTGCCCCCACCGCAGGTCATCCCTCGCCGCAGCAAGCATCATGATCAATGCGGCCCGCAAATCCCCGCCCGCCGTCGCACGGCATTCCCGGACAACCGCCCTATTGCGGCGGCCGGAATTTTCTGCAAGGCGACGCCCGTGCGCCCATCCAATTCCGCCTTCCCGCGGCCCCGATGTCCGTATCGCCGCCGCCGGCCGTCGCCTTTTCGTGAGGACGATCACATGGTTGAACCCGGGCCACCGACCGGGTTGACAACAAACCGGAAAAGGGACTGATCCCCGCCTATCACCGCCGCCTTCGACGATTCCGAGCAGCGCCCGGCACGCCGGCCGTTTGCTCCTGATTTGCAACCGTTAGAGGGCCGCCTGGCAACCGGCCGGGCGTTACATGGCTGGTACGGCCCGGGGTGGCAGACCCACCCGCTGAGGGAACCCAGGCAACCGGCCGATCCGGCTGCCCGACGGTCGACTCGAGAGGGAACGTAAGCAGTCGCCATGAAGATCAACTTGTCGTACCCCGGCGCCGGCGTCCTGGCCGGCGTCCTGCTCCTGCTGTCCGGCTGTGGCGGTCCCGCCGCCGGCCCGGCCGATCGGGCCGCGCCCCGGACCGTGACGATCGCCAGCGACCTGCCGCTGCAGGGCGGCGCCAAGCAGATCTCGCTGGAGACCAACCAGGCCATGGAGCTGTACCTGGAACAGGTCAAGCACCAGGCCGGCGACTTCACCGTGGCGTTGCGCGCCTACGACGACGCGACCAGCACCCGGGGCGGGTGGGACGACGAGACCTGCGTCAAGAACGCCCACGACCACCTGGTCAGCGAGGAGGTCGCGGTGATGGGCACCTTCAACTCCGGCTGCGCCCGGCTGATGGTCCCGGTCATGAACGCGGTGGTGGACGGCCCGCTGCTCATGGTCAGCCACGCCAACTCGAACCCCGGCCTGACCAAGGCCTGGGGTTACCACGAACCGGAGAAGTTCTACCCCACGAAGGCGCGCAGCTTCGCCCGGGTCGCAGCCTCCGACGACCAGTACAGCACGGCGTCCGCGAGCTTCCTGGCCGGCACCCTGCACCGGAAGCGGTGCTACGTGCTCGACGACGGGCAGGTGTACGGCAAGGGCCTCGCCAAGGCGTTCATCGCGGCGGCCGGCAAACAGGGCATCCGGGTGCTCGGCCAGCGCACCTGGGACCTCGGCAAGGACAGCTACGTCCCGCTCTTCGAGCAGATCAAGAAGCAGGACCCGGACTGCGTGGTGGCCGCCGGCGACTACGAGAACAAGGGCAAGCAGCTCATCCTCGACAAGGCCGCGGTCCTGGGCGGCAACGGGCGCGTGACGCTGATGGCGCCCGGGTTCGCCGGTTACCCCGAGCTGGCCGGCCTGGCCCAGGCCGAGGGCATGTACCTGGCCTTCGGCGGCCTGTCCCTGGATCAGATGACGGCACAGAGCCCGGCCGCGGCCTCCTTCGTCGCCGCCTTCAAGGCCCGGCACGGCGCCGCGCCGACCTCCGCCTACCAGCTCTACTCGGTCGCGGCCCTGCAGGTCATCCTGCAGGCGATCGCGTCCAGCGACGGCACTCGCGCCGGGGTGAACCAGGCGGTCCTCGGCTCGGCGGACCTCACGGTGCCCGCCGACCGGTCGATCACCGGCGCGCCCCTGACGATCAACCACGCCACCGGGGACCTGACGTCCAGCACGATCACCGTCCTGCGCGTGCACGGCGGCCGGGAGACCTATCTGTCCAGCATGCAGGTGTCGTGACGCCTGCCCGCCCAGCGATCTCCGGGAGCCCGTAGATGCGCACGCCGTCCGCGTCGACCGTACCGTCCCGAACGACCGCCCGCGGTCCGCAACCCCGCGCCCGGCGCCGGATCGCCGACCTGCCGGTCGCCGTCCGGGTGCTCGGCCTGGTCGCGGTCGGCGTGGTGCTCTCCCTGTCGGTCGGCGGCGTGGGACAGCTGCGGATGTCCAGCGCCGTGGACAGCGCCAACCACGCCATCGACAACGGCGCTCGGCCGGCCATCGCCATCACCTCGCTGCGGGCGGGCTGGGAGCAGCTGCGGCGGGGCGTGACCGACATCGCCTCGGCCACCACCCTCGGCGACCGGCTGGCGGCCATCCAGCGGGTCACCGCACTGCGCGACCAGCTCCAGGCCGGGATCGAGGCGCTCGACTACCCGGCCGGCACGGCTCAGGCCCGGGAGGTCGCCGGGGTGGTGCGGCCCAACTTCACCCGGGCCATGGACGCCTGGGAGTCCACCCTGGTGCCGCTGGCCAAGAAGGACCCGTTCACCGACGCGGACCGGGCCGTCTTCAACACGGTACGCACCGAGGACTTCTTCGGCGCGTCCGAGGCCACCAAGCTGGGCCTGATCCGGCTGAGCGAACTGCAGGGCGCCGTGATGCGGCAGAACCTGCGGGCCGCGCACGCCGCGCAGCGGTCCGCGACCTGGCAGATCTGGGCCGTCACCCTGGTGGGCGCGGTGCTCCTGGTGGCCTGCGGGCTGCTCATCGTGCGGACGGTGACCCGGCCGCTCGACGGCGTCCGCCGGGCGCTGCGGGCGCTGGCCGACAGCGACCTGACCGCCGCCGTCCAGGTCACCAGCCGCGACGAGATCGGCCAGATGGCCGCCGACCTGGCGGCCGCACAGCGGGCGCTGGCCGCCGCGGTGGCCGAGATCGCCGCCTCGGCGAGCACGCTGTCCGGCAACGCCGCCGAGTTGCAGGCCGCGGCCGGTGACTCCCGGTCGTCGGCGCGCCTCGCCCACGACGAGTCGGCCACCGCCGTCTCGGCGGCCGACGAGGTGTCCCGCAGCGTCCAGGCCGCCTCGGCGGCGACCGAGGAGATGACCGCGAGCATCGGCGAGATCGCCCGGTCCTCCGGCGAGGCGGTCCGGGTCGCCACGACCGCGGTGGCCGAGGCGAGCGCGGCGAACGAGGCGGTCGCCAAGCTGGCCGCGTCCAGCTCGGAGATCGGCGGGGTGGTCAAGGTGATCACCGCGATCGCCGGGCAGACCAACCTGCTGGCGCTGAACGCCACCATCGAGGCGGCCCGGGCCGGGGAGATGGGGCGCGGCTTCGCGGTCGTCGCCGGTGAGGTCAAGGACCTGTCCCAGGAGACGGCCCGGGCCACCGAGGACATCGCCCGGCGGATCGACGCGATCCAGGCCGACAGCCGGGCCGCCATGCAGGCCATCGAACGGATCCTGGACACCATCGAATCGGTCAACGACTACCAGACCATGATCGCCTCCGCGGTGGAGGAGCAGACGGCGACCACCAGCGAGATGGCCCGCAACGTCGCGGAGGCGGCGGACGGGACCAGCCAGATCGCGGGCAACATGCGGTCGGTGGCCACGGTCGCCGAACAATCGGACGCCGGCACCGGCCGCACCCTGGCGGCGGCCGATCAACTCGCCGAGGTCTCCCGCCGGCTGCAGGACGTCGTCAACCGCTTCACGCTCGCCTGATCCCCGCCCGCCGCGCCCGCGACCGGGAGGGGTCGCCTGATCCCCCGCGGTCGGGCGCCGTCGCAGTCGTGGCCGTCGATATGTCGGATGATGCTGGGAGGTTCCCCGGCGGGCGCGGCGCGACGACGATCGAACCTGACGAGGTCCGCACCGGGGGCGGCGGCCGGCCGTCCCGCGACCGAGGAGGTTCGGCGTGCGACGTTACCGCCGGCGGGTGTTCGCCGGTCTCACCGCGGCGGTCCTCGCCGCGGCCCTGGCCCCGGGCGTGGCGTCGGCGGCCGGCGACGGCAGCGCGCAGGTGGCCAGCGCGCAGGCGGTCACCGTGGCCGCGGTCCGCGCCGTCTATCCGGTCGACCACGGCGGCCGGGCCACCGTCGGGCTCACCGCCACCACCTCCGACGGGCTGCCGCTGGCCGCGCCGGCCACCGTCGGGTACGGCACCGGCACGCTCACCTTCCCGGCCGGCGCCGCGTCCGGCAGCGTCCGCGAGTTCGCCGTCGCCGCGCCCGCCGACCGGGCGCCGTCCACCGCCCGTACCCTCCCGCTCGTCCTGCAGGTCACCGGCGCGGCCCTGGGCCGGTCCCCCGCCGTCGTGGTGAACGCGCACGGCCTGCCCTATCTGGACCGCCGCCTGCCGGTCGAGCGCCGGGTCGCCGACCTGCTGGGCCGGATGACGCTCGACGACAAGATCGGCCAGATGACGCAGGCCGAGCGCGGCTTCCTGGCCGCCGACCCGGCACAGGTCGCCACGCTGCGGCTGGGCTCGGTGCTCTCCGGCGGCGGGTCGGTGCCCACCCCGAACACCCCGGCCGCCTGGGTCGACCTGGTCAACACCTTCCAGTCGTACGCTCTCAGCACGCCCCTGCAAATCCCGATGATCTACGGGATCGACGCCGTGCACGGCCACGGCAACGTGTACGGCGCCACGGTGTTCCCGCACAACATCGGGCTCGGCGCCGCCCGCGACCCCGGCCTGACCGAGCGGGTCTACCGGGCGACCGCCGACGAGATGACCGCCACCGGCATCCCCTGGGACTTCGCTCCGTGCGTGTGCGTGTCCCGCGACGAGCGGTGGGGCCGCGCGTACGAGAGCTTCGGCGAGGACCCGGGCCTGGTGATCCGGATGGAGACGGCGATCGACGGCCTGCGCCGCGGCGGTGTGCTCGCCACCGTGAAGCACTACGCGGGCGACGGCGACACCGAGTACGGCACCGGCTCCGGCGACTACACCATCGACCAGGGCAGCACCGTGACGAGCCGGTCCGACTTCGCCCGGATCGACCTGGCGCCGTACGTGACCGCCGTGCGCCGCCACCGCGCCGGCACCGTCATGCCGTCGTTCTCCAGCGTGGACTGGACCGAGGACGGGGTGGGCAACCCGGTCAAGATGCACGCCAGCAAGGAACTGATCACCGGCGTGCTCAAGGGCGGCATCGGGTTCGACGGGTTCGTGATCAGCGACTGGGAGGGCATCCACCAGATCCCCGACCCGGCCGCGCCGTCCGGCACCCCGGCACCCACGCCCGGCCAGGTGCGCACGGGCGTGCAGGCGGGCACCGACATGTTCATGGAGCCGAACACCGCCCCGCGCTTCGAGCAGGTGCTCAAGGCCGAGGTCACGGCCGGGCGGGTGAGCGTCGCGCGGATCGACGACGCGGTACGGCGGATCCTGCGCACCAAGTTCCGGATCGGCCTGTTCGAGCACCCGTACGCGTCGGCCGGCCGGGTCGGCGAGGTGGGCAGCGCCGCGCACCGGCGGATCGCCCGGGAGGCCGTCGCCAGGTCGCAGGTGCTGCTCAAGAACGGCGGCGGGCTGCTGCCGTTGCGCCCGGACGCGCGGATCTACGTGGCCGGGCGCAACGCCGACGACATCGGCAACCAGTCCGGCGGCTGGACGATCGACTGGCAGGGCCGCTCCGGCGACGCGATCCCCGGCACGACGATCCTCGAGGGCATCCGCGAGGTCGCGCCGCGGGCGCGGGTGACCTTCAGCGCGGACGCCTCGCTGCCGGCCGCGGGTGCGGACGTCGGCGTGGTCGTGGTGGGCGAGACCCCGTACGCGGAGGGTTTCGGCGACGTCGGCGGCCCGGTCTGCGGCTGGTGCACGCCGCCGCAGGCCGAGCCGAAGTCGCTCACCCTGCAACCCGGCGACCGGGCGGTGGTGTCGAAGGTCTGCGCCGCCGTCGCCAAGTGCGTGGTGCTGCTCGTCTCCGGCCGCCCGCAGGTGATCACCGACCAGCTCGGCGAGATCGACGCGCTGGTCGCGTCGTGGCTGCCCGGCAGCGAGGGGGCCGGCGTGGCGGACGTGCTGTTCGGCCGCCGGCCGTTCACCGGCCGGCTGCCGGTGACCTGGCCGGCCGCAGTCGATCAGGTGCCGATCAACGTCGGCGACCCGGACTACCGGCCGCTCTACCCGTACGGCTGGGGGCTGCGCACCCGCACGACGGCCGGCCCGGTCGATCTCGCCGCCACCGACCGGGCCGAGGCGGCGGGCGACGTGTCCGGCGCCTTCCGGCTGCCGCGTCAAGTGATCGCGGCGCAACCGTCATGATCATCCCGAAGGACCTCATCGTGGCCGAGCTGAAGCGGCGCGGCCAGCACATGCGCGCCGACTTCGTCAGCCGGCAACTGCCCGAGCAGGTCGACACCACCAAACACGGCGGCCTGCTCGCCACCCTGCACCTCGATCTCGCCGCGCTCGCCGAGTCGGCGCGGCGCCGCGCCGACGCCGCGGACGACGAGCCCACCTGACCGGTCAGGCGGTCACGGTGAGATAGCCGTCCTCCAGGCCCGGCTCCAGCGGACGGGCCTGCGGGCTGGGCGCCGTGGGCGCCACGATCCGGTATCGCATGCCGTCCTCGTGCGGCAGAGCGGACACGACCGTGCCCTCGGCCGGCGCCGGCCCGGCCGTGACCAGCGACCACACCCGGCCCGCGGCGCGGCGGGTCAGGTCGTCGGCCGTGCCGCGGAAGATGATCCGGCCCTTGGCCAGCACCGCCACCTCCCGGCAGGTCTGCGCGATGTCGTCGACGATGTGCGTGCTCAGCAGCACCGTGCGCCGGCCGGCGAACTGGGACAGCAGGGTGCGGAAGCGGATCCGCTCCTCCGGGTCGAGGCCCGCGGTCGGCTCGTCGACGATCAGCAACCGCGGATCGGCGAGCAACGCCTGGGCGATGCCGACCCGCTGCCGCATCCCGCCGGAGAAGCCGCGCAGCCGGCGGTCGGCCTGCGCGGTCAGCGCGACCACCTCCAGCAGTTCGCCGACGCGCCGCCGCCGCGCGGTCCGGTCGTCCAGGCCCTTGAGCAGCGCCACGTAGTCGAGGAACTGGCGGGCCGTCAGATCGGGGTAGACGCCGAGGTCCTGCGGCAGGTATCCGAGGTCGCGCTGCACGGCGGTGCGCCCGGCGCCGGTGCCGAGGTCGTGCCCGCCCACGGTGACCCGGCCGGACGTCGGCGCGCTGAGGCCGGCCAGGATGCGCATCAGCGTGGTCTTGCCGGCGCCGTTCGCGCCGAGCAGCCCGAACATGCCGGTGGGCACGGTCAGGTCGAGGCCGTCGAGGGCGGCGACCCCGCCCCGGAAGGTCTTGGTCAGGCCGGAGATCTCGATCCGCATGCGGTTCCTCTCGTCGTCGAGGTCGGGTGGTTTCAGCGGGCACGGCGGGCGCGCAGCGCGTGGCCGCCCGCCAGCGCGGCGGCGGCGAGCGCGAGCAGCAGGCCGATGGACAGCCACGCCGTTGCCGGGGTCGGGTCCGGCCGCAGGAAGTTCAGCGTCGCGCCGGGCAGCGGGCCGGCCCAGACCTCTTCGCCGTCGATGCCGTGAAAGCCGAGCAGCGCCGCGAGCGGGTAGCCGCCGAGCGGGTGGATGAGGGTCCGGGCGAGCGTCGGCATCAGGTCCGGCGGGACGACGTTGCCCCAGAGCCAGTAGCCCACGAAGATCACCCGGAACAGCGGCGCCGGCATGACCAGCGGCACCGCCAGCGCGAAGGCGGCCACGAACAGCAGGCCCGGCAGGAACACCGCACCGCAGGCGGCCAGCGCCCAGCCCAGCGCCGCCGGGGCGCCGGCGTGCACCGCGTACGCGACGGCGAGGCCGAGGTAGACCACCAGGATCGGGATGGCGGTCGCCGCGCCCGCGCCGAGGTACTTGCCGACCAGCCGGGCCGCCGGCCGGGCCGGCGTGGCGTCCAGGATCGGCGCCACCCGCAGCCGGTCGTCGCGGATCAGCCGGTCGGCGAGCAGGCAGCCGAACCCGATCGACAGCAGGCCGTGGACCTGGACCGCCAGGCCGGCCACGGCCGTTCGCGGGTCGGCCGGCCGCTCGGCGGGGTCGAACAGGTCCCGCAACAGGCTGCCGCCGATCAGCAGGAACAGCAGGACAATGAGCCCCGGCACGATCCACACCGACCGTTTGCGGATCTGCATGCGGAACTCGTACCGCAGGCTGGCAGCGAACACCGCGATCATTCGTCCTCCTCGCCGATGAGACGTTCCGAGCGGCCCAGCACGACCAGGGCGAGACCGGTGAACGCGGCCCCCGCGCCGAGCAGCGCCAGCCGGTTCGCGGGCCAGTCGCCCGGCACCGCGCCCCGGGTCGTCGCGAACAGGTAGAGCAGCCGGCCCGGCCGGTGCTGCTGCGCGACGTCGCCGAAGACCTGCTGGATCGCCCACAGCGTGGTGACCAGCGCGCCGCCGGCCGCCGGGCTGCGGAACACGGCGGCCGCGGCGAACCCCGCCCCGCTCAGGCCGAGGGTCGGCGCCAGCCAGGTCAGCTGCCCGGCGTACGTCCCGTGGTTGTCCGGCCAGCGGGCCCACCAGCCGGTCGCGATCAGCACGGCCGCCGTCAGCGCGGCGACCGCGGCGGCCCAGGCCAGGGTCACGGCCATCCGCCGCAACAGCGTGACCCGGTACGGCGTGGGCGCGGTGAGCTGGAGTTCCACGGCCGGGTCGCGGCCGACGAGCGAGGCGCAGGCGACCCCGGCGGCGAGCGGGACCGCCATCTCCAGGGTGCCGAGCAGGATGCGGGCGGTGGTCGCGTCGCCGGGCAACGGGTTGGCCAGCGCGGCCGCGACGCCCAGCACGACGGCGACCGGCGGGCCGAGCAGCGCGGTCGGGCCGGCCCGGCGCGCCTCGTACCGCCAGAGGGTCAGTGGTCTCACATCGGATGAGTAGCGCGCCGGCCGGTGCCGGGTTCACCGCGGCCGGCCAGAATCACCGCGGCCACCGTGACGGCGGCGCTGGCGGCCAGCACCGGCCCGGTCGTCGCCCAGGCCTGCACGATGAACCGCGCCGGCCCGTCGTCGCCCACCAGCACGCCGCCGGCCAGGACGCGGACCGCCCAGACCGCGGCGGCGACGCCGAGCGCGACGTCCGGCCCGAACCGCACGGCGATCAGCAGGCTGAGCGAGGACAGCAGCGCCATGGGCCCGAGCCACGCGCCGACCAGTGCGTTCAGGCTCGCCGTGCCGGCCGCGCCGGCCGCGGCCAGCCCGGCCGAGGCGGCCAGCGCGAGCACCAGGTCGTAGCCGGCCACCAACGCGATGCGCACGAGCAGCAACAGCCGGCCCGACGTCGGCGTGGCGGCGACGATCTCGGCGGCCGGGTCCCGCCCGGAGCGGTAGGTGCCGGCCACCCCCGCGGCGGCGACGATCGGCGCGACCAGGGCGAGCACCTGGGCGGCGCCGACCGGGGCGGCGGCCGCGGCCTGGACCACCACGATCGCCACGCCGAGCAGCATCACCAGCGTCGAGGCCACCGGCACGGCCGGGCGGATCAGCCGCGCCTCGGCCGGCACCAGCGCGGCAAGATGCCGCAGCCGCCGCGGCGGGTGCGCGGGCCGCCCGCCGAGCGCGCTGCGGGTCAGCACCGCCCGCACCAGCCGGGCCGGATCCGGTGCCGGGCCGGCCGGCGCGGCGGCCCGCGCGATCACCTGCCAGGCGGCGAGGTCGGCGCGGCAACGCGGGCAGCCGGCCAGGTGCGCACGGACCCGGTCGCGCTCCGCGGCGGGCAACGTGCCGGCGGCGTACGCGGGCAGCAGCTCCTTCATTCGGGCACCTCCTGGGCGGTGAGCGCGGCCGCGACGGCGGCCCGGGCGTGAAACAGCCGGCTCTTCACGGTGCCGACCGGGATCTCCAGCACCTCGGCGACGTCGGCGAGCGGCAGGCCGGCCACGAAGACCAGCGCGATCACGTCCCGGTGATGGCCGGGAAGCAGATCGATGGCCGCGGCCACCGGCGTGCCACCGGCCGCCGCGATCGCCAGTTCCTCCGGGCCGGCGCCTTGATCCGGCCGGTCCGGCAGCTCGGCCGCGGCGGGTTCCGGCCCGGACCGGCCGCGCAGCCGGTTGTGCGCCTGCCGGCGGGCGACCCCGAACAGCCAGGTCGTCACCTTGGCCCGGCCCTCGAACGCGCTCGCCGACCGCCAGACCGCGAGCATCGTGTCCTGCAGGATCTCCTCGGCGGTCATCCGGTCACCGGCGAGCCGGTGCAGGTAGCCGAACAGCGCACCGGCGTACCGCTCGTACAGCCGGGCCAGCGCGGCCGCGTCGCCCGCGGCGATCGACCGCAGCAACGCCTCGTCACTGCCCGCCCCGGGCCGCGCCATCCGCCCACCTCCCACTTGAAGTAGGTAGCAAGCCCGGGCACGGATGGTTCACCGGCATCTATCGTCGTGTGGATGAGGGAGATCGCCGCGCATCCGGTCATCATCGACTGCGACCCGGGACACGACGACGCGCTGGCCCTGCTGCTGGCCGTGGGCGACCCCCGGCTGCGCCTGCTCGGCGTCACCACCGTGGCGGGCAACCAGACGCTGGACAAGACGACCAGGAACGCGCTGCGGATCCTCGCGCTGGCCGGCGCCGCCGAGGTGCCGGTCGCGGCCGGCTGTGCGCGGCCGCTGGTCGGCGACCTCGCCGTCGCCGAGGACATCCACGGCGCGTCCGGGCTCGACGGTCCCGACCTGGACGGGCCGGCCGGCGAGGTCACCGACGGCCACGCGGTCGAGCTGATGCGGCGGCTGATCCTCGGTGCCGGCGAGCCGGTCACGCTGATCGCCACCGGGCCGCTGACCAACGTCGCGCTGCTGCTGCGCGGGCATCCGGAGGTCATGCCGTACGTGCGGCGCGTGGTCCTCATGGGCGGTTCGACCGAGCGGGGCAACACCACCCCGTACGGCGAATTCAACATCGTCACCGATCCGGAGGCGGCCGACATCGTGCTGCGGTCGGGGTTGCCCACCACGATGATCGGGCTGAACGTCACCCACCAGGCCCTGGCGACCACCGAGATCATCGCCGAGTTCCGCGCGATGGGCACCCGGCTCGGCGGCATCTGCGCGGAACTGATGACCTTCTTCGCGAGCACGTATCACCGGGTGTTCGGCTTCGACCATCCCCCGGTGCACGACCCGATCGCCGTGGCCGCCGTCATCGACCCGTCGATCGTGCGGACCGTCGCGGTCCCGGTCGCCGTCGAGCTGACCGGGACGCACACCCGCGGCGCCACCGTCGTCGATCTCCATCGGCACGCCGCGACGCCGGCCCCGGCCGTGGACGTCGCGGTGGGTCTGGCGGTGGACGACTTCTGGCGGCTGCTGATGACCGCGGTACGCGGCCTGGGCGCGAACCACGGATAGGCCCCTTTTGGTCGCATTGCCGGAGTCAACGCCGCGGAGGTGCTAGCGAGCCGCCATCCAGATGACGCCCTGCAGCGCGCCGGCCGCCGCCCGGTCGCCCGTGGCCTCGGCCGGCGGCTCGCCCGGCGTGGCGGGGTGATGGCAGGAGTACAGCCACCGCAGCACCGCCCCGGCGGCCCGCTGACCGTGAGGTCGGCGCCCGGCCCCGGGTCGGCGTCCAGCAGGCACAGCCCGGGTCCGGTCCGCACGTGCCAGGCGGCGTCCCCGGCCCGGATCGCGTGCGTCCAGGTCCTCGGGTCGCTGCGGAAGTACTCGGGCTCGGCCGCCACCCGGCCGGCCAGGACGACCCGCAGCAGCCAGTCGACGCCGTCGATCGCGAGGTCGTCGGGAACCCGGGTGACCGGCAGGTCCGCGGCGATCTCGGCGTCGATGCGGCACACCACCGTCGCGTGGGTCATGTGCCGGATGCAGGCGCGGACCGTCCGGTCCGGGTCGATGCCGGTCCCGGCCGGATCGTCGGGGCGGCGTGCGGTGAACTCCGCGCGCAGTTGCTCGTGCGCCCGGCCGAGCAGGCCGGGCTCGGGCCCGTCGAGCAGCCCGGCGGGCGGCCACGGGTCGGGCTCGGCGCCGTCCCGCAGCCAGCTGACCTGGTAGAGATAGATCTCCGCGAGGGCGCGGGCGATCTCGGGGACGCGCGGCCCGCGGCCGGTCGCCGCGAGGTCACGCAGCCGCGCCGCTTCGGCGTCGAGATTGTCCAGCAGCCGGGCGGGATTCATGCCCACCAGCTCAGCACGAGATCGCGCCCGCACCAAGCCGGGCGGGCCGGAGGGCCACCGCCCGGTGCGAGGCGATGGCCCTCCGGTGCCCCCGGAGCGAAGCGAAGCGGGGGTCAGATCTGGTTGACCGCCTCGGTGAGCACCGACCGCAGGATCCGCTCGATCTCGGCGAACTCGGTCTCGCCCGCGATCAGCGGCGGCGCCAGCTGGATCACCGGGTCGCCGCGGTCGTCGGCGCGGCAGTAGAGGCCGGCGTCGAACAGGGCGTGCGACAGGAAGCCGCGCAGCAGGCGCTCCGACTCGTCGTCGTCGAACGTCTCCCGGGTGGCCTTGTCCTTGACCAGTTCCAGGCCGAAGAAGTAGCCGTCGCCCCGCACGTCGCCGACGATCGGCAGGTCGGTGAGACGCTCCAGGTAGGAGCGGAAGAGCCCGCTGTTGTCCCGCACGTGCTGGTTGAGGTTTTCCCGCTCGATGATGTCGAGGTTGCCCAGCGCCACGGCGGCGCCGACCGGATGCCCGCCGTAGGTGATGCCGTGCGCGAACCAGTTGGTGCCGTGCAGGAACGGCTCGGCCAGGCGCTCCGACGCGATCATGGCGCCGAGCGGTACGTACCCGCTGGTGAGGCCCTTCGCGGTGGTGATGATGTCGGGGGTGTAGCCGTAGCGGTGGCCGCCGAAGTACTCGCCGAGCCGGCCGAAGGCGCAGATCACCTCGTCGGAGACCATCAGCACGTCGTAGCGGTCACAGATCTCGCGGACCCGCTGGAAGTAGCCGGGCGGCGGCGGGAAGCAGCCGCCGGAGTTCTGCACCGGCTCGAGGAAGACCGCGGCGACCGTGTCGGGGCCTTCGAACTCGATCGCCTCGGCGATCCGGTCGGCCGCCCAGACGCCGAACTCCTCAAGGGACTGCGACTGGTCGGGACGCCGGTAGAAGTTGGTGTTCGGCACCCGCAGCGTGGACGGCACGAGCGGCTCGAAGTCCTGTTTCAGCGCCGGGATGCCGGTGATCGACAGGGCGCCCATCGAGGTGCCGTGGTAGGCCACCGCCCGGGACAGCACCTTGTGCTTGCCCGGCTTGCCGACCCGCTTGAAGTAGGAGCGGGCCAGCTTCCAGGCCGCCTCGACCGCCTCGGAGCCGCCGGTGGTGAAGAACACCCGGTTCAGGTCGCCGGGGGTCAGCGAGGCCAGCCGCTCGGCCAACTCGACGGCCTTCGGGTGCGCGTACGACCAGATCGGGAAGTAGGCCAGCTCGCCGGCCTGCTTGGCGGCGGCCTCGGCCAGTTCCTGCCGGCCGTGGCCGGTCTGCACGACGAACAGCGCGGACAGGCCGTCGAGGTAACGGCGGCCGGTGGAGTCCCAGACGTAGCAGCCGTCGCCGCGTACGATCATCGGCACGTCGGCCTTCTGGTACGACGAGAGCCGGGTGAAGTGCATCCACAGGTGGTCGCGCGCGGCTCCGGAGAGCTTCGCATAGTCGGGTGACTGCAGGTCGGTCAAGGGAAACGTCTCCTCGTGCGGGGGTCAGCGGGTCGCGAAAGCCTGCTCGAGCAGGCCGAGGCCGCGGTCGAGCTCGTCGTCGGAGATCACCAGCGGTGGCAGCAGCCGGATCACGTTGCCGTAAGTGCCGCAGGTCAACAGGAGTAGGCCGAGTTCGTGCGCGGCCTTCGCCACCGCGGCCGCGGCGGCCGGGTCGGGCACCGGGCCGGAGACACCGGTCTCGCCGGGCACCACCAGTTCGAGGGCGAGCATCGCGCCCCGGCCGCGGACCTCGCCGATCTCGGCGTGCTTGGCGGCCAGGTCGTGCAGGCGGGGCAGCGCGACCTCGGCGATCCGCCGGGCGGCGGCCGCGAGGTCGAGCTCGCGCATCGTGTCGATGGCGGCGAGCGCGGCGGCGCAGGCGATCGGGTTGCCGCCGTACGTGCCGCCCAGCCCGCCCGGGTGCACCGCGTCCATGATCTCGGCGCGGCCGGTGACGCCGGCCAGCGGCAGCCCGCCGGCGATGCCCTTCGCAGTGGTGATCAGGTCGGGTTCGACGCCCTCGTGCTCGCTCGCGAACCACGCGCCGGTGCGGCAGAACCCGGTCTGGATCTCGTCGGCGATG
>Ga0070668_100000135_pt1 | contig 46315 bp, 49 predicted proteins | sample KBSS43metaG_FD_64661 | JGI IMG/M metagenome (GOLD analysis project Ga0070668, IMG submission 64661) | Switchgrass rhizosphere microbial communities from Kellogg Biological Station, Michigan, USA - KBS S4-3 metaG | ecosystem: Host-associated > Plants > Roots > Rhizosphere > Soil ...
CCGCGGACCGCGATTGCCCACAGCATCTCGTCGGTCACGTGGTCGGCGATCGTCTCGGGTCGGCCCGATCGAAATGCTTTGCGGATGGCCTCACGGCTTGATGACGATGCCCTGGGTGAGCGTCACGAGGACGGCGAGGAGCACGATGAAGGCCACACACCCCACGACCAGCTTGGCGGTTTCGGCCCACAGGGCCGCGTTCGTCGCCGGCGGAAGGAAGAATTCTGCGGGCATGTCCTTCATGCTGGTCCGCTTGTAGTCGTGACCGTTCGGCATGGTGACGTCCTTTCGGCTCACGGGATATAGGGACTGCCGGCGCCGGTCAGCATGCGCAACGCGACAAGAGGCACGACGAGGAACAGCAAAAAGCTGACCTGGAAGCCGACGAACCACGCGCCCAGCCTCATCAACTCGAATCGCCAGCGCACAATGGTGACCTCGTAGTTGAGGCGGTCGTCGAACTCCTGCTGTTTGGTCAGCCGGACGGTCTTTGTGGCAACGGCGACCCCGGCCTTTGCAGGTTGGCTTGTGGCCGGCTTACTCGGTGCACCCTTCGGCCTGGTGTACCGCTCCAGCCGACAGAATCGCTCGAGGTGGTTAAGGCCGCGTATAGGCGGCTTGCCGGCCCAGTAAGCGATCAGGTTGGGCCACGTGCACATCAGGCCGATCGTCCACAACAGGGTGATGCGACCACCGTTATCCCACTCGATCAGTGGCCCTAGTCCAGGATCGTACGTCCACCATCCCATGGCAGTAGCGGTGCCTTCGACAATGAAGTCCCAGACGTAATTCACCGGAATGGCAAGCAACAGCATCGATTTGAGCATGCTCCAGCCGAACCGCGAAGACACCCACTGACTCAGCCACAACACCAGGAGTGCGTGCACCCCCCAGTAGACCGCGTAGGCGAACGGCATGAACAGCGGGTCGTTCGGCGTCTTGAGCGGCAGCCAGTCCAGCAGATGGTGTTCGGCGAAAGCAGGGCTGTAGAACAGCATCTGACCCCAGTCGCCGATCGTCTCCATCCAGTACACCGCCAAGCTGTTGAACAGGAACAAGAAGCCCCACGTCAGCCTGCGCCGGCGGATCACATCGGCGATCGCCAGCGCGATGAAGATGCCTCCGGCGACGGGGATGATCCAGTTGAAAAACCACACGCCGGCCGGATCCACAACTGCAGGGGGTACCGGCGTTTCTGCTGCCAAGGTGGTCAACCCAGACCTCCACTGATCAAGCCAATAAATCTACAGATATTTACCTTATTCTTCGCCTACGCTCGATGTATAGGAATCATCGAGTCGACGACGGTTGCGAAGGTCAGGGAAGCGTTTGCACACACCATGTCACTGCCCGATCTAGTTCTCGTCCACGGTGGCGAACATGCCGCAGACTGCTGGGACTTCACTGTTGCCGAGTTGCGAAGGCAGGCACCGGAGTTGCGGGTGCTGGCAGTCGATCTGCCGGGTCGTGGGCGCAAGCCAGGCGATCTGGCGACAGCCACCATCGCGGACTGGGTGGACTCGATCTTCACCGACATCGAGGAGGCGGGACTCGGCGACGTCGTCGTCGTCGGTCACTCGATGGCTGGGGTGACGGTGCCGGGCGTAGTTGCCCGGCTCGGATCACCGCGGGTACGCGAGATGATCTTGGTGACCGCGTTCGTTCCGCCGCAGGGGTCGGCCATCGTGGACACCCTGGCGGGTCCATTGGCCTGGTTTGCCCGTCGCGGCGCGAGGATCGGCAAGCCGATGAAGGTACCTGCGGCCGCGGCGCGATTTGCCTTCTGCAACGGGATGACATCCGAGCAGCGCAAGTTCACGCTGTCTCGTCTTTACACGGAATCCGTGCGCATACCAACCGAGCCTGTCGATCGCAGCGATATGCCCGATGACGTGCCCCGGACGTGGATCATGACGACACGCGACCGGGCACTGTCAATCCAATCTCAGCAAGACAGCATCGCCGCGCTGGGCGGTGTTGACAAGGTGATCACTGTCCCAGCGTGTCACGATGTGATGATCAGTGATCCAAAGACGTTGGCGCGCATTCTCGTTGAACGGTGCCAGTCGAAGCAGTAGGTCCGACTATGCGACCGTCCGAATAGTCGCCGTTGCGGTATCGAGGCCCTCGACGGCGATGCAAGCGCGGCTTCCTTGATCGACATGATTTCTTACTTTCGTGGTGCGGAGATCATCGCCATCTCGTGGTTGGCTCCCTTCGACCGTGCGATGTACGTCCAATTCCATCCCGATATGTATCGGCTTCCCCCGTGGGGCCCTCGCGGCCACGCATGGCGGCCCGCCGGTCGTTACCCCTGTCGGGTACGTGATGTATTACCTGCTGCCAGCGCTGATCAACTGGCGAAACATGCCAGGTTCGCAGACATAGATCACTTAGTTGACTATGTAGGTGCGGCCTGGGATGCTTAGTAGCGAGCAGTTCAAACGCAAGCAGCAACGAGGGGGGCCGTCGATGACGCACACCACTGATCCAAAGTCGACGGAGGCTCGATTCGATGAGGCGACGGCGTTTGAGATCGATGACGCCGGTATAGAAAAGATCGTGCTGCCCTTGGTGTGTGGTCGTACTTGACCGGCCGCGTCGCGGGTAGACGTGAGGACGACGGAATGCAGCCGGTTGATGTGACCGTCGCAGTGCGCAACCAGCGCGGCGATCGCACCGCCCCGGCCGACGCCAGCATCTCATTGCCCAGCAGTGAGCACGGCGCGGCGATACTTCCGCGCGTGCCAGGCGATCTCGAACGCGACGCCGTAAAGACGTTCGAAAGCCATGTGCAGCTGCTCGAGAATTCTCCTCAACGACGAGGCTGCTCCCACGCCAGAATGGCCGATTGCGCAGTTCTGGTCGATCGACTGAATCCAAGACAACGTTGCATGTAAGAGATTGGTTGCGATGAGCAGCAAATGGGCGCAGCGCCTGGGTGTGTGGAGCATTGCCGAGCGGTTCCCTGACCTTCCCGCGATCGTCCACTCACCGTCGACCGGGACAGTAACCTTCAGTCAGCTAGTGGCACGGGCGCACCAACTGGTGCATGCCATGCGGGCGGCGGGTATTGGGGACGGCGACACCGTGGCCATCGCACTGCCCAACGATGTCGACATCGTGGTGTGGCAGCTCGCCGGCAGCGAGGCCGGCTGGCGTCATTACACAATCGGACCGTCGCTTCCCGCGGACGAGCTGACCGAAATTTTCCAGCACTCCCGCGCCAAAGCCTTTGTCGCTCACGTCGGTAACGCTGTGAATTCAGCGGCCGCCGGTGGGCCGCTTGTTCGCGTCAGCGTAGGTGGCGCCATCGAGGGCTTCACCACGCAGGAGGATTTAGCGGAAGGGCAGCCCGACAGTTTGCCGCCCAACCGCCGGACGGGTTCGCAGCTGGTCTACACCTCGGGCACGACCGGGAAGAAAAAGGCGATCGAACATCCGTTGCCGACGGTCGCGCCCGACGATGCCGCCGATGCGATGAAAACGTTTGGACAGGCTTTCGCCTTCGAGCCGCTCAGCGGGGCTCACCTGGTGTCCGCGGGAATGCACCATGGCGGATGCCGGGCGTTCTACATGGGTGCGCTCAACGTGGGGCAAGGGCTTGTCATCATGGCCAAGTTCGATGCGGAACAAGCCCTCGCCCTGATCGAACGGTATTCAATCACAACGGCATACATGGTGCCGACACAGTTTGTCCGCCTTCTGCGACTTCCACAAGCGACACGAGCAAAGTACCAAATCGGCAGTCTGCACTCGGTCGTGCATTCGGCGGCGCCGTGTCCACGGGACATCAAGCAGCAGATGATGGACTGGTGGGGACCCGTGATTTGGGAAACGTACGGCGGAACAGAGGGCGCGGCCACCATTGCCAAGCCTTGGCGGTGGTTGGAGAAGCCGGGTACGGTGGGCCGCGCCATCAGAGGCATGCGGGTGCACATTCTTGACGATGACGGAAATGGGCTGCCCGCCAACGTCGCCGGCATGGTCTACCTCGAGCCCGATGGCGAGAGCTTCAACTATTACCGCGATGAAGAGCAGACCGCACAGGCTTATCGCGGGCGCAGCTTCACGCTCGGCGACATCGGATATCTAGACGAGGACGGATATTTGTTCATCGTCGATCGCAAGAAGGACATGATCATCAGCGGCGGGGTGAACGTATACCCCGCCGAGATCGAGGCCGTTCTGGTGTCGCATCCAAGTGTCGCGGACGCGGCAGTCATCGGAATGCCAGATCCGGAGTGGGGTGAGACGGTGTGTGCCTTGATACAACTAGCTGAAGGGGGCACTGAATCTGAGGCCTTCGCTCAGGAACTGACGTCCTTTGTGCGAGGGCGTCTAGATTCGTACAAATGCCCGCGGCGCATCGTGTTTCGCGATCGACTGCCGCGAACCGAGACGGGAAAGTTGTTGAAACGTCAACTGCGCGAAGAGGTGCCGGACGGTCGAATGGAGCAACAGCCGTGGCGGCGCGAGGCGTAGTTTGGATCGGTGGCTTGGCGTCCCGCAGTACTTCGTCAGTGTCCGTCCAAAAGGCAGTGCTGTCGTATCCGCGTTTTCGGCGTCCGGGCCTCGCTGCCCGAAACCGCTACCGCGGACGTAGACGATGTTCAGATTTATTCCGGAAGATAGTTGGTCAAGAAGACATCGCTGGCGGCAACCAGTCGTTCAACTTGGACGTGTTGCCGTCACGTTGTCCATCGCAACGGCAGAGCGTCGATGCCGAATACACCTCCGGTGTGCTCCACGACGGCAGATGGGTCCGCCAGTTCGTACTCCGGGATGAGGCGATGCCACTCGTCCAGGACGACGAACATTTCCTGTCGCGCCAAGTGCGAGCCCAAGCAGCGGTGAGGGCCGGCACCAAAGGAGAAGTGCCTCGGACGCGGCGCATCCAGGTCAACGGCGCCTCCGCGTTCGTGCTCACGCGGATCGCGGTTCGCCATCGCCAACGGTAACTCGATGACTTCGCCCTTCGTGATGGGGCAACCATGAAACACTGTGTCTCTGGTGGCCTTTCGTCCCGTTTGCACAATCGGGTAGGCACGCAAGAACTCTTCGACCGCCGTCGGAATGAGCGACGGATCTGCCGCGATCCGCCTGCGGTCCGCTTCGTGGGTGGCGAGGTGCAGAAAAGAATACGACAACTGCGACGCGACGGTGTCCAGTCCGGCCATGAACAGCAACAGCATGCAGGACAACAGATCTGCGTCGGAAGGCGATTCACCGTCGATTTGCCAGCCAATGGCATGGCTGACGATGTCGTCGGCACGCTTGCTCGGGTCCGCCCGCTTCTCGGCGATGAGCTCGGAGAAGTAGGCGACCACCTCCATCATCGTCGCGGTCGCGATCGCGTGGTCAGGATCGCTGTCCTCGGTCACGTGCATGATCTTGGCTTCCCATCCCATGAAGTCAGGAAGCTTGTCGATGGGCAGCCCCATGATCTGTAGGAAGATGGTCGTGGGAAACACCGCTGCGAAGTCGCGGTAGAAATCACACGAACCGCTGGCACGGAACTTGTTGATCAGATCCCTGGCGAACGTGCGCTGCTCATCTTCCAGACTGCGTACACGGCCAGGGGAGAAGTAGAGGCCGAGCAGATGGCGCCACTTGCCGTGTTCGGGCGGGTCGATCATCATCGGGATCCATTTGTACGGCGGGTTCGGTTCCAGCGGTGTCACCGAACCATTCGAGAACAGCTCCGGATCCTGAAGCGCCTCCAAGATCACATCATGATCGGTAAAGACCCAATAGCCGTGCTTCTCGTTGGAGCGAAAGAACGGGCGTATTTCCCGTTGAATCTCGTCGAGGCGCTTGAAGTTTGAGCCGGCGGGCTCGGGGCCGCGCACGTACTTGTAGTCGAGTACGGGGCATTCGCGCTGGTCGGTCGTCTCTGTCATCTCTCTGCCTGTCGTCCTTCCGTGCCGGAATGGCCGGCGCAGCATTCCCCGGATCGCACTTCACCAATGTAGTGAACTAGGTTACATATCTGTTCGCGGAAGGCAAGAGCCGAGCGCGCATCGCCAATGGCAGCACCGATCACTGCTCGTTCAGGGGAAGGTCGGGATTCGATTGCCACCGGCGTCGCTGAACTCGCTGAAAGCCCATAGGTGACATGTTTGGTGCCCAACGACAGCCCTTGACAGGCCGCAAATTCGCGGTGGGAGCTTCGACGGCGAGCGAATCAATCCATGATGTCGCGTACACGGACGGTTTCCAAACCGGCCAGTAGCAGGGCGCCGGAGCTTTCCATGTGCCGACGCCAATGTCGTTCCGCCTCGGCGCCGTCATGGGCGATCACCAAGTCAAGGAGACGGTTGAAGGATCGAAGCAGCTTCCTGTACTGAGCCTTGGGAACCGTATGGCCGATGTTGCTGCGGATCGCGGCTCGGATGTGACGTTCCGTGATTTCGTGCAGCATCCCGGCAACGATTCCCAACGTGGGAGCGCCTGACAGCTCGATGATCCGGCGGTGTAGATGCGCAGCGGCGCTCGCGAGCGCCCTGTCCTCCCAAGCTGCTGGAAGCGCATCGATAAGATGCCTCAATTCCTTGTGCGCCTGGGCGGTACCGTTCTCCGCGAGCATCCTGGCCGCGATCGGCTCGATGGCAATTCGAGCATTCATCACATCGGCGAGCGTCGCTCCGGACAACTCGAGCAATAATGCCGCTGGTCGGGCCACGATCTCGGGGCCGGGAACGCACACACGGGCTCCAGTGCGCGAACCGCGGCGGACCTCCACGAGTCGTTCCGACTCCAAAATGCGCACTGCTTCTCGCAGCGTCGGGCGACTCACATTGAAGTGGCCCATCAAGTCGGTTTCGGTCGGTAGAAAATCCCCATCGACGAGCTCGCCCTGGACGATCCGTCGGCGAAGAGCCGCCGCCACCAACTCGGCAGTCTTCGGGGTTCGCACGCCTGCCGCGGCCGTTTGCGCCGCCTCCAGGGGAGGCAGTTGAGGACCGGACACCAAGACCTACTTCCGAAGCCGCAATTAACTAACGAAGTAAACCACGTTAGCGTTCAAGGGCGGTTCTGTCAGCTGACGCACGAGACGCTGAACCGATTCGCCCCAGTTCGCATTTCGCTACGCAATGCACCACTCCACTACCTGACCGTCTCGGTCAAGAGGTTTCTGTCCGGCCGCGCGGTGGACGAAGGAGGGTTTGATAGACTCATCTAACCTAGTCATCTATGTGATGAGATAGGGCCTGGAGACCACTCGGAGGATGTATGCGGGTGCGGCTAGACAAGGCGAAGTGCGCAGGCCATGCACAGTGTTGCGCCGTCGATGCGCGTCTCTTTCCCATTGACGAGATGGGCTATTCGACCATCACGGTCTTCGAGATTCAACCCGGGGACGAGAAGACAGCTCGCAGTGGGGTCGCCGCTTGTCCCGAACGTGCCCTTTTTCTAGAGGGCGACGAAACCCATTCAAAGTAGGCCTACCCGTCACGATTCGCGTGACCTCAGCTGAGGAGCATCCGTTGGCGTCCCCGAACGCAGACCAGGCGACCGAGGAAGCACTTGCCGCATTTCGCGCCGACGTGCGTCGGTTCATCGAGCAGTTCGCTCCGCCGATTCCGCCCCGCGCCGGAATTCGAAGCGCAGAAAGCGCTTCGGAGCTCGCGCAGCTAAAGGAGTGGACGGGCCGCCTCTACGAAGCGGGGTACGCAGGTGCCGACTGGCCTACTGAATACGGCGGACGTCCCGATCGTACCGCCGAACACGCAATCATCGTCGGCGAGGAATTGGCTCGTGCACGAGTGAGCGGAGTGCAGGGCCCGGCTGCCCTGGCCGCGCGCGCGTTGATTGACTATGGCACCGACGAGCAACGTCGTAGACACCTACCGAGCATCAGGTCGGGTAGTGAAGTGTGGTGTCAGCTGTTCAGCGAGCCTGAGGCCGGCAGTGACTTGGCCTCGCTACGGACCAAGGCAGCGCGCGATGGTGACAGCTATGTGATCAACGGTCAGAAGGTGTGGACGACCGATGGGCACTGGGCATCGTATGGTTACCTGCTGGCGCGCACTGATTCTGATGTCCCAAAGCACAAGGGCATCAGCGCCTTTCTCTTAGATATGGCTCTGCCCGGGGTGAGTGTACGACCATTGCGCGAACTCACCGGCACCAGTGACTTCAACGAGGTCTTCTTCGATAACGTGAGAATTCCGGCCGCAGCAATGATAGGAGCGCCGGGGCAGGGTTGGGCGATCGCCAATGCCAGCCTCGCGCACGAGCGAAGCGACGTCGGTGCCATCGTGGTGAAATTGCGGCTTGGAATCGACGCACTGCTGGACCTGGCTCGCGAGATACAGATTGACGGCGTCCCCGCACTGGAAACCAGCCTGGTGCGCGACCGTATAGGTCAACTCATTGCCGAAGTGGAGGCGCTCTCGGCGCTGACATCGGTACAGATAAACCGGTGGCTGCGCGGCGACGAACGGCCCGACGACGCGCCGATGGCCAAACTGATGTTCAGCGAGCTCAATCTTGAGATTGCGCGCTATGCCGTCGAATTGGCCGGAGAATCAGGTGTCCTCGTCGAAGGTGATGCGCGGGTGCATGCAGACGGCCGTTGGCAGGACGAATGGCTGTATGCCCCCGCCTTCACCATCGCGGGCGGAAGTTCTGAAATCATGCGAAACATCATCGCCGAGCGCGGATTACGATTGCCGCGAGTCAGTCGCTAGCGGTATCCAATCTCGGTTCTCGCGCGCAGTGCTGTCGGAGCCGCGGCGGCGTCGGCGTTGTCGTTCACGCCAAATGCCGCAGCAGCAAACCGTTGAGCGCCTCTCGCGTTTCGTCGGGGATGGGCACGGGACCGTCATCCCCGACGAGGACGAGAACGGTGTCACAAATGCTTATGCATTGGTCTTCGACGAATAAAGCAGACGACCCCACGAATGAGGTGTTTCCGACTCGGCCGACGCCCACGCCTACGTGAATGTTCGCTGGCCAGTGAGCTTCGGCAAGAAAGTGAACGACGTTCTGAGACGACACGATTCGCAGCGATCGCCGCTTGGTCTCGTAGGCGTCCGGCATCACACGGCGGTTCAGGACCGCCCGGGCATTCTCATGCAGTGCTTCCAGCGAGAGATTGTTCAGATGCCCGTTGACGTCCATGTCGGCGTAGCGGGCCTGGTTCGTGTCGACAATCGGGTAAAGCTCCAGGCGGGATCGATGGGGGTGCGGCCGTGGCGTGGTAGCCACGAGCTGGGGGTTGGATAACTGGGCGTGGCTCATTACGGCGTTGTCTCTCCTTGAGTGCGGGGCCCAAGGCCATCCGAATGTGGGTATGTGCGGAGCGTGCAAATAGCTAATCCATAGATTAGACAGAAGGGTCAATCCGGCAATCCACCGCCCGCTTCGTTCAGTCGCTGGCAGGCAAGGGTGCGGCTTGTTTGAGCTCCAGTGGGGTCGAGCCGATTGAGAGAGTGCCGACGCCCGCCTTCGTGACGAGAACCTATGCGCCACTTTCATCGACGTAGCGTTTGCCCATCAAGTTCCGTCGGCCAGTGCCGAATCCGGTGACCCGGTTCCCGAGGGGCCGCCGATGGGAACCATTGGCGCCCCGCCGGCCTGCAAGTCGTTGAGGCTGTCGGTGGATTTGGCCACGATGACTTGTGTCTCGCAGACCTGGCATTGCAATCGGGTGCCTGCCTTGATCGTCACTATGCTCCTTACGATGTCGAACTTGTCTGGGCACGTTCTGTAGCGGCGTCGAGTGCGACCTCATCGGCGATCTGGCGGCGTAACACCTTGCCAGTCGCGGTGGTGGACAGCTCGTCGCGACAGACTGCCTTTCGCTTTAGGGATCGTCGGCGACCCCAGCATACTGATGACCTATCATACCTAGTTATCTATGTATATCAAATTGTGTGGGCTGCACTTGGGCCGAGGCTTGGAATACAGGTCGTTCGAGGAGTGTCATGACGATCAATCATTTGTGTGTCGATGAGGTGGAGATCGCATACACCGACGAGGGCACGGGGCATCCCATCGTCTTCGTGCATGGCGTGTGTATCGTGCCAACTTGGCCGTTCGGTGCACACGAAGTACCCATGCCGAAGGAAGCGGACCTCGATGTGCTCGCGGCGGGGCGCCGTATCGGGAAATTCCTTGAGGCGCTCGATCTCTCGAACGTAACGCTGGTTGTCAACGACACCGGTGGGGTTATCGTGCAAGCGGCCTTGGCGGATCCGGACGGTTACTCGAGCTCCGGTGTCCGCGATCGCGAGTATGCGCGCCCATCGCAGAACGGGCGGCGGCGTCGCGTGACGAAACGACGCTTGCGAACCCCCGCGCCCGCGAGACGACCCGAATTCTGACGGCAGAGCGGGGGCGGACAATTCTGAAGAAATGACACGAATCTGAGACAAAAACCGGCTGACATCGCGTGAGACAGGTCGTGTTATTCGCACGTCAACGCCGACGCCAGGTGACACGGAGTTTGAGAATCGACAGCATGGTGGATGGGGCTGCCACGATGCCCCACCCCAGAAGATCGTTCGTTTGTCGAGATACAGCGACTATTGACGAGCGTGCACTGATTGCAAACAACATCGTCAGCCGAACTGACAATTCGAAGGCCGCGGGCGGCGTCAGCCGCCTGGTCCTTCAACTACCCGGGTCCTTCGGCCGCGTAGAAGCCCAGACCGTGAACGCATTTTCGCGGCCTCTTCCCGCGCCGCGCGGTGGGTCTTGCCCTTCTCGGTGGTGATCAGCTCACCAACGGAGTCCGCCTCCTTCTCCAGGTGGTCCGCGGCCCGTCCGAGACACTCGACGTGCTCTTCGATAGAGGTCGGCCGGTAGGACTCGGCGGCGGTCGCCGCGCGCGCCAGTGTCTCCTCGAGCTGTTCGGAGGTGAGCTCGTCGAAGCTCCTGAGAACCTCCCCGGTAACGGGGCTAATGTGGCGAATTGCCACGGTGTCCGATTCCCTTCGTGTGTTTGGTCGGTCGTGGACGGCGTCTACTTCGGCGGGGCAAGGCTTGTGGCGACGAAAGGTATTGTCACTGAACGTGATTCAGGTGGCTGGAGAATTCTGTCCGAGATGGCTCGCCCGGCAGGTCCGCAGGGTGGGCAGCATTGTCGGTCACCGCTGGAGTGGCAACGCCACAGCCGGCTGCGAGGATGAGGCGCCGTGGCGAGGCCGTGGCGATGACGCGCTGGGGCCAGCCTGGCGGCGTGCCGTGGTCACGGAGCGGGGATCGGGTCCTGGTCATCGCGCAGCTGCTCTGGTGTCATGTCGAAGGACTTCTGGATGCCGTCGTTGCGGGTGCCGAGACCGTCGGTGGTCTTCTTGCTCCACGGCGCCTCGATGAGACTCTTGGTCTCCTCGATCATCGACTTCGGCTCTAGGTTGCGGTAGCTGTCGATCTCGCCGGCAGCCAGCGCTGTCAGCGTCGCGTACACGGGTTCCGGGTTGAACTGCGCCCGGGGAAAGGCGAGTTTGGAATAATCGAACAACCGCTGCTCCGGGTCGTCCTCCCAGCTCTCCCACGTCTGAAAGACGCGGTCGTTGAAACCCGTCAGAAACGGTCCCGGGTTCATGGTCGCCACTTCCACGCCAAACTCCTGCAACTCGTCCTTCATGCTCTCGGCAATTGCCTCGACGGCGTGCTTGGAGGCGGAGTAGATGCCGGTAAAAGGGTTGACGTTGAGCCCCTCGCGTGAAGACACCCAAATGATGCGTCCCGATCCACGCTTGGCCATCTGCTTGGCGATGCCCTGGGTCAGCAGCAGCGGTCCGGTGACGTTGACCTCGAACTGCTGGCGGATGCTGTCTCCCGGAATGTCCACCGTGGAACCGCCTTCACCGACGCCGGCATTGTTGACGAGAATCTCGATGCCCCAGTCCCAGGCCTTGCGGCGGTCGCCGGCATCGGTGACGTCGAGCTTCTCGACCCGCAAAGTCACCCCACGCTGGTCGGCTTGTCGCTTCAGGGTCTGCACCTGGCCGTAGATCTCGACGGCAGCAACCACATCGAAACCCTTCTCGGCCAGTCGCATTGCAACCTCGTATCCAAAGCCAGTTCCGGCTCCGGTGATGAGCACCTTCTTCAATGTCGTTGCTGGGGTCGCCATGACAGCGTCCTTTCGGCGTGGGGACAGCGTCGGGCAACTGCCGGGCGCCAGTCGAGGGTTGTGTTGTGTTGATCTGCCAGCGATGGTCCGACTAGGTCGGACGGAGACGACCCCTCGAGGTTGGCTCTACGAGGGACCGAAGCTGCACTCGTCAGTCCGGGATGGAGTTTGGATCGAGACGGTCGGCTGGCACACCCCTCACGTAGGTCGCCACTCCCAGACCCATGGACCAGTCCGCGGGCTGGACCGTCATGAGGTTGAAGAAGACGTCCTCGGGCCGTACCTGCAGCTTCTCCTCCAACTCTTCCACGACAGCTTCGTAGAACGCGCCCTTCTGTTCCGGGGTCGCGACGTCGAGGAAGATCAGTTGGATGAAGATGCAGTTCTCGGATCGGTGGATGCCGAGATAGTCGGCGTCGAAGAGGAAGTTCTCCGCCTTGTGTTCACTGATGGTTTGGAAGCGGTCCTCCGGCACGCCAAGGCATTCGATCATCTTGTCGTAGACGACATCGGCGATGGTACGGCGGTATTCCGCTGACTTGCCTTCGATGAGGTCGATACGGGCTAGCGGCATTGAAGACTCCTGACGAGGCTGAGAATCCGAAGCCAACCCCGGTGAATTGATTGGACGTGAACTACTTTCCGTACCCCTGCAGTCAACCCCGAGCGTTGGGGGTGTGCTGGCTCATTTCTGCTCGATTTGTGCCCATTCCGACTCGATCAGTGAGTGGCACGTAGATCGCGGCTCAGTCCATCTGCGTCGGCGTACTCGCGCGGGGTGGTCCCGAAGCGCGCGCGGAATTCCTTGGTGAAGTGCGACATGCTTGCGTATCCGACTGCGACGGACACATCACTGACCCGAAGTCGGCGTTCGAGTAGCAGTTCGCGCGCCCGCTCCAGCCGGGTCTCCTTGACGAACTGATAGGGCGACCTGCGGGTGAGTTCGCGAAACCGGCGCGAGAACGCTGACGAACTAAGGTTCACCTGCTCGGCAAGGATCTCGACCGTCAGTGGCTCGGACAGGTGCGCGTTGATGTAGTTCAACGCCGCTGCAACGGAATTCCCGTCGTCCTGCTGGCCGGCGATCAAGAGCAGTTTGGAGAACCGGTCACGCTGCAAGATGCGGTACACCAGTTCCTGCAGGTACAGCGGAGCAAGTACCCGCCGGTCAGAGTCCGCCGTGAGGGACCTCAAAAAGCGAAGGACGGCGCTCATGAGTTGGTCGTCGAGTTCGGACACGACGCTCTGGTCCTGACTCTCGGTCGGCGCTGTTGGGTGGTCTGCGACCCCGCGCCGACCGACCATCTCCGCCGAGACCTTGCGGCCCACCGCCGGGTCGATCTCCAGCACGAAGGCGAGGAATGGTTTATCTGGCGTTGCGTCCAGGATCTGCGACTGAAAGTGCAGGTTGCTTCTGAGCACCAGATATTGGTATCGGTCGTAGACATAGTGACGGCCATCGGCGGTGACGGCCTTGCGGCCCTGGGCGACGATGCATACCGAGAGTGATTGAATCTCATCCCATTTCGGCACCGTCGGTTCGATGTACCGGTAGATCGTCATACCGGGCCACAGGCCCACATTGGCGCCGTCGCCGAAGGAATGAGTCAACAGTTCCTCGGCAAGGTCGTTCGACGTGACGTCGTCCTCGGCGGGGTCACTGAGCATCCCGCCAACCTCCAGATCCGAGTGGGTTCGTCGCTAGAAACGACGATATCTCGCCGCGTGCCCCGTTTCTGCTCGACCCGAGGTTTAGTACGCCTAGCGCGAGCTATGACAAATGGCAGTGAGGCGAGTCGAGTAGCAGCCATCCCCAATGAGCGCAAGATTCTCTGCGTGATTTACGGCGCCATCGACGTCGCCGCGCTCGTTGCGGCATGGTGCCAAATCTCGGTTACGCGCCCGACCAAGTCATGAGCAACTTCATGAATGACCTGCGGGTCACACCGGCATCTCGCTCGTACACGGGCGCCATTCATCCGACGCCTTCCGTGACGCCGCATGAGGGCCGCGAAGTTGATTCCGGCGTGCGGCCGAGTGCGTCCTTGAGTCGCCGGCTTGCCGCCCTGCCTGGCACGAGTTCGTCACCGCCCATCGGCCTGGGCCGTGTTGCACACCCGCAGCACCTACTCGGTTGCGGTGTCGTGCATGCGGGACACCAACGCCGACTACGCGATCCCGCCGCTGACCGCCTACTACGCGATGCGCGTCGGAAAGCTTCCGCTGCCGTCGTATCACGTACCCGGTGGCTGCTGTTGGCCAACCACGGCCCGATCGTCGCCGCCGCAGACCCGCGAACCTTCACCTTCTTCCGCAGCGCCACCCGACTTCACCGGTCAGCGACGACGAGGGTGGCCAAATTAGGAGACCTCTACCGATGACGACCACCGAACCGCCATGGGCCTAACCGAAGGTGGTGCACGGACTGCAAGCCGAGGATGCTCGGCTGGTGTCTGAATCCCTGCCTACATGTAGGGACATCCCTCGCACGGCATGCACACCGGAATCCGCGCCCTCGTGATCGCCATGAGAGAGTCGATCGGCAATAAGCTGTGGTCATCATTACCAAAGAACAAGGGGCAGAACCGATGTCGTCGGATCAACGAACAGTTGCCCAACGATAACAGAGGAACGAAGCGTGGCGCCGCCACGTGTCATGGTTGCCCGTCTGGGCCTAGGTCGCAGTGAACGCCCGACAACCGGCCGAGTCTCGCCAGGCCCGATATTGGAATCAGGTGCGCACCACGAGTGGGATGTCTTCATATACGGCAGTGTGTTGATCGGGGTCCCGGTGTCGTAGCGTTGCCATCGACCACCACGACGTATGACCATACGAATCATGTTGTGCAGGAGAGGAGCTCGTCGATACCGCCGTTATCCATGACTTCTGCGTGGCTGGTCGCCAGCGCCGCCGTTGCGAACGCCATCTAGAACGATCGCCGTTGCGCACCAGCTCTATTCGACCTGAATCCAGCAGGGCGAGAACAACAATCGCGGGCTCGTAAGAAGTGGCGGCCATGACTACGCCGATCAGAGCCCATGCTGCATACAGCATCGCCACCGAGGACGCGGATGCCCACAGCGGTCGCGACGATCGCCAGCAGTGAGCCCGCGGTCATCGTCACCCGCGGTCCCAGCCGGCCCAACATCGCCGCGACGGCGCGCGCGGACAGGCCAGACACCAGGAGTCCCACCGAAAACGCGCCGCTGAGTACAGCACTCCCCAGGAGATCAGCTGGGTGAGGGCCAGCGCGGCCGTGCCCGCCGCAGTTCCGGCGGACCCGACCGAACTGCGTCAGCCGCAGCAGGCGCTTGTCGCCGGCTCCGGTTGGGGTGCCTCCGGTTCGGGCTGGGCGTTGACGCCGCACGTCGATCCGGATGCCGGGAGGACCAGCTCCACGCGGGCGGCGGCGGCGTGGTCGCCGGCGAGCTCGGCGACCACCGAGCGGGCCTGCTCGTAGCCGGTCGCCAACAGCAGGTTGGGTGCGCGGCCATAGCTCTTGGCGCCGATCGCGTAGAACCCTTGCTCGGGATGGGCGAGTTCGGTCGCGCCGTGCGGGGGCACCGAACCACAGGAGTGGACGTTGGGGTCGATCAACGGGGCCAGCGCCCGGGTGCTCTCGACCCACGGATCGAGGTCGAGGCGCACCTCGCGCAGGAAGCTGAAGTCGGGACGGAATCCGGTCGCCGCGATGATCTCGTCGAACGGCCCCACCGTCCGGCCCTCGGGAGAGACCAGCACGATGCCCGACTCGTCGACGTCGGTGCGTTCGATGCGGAAGCCCGTTTCGAGCCGGACCTGACCCGAGGAGACCAGCCGGTGTGCGTCGGCGCCGAGCTTGCCCCGCTCGGGTAGCCGGGAGTCGGCCGGGTTGCCGAAGACCCGCTCGTCTTCGCCCCTCCGCACGATCCACGTGACCGTGGTGTCTGGAGCCTGCTCGGCTAGTAGCGACAGCTCGCGGATCACGTGCTTGGCCGAATGCCCGCTCCCGACGACTGCCACCCGCCGGTCCGCGTAGCGGTCACGCTCGGCGTCGAGCACGTCGGGGATGCCGTAGCTGATCCGCCCGGCGGTCTGTTCCTCACCGATCGCCGGTATGCCCTCGGCGCCAACCGGATTCGGGGTCAACCAGGTCCCGGTCGCGTCGATGACGGCGCGCGCTGGGGTCCGCGTGGTGCCGGCCGAGCCGTGGGTGGTGACGATGAACGGGCGGTCGCCGCGGTCGTCGTCGCGTAGCTTGTCCACACCCTGGCGGGTGATGCCGATGACCCGGTGGCCGAGCAGCACGTGTGGCGCGATCGCGTCCAGCCGCGCCAGCGGCGTCAGATACTTTTCGACGATGTCCGTGCCGGTCGGGTAGGCGGCGGGATTCGGCGAACTCCACCCGTGGGCCTTCAAGAGGCGTTGCGCGGCGCGATCCATGTTGGTACGCCAGGGCGAGAACAGGCGCACATGGCCCCAGTGCCGGATGCTGGCGCCAACGGATTCGCCTGCTTCGAAGATGACGAACGGCACGTCGCGTTCGGACAGGTGTGCTGCCGCGGCCAGCCCGACCGGACCGGCACCGAGAACGGCGACGGGAAGATCGTTTGGCGGTGTGGTGGACATTGTGACTCCTTCGATTGATCGGTAGTTTGACACCGGTTCTGACGCTCGGGCCGGCCGTTGGACGCACGGCTGACGACCTCTGCCGCTGCCGGCGCGGCTGGCCGCCCCCATCTCGCCTCGCGTTCCTTCGCCGTGAGCGACGTCATGACCGATGCAGAAACGGACCTCGTACCGCCACAGCGGATGCAATCCGTGCTTCGCTGCGACGCCTGTTCTGATGGCTGCGCGGTGGTGGGACGCACCACTGCGATCGTGCGTCCTTTCACCAGTGCGGCGTCAATACATGTGGGCCACACCGGATCGACCGGCACGCCGACCAAACCAAAGGAGAACCATCATGAAGAAACACACTCTGCTCAAACGGGCGACCGCTGCCGCACTGCTGTCCGCGACCCTCGCGGCGCCGGCGGTCGCCGGACTCACCGCAGGCACTGCCAGCGCCAGGCCGGTTGAGAGCGCAAATTGCCAGGCCATGTTGGACTCGTTTGAAAGCAGCTTGATCGTAGCCAGGGCGGCACGGAAGCAGGGCGACATGAAGGCTTATAACGAGTACATGACGGATGCCGGCCGCGCGAAGGCGAACTACAACAGGCACTGCCTGTCGTGACCGCTGAACCAGGCGGGTTGTTTGCTCCCCGCCTGGTTCAACACAGGCCGTCCCGAGACAGACTGCGGTGAAGTCCGCAAGCGACAGGCTGCAAAACTCGAAGTCATGCCCACCGATCAGTGCAGCTGCAGGTGAGAACCTACGTAAAATTGCAGTGTCTCACAACCGATTTCATCTCACGCATCAGAATTGCAATAGGCTAGGTCATATCGGGCCGCCGCACGGTTCGGTGCGCCGGCTAGCGCGGCTCGCCAGTTGGCAGCGGTCCATCCAGTCGCACCGCGTCGTTGTCGAGGGCTACCCCGGCTTCGTTGACGAAGGCGACGCCCACGGGCTTGCCGGACACCCGTTCGCAGCGCCGGACCTTCGGCCCCCCGGGCGGGGGCATGTGCACCTCGGCCCATTGCTGCAACGCGCCCAGTACGACGCACAGATCCCGCCCAGACGGCGTCAATCGATACTCCGCGCGTGAGCGCTGGCCGGGTTGGCGGTAGTCGGCTCGTTTAAGAACGCCGCCCTCGACGAGCGTGTCGAGTCGCGTGCTGAGCATGTTGGCGGCGATGCCTAGGCGCGCCTGCATGTCGGCGAACCGCGTCACGCCGGAATGCGCTTCGCGCAGGATCAATAAGGACCATCGATCGCCGACGAGGGATAGGGCACGCTCGATCGCGCAGCGCGATGTTGGTGGGGCATACGCCGATCGTGGCTGGCGTGACGTCATCGCATCCACACTCCTCTTCGCTCATGGGTACGGTCGCTCCGCCATCGTATCTGACTTGCAAAATGCAATCCAGATTGCCTAGGGTGAAGGGGTCCCCGGCCCACCGGGACGACTCAACATCGAAGAAAGGTGGAATCTCGTGGTTCCTCAGATCAACGGCTCGACGGTCCTGGTGACCGGGGCCAACGGTGGACTGGGCGTCGAATTCGTCAGGCAGGCATTGACTCTCGGCGCCCGCCGGGTCTACGCCAGCGCACGCAAGCCCCGCGATTGGGACGACGCGCGCATCGTGCCGCTGCGGCTCGACGTCACCGATGAGCATTCGATCGCCGAAGCGGCCAGCGCCGCGTCGGACACCACCATCCTGATCAACAACGCTGCCATCTCGTTTCGGCCCGACAACCTCGTGAACCTGCCGATGACGGAGATCCGCCGCGTGTTCGAAACGAACTTCTTCGGTGCCCTTGCCGTGGCGCGGGCCTTCGCACCCGTGGTGGCCGCCAACGGCGGTGGCGCATTCGTCAACGTCCACTCCGCGCTGAGTTGGATCGTCGGTGATCCGAAGGGCCCCGCCGACGGGCATCAGGCGTACGCCGCGACGAAGGCCGCCTTCTGGTCGGCGACCAACTCCTTGCGCTTGGACCTTATCGACGAAGGCATTCACGTGCTCGGCTTGCACCTCGGGTACACCGCAACCGCGATGACGGCCGGCATCGAGGCGGAGATGAACGACCCGGCCGACATCGTGCGCGATGCCTACCTGGGTCTGGCCCGCGGCGATTACGAAGTGGTTGCCGACGCACTGTCTGCGACCGTGAAACAGGCGCTGTCGCGACCCCTGGCCGAGATGTACCCGCGGTTGGCCGCCCCTGCCTAAGCTTCGAGGTTGGTTGCGCTCGGAAGGCGAACGATGCTCATCGAGCCGAAGGGGCGGGCCAGCGTCTGACGCGATGGACGACGACGGGTCAGAAGAGGGCTTTCGATCCGCTTGCCGCGGGAGTCTTCGGCTCGCCTCCGGCCGTCAGCTGGACGCGCCACCGTCAGATGACACTGGTTTGAGTTCGACAGGCGGCAGGTTGCACTGGATTGGCGCCGCCACCGCTCACCCCGACACCAGCCGCTGATACGAAAGCGGGCCCGGCGCAACGTGTTCGCTGCACCGGACCCGCTCCGTTGCGGTCAGAAGCTGTTGCTGACGACCTGCGAGGTCTGAATCCTGGCGTTGCAGTCCGAGTCCAGGAAGTTCGCCTGAGCATAAATCTCGTCCACGCCGTCGCGATCTTCGTTCAGGAAGTTCTTCCGAAGAGCGATCTCGCGCCGGTACACCAGACCCTCCGAGGTTGCCCTGAGGTAGCCCTCGGCGTCCTCGCGGGCACCCGGAAAGTGTTTGGTGATGATGTGCTGCGGGTCGCCGTCGTCGCCGTAGACGTAGTAGAACATGCCGCCCTGGCATTTGCCGTTGTTGATGTTGTTGATGAACCCCACCGCATCGGCCTGCTCCATGCGGATGATTCCCTGGATCGCCAGCCGGTAGTTGTTCTGGTGGGCGTGGTCCTGAATTATGGCCAGGAAAGCGCCCGATTGCGCGGGGGCGGCCGACGCGGGAGCGAGGCCGAGGGTCATCCCGACGGTCGCCGCGGCAATCGCTGCTGCGCCGATCAGTGTTCCGATGTACTTTGATGCGGTCATTTCTTCTCCTTGCTTGGTGGGCCATTGGTTGGCCCGCGACACCAGGACAGACGCGCTACCGGCACTTTGGACGCAATGCACTGTCAACTGCGTCCTTGCGGCACTACCGTCGTCAGTACTGTGGGGCGCCCGTGCGGGGGCCGAAAGGGCGGTAGTCATGAGCACCGACACGGCGAAGAGCAGCCCGGCCGCCGTGCTGCAGCCGACAGAGCAGATGTGGCGCGAGATGTTGCCACAAATGCGGACCTTCGTGCGCCGACGGATCGCGGACCCGAATCGAGCCGACGACCTCGTCGCCGAGATCCTGCTGCGCATCCACCAGAATGTGGGCTCACTTGACGATCGGGAGCGGCTGCCGAACTGGGTGTTCCGGATCGCGCGCAACGCAATCATCGACGAGTACCGTCGGGCGGGCCGCAGCCGAGAACAGCTGATGGCCTCTCTGCAGGAGGAGCCCGCCCCGCCGGATGAGGACGAGCCGAGCGTTGTGCAGGAGCTCTCGGCCTGTTTGCGCCCGATGCTCGCGGGGCTGCCGGAGGAACAGCGGGCGGCCGTCGAGATGATCGATCTCGACGGGATGAGCCAGGCCGATGCTGCGGAGCGGGCGAGAGTGTCGCTGTCCGGGATGAAATCCCGGGTACAACGCGGCCGTCGGCGGCTGGCCGAGATGCTTGGCCAGTGCTGCGCAATGACGCTCGACGGCCGGGGTGTGCCGATGGACTACGAGCCGCCGCCGGGCTGCGGGTGCTCAGGCGCTGACCCGCAACCCGGTGCGGCCTTCTAGTCAGGCGCAGCAGGTGCTGTCGGCGCTGTCCTGGGCTGCGCAGTTTTTCTCGCACACCGAGGTGGTTGCGCCGTCCGGGTTGGCGGGGTTGTCGTCGGTGACGGCGTAGAACTCCCACCATCCCAGTGGCACGTCCGGCGCAGTGACGAACACCTTGTCCTGCGTCGCATGGCAACAGACGTCTCGCTCGGCGACAGTGATTTCAAGGCCCACTGCCTCAAAGCGCTGCAACGCCGTGGCGACGTCCTCAGCGGTAACCGCCTCGACACCCAGGTGGTTGAGATGTTGGTCGGCGCCGGGTTTTTCGATGAGAACCAGCTTCAGCGGCGGATCCTCGATCGCGAAGTTGGCGTAGCCGTCGCGCACCTTGTGCGGCGGCACTCCGAACAGTTTCTCGTAGAAGGCGGTCGCCGCGGAGACGTCGTCGACGTTGAGTGCGAGCTGGATTCGTGTGGTGGACATGATGACTCCTTTCAGGGTCATTGATTGACGCCTGTAATGACGCCCGCGCGGCCGGTGGGACGCACTGACTGTCTCGTGCGTCCTTTTCACCGGTGCGGCGTCAGTACATGTGAGCCCGACCGGATCGACCGGCAGGCAGACCAGCCGAAGGAGAACGACCATGACCACCAGCACTCCCGCCCCGCTCACCGATCGCGAGATCAAGGCCAAGCATCGGGCGCTATGGGCGTCCGGTGACTATCCCGCCGTCGCCGCGGAGCTGATCCCCGCCCTCGGACCCGAACTGGTTCGGGCATGCGGGGTAAAGCCCGGCGACCGCGTGTTGGATGTCGCGGCGGGCTCGGGCAACGCGGCGATCCCGGCCGCCGCCGCGGGCGCGATCGTCACCGCCAGCGACCTGACGCCCGCGCTGTTCGACGCCGGCCGTCGGATCGCCGCCGAACGCGGCGTCGAGCTGGAGTGGGTCGAGGCAGATGCGGAAGCACTGCCGTTCGCGGACAACAGTTTCGACGCGGTCATGTCGTCCGTCGGGGTGATGTTCGCCCCGCACCACCAGGCGGCCGCCGACGAGCTGGTCCGGGTGGTTCGGCCCGGCGGAACCATCGGCCTGATCAACTGGACACCGCAGGGCTTCATCGGCAAGCTGTTCGCCACCATGAAGCCCTACGCGCCCCCGCTGCCGCCCGGCGCCAGCCCGGCGCCACTGTGGGGCGATGAAGACCATATCCGGAAGTTATTCGGTGACAGGGTCATTGGGCTGCAGATGCGACGCCAGGCGGTTCGCATGGACCACTGCGCGAACCCGACGGAATTTCGCGAGTACTGGAAGCGCAACTACGGGCCGACGATCGCGGTCTACCGTTTCAACGAGGATCGGCCCGACCGGGTCGAGCAGCTGGACCGCGACTTCCTGGACTTCCTCACCACGCGGAATCAAGCTGCCGAGGCCGGCCACACCGCTTATTACGCCGAATACCTGCTCGTCACCGCGACGAAGCGGAAGCAGTAGCGGCCGTCACTCCCCGGCCAGCCCGAGTCGTAGGAGACGCATCGATTCGTGAGACAAGCCAGACCGGATCATCCGCAGTGCCGCCGAATTGCGTTGCGACACCTTTTGGACGGCGGACCTGAACGGCGGTTAGGTTGTCGAGGGGGGTACAGCTCAGCAATCCGTTCACGCGCGGATGAGCCGACTTCCTGGCGGCGCGAATCGCCATCGCGAACGACGACGAGCATGCACATCGACGGACGATTAGACATCGTCGGCGCCAGTTCATAGCCTGTCCGAGACACATGTAGCCGGGGGGCCCTGCAACGAAGGATCGTGACAGTCCGAATGCGTCGGGTACGCCACTCTCTTCGGCGAACTGCGGGCGGGTTTGCGGCCGGGGTTTTGGTGTTGGCCATCGCGATAGCGGGCGACGTCAAGGCGGATCCGGCGGCTGACGCGTTGGCCAAGCTCAACGAGTTGTCGCGTCAGGCGGTGCAGAGTCGCGAGGCCGTCACAACTGCCCAACGCGATGTCGATGCCAGACTGGCTGAGGAGAGGGCGGCCGTAGCTCGCCATCGCGCCGACCTGCAGGCCCTCGAGGTCGCGAACTCCCAGCTTCAGCCCCATCAGGCTGCGGCCGACCGGGTAGCGGCAATGACCTACATGACTGGAGGCACCAGCCAGCTGGCGGCGGTGCTGACCGCAGCCTCCCCGCAGCAGGTGATCGATCAGTTGTCGCTACATCGGGTGGTAGCCGCTGTGACGGCCGACCGGTTGGAGGCCTTTCGATCAGCACGTGAGCGCGCGACCACCGCTGCGCAGGCATCAGAGAAATCGGCCGTCGATGCCCGCGCCGCGGCCGAGCAGGCCTCCGCGGTGCGCGCAGAACTGCAGGCCAAATGGAGTGAGCTGCTGCGTCAGATCGCGGCCGCGGAGGCGCAGTACGCGGCGTTGACACCACAGCAGCAAGCCTTGATCGACAACGCGGTTCCACCTCTGCCGCCGCCGAGCGGGGCGTCTCCGGCGGATCCGGCGATCGCCGCGATGCCCGGCCCGCCTCCCGACGCGGTTGCTCCACCGTCCCTCGCAGCCGCCGTCGCGGACATCCCGGAGGCGTTGCCTGTCGGCGTCGCGTTTGAGGCCGGGATGCAGCCCAACACCATCCTGGCCGCCCGGGCCGTCAGCCAACAATTTCCCCAGATATCCGCCATCGATGGGGTCCGACCGGACTCAAAGCCGTGGCACCCGAGCGGTCTGGCGATCGACATCATGATTCCTAATTCCGGAAGCCCCGAGGGCATCGCGCTCGGGGACCAGATCCTCGCGTTCGCGATGGCCAACGCGGCCCGATTCGGGTTGCAGGACGTGATCTGGCGCGGCACGTACTACACGCCGGCCGGTCCGCAAGCATCGGGTTACGGCCACTACGACCACGTGCACATCACCACGACCCCACGCCGCTAACCCACGAAACGAGCGCGCCTGCCGGTGAACTGGCGGAGTTCCTCAGCTCCGCGCCGATGACACGCTCGAAAAGTGCGACGGCGAATGTCGAGAACGTCGTGACGGCTTCGTCCCAGGGTGAGCGACCAACTAGGGTCGCCATCTGCGAAGGGAGAACGCCATGGCCAAGTACCTGTTCCTCAAGCACTACCGAGGTGCGCCTGCGTCCGTCAACAATGTGTCGATGAATCAGTGGACACCCGACGAGGTCCAGGCCCACATCCAATACATGAACGATTTCGCGAAGCGCCTACAAGAAAGCGGTGAATACGTCGACAGCCAGGCCTTGGCCCCGGACGGCGCCTGGGTCCGGTCCGACGGCGAGGGCAAGCCGCCGGTGACTGACGGCCCCTTCGCGGAGACCAAGGACCTGATCGCGGGATGGATGATTGTTGACGTCGACTCCTACGAGCGCGCCGTCGAGTTGGCCGGCGAGTTGTCCGCAGCACCCGGCGCGGGCGGCAAGCCCATCCACGAGTGGCTCGAAGTGCGGTCGTTCCTGACCGCTGGGCCGAAGTTCACCGACTAGATGGCCACCGGCGCGGTGGACGAGGCCCGGCTGCGAGACCTGATCCCCGGCGTCTTGGCCACCCTCGTCCACCGCGGGGCGGACTTCGCGACCGCCGAGGACGCCGTCCAAGAAGCATTGATCCGGGCGGTCGAGACGTGGCCGAAGCAGCGGCCCGATGACCCCAAGGGCTGGTTGATCACCACGGCGTGGCGCCGCTTCATCGACCTCACCCGGTCCGACACCGCGCGGCACAACCGCGAATCCCGAGCGGCGGACGAGCCGCCGCCCGGACCGACCGAATCCGCAGACGACACGCTGCAGATCTACTTTCTGTGCGCGCACCCGAGTCTCACCCCGCCGTCGGCCGTCGCCCTGACGCTGCGGGCCGTCGGCGGCCTCACCACCCGTCAGATCGCGCAGGCGTACCTTGTGCCCGAATCGACGATGGCCCAACGGATCAGCCGAGCCAAGCGCGCCGTCAGCGACGTTCGGTTCGATCAGCCCGGAGACCTGCGCACCGTGCTGCGGACGCTGTACCTCGTGTTCAACGAAGGGTACAGCGGCGACGTCGACCTCGCTGCCGAGGCGATCCGGCTCGCCCGGCAGCTCGCCGCGACGACCGACGACGAAGAGGTCGCCGGACTGCTCGCGCTGTTCCTGCTGCACCACGCCAGACGTCCATCCCGAACACGTGTCGACGGCAGCCTGGTGCCGCTGGCCGAACAGGACCGCGGCCTATGGCGGCGCGACCTGATCGCCGAGGGCGTCGGCATCCTGCAGGCCGCGCTGGCTCGTGACCGGCTAGGGGAGTACCAGGCGCAGGCCGCGATCGCGGCGCTGCACGCGGACGCGCAGACCGCCGACGAGACCGACTGGGTCCAGATCGTCGAGTGGTACGACGAGCTCGTCCGGCTCACCGACAGCCCCGTCGTGCGGCTCAATCGCGCCGTCGCCGTCGGAGAGGCCGATGGAGCGCAGGCGGGGCTGGCCGCGCTTGCCGAGCTCGACCCGATGCTGCCCCGCTACACGGCGTCGGCCGCGTACCTCCATGAGCGTGCTGGTGAATTCAGCACGGCAGCAGTGCTTTACGCGCAAGCCGCCGCAAAGGCGCAGTCCGTCGCCGAGCGCAATCACCTCACGTTGAAAGCGGCCACCCTCCGCGAACACCTCTAGCGCGGAGCGGTTATCCGCGGACTATCTGACCCTGGTTGGCGCCCGCGACGACAGGTCGAATGGGTGCATAGAGCCGATCGGAGAGGACGCTAGAGAATGAGCGCGAAGGACATCGACGTACCGGACTTGTCGGGGAGGCTCGCCGTCGTAACCGGCGCCAGCGACGGACTCGGACTGCGCCTAGCCCACCGACTTGTCCAAGCGGGGGCGGAGGTGATCATGCCGGTCCGAAACGAACGCAAGGGCGCTGATGCGGTCGCCGAGATCACGCGGGCGGTGCCCACCGCGACGGTCTCCACGCGCCGGTTGGACTTGTCGTCGCTGGAGTCCGTGAACGACCTGGCCGCCGAACTGCTGTCCGAGGGTCGTCCCATCCACATCCTGGTAAACAATGCCGGGGTGATGACGCCGCCCCAGCGACAGGTCACCGGCGACGGATTCGAGTTGCAGTTCGCCACAAACCATCTGGGGCATTTCGCGCTGGTAGGCCAGCTCCTGCCGCTGCTGCGGATGGGCAACGCCAGGGTGACCACCCAATCCAGTGTGGCTGCGGCGCAACATGGAATCCGTTGGGACGACCTGCAATGGGAACGCAGCTACTCGACGTCTGGGTCGTACGCATCGTCGAAGATTGCGGTGTCACTCTTCGGCATGGAACTCGACCGCCGCAGCAGGACCGACGGCTGGGGGATCGTCAGCAATGTCGCCCATCCGGGTGTGGCCGCCACCAATCTGCTGGCAGCGCACCCAGAGCTGGGTAGATCGAGCGACGGTCTTCCGGTGCGGGCCATCCGCACCCTCGCTCGGTTGGGAGTGCTGGGCACCGCGGAGACCGGCATGTTGCCGGCCTTGTACGCGGCGACGAACCCGGAGGCTCGCGGCGGAAAGTTCTACGGCCCCAACGGCTTCAAGCAGTTGCGCGGCATGCCCGCCGAACAACGACCGTACGAATACGTGGCGGACGCTGCGGCGGCGGCGCGGATCTGGACCGTCTCCGAGGAACTGTGCGGTGTGCGCATTCCTGCGTGAGCGCACTGCCGCCCCCGCCAGCCGGTGTTCACTGTGAACATGGACCGTGCGCAGCTAGCCGACTTCCTACGGACCCGCCGCGAGGCGCTGCAGCCGGAGGATGTCGGGCTGGGCCGGGGCCGACGACGCCGCACCGCCGGGCTTCGCCGCGAGGAGGTCGCCGCCCTGTGCGACATGTCCACCGACTACTACAGCCGCCTGGAACAGCAACGCGGTCCGCGCCCGTCCGCGTCGATGTTGGCCGCACTGGCCCGCGGGCTGCGGCTTTCCCTCGCCGAACGTGATCACCTCTTCCAGCTGGCCGGCTTCGCCGCTCCGTCGAGGGTCACGAGCGCCGATCACATCGGCCCCGGTCTGATGCGGATATTCGACCGGCTCGCCGACACCCCCGCCGAGATCGTCACCGCACTTGGCGAGACGCTGGCTCAAACCCCCGCGGCGGTCGCCCTCACGGGAGACCTGACCAAATACACCGGACTGCAGCGCAGCATCGGATTCAGGTGGTTCGCCGACCCGCACGGGCGCGCCCGCTACCTCGCCGAGGACCACGACAAGCTCTCGCGCGGGTTCACTGCCAACTTGCGAGCGGCTTACACGAACCCCAGGACCCGCGCTCGAGCGACCGCGTACCTCGATGCCCTGTTGGATTGCAGCCTCGAATTCACCGAGCTCTGGCAGCGCCACGAGATCGTCGCCGAGTACGAGCAGCACAAGCGCATCGTGCATCCGGAGCTCGGTGTGCTGGAACTGCAGTGCCAGGTGCTCACCGACCCCGTTGACGGCCACTCGCTGCTCGTCTACACCGCCACCCCCGGTACGCCGAGCCACAGCAACTTGGCACTGCTCGCCGTCATCGGGAACCAACTGCTCAGTCGTGGCTGAGCTCGGAATGTTCCGCAAACCGCGTCGGGGCCGCGATCTTCTGTGAAGATGCGAAGCGCGGCAAACGTGGAGCGACTCAGTGAGTCCCGCTTGAAGGAGCGACAAATGAAGGCATCGGGAGTGCGCGGCGCGCTCGCCAGATCGGCTGTCGCGGCAGGAATTGCCGGAGTAGCCCTGATGAGTGCGACCGTGCCGGCGAATGCGGATGATCCGGCATGCGAGTGGTTGGGGTGGCGGCATCCGGCTTGCGCTGGCGGCTTGTTCGAGTCGCCGCCGGACGATGGGATACCCGGCGACAACGCGGCGGAAGGCGGAATAACGGCCCCGTCGATGGTGCCGAACATCGACGGCTCGCTCAGCCCTCCCGGTACGCCGGGGGCCATCTAGCCGGTCGCAACGAGGCAGGATTGGGCCATGTTCGCCCTGCCCGACGAAAAGGTACTGATCGGCGACGGCGGTCTTGCCACCGAGCTGGAGGCTCGCGGTCACGATCTTTCCGATGACCTGTGGTCGGCTCGCCTGATCCGCGACGCCCCCGAGGAGATCGTCGCGGTCCACGCCGCATTCTTTCGTGCCGGGGCGACGTTCGCCACGACGGCAAGCTATCAGGCTTCGTTTGACGGGTTCGCGGCCTACGGAATCGACCGCGAGACGGCCGCGACGTTGATCAGACGTAGCGTCGAGTTGGCGCGGACGGCACGCCACGAGGTTGGCAGTGGCTGGGTCGCCGCTTCGGTGGGGCCGTATGGCGCGGCACTCGCCAACGGCGAGGAGTACGTCGGCCGCTACGGGCTGACGGTCACCGAGCTCGCCGACTGGCACCGGCCGCGTCTGGAGGTACTCGTCGAAGCCAGCCCAGACGTCCTCGCCATCGAGACCGTTCCCGACGTCGACGAGGCCGAGGCGCTGGCCGGGTTGCTTCCGGAGTTCGGTCTGCCGGCCTGGCTGTCCTACACGATCGACGGCACGACGACACGTGCCGGTCAACCGCTGGCCGATGCGTTCGCCGTCGCCGCGGACGTGCCGGAAATCGTTGCGGTGGGCGTGAATTGCTGCTCGCCCGCTGACGTACTCACAGCGATCACCATTGCCCGTGACGTCACCGACAAGCCAGTGATCGTCTACCCGAACAGCGGGGAGGCGTGGGATGGGGCGCGTCGTACCTGGATCGGCACGTCGGCGTGGTCACCCGAACTGGTGCCGCAGTGGGTGACGGCCGGCGCCGCCATCGTGGGCGGATGCTGCCGGGTCCGGCCCGACGACATCAGAAACATCGCCCGCGCGCTCGAGGGCTAGAGCGGTTCAGCGGAAGCGGACGTTCATCGTCGCCAGGCCGAAGATCTTCCGGCCGTCGGACTTCGCGCCGACAAGTACGACACCCGAACGGGTTTCCGAGTCCAGCGACTTGATCTTGCCGCTGAACTCGATGTCCGCACCTTCTTTGGCCGAGACGACCGCGGGCTGGGACAACCGCACCGCGAAGCGGGTAACCGCAGCCGGGTCACCCGACCAGGTGGAGTGAAATCCGGCACCCAGACCCATCGTGAGCATCCCGTGGGCGATCACGTCGGGCAGGCCGGCCAGCTTGGCGATGTCCTCGTCCCAGTGAATCGGGTTGGCGTCTCCGGCCACCCCGGCGTAGTTCACCAGATCGCCGCGGGACAGCCGGGTGTGGTGCGCCGGTAGCTCGTCGCCGACGTTCACGTCGTCGAAGGACGGCGTCCCCGGCGTGCGGGTCAGGCCACCGTCCGAGATCCGGAGCTCGCCTGCCGGCCGCACTTCCTTCTCGTAGGCGCCATCCGATCCAGGAATGTCGAGGATGTTCATGTCGTGCATCATGGCCTTCTGCACGGCCGCCTTGACCCCCGCGTCGATGTCCTCGCCCGTGACGCCGACGACGGTGGTGTGCAGGGTGTGCACCCGCTCGCCGGCTGCGTCGGTGAAGATGTTCGTGACGGTGATGAAGTCCCGCCCTGCGGTGCGGCGAACCGACGTCAGTTCGACGTCGATGACCAGTTCGTCGCCAGCCACGATCGGGCGGTGTTGCTCGAAGACCTCTTCGGTTTGCAGGTAGGTGTCGTAGCCGACCACGATCTCTTCGAACATCCGGCGATTGCACTGCATGCCCGGCGCAGAGGTGAACGTCAGCGGTGCAATCACGTCTGAAAAGCCCAGCTCCGCGGCAGCGGCGACGTCCCAGTGCGCGGGGTGATAGTCCTGGACCGCGCGGGCGTATTCCCGCAGCTTCTCGCGGCCGACCAGGTAGGTGCCGTCCATCTGGTAGTAGGCGCCAACCCGCGCTTCGAGCGGCGACGTATCTGCTGGTGCGGTCATGATCTGCTCAACTCTTCCGTCGGCTTGTTCGCTGAGGCCGACCGAAGCACAGTAACGCGCGGCCCTCAGCGAGCCTGGAGTGGCACGAAGCGCTTCAGCTTGCCGCTGGCCTGGTTGCGGCCCAGGGTCTCGACCGTGCGCATCCGAATCGAAGGTTGGGCAACGCCATGGCGCTGCATCGCCGCGACCAACGCGGGTGCCAGCGACTGCACGTCAGCGGTTGCGACTACCAGCACGTCCGCGCCGTCTTCGGTCTGCACCACCTGGTACTCGACGATGCGACGGTCCGTGCCCAGCACGTGCCGAAAGGCGCTAGCGGGCACCGTGTGCGAGCCGTAGCCGAAGTCGTCGTCATGACGACCGCTGATGTCAGCCACCCGGGCGAACGCGCTGCCGCATGCACATGGCTCGGGCTCCAGCGCGATGTCGTCGCCGAGGTCGTACCGAATGAATGGGAACGTACGGTTCGACAAGCCGGTGGCCAGCGTCCGTACCGCCGGTTCGTCGGGTGCCACGGGTGTTCCCGTGCCGTCGACGCGTTCGAGGATCACCTCGTCCTCGCAGACGTGTAGTCCCGAACCTTGCCCGCAGCCGACGGCCTGCACGCCGAGTTCCGTCGAGCCCCAGAGATTGTGCAAGGGAGCGTGCCAGGCATCGATGATCGCGGCCCGGTCCTCGGGCAGTAGCGGCTCGGAGTTGGTGCTCACCCGTCGGATCTGGATGCGGAGGTCGCCCGCCAACGAAGCGCGGGCCAGCCGGCCGATCACACTGGCGTAGCCCACGAGGTGGGTGGGAGCGTACGTCTGGACCGCCGCGAGCACCTCGTCGAACGGAGCACCGGCTTCGATGACGAGGGTGTCCATGCCCGTGGTGGTTGGCACGTCGAACAGTGGTGTGCTGGCATGCGGTGGCACACCCGCGGTGAGTACGGCCAGCCGCGCATTCGGCGCCGGGCGGCGGCGTTCGGCACGGGCCTGCACCCGCCAGGCAAGGCACGCCGTGGTGACGAAGAACGGCCAATCCCAGACATACACCCCGCGCACACCGCTGGAGCCGCCCGAACTGAACACCTGCTGATCGTGACGGGTATAGGAGAACCAGGCCTGGTCGCCCAGAACCCGTTCTGCGGCTGACCGGTCGAGGTCGGGCGTCGTCACGATCGCGTCCCACTGGCCCTGCGCCTCGGCCTTCGTCAGCATCGGAATCGACGCGAGGTCCTTTGGCGTCGCGGTGTCGACGTCGAGGCTCCGCAGCCGCTCGCGGTAGAACGGAGACCGCTCGCGGGCGTACGCAAGCAGCGAACGCAACCTCTGGTCGCGGTGCGCGCGAATCTGCTCGACTGACCAGTCGAGGCGGCCCACGTGATCCTCGAGCGCCGCTTGCACGGCACCGAGGTGCGCGCTGCGGATGCGTTCGTACTCCGACCGTGCCATGGCCGTTCCTCTCCCTCGGTAGGAGTTTGATCCGGAACTCGGCGGTACGCGGGCGATTTCAGTCATGCCAACGTACTAGGACGATGCCGGACCATCGGCGTCAGCGAGAATGAACCCATGACCGCAACGCTCGTCGCGAAGAACGTGGCCGGTGGATTCGCCCACCGCACTCTCTTCGAGGGGCTCGACGTGACCGTCGCACCGGGCGACGTGATCGGAGTCGTAGGTGCCAACGGCGCCGGCAAGAGCACGCTGCTTCGGATCCTCGCCGGGGAGCTCGAGCCGCTCGACGGCGTGGTCAGCGTCGTCCCGGCCGACGCGTTCGTCGGGTGGCTTCCGCAGGAACACGAGCGGATACCCGGGGAGACTGTAGCCACCTACATCGCGCGCCGGGCAGGATGCACCGAGGCGACGCAGGCCATGGAAGCAGCGGCCGCGGCGTTGGCTGACCCGGGCCACAGTCCGGCGGAGGTCGACGCCTACTCGGCGGCCCTGGATCACTGGCTCGCCACTGGTGCGGCGGATCTCGACGAACGCTTGCCCGCAGTTCTGGCCGACCTGGGGCTCGACGTCGACGCGCTGCGCCCGGAGTCGACGCCGATGACCGCCTTGTCGGGTGGGCAGGCAGCGCGGGTGGGATTGGCGGCACTCTTGGTGTCGCGGTTCGACATCGTCTTGCTCGACGAGCCGACCAACGATCTCGATCTCGACGGACTCGCCCGGCTCGAGCAGTTCGTCAGCGAACTTCGCGGTGGGGTGGTGCTGGTGAGTCACGATCGAGAGTTCTTGGCCCGCACCGTGACTCGCGTCCTCGAACTGGACCTGGCCCAGAACACCAACACGGTCTTCGGCGGCGGATACGAGAGCTATCTGGAAGAGCGTGAGGTCGGCCGCCGGCACCGTCGCGAACAGTACGACGAGTTCGCAGAGAAGAAGGCCGACCTGGTGGCGCGGGCACGCATCCAGCGGGAGTGGTCGAGTCAAGGTGTCCGCAACGCGATGCGCAAGGCTCCCGACAACGACAAGATCCGGCGACGCGCGGCCACCGAGTCCAGCGAGAAACAGGCGCAGAAGGTGCGTCAGATGGAAAGCCGGATCGCCCGCCTCGAGGAGGTCGTCGAACCCCGCAAGGAATGGACGCTCGAGTTCACCATCGGAGCCGCGCCGCGGTCGAGTTCGGTCGTCGCGACACTCGACAATGCCGTTGTGCGACAAGGTGAATTCATCCTGGGACCGGTGTCGCTACAGGTCGACGCCGGCGAGCGCATCGGCATCACCGGCCCCAACGGGGCGGGAAAGTCGACATTGCTGCGGCTGCTCCTGGGTCGTCAGCGTCCCGATGAAGGCCGCGCGAGTCTTGGGGCCAACGTCGCCATCGGTGAGATCGACCAGGCCCGTGCGGATTTCACTGGCTCAGGGAGGCTCGTCGATCGCTTCGAGGCGCGTGTGCCGTCCTGGTCGACCGCCGACGTGCGAACCCTGCTCGCGAAGTTCGGGTTGCGCGCGGACCACGTCGAACGTGCGGTTGACGATCTCTCGCCCGGTGAGCGAACCCGCGCCGGGCTCGCCTTGCTGCAGGCCCGAGGAACCAACGTGTTGGTGCTCGATGAGCCGACGAACCATCTCGACCTCGCCGCCATCGAACAGCTCGAGCAGGCGCTCGACACCTATGACGGTGCGCTCTTGCTGGTGACGCACGACCGCCGGATGCTGCAGAACGTTCGGTTGGATCGTTCGTGGCTGGTCGACAACGGGTGCGTCACCGAGCTGTAGTCGGAGAGTCGTCCCATGCTCACCGATGTACACAGGAGCTGGGTCGGGTGAGCAAACGCGGTTTCTCCAATGCGGCCGACGGTGCTAACAAGTACACTGTACCTAAATTGGTTCATTGGTGCTGGGGTTGACGACGAGCGAGGGACGCTCGGGTGGGGGCGTTGTAGTGCGAGCTGTCGACGATTTTCAGCGGAGCCTCGCAATGCTTGTTGCAGGACTGGTTGCCATCGAGTCCGCGGGGGCCGGCCGCCGTGACTAGGCGATCAACGAAATTCACCCCGAAGGGACAGCGGACCCGCCAGCGCATCGTGGAGGCGGCGTCGCGGGTCATCGAAGTGCGCGGGATCGCCGCGATGACACTCGAGGACGTTCGCGCCGAAGCCCGGGTGAGCAGTTCACAGATCTATCACTACTTCACGGACAGAGAATCGCTGATCTTGGCAGTACTCGACTGTAATGGCGTTGGCATTGCCGATCGTCACAATCCCATGGCCCCCGATTTCACATCGATCGACGCAGTGCGGGCGTGGGGTCAAGAGCTCATTGACCGACAGCAAATATTGGAATACGCCAACACATGTCCGCTTCTGGCCATGAGCGCGGCGGAAGGCCCCGAACGTCTTCACGAACGTGCGGTTGCCGGACGTGGCCAACTCGAAAAGGACATCCGGGATGGCTACCGCACGATGCAGCACAAGGGCCAACTGGCCGCTACCGCCGACCCGGACAGGTTGGCCACCGTGACGCTGGCGACACTGCTGGGTGGCGTGCTGCTCTCCCAGCTCAGTCGAGAACCCGGTCCGCTCGCATCGGCGATCGACGCCGTCCTCAGCTGCTTGACTGAAGCAGAAGCGCATCCGCGAAACATGCTGCATTCCAATAATTTTGGATTCGATAATCCAAAAAAGATCTTCTAGCGTGCGAATCATGGCAATCGACTTGGCGGGATCGACCGCATTGGTGACCGGATCGACCAGTGGCATTGGAGCGGCAATCGCGACCATGCTCGCCGCGCAAGGTGCGAGGGTGTTGGTCTGCGGACGCGACCACAGCCGCGGTGACGCGGTGGTTTCCGAGATACGTCGCGGTGGCGGTCTGTCCGACTTCATTTTCGCGGACCTCAGCGGCGGCGCAGCATCGGCCAAGGACTTGGCTTCCCGCGCTCGTGAGCTTGCGGGCCGGACTATCGACATCCTGGTGAACAACGCCGCCATCGGCGTTATGGCGCCGTCCTCGGAGTTCCCCGAGGAGGGATTTCACTCGCTTATCGCCACCAACCTCGAGGCTCCGTTCTACCTTGTCGCCGAGCTAGCACCGTTTATGGCCGCACAGGGCCACGGCGCGATCGTCAACATCTCCAGCATGGCCGGCCAGTTCGCGTTACCCGGGATGTCCGTTTACGGCGCGACCAAGGCCGCACTGCTGCTACTCACCAAGAGCTGGGCTGCAGAGTTCGGGCCGCACGGTGTCCGAGTCAACGCCGTCGTCCCCGGTCCCACGCGAACGTCGGGCTCGGCAGAACTCGGCGACGCCCTCGACGCGCTCGCGGCACAGGCGCCCGCCCAACGCGTTGCCGATCCACGCGAAATTGCCGCCACAGTAGCCTTTTTGGCCAGTGCCTCCGCCAGCTTCATCCACGGCGCTGCGTTATCCGTTGACGGTGGACGAACCGCAGTCTAGTTCACGATTGTGCGCGGACCACCGTGCCGGTAGTGGCTTGTGCCAGGGATGAGTGGCATGGGTCCATTTGCTCTACGACGCCCCGATGGCTGCTGGATGCGGTTGTGAGCTCATGACGCAGTGGGCCGAAGGGGCTAGCCGCAGCATGTGGTCGAGGAATCGGTCGGACGCCAAGCGGGTCAACCAGAGCAGCGCCGCTTCGGACCCGATCGCGTAGCGGGTGCGTGGGTTTGACGTGGTTGCCGTCTTGGCGATCACTTTCGCGGCCCGTTCGGCAGGGACGCCCTTCTTGGTGAAGGAGAGTTGTTGCGCCGAGACGGCCGCTGTCAGAGCGGCGTAGCGGTCGAGTTGGTCAGCGGTCATGTTGGCACTGTGCCGATCGGCGCTGGCCACCATCGACATGGTTCGTGAGCCTGCTGCTGCCCACCGCGCCGTAGCTACCAGCCGGCGTTGCGGGCCAGGTCGATGGCGAAGCTGTTGACGAAGCGCCCAGCGCCGGGTTCCCCGCTGCCGCACGATCCGTCGGATTCACCGGGCCGCTTGACCCACAGGAAGGCGTCGATGTTGCCGTTGCCGGTGTCCGCCGTCGGGCGGGCACCCAGCGCCCGTCCATCCGGATTGCACCAGTACATCTCGCCGTCGGCCGGTCCGGCGCCGTTGCGCGAGGTGTCGATGACGTAGGGCTTGCCGCCAGTAAGGCCCGAGATCGCGTCGCCATAACCGATCTCCTCGCCGGTGGTGAAGAAGTTCGCGGTGTTGAGGCTGAAGCCCCGCGCCTTGGCCACACCGACCTGATTGAGGCGCGCCGCCATTTCGTCGACGCTCGTCCATCGCGAGTGCCCGGCGTCGACGTACACCGCCGTCGCCGGATTGGCGGTCAGTCTGTCGACGGCGTATCCGATCAAGTCGAAGCGTTCCTGACGCTGGGCACCCGACAGGCAGTCGGCCATGGCGAGCGCATCGGGTTCGAGGATGACCGTCGCCGGTCCGGGGCCGATGGCGGCTGCGACGCCGTCGATCCACCCCTTGTAGGCGGCGGCCGACCCGAAGCCACCCGCGGCGAAGCTCCCGCAGTCGCGATGCGGGATTCCGTAGAGCGCCAGGATCGGCATCGTGCCGGCCCCCTGCGCCGCGGCGATGTACTTCGCGTCGACGGCGGGCGTTGACAGATTGTCCATCCAGTACGCCGTCGGCGTGTTGGCGATGGCGTCCAGCTGGGGATTCCGCGGATCCAGACCATTCGCGGCGGTCATGGCCTTCGACGTGGGGTTGACGTAGAACGGCAATCCAGCCAGCGGGTTCGCGTCACTGGCCAGCCGCACCGCCGGGGCGGGGCCAACCGGGTCAACGGAAACCAGGGCGGCGACGGCCGCGACTGCGATAAAGGGGGAGATCCACCGTGCGACTGCGCCAGCAGCTGAGAACGTCACGCCAAGAACATATTGATGCGGCGCGCTCAGCGCCAGTCGCGAAGCGCACCGGTACTCGAGGGCGCGGTCCGCCGACTTGGGATCGGTATCCCTCCGTGAATGGGATGCTTCTGCGATGAGCGTCAATAACGATCCGGCGGCGTCGCGCCGGTTCGTGGCGCACCCCCCGGACTGGGGCACCAAGGTGACCCGCTGGACCCGAAATCCGCTGGCGATCGCCGTCGGCTTCATCGCGATCATCACCTTCTGCTACGGGCTCTACTTCCTCGCCGACTGGCTGTGGTCGATCAGCGAGGTATCCGGGCGCACCGTGTACCTCGTCGTCATCGGCCTTGGCGGTGTGCTCTTCTTTGGATCTGTCTACGTCTCGGTCGCGTGGCATGACCGGCGAAGGATAGGAATCTCGGTCGTGCGGGACGGCCTGACCGTCGACCAGCGGCCGGGTGATGTGTACAGCTTCAGCGACGCCAAGCTGGGCACCTGGGGAGTCACCGGCGGGGTGAGAATGGGCACCACGCTGCACTTGCAGTGTGGCCCAAGCCGTTTCGTGCTCGGCGGCCGAGATCATCGCGTTGGAGCCGGCACGCGGTTGGAGGCGCCGGACGCTGGCTACGGGATGCCGGTGGACGTCGACGCGTGGCTGCCGGCCGCAGAATTCGACGAGATTCTGTCCATGGTTGGTCGAAGGAGTGCGGTGGACGTGCGCCCGCCGGCACCGGAGGAACTCACGCGCTGTCTGCTGTTTCCCAATCCGCTGCTCATTCAGGAAATGGGATCGTTTGCATTTCGGAAGCAGCAAGAATTCCTGCAATCACTCGCGCATCCCCGTCTGATCGTCGACGTGGGTGGCGACGAGCTCAGGGTGATGAATCCGAACGGCGCGCTGATGGCCTCGGTGTCGCTCGCGCGAGTGACCGCAACACCGATCGGCTACCGGGCTAGGCCCTCATTCGTCCCATGGATTCCGACGCGTGAGGAGGTGCTGAGCAAGATCTTCCGCAGGCCGCTGTACAAGGAACCCGAAATGATCGTGTCCGTGCCTGGTTTGGAACCGATGACCATCGGGGTCTTCGCGGGTTCCGGGCATCGACCTTGGCGCGGCGACGTGCCCGAACGCCACGAGCCGGCCGATTACGTCGTCTCGGAAGCGGACTTTCTGATGCTCGTCCAGAAACTGGGCTTGGCAAGTCGCTAGCGGGGGATCATGCCGACGATCGTCACTGCTTCAGCCAGATTGGAGGGAGTCGATGGCGGCCCGCAGCTTGGCCGCGGCTTCGTCGGCGACCTCGCGGACCCCTGGCTCATCCGAAAGTTGAACCATCACCAGTGGGTCCATCGCGTCGACGATCACCGCGCCGTCGCCCGCGGTGGTATCGGCACGAACGACGACGTTGCAGGGTAGCAACAGTCCGATCTGGCGGTCGGCGTTCACCGCTCGGTGCGCCAGTGGCGGGTTGCAGGCCCCTAGGATCAGGTAGTCCTCCATCTCCTCGCCGAGCTTGGCTTTCAGCGTGGCCTTCATGTCGATCTCGGTCAGCACTCCGAAACCCTGATCTGCCAACGCCTTACGGGTTCGATCGACAGCGTCCTCGAACGTGGTGTGTAGCGTCGTCGACAGTGCGTAACTCACGGTTCCTCCAAACTCTCGTCAGTGCTCGCCGATCAGGCCAACGCAAGGAACAGCTTCTCCAGCTCGGCCTCGGTCATTGGCTGTTGGCCGTCCGCGGCCGCTCCGGTCAGGCACTCCCGTAGTCCGGTCGCGACGATCTTGAAACCGGCCTTGTCTAGGGCGCGCGACACCGCAGCGAGCTGCGTCACGACATCCTTGCAATCGCGGCCCTGTTCGATCATCGAGATCACGCCGGCGAGCTGGCCTTGGGCCCTGCGAAGCCTGTTGAGCACTGCGGCAATTGCGTCTTCATCACCAACCATGCGTTTCGCTCCTTTCTCGGACTACAGCAATGGTACCCGTGGGGGTATTCCGAGTAGTCACGCCGCCGCCACGTCGGCCCGCGGCTGGCTGTTGAGGCGGCGCAACGGGCAGTGCGCGTACCGGGTACACACGAAGGTGATGGCGGCGGCGATGGCCGTGAGTGCGGCCGTGGCGATGCCTACATTCGGGTGGATCTCTTGGGCCAGGATCACCGAGGACATCGCGAGCACGAACCAGCCGAAGGCCTTTCGCAAGGCATCGGGGTTGACCATCGCGGTCAGGCGGGCGCCAACCAGCGCACCGATCACGGCCGCGGCGGTGACGCCGAGCGCCACACCCCAGTCGATCTGCACGCTGGACAGGTATCCGCCGAGGCCCGCGAACGACTTCATGGCGATGACGACCAACGACGTGCCGACCGCTATGGGCATCGGCAACCCGCCGAGCAGCGCCAGGGCGGGCACGACCAGGAATCCGCCACCCGCGCCGACGAGGCCGGTGACCAGGCCGACGACGAGCCCCTCCGCGATGATCTTCACGATGGGAATCCGATGCGCGCCGGCGGTGACGTCGACGGCCTTGCGTCCGCGCAGCATGGCGATGGCGGTGGCGATCATCATCACGGCGAAGCCGATCAACAGGAACGTCCCCGGAATGAACTGGGCCAGCAGGCCGCCTCCGTAGGCGCCCGCCATGCCTGCGGCGCCGAAGATCAGCCCGGTGCGCCATTGCACGCGGCCTGCGCGCGCGTGGGAAATGGCGCCGATCGCGCTGGTGACGCCGACGACGAGCAGCGACGTGGCGATGGCCTGTTTGGCGTCCATGCCTGCGACATAGGCGAGCAGCGGGACGGTCAGGATCGATCCGCCGCCGCCGAGCAAACCCAGTGCGACGCCGACGAATACGGCAAGGCCGATGGTGAGCGCGATCATGTCGGTCAGCTCGCCTTCTCGTCGGCCCGGTTGGCACCTACGAGCTGAGCCACGACGGTCTGAGCATCACAGGTGGCGCCACGGTTGTAGGGCAGCTTGGACAGCGCCATGCCCATCGCGCAGGTATTGGTCAGCGACGCGAAGGTCAGTCCGCCGCCGATCGCGGCGGCCACCCACTTGAACTTGGGGACGGCGCTGCTGGCCAGGATGCTGGAGAGCACGAGCGAGCCGGCGACGAGGCGGACTTGGCGTTCCAGGTCCCAGCGTTGTGTGCCGCGGTTGACCGCGAAGCCCTTGGCCTCCCAGGCGGTGATGCCGCCGTCGAGTATGTGCACGTTGGCCAGTCCGGCATTGCGCAGCGTCTCCTCGGCCTGCGCGGCGCGCTGTCCGGATCGGCAGACCAACACGACGTCCTCATCGAGATGTTTGATGATCTCGTCGCGGTGTTCCCGCAGGAGATCTAGTGGCACGTTGTAGGCCCCGGCGATGTGTGCGGTCTCGAACTCGCCAGGAGTCCGGACATCCAGAATCCGCGGCGGCACCGCCGAACCGAGGCGGTCGCTGAGGTTCTGCGAATCGATGGTGGCCGTTGCGGTCATGTCGACAGTCCTTCCTGCTGGGTGGCCCGCTCGACGCAGATACCACCGGGGGTATTATGATTTCCATGTTACACATACCCCCGGGGGTAAGTGCAAGTGGGAATATTCGTACCCCATAAGACCCTTGACATACCCATAGGGGTATATGCACTGTGTACCTAGGAGCAATACCCACCCACCGAATGAGAGGACCAAAGAGATGAAGTTCATCCAGTACTACTTGGACTGTCTGTCCCACGCGTCGTATTTGATTGCGGACGAAAACACCGGGCGCGCAGTCGTTGTCGACCCGCAGCGCGATGTCGCCGAATACCTTGCCGACGCCAAGGAACTCGGGCTGACCATCGAGCTCGTCATCGAGACGCACTTCCACGCCGACTTCTTGTCCGGACATCTGGAGCTGGCCAACGCCACCGGCGCCAAGATCGTGTTCTCCTCGATCGCCGAGACCGAGTTCGACTCGATGGGCGTCGCAGACGGCGAACGCTATTCATTGGGCGAGGTGACGCTCGAGTTCCGGCACACCCCGGGCCACACCCCCGAGTCGCTGAGCATCGTCGTCTACGAGCACCCCGGTGACGAGGTTCCCTACGGCGTGCTGACCGGTGATGCGCTCTTCATCGGTGACGTCGGCCGGCCAGACCTGCTGGCCTCCATCGGGTTCACCCGGGAAGAGTTGGCTGACAAGCTCTACGACTCGCTGCACAACAAGCTGATGACGCTTCCCGATGCCACCCGGGTGTACCCGGCGCACGGCGCGGGTTCGGCCTGCGGCAAGAACCTGTCCACCGACCTGTGGTCGACGATGGGGGAGCAGAAGGAGACCAACTACGCCCTGCGTGCCCCCGACAAGGCCACGTTCATGGAGTTGGTCACCGAAGGGCAGCCGCCCGCACCGAGCTACTTCGTCTACGACGCCATCCTCAACCGCAAGGACCGCGAGCTGCTGGACGAGACCAAGATGCCGACCGCGATGGACTACGACCAGGTCCTCGAAGCGATCGAGGGTGGCGCCGTCCTGGTGGACGGGCGCGGCCCCGAGGAATTCGCCCTGGGACACCTGCGCCACGCGATCAACGTCGGTCTCGAGGGCCGCTACGCCGAGTTCGCCGGGTCGATCCTGCCCTCCGACGTCGACGTCGTGCTCTTCACCGAGCCGGGCCGGGAGCTGGAAGGCAAGAACCGGCTCGCCCGCATCGGTTTCGACCGGGTGATCGGCTATCTGGATCGGCCGTACGAGGTGATGTTGTCCCATCGCGACGACGTTCAGGTCGCATCGCGACTGACCGCCAGGGCATTCGACCAGCGCGCTTCCGAGCTGGCCGACCTGCAGATCGTCGACGTGCGCAACCCGGGCGAGGTCGCGGCGGGCACCATCCCAAACGCGGTCGCCATCCCGGTCGGTCAGCTACCCAGCCGGCTGAGCGAACTGGATCCCACCAAGCCGACCGTCGTCTACTGCGCCGGCGGTTACCGATCGTCGGTGGCCGCGAGCCTGCTGCGGCAGAACGGGTTCGCCGATGTCAGCGACATCCTGGGCGGCTACGGCGCCTGGGATGAAGCCCACCAGAGTGTCTGAGCGACAACGGAAGAGGAAGATCATGATCACAGCGAAGCATGAGGTCATCGTCGTCGGCGGCGGTAGCGCCGGAATCTCGGTCGCGGCCCGCCTGCTGCGCAAGGGCCACCCCGACGTCGCCGTCATCGAGCCGTCCAGCAAGCACTACTACCAACCGCTGTGGACCTTGGTTGGCGGCGGCCAGGCCAAGGCGTCGACGACCGAACGGTCGGAGGCCTCGGTGATGCCCAAGGGCGCGACGTGGATCAAGAACGCCGCCGTCACCGTCGACCCCGACGCCAACACCGTCACCTGCGCCGACGGGGCGACCTACGAGTACGACGTGCTCGTGGTCTGTCCCGGCATCCAGCTGGACTGGGCTCGCACCGAGGGCTTGCAGGACGCACTCGGCAAGGACGGGGTCTCGTCGAACTACCGGTTCGACCTGGCCCCGCGCACGTGGGAATTCATCCGCGACATGCGTTCGGGCAGTGCGGTGTTCATGATGCCGTCGGGTCCGATCAAATGCGCCGGGGCACCGCAGAAGATCGCCTACCTGGCCAGCGACTACTGGCGATCCCAAGGCGTGCTCAAGGACATCGACGTCCACCTGGTGGTACCGACGCCGCGGTTGTTCGGCATCCCGGCGATCGCCGACAACCTCGACAAGGTCGCCGCCGACTACGGCATCACCGTGCACGCCAACGCGGAGGTGACCTCCGTCGACGCGGCGGCGCACAAGGTCGGGGTGACGGGCATCGGGGACGGCGGGTCCGACACCATGCTGCCCTACGACGTGCTGCACGCCGTGCCCCGCCAATCCGCGCCGGACTGGATCAAGTCGAGCGTGTTGTCGACCGGTGACGCAGGTGGATACGTCGAGATCGACAAGCACACCATGCAACACGTGCGCTATCCCAACGTGTTCAGCCTCGGTGACGCAGGATCGTCACCGAACTCGAAGACCGGTGCGGCGATCCGCAAACAGGCTCCCGTCGTCGTCGACAACATCGAGGCGTTCCTCGAGGGCCGACCACTGAGCGCCGCATACAACGGGTATGGGTCGTGCCCGATCGTCACGTCCTCGCACGCGATGCTCTTGGCCGAGTTCGACTACGACCTCAACCTCACGCCGTCATTCCCGCTGATTGACCCGACCAAGCCGCACCGTGGCTACTGGTACCTCAAGAAGTACGGGCTGCCGTTCATGTACTGGAACCTGATGCTCAAGGGCCTCGCCTAGGAATTGAACGGCCACACAGCTTCGGCCTGATTTCAGGTGGTATGCCGGTGGTCCGCCGCGTAGGCCCGAATGACGGCCTCGGTATCCCCACCGAGTTGCAGGAACTCTTCGTCGAGAAGCCCGGCGAGGCTGTCGACAGCGGCGGACATGAGTGCGCCAGCCAGACGTGTCTGCGGGTGCGCGCTTCCTTCCGCCGCGCCAGCGAGCTGAGTCGCGTATTCCAGCGAGAATGCCAAGGAGGCATCCGCTTCGAGGTCGCGAAAGTAGTACGTCGCGCCGTACTGGGTGAAGTCGTTTCGGGCCTCGACGATAGCTGCGGCAAGTCCCGTGAGCACGTTGGTGGGAATGCTGTCGATGCCCAGGTCGGGCTGCGCTCGGCGCGCCTCGCGCAGAGTCGAGAGTTGCAGTGCCAGAACGCGTCTGCGGTGGAGGGCGGGATAGATCTGAAGAACCCACGAGACGGCCGCAGTGAGAAGCATGAACCCGAACAGCGCCTCGAGTGGCACGAGCAGGCGAAGAAGCGGAGACGTGGGCACGATGTCGCCGAACCCGAGCGTGCCGATGGTGACCAACGACAGGTAGAGCGAATCGAGCACGTTGTGGCGTTCCGCCGGATTCAATTCCGAGCTGTACGCGAAGCCGTCCGGCATTTGCGCGAAGTACAGCATCGCCCAACCCAGAACCGCCAGCGCACCCCAGGTCAACACAACCAGTGCGATCCCCAGCGGGCCCGTCAATGACGCGATCCGACGGTCCGGGTGGAACAACCGCAATAGCCACCAGACGAACTTCATCACCTGCGGCGCAATGCTGCCGTGGCCGATCGGATGGAAGAGCGTGTGGAAGACATCGCGGATCACTGCCGCCACTAGCAGCGAACCCACCACGGCGACTACCCAGTGCGTCATGCGTTTCCTCCGTAGCCCGGCCAGTAACCGAAGGAGGCAGATTCATCCAGCCTGTGGCACCACGTACGTCGGCTGGTACGGGTTCTGCCCGGCCTCGATTGCCTTCGCCATCAAATAGTCTTGCACCGAGGGGTAACCCGCGATCTCCGCGGACTGCTGCAATGCGCGTTGGCGAGCCAGTTCGGTCTGCGCTTGGGCCGCCAAGATCTCGGCTTCGGTGGCCGCTTTCTTGGCGTTGGCGTCGGCGACACCCTTTGCCTCGGTTGCTCGGGCGTCGGCGATGGCCTTCTGCTCGGCGATGATCGCCTCCTTGAGGCCTTCGTCGCTCGGCTCCGGCTTCAACACCGTCACCTGGAAGTTGCTGAAGTAGTCCTCGCCGTTGGTGCGGTTCTTGCTCGCGTTCGGCAGTTCCTGCTGCAGCGCGTTCTGGAACTCGGCCCGGATTGCCTCGTCATTCCAGATCTGTTGCCACGTGTACTTCTGTGACAGCCGGATCAGGGTCTGCTCCAGCGGTTGTCCGACAACGTAATTCAACAGCTGCTTCCAGCCTTCGCTCGGTAGGCCATTGTCATCGAGCCAGCCCTGATACTTGGTTCCGAACTCGCGGTGAAACGACTTGAGCTTCTCGCAGTCGGTGGTCAGGTCGAACGTCACCGAGACGGGCACCAACAGTTCCGCAGGTGCCTTCGCATTGGACACCACGACGTAGGGGCCGCGTTCCGCGCCGGGATCTTCGTTGGCATCCCAGGAGATCTGTCGCGCGGGGTAGCGGTACACGTCGACGCTGCCATAGGTATTCGACGTTTCCTCTTGAACGCATTCGATGATCGCAGGATCGGTGGGGATCAACACGTAGTCGTCGACGATGATCGCAGTCTGACCCGCGTTCACCCGTGCCGTCGTGCACGCCGACAACCCCACCGCCGCGGCGCCTATCGCGACCACGACTCCGGCGGCGATACCCCATCGGTTGATCTTCACTAGCTTTCCCTTCGGTCGATGGCGTCATTATTCAGGCTTTGCCGACTACAAGGCAGTGTCACCCAAAGTCACGCGAAACGACCCACCCACGCCGAGCGTGATGCTTCCCGACACCAATCAGATACCCGCAGGCGTATTAGGCGCCGCTGCTACGGGCCACGACGTACGCTGCTGCCGAACGAAGTTCGCTCAAGGAGTTGCGTTCTCATGAGTTCTGCCGACCACGAACCAGCGTCCGAGCCGACGGGCGCCGAAGAAGAACCGGACTACCGCTTCACACTCGCCAACGAGCGGACATTCCTCGCCTGGATCCGCACGGCCCTGGCGTTGATCGCCGGTGGCGTCGCCATCGTGCAGTTCGTGCCTGCCTTCGGGATCCCCGGAGTACGGCATGGCCTCAGTCTGGCGCTGACCGCCGGCGGTGGCCTGCTCGCGGCCCTTGCGGTACGGCGCTGGCAACGCGTACAAGCCGCGATGCGCCGGAACGAGAACATGCCACCGACCTCCATTCCCGTGGTGCTCGGCGGCGTGATCTTCGCCGTCACGATGGTGATATTCGTGGTGCTGCTCGTCTGGCCACCGGCTAGGTAGACCGATGTCAGGTCCAACGCCCCAGAAGCCCGGTCTGCAGGCGGAGCGCACCCTATTGTCCTGGGAAAGAAGCGCATTCGGGTTCTTGGTGGGTGGTGCGCTGGTCTTGCTCCGGCAGCACGGACCCCTTGGGCCCGGACGGACACTGCTGGCGCTGGTCGCGGCGCTGCTTGCGCTGCTCGTCATCGGGGTTGGCCATTGGCGCGCGCGACGAGTCAAAGCCAGCCCAGTCATCGCGGGACGGCTCGTCATACCCGCCCCGCGCACCGAGGTCCTCCTGATCGGGTGCGCCACGGTCATCTTCTCAACGGCCATCGTCGTGGTGCTGGCGGCGAGCTACTGACCCGCCACTGAGTCTGCTGCGGTACTCGTGCCCAGTTGCGCCTCCGAGAGTGCGCCAGGTATACGGTCCAGATATGAACCGAGTCTCAGTAATCACGGGTGGCGCGGGCGGGATGGGTCTGGCCACGGCCAAGATCATCGGCCGAGACCACACGGTCGTGCTGTGCGACGTCAGGCAGGGCCGGCTCGATGCCGCGGCCGCCGCGCTGAAGGACCTAGACATCGCGCCGACGATCGTCAACTGCGACGTCACCGACCGGCAAGCGGTCGCGCGGCTGTTCGACACCGCATCCGGCCTCGGGACGATCGCCTCGGTGATCCACACCGCCGGGGTCAGCCCCAGCATGGGAGACGCCGACTACGTCATGAGGACCAACGCGATCGGCACGCTCAACGTCAACGAGGTCTTCTACGCGACCGCCGGCGAGGGCGCGGCGATCGTCAACGTGGCATCGATGGCGGCCCACATGCTGCCGGAGGAGTTGATTCCCACGGCGCAGTTCCCACTCGCCTTACGCGACGACGAAGCGTTCACGAAGGCGATGCTGGCGGCGTGCGACGTCGCTCCCGAGGAGGCCCGATCCGTCATCTCCTACTCCATCAGCAAGAGCTTCGTCCGGTGGTACAGCACGTCGCAGGCCGAGCGGTTCAACGGCCGGGGGCTCCGTATCGTCTCCGTCTCCCCAGGATCCATCGACACCGAGATGGGCAGGCTGGAGGAGCAGGCCGGGGCAGGTGCGATGGTCGCCGAATTCGCGGTCCCACGGTGGGGCAAGCCGGAGGAGCTGGCGGAGCTGTTCGCGTTCTGCGCCAGCGACAAGGCCGGTTACCTCACCGGCACCGACATCCTCAACGACGGTGGAGTGATCGCCTCGATGAGGGAGCGAGCCAGGGTGGCTGCCGAAAACTGTTGAGCCGGCTACCCGCCCAACTCGAGCAAGTCAACGGTCGGCAGAAACGTGACGCCGCGGACGGTCCATGCCACGCCGAACCAGACACTGTCGGTGCCCGACCAACGACGGATCACGATCTCGTAGGTCTCGCCGCGCTTTGCGGCGAATTCGACGATTTCGTAACTGTTGTCCCACGACGCGGACGAGCCCACGGTCACGCCCCTGCTGTCACGCACGCTCAGATCCAGATCGACTGTCAGCGTTGACGACAACGGGATGAGGTTCAGGAACGATCTCACCGAGCTGTCCCACGCCAGCGCAACCTTCACCCGTGGCGCGATGAGCAACTGCGAAACGGCGACGTGATAGCGGAAGGTGGCCAGCCCGTCGCGGCCAATCGACGCGGAACTCAGCGTGCCAACATCCCAGCCGTGCCGCGAGGCCGAGGAGTTTCGCGTCCTCCGCTGCTGCGCGATGGTCACTCCCGCACGAGCGTCCACCGCCCCGGCGCCGTCGCGGCCGTCGACCCCAGCGCTGACGTCCTGCCACCAGGTGCCGCCACGCACGTTGCGGCCTGCGGCGGCCAACATGATCGCGCGGCAGCCTTCGGGCCACGAAGTCAGTACCGGGTCG
>Ga0070668_100000136_pt1 | contig 46123 bp, 46 predicted proteins | sample KBSS43metaG_FD_64661 | JGI IMG/M metagenome (GOLD analysis project Ga0070668, IMG submission 64661) | Switchgrass rhizosphere microbial communities from Kellogg Biological Station, Michigan, USA - KBS S4-3 metaG | ecosystem: Host-associated > Plants > Roots > Rhizosphere > Soil ...
CCTGGGTTGGGCCAGGCTGTCGCTGCGGCCGGAGTCGTCCCAAGTCGGACTTTCCGACTTCGCGAAAATCGTCCCGATATTTGTCGTTTGTTCATCGAGGTTTGACGGGCCGCGGTGCACTCATGCCGATCGGGCAGCCCGTGATAGCGCGGACCGCCGGGTCCTGCTGCCCTCGGTGTATTACCGCAGCGCCGCGATCACCACTTCTGCCAAAGGTGTCGAGGATTGCGGGTTCTGACCAGTGAGCAGGTTGCCGTCCTTGACGACATAGGCGTGCCAGCTGGGGCCCTGCTCGAAGTTGGCGCCTTGCTTGCGTAGCGTGCCGGCCAGCAGCCAGGGTGCATTCTCCGCCGTTCCGAACTCGATCTCCTCCTCGTCACTGAGCGAGGTCATCTTGCGACCGGCGAACGGCCAGAGGCCGTTCTCGTCCCGCGCCGCCAGCAGTGCCGCAGGACCATGGCACACGGCAGCAATGACCTTAGAGGCGCGATCGGCCTCGATCAGTACTCGGCCCATATCGCGGTCCTTGTAGAGATCCTCGACCGGGCCATGACCGCCGGGGACGACGATGGCGTCATATCTGCTGGTGTCGATCTCGGCGAGCACCAGCGGCTTTTTGATCCGCGTGGCATTCTCGTCGAGATAGGCGCGCGCGTGTTCAGCAATCTGCTCGCCGACGATGTCTGGATCTAGGCTGCGCTTGTCCATCGTCGGCACGACGCCGCCGGGGCTGGCGAGATCGACCTTGAAACCGGCCCGCACGAAGGCCTGGTCGAGATCGACGAACTCCTGCGCCCAGACGCCGGATTCATAGATGGAGCCATCGGCACGGGTCCATTTGTCGGCGGCCGAGAGAACGATGAGGATATTGGTCATGGAAAATCTCCTGCTTGTCGTCGCGTGCGCGACGGCTTGATTGAATGGGAAGGGGGTCAGATGTTCTGGCCGCCCGAGACCTCGATCCGCTGGGCCGTGATCCAGCGATTGTCGAGGCCGAGCAGGCTAGCGATGGCCGGCCCGATGTCGTCGGGCACGCCGACCCGGCCAAGTGCGATCATGTTGGCGAAGGCTTCGTTATATTCCGGCGTGTCGCGCACTGCGCCGCCGAGGAAGTCGGTCTCGATCGCGCCCGGCGCGATCGCGTTGGCGGTGATGCCGCGACTGCCGAGTTCCTTGGCCATGTAGAGCGTGAGGATCTCGATCGCACCCTTGCGGCCGAATAGGCCGAGAAGCCGGGATAGGAGACGCGGGTCAGGCCCGACGAGAAGTTCACGATCCGGCCGCCGTCAACGATCAGCGGCAGCAGTGCCTGGGTGAGGAAGAACACGCCCTTCACATGCACGTTGAAGAGCTGGTCGAACTGCGCCTCGCTGGTCTCGGCGAAGCTCGCCATCTCGCCATGCCGGCATTGTTGCCCAGATGATCGAAGCTCTCTCGACCCCAGGAGTGAAGCGTAGTGCGAACCCGGTCGGCAAACGGCTTGAGGGAAGCAATGTCACCGAGGTCGAGCTGCAACGCGACCGCTCTGCGGCCGAGTGCTTCGATCTCCGCGACGGCGGCCTGAGCCTGGCTCTCGCCGCTGCGGTAGGTGAAGATCACGTCGCCATCGTGGCGGGCGATGCTGATAGCGGTATTGCGGCCAAGGCCACGACTGCCGCCGGTAACGATGGAAATGGTGGTCATTGGTCAGTCCTTTCGTGGTGCTTGATGTGTCGGCAGCCCGCCGACGGGGCAGTGGTGAGGCTTCAGGCCGTTCGGCCCTTGGCGGTTTGCGGGAGTGGCGTGTGACGCCGTACGACCGAGCTCAGACGGTGGTGCAGCCGCACCATGTCCCGGCCGCACGCGCCCTCCGTGAACAGAGTACCGATCGCCGCGAGCATGACCGTGAGCGCGGCGCCGCTGGCCACTGCCATGAACACGCTGACGGCTCCGAATGGCACGGAGAGCGCCTGGACGAGGAAGACGCCGATCAGGCCGCAGATGCTGGTCGCCCCGAACAGCGCAACGCCGGCATTCAGCAGGCCGAGTGCCCGGAGTTGCAGGTGGATGCGCCGTTCGGCGAGCCACCGGGCGCGGTCGGGATCGACATAGAGCAGGGAAAGCCTGTCTTCGTCCGCCGCGATGGACGACTGAAACTCGCGCCATTGCGTGACGGCGAGATTGTAGCGGGTGGTCGTGCCGTTCTGCAGGATCGCGCAGGCATCGGTGAGGCTTGCCGGACCAGTGACGAAGGTCAGCGCGGAGAATGGATCATAGGACATTGTGGCTGCTCCATTCTGCACAAGCGGGCTCATAGGGGCCGGCACAGTGGCGCGACCCAGCGAATGATCTCATTTTGTCGGCGATGCCTAGCCGGCTATCCGCCAGCTAGAGCTATTCAGTTGCTGCCTGAATGCTTCATCGAAAGGCGCTGCGGAAAGACTTTGTAGCTTTGCCGCCATACCTGCTAGGTATAGCCTATGGAGCTTCGCCATCTGCGCTATTTCGTTGCAGTTGCCGAGGAAGGCAGCCTGACTGTCGCAGCCGAGAAGCGTCTGCACACAGCCCAGCCGTCGCTCAGCCGCCAGCTTCGCGATCTGGAGCGGGAAGTTGGCACGCCGCTGCTTATTCGGACCTCGCGCGGCGTGACGCTGAACGCTGCGGGGCAGGCTTTTCTCGATCACGCGCGATTGGCACTGGCTCAGGCTGCCGAGGCTGTCGCCGCCGCGCGGCGCGTATCCCGCCCGGCCAAGGCCTGCTTCTCGGTCGGTTTCCTGACCGGGCAGGAAGTGGAATGGCTGCCCAACGTGACGCAGATCCTGCGCGACCAGCTCAAGGAGATCGATTTCCGCGTCTCAAGCGACTTTTCGCCTGCCGTTGCCGAGGCCGTGCAGCGTGGCGAGATCGACCTCGGCTTCTCCCGCGTCGAGCCCCAGCCCGATGTGACCTATGCAGTCATCGCATCCGAGCCGATCGTGGCCATTCTCGCGGGCGACCATCCGCTGGCTGGCCGATCCGATATCGACCCGGTCGAACTCGGTAAATTTCCCTTTATCGGCTATACCGATACGCCGCACGTCCTGCGCGGCATCGTCGAGCGCTATCTGCGGGAGCGCGGCGTGAGCGTCTCATCCAGCCACTTTCTCGACAGCTTCGCGACCGGAATTTCTCTGGTGGTATCGACCGGCGGACTGACGCTTTTGCCAGCCTATGTCGAAAAGCTTCTGCCTCGGTCCGTCGTGAGCAGGCCGCTTGCCGGACCTACTCCTGTCATCGAAATCGCCGTAGGGTATCGGAAGGACAACCCTTCGCCGGTGTTACATGATTTTCTACGAAGTATTGATTGGCTTATCGCTGCTCATGCTACCGCCGCCGGTTATAGTTCGCCGACCTAGCTCTTCGGGCGAAATCGCCCCAATAAGAGACATTACCACCTGCTCTGACGCTGCCCGAAAGCGGCCGATTGTTCATCTCTTTCAAGGCTTGGTATATCGGGTCGCGCACGGCCTCGCGCGGGGAGATAATCTGAAGCATCAGCGAACTTTCAATCCGAGCTCACTCAGAAGCTGACTTGCCTGGTGGCTTGAAATTGTCGCACCGCGGAACTGTGATGCATCTCCAAGCCGCACGCCGCCGAGGTCCGCACCGCGCAGGTCCGCACCGTCAAAACGAGCAGCGTCGAGCAGCGCATCACGCAAACTGCAATCTTGGAACGTGGCGTGGCGAAAGTCACATTTGCGAAGGTCAGCTTGTGAAAAATCCAGGCGCGTCAACGTAGCTTTCCGAAAGTCTCGGCCAGGCATCTTCGCATCGATGAGCAAGGTTTCCTCGAACCGGATTTCCAATGCCCGCACGTCAGTCATGTCTACGCCCGTGAACTTGCACCCGACGATCTTCGCGCCGTCGAGATTGGTGCGTTTGAGCGCGGCATTGTTGAAATCGCTGTTGGCGAATGACGCTTCGCATAGATCGCAGCCGACGAACGAAGCAAAGGCTGCTCGACATGCGCGCCATGTGGTGCGTTGGAGGTTCGCTCCGTGTAAATCGGCTCGCCGAAGGTCGCACTTTTCAAACGACCATTGTGACAGATCGAGACCAGAAAGATCGACCCCGAGGAGTTCACATTCCACGACTGTGTGCGGCGTTCCCGCCAATGCTTCCACCTCGCTTCTAGAAAGGGTCAGCTGCTTCAGAACGGGTTGGGCAAAGAGGTCTTCCATCCGCCGTCCTTATCACCGTGAATATCGGATGGTAGCCCCGCGCGCTGCCGAGCAAGGCGGCCACGTCGACACGAGTCAATTTGCGTAGTTTGCCGCCGTCGATGGCTGGCAACCCTCACAGCCGAATCCGCCGACAGAGCCGCCGCTACCGGCTTCGAGCGATCGGATCGGAAGCTGCCATACATTCAGCCCAGGCGACAAAGACAAGTTGGTCAATAACGGACCAACCGCTTAAAGGGTGCTGTCAGTCCAATGCGAACCGCTCTCCACAAGATGCACTTGGGTCTTTGAAGATGGCAGCTTAGCTTGCGAGGATCTGCCACTCGGCCAAGGCGGCTGAGCGGCGTTCCTTGTAGGTCTCTCGATCGATTAGATGGCGTTCCAAGCTGAAGTGGTTGTAGATGTTGGCGTGGACAGAGGCAATTTTTGTAAGGTCTTCATCTGCCTGAAGCGCAGCATTGCTCGTTCTCGTCGTCGAAACGGCAAGTGCGAGTTCTCCACCCGGTTGTTTGCCCAGCGGCCGATCTCCTGCTTATTGCGGTTGCCGAGTTCGTTCGTGGCGGCCCCGTACGACCGCAGACCATCGGTGGTGATTGCCTCTGACGATCCGTGGCGTTTGAGCGCCTTCTTCATGAAGGTCAGCGCGGCCTGCTTGTCGCGGGTCTTGGTGACAAAGCTCTCCAGGATCTCACCTTCCTGATCAACCGCACGCCACAGGTACACTATCTCACCGCCTCATGGCAGATGTCGATGCCGCGCTCGAACGACAGGTCTTCCACGGTCCGCAAGCTGAGCGGAAAGCGAACGTACATCAGCACCACCAACCGGATCACCTCCGGCGATGAGTTGAAGTGGCAAAACGGATTGGCTGGCTTGCGAGGACGAGGCATCAAAGCGTCCTACCCGCCGCCCCTTACCAGCGGGTACACTTGTTTTGACAGAGCCAATTTCTTTGTTATCGACTAACCCAGCCGGAGCTTGAGTATGTCAACTGTCAAAGCTTTAGATACTTCACGGGCGTCGAGGCAGGGCCGACGAGTTTCGGTGATTATCCCTTATTACAATTCCGGATGGTCAATCGCTCGAACATTAACATCGGTTCTGGCTCAGCGCTTTACAGACTACGAGGTGATACTGATTGACGACGGTTCGGCCGACGACGCTGTTCGATACTTCGACGCTGTGCCGGGCGCTCATGACCGGGTACGGATAGTACGCCAAGACAATCGCGGACTTGCCGGCGCACGAAATCGCGGAATTGCCGAGAGTGCCGGCGAGTTTGTGGCGCCGATCGATGCAGATGATCTTTGGCACCCAAACTACCTGACTGAGCTCGTCGCTGGGCTTGACCACCATGCAACGGCGCCATTCGCCTTCTGCATGTCGCATCGTATCGATGAAAACGACCAATTGCTGGCACCGTTGGACCTGGCCGAAAGCCCGCGCCACGATTTTGCCGGTCTCGTCAGCCTCAACTCGATTGGCAGCGGCAGCGCAGCCGTATTCCGGCGTAGCGCGCTGGTAGCGGCAGGAGGATATGACGAGACGCTGAAGATGCGGGCAGCACAAGGCGCGGAGGACTGGAAATTGTGCGTCCACGTCGCTGCCCAAAACACGCCCGCTTTCATCCCACGCAGGCTTGTGGCGTACCGGTTGACCAGGGCCGGCATGTCACAGGCGAGACCCGACCGCCAACTCGCGGGAATCGAGGCGGTCATCGGCGACCTGCGGGCCACCCATCCGCATGCGAGTCCCGCCCTGCTGCGCGACGCCAGAACGATGATGATTGCGTGGCTTCTACCCACTTTCCTGCGCCACCGCTTGTTCGGGGCGGCGCTGCGGCAAGGAGCGCGAGCCTATCTGGCCAATCCCTTGTGGTGGCGAAATCGCAACTTGCGCCTCGTTCATGCCGCGCGTGCACGAATGGCGCTGAGCTTTATCGCCGGGCGGCGCTGGCTACCGACACCCCTGGCGGACTTTGTCGAGTGCGGTGAGAAACCGTTCAGCTTCCTGAACGAAGGAACGTCGCCAGTGCCTGGCCAACCATCGTCACACTGAAATGAGACTCAACGCGACGGCGGGCCGCGAGCGAGAGCCTCTTACGCAGCATCGGATCGCCGAATACCGCATCGATCGCCGCCGCCAACGCCGTGTCATCGACGCGCGGTACGATCATCCCGCAAGGCTCCGCCCCGCCTAGCACGATGTCGCCCATGCCCTGCGCATCCGTGCCGACCACGGGCAACCCGCAGGCCATCGCCTCCAGCGGCGCGACCGGCATCCCCTCGACCCGCGACGCCGACACGAACACATCGGCTGCAGACAGCCACTGCCTCATCTCCGCGCGGTCTGTCGTGTAGCGATCGATCCATTGTACCCCCGACGGGTTTCGAACCGCTAGCAACTTGGCGAAAGGATCGTGGTCGGTCCCGGTGCCGATGATGACAAGACGATCGTCCGGTCGACGGTTCACGCGTTCCCATGCGGCGATCAGTGTGTCGAGCCCCTTGCGCCATATTTCGATCCGACCATGACAGATCGCGATCCGCCCTTTGTCAGGCAGCCCCAGCATCGCACGCGCAGCAGCGCGATCGCTGCCGACCCATTCGTCCGTCCGCAGTGGGTTGGCGATATCGACGGTGGTAGGCAGAGAGCCTGCATATCGGGCACGAAGTCGCTCACGCTCCTCCTGAGACGCGACGATCAGCCCTGCCGCTTGCGCGATCGTCCGCGTCCGGACCAGTCGCTCGACCATCGACCGGGTCAGGTGTCCCCCCTGGAACGTGGCGTAAACCGGAATGTTCAGCGCCTTGCCGAGGCCAATCAGCCGATCAAAACGCGCATCTTCATACTCCTGGCACAGCAGAGCGTCCACGCCTCGCGCCAAGATGACCTCGCGAAAGGCGCGCAGAGGCTCGGTCGCCCACCGCCCGACCGCCTGCGCGCTGGGCCACAGCGAAGGAACGCGGCGCCCCGGCACGAACACAATGTCGGTATTCGAATGCCGGTGCCTGATCGTGGTCACGGCAGAGGCCTGAGAAGACGGTGCGATGATGACCGGCTCTATGCCGGCCGACCACAGCGCCTCGGCATAGCCGAACAGCCAGCCACCCGTCATCTTTTCGGCAAAATCAGCTGCGTCCAGTCCGAGCGGATCCAGAAAGCGCTCGATGACGTCTCCCCACACGAACAAGGCGACCGTGCGCACCATCTCAGGCGTGCCAGCGATATGCGGTTTCCGCGCCCTTGCCGGTCCCGCGATCGGCCAGGTACCCGATCAAGGCGATCGGTGCTGCTAGCGCATAGCCCACCACCTTGGCCAAGCGACCGAGCCGGGAGAAGGCGATGTCGTGATAAATCGCCGAGCGCGCATTGATGAAGGACGCGCGCGCATCGGCAGGGCGGCCGAAAAGCCGCGCCAGATCATCAGGCGTATAGCCGCGCCGCACATGGCCCCATTCCGCCATCAAGACCGCCTCATCACCTGCGATCGGGCGCAAGAAGCGATGGTGTGGATAGCGCCAGTCGGCGTCAGGGCAGGATACTAGGATCACCCCACCTGGGCGCACCACCCGGAGAGCCTCACGCGCGGCCGCGGCATCGTCCTCGATATGCTCGAGCACATCGAACATCGTCACCACGTCGAACGAAGCGTCGTTAAACGGCAGAGCGCGCGCATCGCCGCACACGAAGGTAACCCCTGCCCGCGCGGCATCTGGGGCGAACGCCGGGTCGATGTCGCAGTTGGTGACCGCCGCGCCTGGAAACAGTAGCTGGCCGACACCGCTGCGCCCGCCGCCGATCTCAAGCAACGTCGCCTGATGCCCGCGCTGGCAGATGGCGGATGGGGCGGTTCGATGGATCGCGCGCATCTTCTCGCGATAGAACAGACCGTCGGTCAACGGATGCGGAAACGGGTTCTGCGCCAGGAACGAACGGAGCGCGGACTTGGCGGTGGAGCCTTCAGCCATGATGCACCTCCGGTAGAACGGGAACGTCTGCTGATCGTCGCCAGCGCCGCCGCAGGACGTAAGTGATGCCGGTCAACCACCCACGCGCTTCATCGAACACCAGCATCAGACGCCGTGGCTGCCACTGGACGAGTGCGATGATGAACGTGCCGAGGTAATAGGCCGGCAACAGGCGAAACATGCGACGCAAGTTGCCGCGGTCGCCGTACCGATCGGCTTGCGCGATCAGCGCGGCGACATGGCCGCGGCTGTAAGCCCGAACCTGGCGGCGCAATCCGGCGATGTCGCGACGGTGCCGGTGGTGAACGATCGCGCGCGGTTCGTACAGGATGCGTGCCCCCGCCGCGAGCAGCCGGTACCAGAGTTCGGAATCCTCCGAACAACCCGACGCGCCCGCACCCAGCCGCTCGTCGAACAGACCCACCTCCTCGAATGCCTTGCGACGAAACGCCATGTTGGCGCCGGCGCCGATCCGCCAGACGGGGACGCCATGGGGTCGGCCGGCAAGATAGAAGTCGTGGTCGAACACTGTGGGCTCGTACACACGGCCGAACCCACCCAGCATGAACTGGAACAGTTGCTGCGCCTCGGTTTCGAGTTCCGATGGGGCGACCAGGCCGGTGACGGCAGCAACATCGTGATCAGCGAACGCGCGTGCAAGCTCGCCAATCCAGCCCTGTGCCGGCCAGGCGTCATCGTCGGTAAACGCGATCAGCGAACCTTGCGCCGCGCGTATTCCCGCGTTCCGCGCCCGGCTCAATCCCGGCCGTGGTTCGTGCACGTACCGTAGAGCCGGGTATGCCGTCACCAGCGACCGCGCAGTGCCATCGAGCGCGTTGTCGACGATGATCGTCTCGGCCGGCGCAGGGTCAAGCGCGGCGATCTGCGCGAGACAGGTTGGGAGATCATCCAGCCGATCGCGCGTGCATACGATCAGCGTGAACGCCGACCCATCCACCTGAGCCGGTCGAGCCAGGCAGTCGAGACGCTCGCGCGCGGTCGCGACGTCGACCCCGCCGATCGGCCGCGCGCGACGCAAAAGCTCACCATCCTTTTTCACGGACGGGATCGCCCCCCACTCCCGATCGCGAGCGGCCAGTTGCATCGCCCCGAAATCAGCGGCGATCTGCCGCATCGTGGCAGTCGATGGCGGCAATTGCGATGTCGCGAAGTTACGCGCACCCAGCGGTAGCCTACCCCAGGTGAACAGGACATGCGCCGGCGCTGACGCATGGCCGGGCCATGCCATTCCAGCGGCGAGATCGACTGCCAGAACCTGCATCGGCGCCACGCTCAAGCCTGCGCCTTTCGGATTGCAGCAACGCGCCGGCGTGACCGGTCGTATTCGCCGAAGTAGCCAGTCACGCCGCCGCGCAGTTCCGCCCACCCAAAGCCTATATCCTGCCGGCACTTGGCCCGCCTTGCGGTGATCAGCGACCGGACCTGGTCCAGGAACCACCAGCGCAAAAGCATGCGCTGACGCCCACCCATGGCTGGATCGTGACGCCGTACTTTCGTCATGAACGCCATGAAGCCCAGCCCCCAAGTCCAGTATTGCCGGGTGAGTTGGGCCATCGTCTCGCGATGCTCGTGATACGCGCAATAACTCGGCTCGTAGACCATCGGCCGCCCGCTGCGGAGCACGCGATAGAAGATGTCGAGATCGCCGCCACCCGGCAAGGCCCCCCCGGTGTCGAGTGCGTCGTCGAACCCGTTCAGCGACAACAGCAGAGTGCGGTCGAATGCCATGTTGCACCCTGCCCCTATCGCCCCCGCGCCGACGGGATGCCCTTCATTGTCGAAATCGTCGTCGTGGACTTCCATGCGGCGGAACCCGCGTCCAAAGCCGCCCCGCCGTTCGAACGCGATCTGCGCGTCCGTGTCGAGCCGGTATGGAAGCACCAACCCCGTAAACCCACCCGCGTCGGGACGGCTGAGCCAAGCGCGCATCAGGCCATGAGCCCACGAGGGATCGACCACGACATCGTCGTCAAGAAACGCGAGCAGATCGCCGTGTGCGCCCGCCAGCGCGGCATTGCGCGCGAAATCCAGGCCGGCTTTGGCCTCATAGACGTACCGTATGCCGGCGAAGCCTTGGCAGGCGAGCCGCGTTTGGTCGTCGACCGAAGCGTTGTCGATCACCAGTATCTCGGTTGACGCGAATGGCGATGCGGAAGCGACTGGAACCAGCGCTTCCAACAGGCGGGCCAGCCGCTGCGCGCGATCTTTCGTGCAGATCGCGATCGTCAGACTGGGCAGCCCGGTCAATGGGGCGGGAGCCGGGAACGACTCCTCCAATGCCACGGCCAGCGCCCTCTCTGCCACGTCGGGTCCGGCCAGTGTCCGCAGCGCCTCGCGGTCGATCGCTTCCCCGGGCGCCAAAGGCGTCATAACGAAACCGAGTGGCCGCTCACCGCGCCGGAAGATCAATCCCAGTCCGGTACGGTCGGCGGGACAGGCGATCGTCGCCGGTATGTACCCCACGTCGATGTCCACGATTGCGTAACTCATGACGCCTGCCTGGGCCATTCGCCCGCCTGCAATTCGTACAGTTCGGCAAAGCGCCCCCGCTGGTTGAGCAGCACATCAGGCGCGCCGATCTCCGCCACGGTGCCATGGTCGAGCACGACGATGACGTCAGCTCCCGACAGGCTGCTCAACCGATGGGCGATCGCCACTACCGTGCGCCCGCGGCCGAAGCTGTCCAGCGCCAGCTTGATATGCATTTCCGCCTCCGCATCCAGAGCATTCGTCGCTTCGTCGAGCAGCAGCACGGAAGGATTGCGCAACACCACGCGAGCCAGCGCCACCCGCTGCCGCTGCCCCCCCGACAGGCGGTAGCCGGTGTTGCCGACCAGGCTGTCGTAACCGGCTTCCAGCCGGCTGACGACATCGTCCAGGCCCGCGACATGGCCGGCCTGTTCCAGCTCGGCACGATCCGCATCGAGCCGGCCATAACGGATATTGTCGGCGATCGAGGCGTCCAGCAGATGCACTTCCTGTGCCATCAAGCCGAGTTGCGACCGCCACGATGCGACCTCGAACTCTATCAACGGCTGTCCGTTGACCAGCACGCGACCGCGCGTCGGGTCGATGAAGCGGAACAGCAACAGCATGATGGTGGTCTTGCCCGCGCCGGAGCCGCCGACGATGCCGGTCATCCGGCCAGCCTCGATGACGAAGCTGACACCCTGCAAGGCCCAAGGCGCATCATCGGCATAGCGGAACCACACGTCCTCGAACCGGATTTCCTCGACCGGATCTGAAAGGCGTACCTTGCCCGCTGTGATAGTGGGGCGTCGGGCAGCGTCGATGAAGTGGCGCACGTCCTCGATCGATCCGCGCAGGCCGTCGCGCGCCAGCTTGTTCTCGATCAGGCTGCGGACGGGGATCTGCAGGCGGAATAGGATCGACAGAAACGACACGAGCGCACCGACCTCGATCCCCAGCCGTGTTCCCGCAAGGATCAGCACCGATAGCACGCCGACCACCGCTGCCTCGGTCAGCGCGCCCGGCAGCGCCCATAGCAGGTGCAATCGCAGCACTCGGTCTGTCAGCGCCCCGGACGTTTGCGAGAAGCGATCGAGCTCATACCTTTCATTGCCGAAGATGCGGATCATCTGCAGCGCATTGATGTTCTCGAGCATGCGCGCGCCCAGCGCCTTGTTGTCGGCCACGACCGCGCGACCGTTGCGATCGGCCGCATCGGTCGCGGCACGCATCGCGAGCGCGGTGATGCCCAACAGAACGATCGCGACGACGCTAAGCGGTGGCGAGATAAGCACCATCGTCACCACCAGCACCAATCCGACCGCAATCGCCGACAGGACTTCCAGCTGGTGCCCCATCGCAGCAGCGACCTTCCACGAGCTGTCCGAGAGGATCGTCAGGATATCGGCCTGATCATGCCCTCCCGACCGCTCGATCGAGGATGCCAGCGTCAGTTCCATGATCCGGTGGCGCAGCGCGTGCGCCGTCTGTCCCTCCACCCGCTCGGTCAGGTAGCTCCGCAGCAGCGAGCAGCCGATCTTGGCGACCACCAGGACGCAGAGCGTCGCCAGAATGAACGAAGTTCCTTGTCGTCCCAGCCACAGCAGCGCGGAAAAGCGCGTCCAATCGCCGTCCACTTGCCCGATCAGGCTGCGCACCAACGGGATGAACGTGATCAGGATCAGGCTTTCGAGCACTGCATAGACCAGCCCCACCGCGAGCACGAGCGTAGCCAGGCCGGGTGGCAGGCGCGCGTCGATGACGTCGCTCGATTGCCTTGCGATCATCGCAGGACCGCTGGTCGCTGCGGCACCGTCAAGGCGCTGCCACGGGCAATCATGGCTACGCGCAACCGCGCCAGCCCTTCATCCAGCGTGACCTTCGGTCGCCAGTCGAGCACATGACCGGCCTGCTTCGGATCACCGCAGAAGCCCGAAACGTCGAAGGCTCGTGCCGGCACGAGCCGAACGGCGGAAGGCGACCCGCACAGCTTGATGACGGCCTTTGCGAGGGTTTCCAAACTGGTCGCGACGCCGGTGGCCAGATGCACCGTCGGCACCGCTGCCGACCCTTTTGCCAGCCGATCACCTGCGCGCACCAGTCCTTCGACCGAATCGTCGACATGGACGAAGTCGAAGTAACTCGCCGCACCCGTCAGCTCGATCGGCAGGCCGTGCAGCGCACGCCACAACAAGGCAGGCACCGCCCGGTCGGGGTGATCGTTCACCGTGCCATACACGTTCGACAGTCGCACAATGCTGGCGCGAAGACCGCGGGCTCGGGCTGCGTCCACCACCTTCTCGGCATCCGCTTTCGAGCGGCCATAGGCATTGACCGGAGCGATCGGCGCGCTTTCCCGCACAAGCGCAACGTCGGCGTCGCCGTAAACCTCTCGCGAACTGGCAAACACCAGCCAAGGCGCACCGGCGGCGGCCATCTCGGCCACGAGGAGCGCAGTCGCATCGACATTGACCTGCGCGCAGGCATCCGGATCTGCCTCTCCCCAGCCGACGCGTGAAACTGCGGCCAGATGATAGACTCCGTCGCAACCCGCGATCGCGCCTCGCAGCGCCTCGACATCGCGAATGTCGCGAGCGGGCTCGTTTGCGGGGGGGAACAGGTCGAACCCCTCGACATGATGGCCATCATCGCGCAGCCGCCGCACGAGTTCACGCCCGACCAAGCCGTTGCTGCCGGTTACGAGTATCTTCATGGTTGCCCAACCCCTTCGGCGGAACCTGAGTGTGTCGCGCAGTTGCGTGAGTTGCCGAGGCCAACCAGCGACCCCGCCCTCAGCACCACGAATGTCAGGGTGGCATAGAGGTGGTAGCAACCATGAAGCGCCGCCGCGGCGAGCATCGCGCGCGCTCCCGCACGTCGCCTGACGAGCGACAGGAATCGGCGGTTCATGACGACATAAATAGCTGCGGTCGCTGCTGCGGCGACCAGCAGGATGGGCAGCCATGCGGACACGATAACCGTCAGCGCAGCGACACCTGCCAGTGCCGCCTTCGCCCGTTCGCGTGTGGACAGGTTTAGCGGGCTCGACGACGCCGTGCCGGCGATGATCAGCCGCGACCAGGGCATTGCGCGGCGCACGATGTCCGAATGCCACAGCTGCAATAGCCGCCAGTCCTTACAGTGCTTACCCTGCGCCTCCGGCACCAGCAGTATCCGCCCGCCGGACGCCACGATCCGGCCGCCCAGTTCGACATCCTCGATGCTGGGCACCGGAAACATCACCGCGTCGAAGCCGCCCAGCTGCAGAAATCGCTGGCGCTGCACGATGCCGATGCCGGTCCAGAAAGTCGCCGCCTCGCGCTCGCTGGTTTGGTGCACGTGATGGTGGCGCAAGTTAGCATAGATGCTGCTCATCCGCCGCGCCGGGGGTGTGTCATCATAGGACCCGAACGCCGCAACCACGCCCGGTTCAGCCATCGCGATCATCAAGTGCGCCAGTGCCGTAGGCGCGAGCACGACATCGGCATCGACGAACAGCAGGAAATCCTCGTCGCATATCGCGGCGGCGCGATTACGCCCTTCCGCAGGGCCGAGCGGCAAGCCGGTGTGACACAGCAACTCAACCCCGTGACTGCCGGCGATGGCGGCCGTGTCGTCAGACGATCCATCATCGAATACCGTGATGCTGTCGGGCGCCAGCGTCTGCTGCGCGATCGCTGATAGGCAGGCATCGAGCGTAGCGCCGGCGTTACGCGCTGGCACCAACGCGGCGACCGTTGCCGAAGAAACGGGCGCTACGTCCAAAGGCCGAACCGGCGCGTGCGTCGACATCGGTAGAGGTCTCGATGATCTCATGATATTCCTGCTCTACATTGACGCTCCACAAGTCGTGATCTTCGCCAAGTATGTTTCGGGCTGCCAACATCGCCGTCAGCATCGAGTGATCCTGGTTGTTGTATCGATGCATGCCGTTGCGGCCGACGACCTGCAGGTTGCTGAGCCCGGACAGCCAGCCGCGGATCAGCACCAGTGATTCTGCGAAGTCGAAGTCATAGACCGGGTATGCCTTTGGCTGGCGGATAACATGTCCGTCGATCACCCGTGCCGATGGTGCCAGCTTGAGGTGCGCGAACTCGCGAGTGGCCTGCGCAATCAGGTCCGCATCGTCAGAGGCCCACAAGGCATCGCCTTCCTGACAGAAGAATTCCATGCCGATACTGGAGCTGGTATCGTTCGGGATCATTCCTGGCGACCAGGACCGAAAGTTCTGGATACGCCCGACCTGAACGTCAGGACTATGGATATAGACCCAGTTGTCCGGAAACGGTTCTGCCGAGTCCAGGATCAGTGCGACGATCAGGAAGTCGCGATATTTCAGCCGCCGCGCTGCAGCCTGGATCGGCGCCGGCGCGGGTGGATCCATCGCGAGCACCAGTTCGCCTAGCGGCATGGACGAGATCACGTGATCCGCGTCCATGCGATAATGCGAGTCGCCAGCGGGTGATCGCTGAATGATGTCGACCGCCGTAACCCTTGCCTCGTCGTGACGGACCCGCGCCACCGACGACAGCATCCGCACCTCGCCACTTTGTGCACGCACCTTGTCGCGAACAGCCTCCCACATCATCCCCGGTCCGAGGCGCGGATAATCGAACTCTTCGATCAGGCTGGTCACGTCGTTGGTCTTGGAGATGGCGTTCAGCACCGTCTTGCGCAAAGACAGGTTCTTGATCCGCTGCGCCGCCCAGTCAGACCGGATCTCGGTACAGGGAATGCCCCAGACCTTCTCGGTGTAAGACTTGAAAAAGTGTGAGAACAGGCGACCGCCGAAGCGGTTTGTGACCCATTGTTCGAAGCTGTCCTCGACCTTGTGCGGCACGACCTTCCACTTGATGTAGCTGCCCAGGATACGAACGCTTTCGTATGGCCCCAAGTTGGACAAGGCGTTGAACATCTTGATCGGGTAGCTGTAGTACCTGCCACGGTAATATATGCGGCTTAGTCGGGGGCGGCGAATGAAATCCTTGCCCAGTACTTCGTGCCACATCTGCGTCACCGACGACACTTTCGAAAAGAAGCGGTGTCCGCCGATGTCGAACCGATATCCCTTGTAGCTTTCAGTGCGAGAGATGCCGCCGACCATGTCGGAGGCCTCCAGAACGATCGGCTGATATGGACCGCTCAGCTTTTGCAACTCGTAAGCAGCGGTCAGTCCTGCCGGCCCGCCGCCTATAATCGCAACGACGTTGGTCGAGACCTGCGGCTTGTCACGCGGCAGCAACTGCCCTTCATGCCAAGCCCGATAATAGGCTATGGTATGGTCCAGCCCGACGTCGAGCGGCGTAACTGCTTGCCAGTTCAGCAACTTGTACGCGAGTGTCGTGTCAGGGCGACGCACTCGCGGGTCGTCCATTGGCAGCGGCAGATGCGTAATGCTGGATGCGGATCCCGTCTTCTGCAGCACGAGTTCCGCCAACTCTCGCACCGTGAACTCGCCCTGGTTGCCCAGGTTCACCGGTCCGACACAATCTCCCGGTGCATCCATCAGCCGCACCAGCGCTTCGACCATATCGGTGATATAACAGAAGGATCGGGTCTGAGCGCCGGCGCCATAGATCGTCAGCGGCTCGCCTTGCAAAGCCTGAACGATGAGGTTGGATACCACTCGCCCATCATCGGGCCGCATGTTCGGACCATATGTGTTGAACAGCCGCGCGACGCGGATCCGCGTGCCAAATTGTCGATGATGATCATAGCATAGCGTCTCTGCGGCACGCTTGCCTTCGTCGTAGCAGGCGCGCGGGCCGGTGATGCTGACTGCGCCGACATAACTTTCGGGCTGCGGATGCACTTCCGCGTCACCATAGACCTCGCTCGTCGATGCTTGCAGCATGACAGCACCGTGCTGCTGCGCCAGATCGAGGACGTTCAGCACACCGAGGATGTTGGTGCGCATCGTTCCGACGGCATCGCTCTGGTACGCCGGCGGCGATGCAGGGCAGGCCAAATTGTAGATTGCATCGGCGATCATCTCAGGCAGCGGATCGCGAATGTCGTGCGGGATGAAGCGAAAGCGGTCGTTGCCGATGATTTGCGATAGATTGTCCAGAGTTCCAGTGCTGAGGTCATCAACACACCAGACGCTATGCCCCTCTGATATCAGTCGAACGCACAAGTGCGAGCCAATAAAACCGGCCCCGCCGGTTACGACATATTTCATACAGGCCCTCGCGACATAGACGTGAGATGTCCACTTGAGTCCTCTATGTACGCGAATTTGCGATTAGATAAGTCACCTACGGAAGTGAATTAGGGCAGACATGGATCTAATTAAAATAGGTTATTATAGGTATAAAGACCTATACTTCTGCTTGACCATCATGATCGTCTAGATATTCGGTGGGGTACGGTTGCGTCATGACCGACGATGCTGCAAGTAGGCTCCACGCTTTACCCGCGCGCACTTCCCTTGTTCAGCACATGAGGTTTCGAGCGCATGTCTCGAATAAGAACCTACACCTTCCCAGCGCTCCTGCTCATAACGCTGTTGTGGCCCGTCCTGATCTACGGAAGCGCAGGATACTTCTCGGACTCGTCGGGCTATTATCGCGGTGGTGTCGTTGCGGTAAAGTTCGCGCATCGTAAACTCGACGAGATCACCGACCTACATCGGGACACTGCAACCACCGCAACGGACACACTTCCGAGGATGGACCAGGGTTCCGTCAATGGGTTAAGGTCGATAAGCTACAGCATCGCAACCTATTTCCTTTCATTCAGAACCAACCTTCTGCCCTTGGTCTTGGCACAGGGTGTTCTGGTCTTGTTGGTTTTGCTGATATTCGCGCGGGCAAACGGCATACTTGAACACTATGGCACGATGGCGGCTCTGTTCGGGGTCGGCCTGCTCACTTCGTTGCCAATCTTTACCACCCTGGCAACGCCCGACGTCTTTGCCGGTCTGATGATCCTGGCGGCCTTGCTCCTCATTTTCCAGGCCGACCAACTCCGCACTCGAGAGACCTACCTGATGGGGGCCGTCGTCGTTGCGGCGATCACCGGACACGCCAGCCACGTCTTGCTGGCAATCGGTATGTTAGCCACCGCCGTCCTGGTGCTCATCGCCAATCGCTTCTTGAAACCGAGTAACCGTGAGATGCCCGGCCGATGGGGCTGGATCACAGCGCCATTGCTGATCGGGTTGGCCGCGAATGCCACCATGTCATTGATCGGGTTTGGCGAAGTGAGCCTTACCCCCAAACACTATCCGTTCGCGCTGGCCCGGTCCATCGAGGACGGACCGGCACTGTGGTACCTGAATGAGCAGTGTCCGCAGCGAAAGTTCGCGATATGCGAACTGTATCGCGACCGTCCAATTCCGCAAAGCAACAACGCCTTCTTGTTCGGCAAAGAGGGTATCGCTGGACGCGCAAATCCAACGCAAATGGATCGCATTCGCGCAGAAGAGCCCGCCATCGTACAAGCGGCAATCCGACGCTACCCATGGCACCAGTTCAAATCGACACTGGCCAACGTGTGGCAGCAGACCATCGAAATCGGAATCTCTCCAATAGAATTTCAGAACATGCAGCTTAGCGCCGAGGGTGGCGTGCTGATGAGATCGGTGGACAGGCTCCCTACGTTGTCATTCACGATCGTAGTCCAGCAGATCATAACGTTGGTGGCATTGGCAGTAACATTGATCGGCTTGCCTGTTGTATCACCAAAGCTTAGATGGATGGCGATCTGGTCAATGGTCTTTCTGCTCGCCAATGCTGCCATCTGCGGCGGTATTTCTGCCCCTGCACCGCGGTATCAGAACCGTGTCGCGTGGATTTTGGCATTGATAGCCATACCAATTGCTCACGCCTTGATCAGAACAAACCTTTTGAGAAGTGCTGTCAAACGATGCGCACGCTCTATGCGATCCGTGCGATCCAGCGCGACGGCTCGATTGTCGAATTGGGAAGCTCGAAGATCACGCGTCAAAGCATGACGGAGGACCAAGGCAGCACGGAATTGCCGCCGGTCTTCGACGCCTAGGCCGCAACCTACTTTTCGGTGGGCCAGGGCGAGAATTATTACGAGACGCTGATCTCGCTCGGCGATGACGTGCGCATCGGCTTTCTGACCGTAATGCGCGACTGCGCGTTCACGCCGGCCATCCTCGACGCCAACGCCAACGCCAACGCCAACGCCAACGAGCCCGTCCTTCAAAGCTCGCTTCTATGCGATATCGAAATGTCGCGGGTTCGCGAGCGCTTCAATCCCCTTGCCCACAGCCAGGTAGCGCTGTCGCTCGACAGCTTCGACTAGCTCTTTCCGTCGGATCCGCAGGCGCTAACGCCGCCCCCCCGTCCTAAGCTTCGCGGTGACGCCGAACTTGCTGCCAGCGACCAACATCCATGTGCTAATCGGCCGCGACGGCGTCGGCTGGACCCGCTGCTTCGACTTTCTGGCCCGTGCCTTCCTCGGAATGCCGGCGGACGATCTCACACAGCCCGTCGGCGAGCTGCGCAACCGCGCCGCCAACCCTTGGGGGATCGAAGACCTGAACGCCGATCCCGGCTTCGCGGGTTTGATCACGGTGTCGTTCGGCGCATTCGACTCCACCGGTCCGCTGGCGGTGTCAGCAGTGGCAACAAGCGTTACGCCTATGTCGGGCTGGTCGCGCACGAGGCCACGCAGACCGGCGCGCCAAGTCGCAATGCCGCGCGGCCCGCGCGTCAAGGACGGGCACGAATTTGCCAAGAGCATGCTCGGCTGCCGCGAAGGCGTCCGGCGGCGCCGCTGAGAAAACACCCTGCGGACGCTGGAGGCCGATCCTATGTTTGCCGAGGCGAACGTCTCTGCGCTTGCCAATTTTCAGGCGCCAGATCTCGAACAGCGCGCACGCAGCCTCTTTCGGCGGATGAGCTCGGGACGCGCCACGTCGTGCTCCTGTCGATGACCCGCCTGTTCGAACTGGTGGAAGAGAAATCGCTCGTCTTGATCGACGAGCCCGAGAGCCATCTTCACCCGCCATTGCTTTCTGCGTTCGTGCGCGCGTTGTCGGACTTGCTGATCAACCGCAACGGCGTCGCGATCATCGCCACGCATTCGCCGGTCGTGCTGCAGGAGGTTCCGAAATCCTGCGCCTGGAAGCTGAGCCGCATTGGCCGCGAAGCCCGCGCCGATTGTCTCGAGCACGAAACCTTCGGCGAAAAAGCCGGCACGCTGACCCGCGAGGTGTTCGGGCCGGAGGTGACGCAGACCGGATTTCACAAGCTGATCGCCCAGCGAGCCGGGGGCCGCATCTATGAGCAGATCTTGGCGCTGTTCGGCGGACAGCTTGGTGCTGAGGGCCGGGCGCTCGCGAGCGCCCTCAGTCTCGTGCTACCCGACCAGCTCCCGCCCCAGGGCGAGGAATGGGATGCGCGCGATCCCGATGCCGCCGCAGGCGGCAGCCGATGTGCTGGCAATCTGTATCGGCGGCGTTGCCGACCCGGCCCTGCGGCTTCGTCTGCAGGCAATCACGGCACAGCTCGTTGCGGACGCCGCCAATTATGACCAGCTCGCCCGCGTCCAAAGCCTGCATCAGGTCGTGTCCGCGCCGAATGTCGGCGCCGTCATCCGGCCCGAGCTCGAAGCTCTCTATTCAAAACAGATGAGCGTAACGAACGGTGCGGCGCGCGTGATTTACAGCGCGCTTCGTAACGCTGCGCCCAACGGCAAATGCCCGCTTTGCGGCATCGGCACGGTCACAGTGCTCGACCAGCATCTCCCAAAGGCGCGCTATCCCAATCTGTCGGTCTGCCCCTTCAACCTCATTCCGGCCTGCGACTTCTGCAACAACGCCAAGCGTGCGCGCTTCCCGACCTGCGCGGAAGAGCGGACCCTCCACCCATATTATGACGACTACACCCAGCAGCAGTGAATCTTCGCCCAGCTTGATGTCGCCGGGCCGCCCATGCTCGTTTTTCACGTTAATGCGCCGGCGCACTGGCCGCAGGTCCGCGCGGCTCCGGGCAAAACGGCAGTTCGATGTCGTCAAACTCGGCGTGAGCTACACCTCGAACGCGAATGACGCTCTTATTCCGCTGCGCGATCATCTCACCAAAATCGCGGCGACCAAGGGAGCAGCTGGCGTGCAGGCCTATCTGGCCGACAAGCAGGCGCGCTACGCTGCTCGGCTCAACTTCTGGCAATACGTCATGTTTCAGACCCTGGCCGCCAACACCTGGTTCATCGGTGGCCGGTATCTTCAAATTCCGCAATGATCGGGTGGCGGCCACAAAGGCAGCTTTCGCGGGTGATCAGTTGGCACCGAGAGGCTAATCTTGCAGGCAGTTACGAACCTACGCGTGTGCCTTTCGCACACCACGTTTGGCGCGCTTTAGCGCCATCCGGCCGAACACGGCCGTGCGCTTGCCCGTCGTGCTCACTGACTGCTCCGGCATCAGCCGGAACGCGCGAAGCGTCGCAACCTCTTCAGGGTGGCGCGCGAGCACCTCGATCAAGCCAACCGCCGCGTCGCTTGGTGGTGTGCGGCCGCTCTCATATTTCTGAAATGCGCGCTTGCCGCCGCCAATGATGACGCCCGCTTCTTCCTGGGTCAGCCCTAGCCTCTTCCGCACCGCCTTGACACGCGCGGCATAGTCCTCGCGCAGCGCCTTGTACGTCTCGTCCAACGTCTTGAGATCGATGCCGCTGTGGATGGCGTCGCTATCGTCATCGGGATACCAGCCCGGAACGTCGATCGTGCGCGCGAGCGAGCCGACGACGACAGTCTGCGACCGCACGTCGCGGCGCAGCACCTTACCCGTCTCCGGATGAATTCGCGTCTCGCTCACTTCACACCTCCTTGAACGATGTCAGCACGACATCGATCAGCGTCTCGCCGGCAAACTTCAGATACAGGTACAAGCCGTCGCAAGGGATATTGTAGGTGTCGTGCCAAACCTTCGAGTTTGGTGGGCTGTGCGCCGTCTCGGACTTCACGAAATCGCCCGGTTCCAACGCTTGCACCACATCGACAACATCCTCCAGCGAATAGCCTATCGCCTGGGCATCGCGGACCGCCTTGGTCGTGATCTCCAGCGACTCCGCATCGACGACTTCGCCTGGATCGCTGCCAGATCATGGTGGGGCCTCCGCTTTACCGTAATGCCATATACACCTTAAAGGTCACTCTTTCAACAGCCCGATTTCGTTCGCATTCTACTCGCGCAACGCAGAGTTTTCGCCAGGCTTGATCGCCTGGGGTGTATAGGGTCGTGTTGCCGCGGGCAAAAACCTCCTATCCTCACAAGCGAGGAACTGCGTGCGCCTCCATCGGCACTGGAGCGGAGACCTCAGGCTGCGCTGCCGCGTGCTGACCAGACGTCCCGGAGCAACAGGCTTGCCAAGCATCCATGAGAGCACGGCGCTTCGCCAGCGCCCGCCCGCGCCGATAGGCGCGTTCGGCCTTATTCCCGACCGTGTGCGCCAGCACGACAATTTGCCGCCGCACTGAGACGGGAACACCAGTCGATGAGCCTCCAGGTTTTTCGGCTTCAGCGCGTTCAGAAGTGTCATGGCGCGATCCGTCAGCGGCACCGAATGCTCGGCCTCGGCTTTCATCCGAAGGGCCGGGATCGTCCAGAGCCGACTCTCGAAATCGACCTCCCTCCATGTCATTCCGATGGCCTCACCCGTTCGTTCTGCCGTGAGGATCGCGAATTCGAGCGCCCGGGCGGCGGTGGCAGGCCGTCGTTTCAATTTGCTGTAGAATTGCTGTAGAAGTCCGGAACCTGAACGTAGGGCATGGCCGCGTGATGCCCCGTCAACTTGCGCTGCTTAGGCATCATCAGTTCGAGATGCCCTTTCCACCGAACGGGGTTCTCGCCCTCTCGATGGCCAGCGACGCGTGCCGCATCGAGCACGCGCTCGATCCTGCCTCGCACACGCCGAGCAGTCTCCGGCACCTTCAGCCAGATCGGCTGCAGCGTTGCGACGATGTCGTCGGTGACGATCGCGGCGATTTCCATCTCGCACAGCTTCGCGGCATGCGTCTTTAGCGTCGCCCGCCACTGCTTGCGATGTTTGTCGTTGCGGAATCCGTCCTCGATCTCATCGATCAGCTTGTCGGCGAAGCTCCAGAAGGTGACGCCGCCCTGCGAACGGGTACGGCGCTTCGGCCCCGGATCACCGCGACCGGCTCTGCCGGTTTTGCCCGCGCCTCGACCCGCTCTGCGATAGGATCGCGTCCTTCAGCAAATGCCGCCTTCGCATCCGCCGCCAGCTTGCGCGCGGCTGCGAGCGAAACCGCCTCAGGCGTCCCCAGACCCATTTCGCGTCTTTGGCCACCACCAATCGGAAGCAACACCCAGGAGCGATTACCGTTGGGCTTCACCAGCAGGTAGAGGCCGTTGCCGTCGGAGTGCTTCCCCGGCTTGGTGATTGCGGTCACCTGCTTGGCGACCAGCTTGTTGCTGAATCTGCGTGCCATCACGACCTCCGCACATTCAACTGGGAAGCGTGGGAGGCGTTATCCAGCCCCAATGCTGTTCCCAATCGTGGCTGCGGTCTAACGCGATCAGTCGCGAACCAGTACGGCCTGAAAATATTTTTTAAGCATTTGACTTCAATGTGTTTTTTCGAGGTTTTGGACAGTCCGCCGTGGTTCGCGGGAGACCGTCCAGTGGCGGAGCGGGAGGGATGCAATGAGCGTTATTACAAAACGAGAAAATGCAGGGGTTTTAGTTCTTGCCATAGTTTAAGCCGTAACTCTGAAAGTGGTCCACTCCGAGCCTCGGTGAACTTTCATGAACGGTTTCAGCACAAGAAGCCCAGGGTGATCGGGTCATCAAGTCGTGTCGGTTTAGAATGATAGAGCTGGGTTTGCGCTACGGCCCTCGTAGTTATGCCACCCTGCTTGCCGGTCAAGGAACGCGTCAAAGTCGTCCTTGGTGACCATTGCATAATGAAAGCGATTCCCATCGGCTAGCTTCTCGGCTGCATCCTTTTTCGCTAAAACGACAGGATCGCCTGACTTCCAAGCTGACTTTACCTCCACAAGATGAGTCGACCCATCCTGTCTCAGGATTAGAAAGTCAGGGTAGTAGTTGCAAACCGTATGGGACTCAGGGTGAATGTAGTTGACGCGGAAGCCTGATTGCCCATGGACCAACATGCCAGTAAAATAGATCCTGTCGCCGTCGTTGAGCTTGAGAACCCTTTCAAAAAAGTCGACCTCAGGTTGGCTGTCGAAGCAATAGTGGTCGAGGTGAAAAGTCCGATGGCGTGACGCGGCATACTGCGGAAAATCCCGGCAGGCCACGAGGTGTGGCTTAGCCCGGAACGTGAATGAGGGAATGCAATTGGTTGCCGGGTCGTAACCCTTTACCAGTTCGATCTGCTCCTCGACCGGGTCCTCAAATGTCTTGATCTCAAACAGCGCTTGGAAGACCGCAGGAACTACCAGCTCATAGAGAACGTCGTTTGACATGTTAACGGCTTCTACCAGTCGCGAGACCCCTGCATCGCTCGCTTCTAGCATGGTGGAAATTTCAAAGGGCGAGACACCATCACCAGAAAAATATCGGGCGACCTCGGCAACCAGCGTGTACTCGCTGAACTTTCGGTTATCGAGCCGCTCGGTGACATCCTCTTGTTCTTCGATGGCGGCATTGACTGCCTTCCGGCGACGCAAGGTTGCGCGATATCGCTCCAATGCGGTGTCTGAAAGGTCAAACGCAAGCTTCTCGGGCTCGTCCTTGCGACGCGTCTGGAAAAGTTGACGGCGGCGAGTGATGGTAAGGACGACGGGTGGCGGCACCGCTGTCACCACGTATGTTTCGCTCTCATCGGTCCTTTTGGGCCCGATTTCGTCAGTGGTTACGCGGAAGTTCTGCTGGAGTTCGTCCTTGAGAATCTCCATGTTCTCGGCCGAAAGGTAGATGTGACCGGTCTCCTGAATCTCGCCAATCGAGCGCAGGCAGCGCATAGTCGATTGCAGAACGAAAATGCGCGATTTGGGTTTGCGATATAGGGCGACGCCGAAGAGTGATCGGCAGTTCCAGCCTTCACGCCCTTTGCCTACCAGCAGGATGAATTGCTTGTCCGATGCCTCGGTGTCGAGGCGGTTGAACTCTCGGACGTCCTCGTCGGTGGTCAGCTTCTCATCGCCGACGTTTACCAGAATCCGGTTCGTTGGCACCCCCAGTTCAATAAGAACTTTCTCCAACGCGGGACGGAGTTCGCTATCGAGTTCATCAATGGTGGATGCGAAGATCGCCATTTTGGGGAGCATCCCCTCGCGGCGCTTCTCACCTTCGCGCTCCCAGAAGTCCTGCACTGCCAGCTTGAGGAAGTCGTCGGATTTCACGTTGCCAGAATAATCGACGAAGTCCGGCTGCTTGAGGTATTTGTTGTCGATCGCAGGCTTCAGCCCATAGGCATAGACAACCTCAGGCATAATCGTGTCTTTGACATAGGGGGTGCCAGTGAAGTTGTAGCAACCCACCACGCTGGTCTTCTTGTGCTCCAGCGCGCGAGCCAGTTCATCGATGGTCGTCCGCAGCGCGGAAGCCTGCTTGGCCTGGCCCAGGTCCTTTTCCAGCGCGGCTCCCATCGAATGATGCGCTTCATCGACATAAATTCCGAGCTGTGGCAGGCGAGCGATGCGCTGGAACCGAGCGTTGACCGCAAGATCGGCATCAGTTTCCGGCGCCGCCTCGCCCAGCATTTCATATAGCTCGCCGTAGACTTCAGACAGCGTACCCGTCTTTTCCGAGAACAACTTGTCCGTCGCCGTTGGCGCGGCAGAGCGACGTTTCAAAATGATTTTCTGCGTGTTAGAAATGATGACGTTAAACGATGAACCGTCCTGCGCCCTAATGGTCGACGCGGTATCATCAAGAAAGTGGAACTTCAGGTTTGACCGGAGAAAGTTTGCATATTCCGGCGGAACGACGTTGCTGAGATCGAACGTCTGGATTTCCTTCAGCGACTGCAACACCGTCTTGTCGGGCGCGAACACCAGCGCATTCTTGCAAAAACGAGTATCCTTGCTGAACTTGTTGGCGAGCAGAAATTCATAGAAGATGCACGTGGCCATCAGGATGGTTTTGCCCAAGCCCATGGTCAGTGCGAAGATATAGTTCGGGTAAGATCGGGCGCGCTCACTCAGCTTGGTGAAGATAGCCTGATATTGCTCTTCCCCTTCCAGTTCCATGAATGGAAGCAGGGTGCCTTGGCCCTTCCGGTCAGCGCCGGTTGTCTGAAAATCGGCAAACAGTCCCTCATTTTTCGCCCACTGCTGAAAGAGGTGGTGGACGTGGGCGTTGGCGCCAAATTCCTTGAGGAAGACGTAGATCTCCAGCGCCTCGAACTGCGGCTTGCGCAGGAAGGCATCGGTCCGCAACTCCGGATCGTTGAAATCCAGCAGCTGCTTCGAAAGCTGCTTGTAGCGCTTGCGGATCGTGCCGCGATTGTCGGTGTAGAATTTCAGCAGGGCCTGGAAGAAGGCGAAATCCTGCCGGATCGTCTTCTTGCCCTTAGCCATTTGCGATATCGCCTTCCCATGACTCGGAAAGCAGATCGGTGATCTTCACCCGGATTGTCGCGGCATCAGCAGGGATCGCATAACGGCCCGCGACGAGCTCATCCTTGCCCGGCGCATCGACAATGGCCGGCGTCAGCACCGCGCCGTCATAATGGAAATCGACCTTCACGCTCTCGACCAGCTGGCGCCAGTCTTCCACCACATCGCTTTCCAGCGAGAGCTTCTGGAGCAGGTTCATCGGGTAGAAGCCCTTGATGACCAGTTCGCCATTTTCCATGGCGAGGTGGGCGTCGGATGCCTTCTTGAAATGCAGGTGCGCCTTGTCACGGATCAGGTCGGTCACCATCACCTCGATGTCGAACGGTTTGGCCTCCTTTTGCAGGGCAGACCTAAGGTCAGGCTCATGGCCCATACAGACCAAGTGGATGCGCTCGACCGGCTTGTTGGGCGCTTCGGCCTGACGACGTTCAAAGGCTTTGAAGTCGAGCCCGTTAATCACCTCGTTTAGGTCCTGGCGCGTAGCAATGCGGTTTACCGGCATGATCTTGACCAGGTAGCCTTCACGCTGGCCATCAAACGCGCTGCTGGGCGGCAATGGCTGCAATTCCATCGCCTCGCGGATCAGCTCCTTGGCCTCCACCGGGTTACGGAAAAGGTCGTAATTGTTGACGTTATAGACTTCGAAGCCCTTGAAAAATTGCTGCGGCTTGCCGTCTTCATCATCACTAAATAGGTCGTTATATCCCGAATGTAGTTCTGAGCGCACAGCATTTAGCCGCTTGATCGAGGTCTCAATCGCGCCCAAATTTATGTCCGAGCCAATAAACTTTCTACCTAGTTTCATCGAAACGGCTTGTGTTGTCCCTGAACCCATGAACCCATCGAAAACGAGGTCTCCTGGGTCACTTAATGCGGATATGATCCTTTTGAGAAGCGCCTCAGGCTTCTGAGTTGGATAATCCAATCTCTCTGAAGATGTATTTCCAACTCGTCCGATGTCTTGCCAAATACTTCCTATCGGGTTACCCTTTGTGTCATCCAGGAAAATCTTCAGACCGTCCATTCTAGGTGAACCGTCGGCCCGCTTTAGTATGCGGCCTTCCGCCCACCATTCCTCAAGTTGCTCAAGCGAAGCGCCCCACGATCTATTTGAGGGCGGAGTTGTCCCCCGCCAGTTAAACTGACGCGACTTGTTAGCCGACGAAAATGTAATATTTTCCGCCTTGTAGAGCCTGCCGCTTTCATCTTCTTTATAACGCGCAAGCTGATTCGCACCATAAGGCTCATACTGCTCGTTGAACTTGAAGTCACGACCAGCGCTATAAAACAAGATTATATCATGCGAGCGAGTGAAGCCCTTTCCTTTCATATTGTGTGAGTTTGTTCGCAGCCAGGACACCTCATTAAAGAAAGAATCGGGGCCAAAAACTTCATCGCAGATCGATTTTATGTGATGAGATCGCCTTGGGTCACAGTGTATCACGAAATTACCTGTCTCAGACAAAAGCTGTCGCGCCAAAATAACTCTCTCGTAGATAAACTGGCTATATTGGTCAGATATCCAAATATCTGTATACTGCTTTTCTTCGAAGCCAGAGAAGTCGCCGCCGACCGAGATTCCCTTAAGGCTTATTTTCTTCTTATAATCAGCTTTGCTATCGAAAGGTGGATCTATATAAATCAGATCAACCTTCCCACGGAATTCCCGTAGCAAGTGCGACATCACCTGAAGGTTGTCACCCCAGAAGATGCGGTTCCACCAGCCATCCGTCGGATCGCCATAGGACTCCTTTTTCTGGGCAGGAAAATACTGGGTAGATCGGAACGGGCGCTTGCCGGCCCAGCGCAGTTCGGGAAACCCGCGGATCGGCGGCAGATCGAAGCCAAACGTCTCAAATGCTTCTGGGTTATCCTTGCTCATACCGCCTTCGAATCCCGTCTCATTTAGTGGCCGCGCATCAGGCACGGCAGAATGTCATGTCACAAAATGACCGGAAATCGCAGCTTCTGCACAGCTTCTCCGGTCGCTCCTTCAACCCATAGTCGTTGGCAACAATTTTGCCGATAACCGAATCGACTTGGTTAATCGTGCCCTTGATGTCCGCCGTCTCGCGGTTGAACGTGATGCGCGGGTTCCCGGACTCCTCGCCGGTATAATACAGCGCCATCCGGTCCACTCGGACACCGCGCTTTTCCTCGAACAGGTAGGCATAAATCTGCAGCTGCCGCCGATATCGCGCTACCTTCTCTGCGTCATCGATCAGGTTGGGCTTCTTCTCGGTCTTGAAGTCAATGATCTCCCATGCCCCATCCTCAGCCTGAATGAGGTCGACGTTGCCGGTCAGGATATAGCTCTCCTTGAGGAGGCTCAGTTCGACCTCGGCCTCACGGAGCCGGTGCCAGTTGTTCCGCTCGCGATCAACGTAGGTTGCAACGTGGCGACGAGCGATGCGGAGCACCGGCTCGCCGAGATAGACCCGCTCTTTCTGCGAGATGTTGGCGTAGTTGGTGCGGAACCACTGCTCGATCTGCTCGGTGGTAACCTTGCGCTCCTCGCCGCGCAGCACGGCCTTGTGGATGTCCTCAATTGTTTGGTGGACCAGCGTGCCGAACAGGATAGCGTTGGTCCGCACCGGCGCGAACTCCAGATCCTTGAAAAACCGGTATTGCTGCGGGCAGGCCTCAAAAATCAAGACATCCGAAGTGAACGAGTAGCTGTGTTTGAGATTGCCCGTCTTGATGGTGGCCAGCTTGATGATCGATCGATCGAATGTCAGGTCACGCCAGTTTTTGAGCGGGGTGTAGAGCGGCTTGAAATACTGCGTCGGGACGTTGCGGTGACCCTTTGCCTTGGGCGTGTTTTCCTGACAGCTAAGCACCAGCATATTCTGCGCACGTGAGAAGGCGGTGTAGAACAAGCGCCAGAAGTCGAACGTCTTGATCCGGTCGAGCGGTTCGAACGGTTCAGCCTCGCCAAACTCAGCTTCAAGCAAGACATCGAGCGGGGATTGCTGGTGACGCGGCACGGCATCCAAGGAGCCGGCGACGACAATCGGGAACTCCAGACCCTTCGATTGGTGGATCGTCATCAGCGAAACGCAGCCGGACGGGGCGTACTCCGCCTCATCCTCATACTCCTCTATCCCGCCATCCCACAGGAAGCGTAGGAAGTAGTTGAAGAGCATGAGCAGGTCGCGCTCCAGCCTGTCGGGCTGAAGAATGATGACGTTGTAGAGGTACTCGAACTTGTTCAGCAGGCGCGAAAACTTCGCGAGGTTCCGCGCAGGGCGGCTGTCTCGCACGCCGCCATGGGCAATGTCCTCGCCAAGGTAACAGCTGAAAGTTGGGAACTGCACCAGATCGTAAAACAGGCTGGCGAACGAGTAATTGGTGTTCTCCGACAACGAAAGGTGCTGCCGGGCTTTGTCCTTGATCCATGCCGCAATCTGCGCATCCTCACCCGATTTGAGGTGGGCGATAAAGTCACCGAGGCACCGGTCGAAATATTCCCAAACCTCCAGCTGCATCCCCTCGCGCGTGGCACGGATCGAGCCATATTGCGGGAACAGAAACATGTAAGCGCCGATCATCAGGCGGATTTCGTCGCGCTCGAAATACATGTTTGAACGTGGCGCAAAGATTGGAATGCCCGCAACCTCAAGGTCATTGGCGAAGCGCACCACCTTGGGATTGCGAACCGAGCGGAACAGGAAGGCAACTTGGTTCCAATCCTTGATGATACCGTCTATGCGCAGCTTGGTGAGGAACGCAACCGTCTCGCTCGCCCAATTGTCCTCGCCATCCTGGCCTGAAACCTTGAACACGACTGGGCGCTCAGCGCGATCAGCACTCGCAGCTTCAATAACCTTGCCGAAGCGGTAAGAACGGTCGGTCCCCTGCCAATCCGCCAGTTCCATCCAGTGGTTGTAGAACTCAACGATGTTAGGATGGGACCGGTAGTTCTTAGTCAGATAGATTTGCTTGCAGCTCCCTGCAGGAAACCGCGCCGGGAATTCGAGAATGTTGCGGATCGACGCGCCGCGAAACCTGTAGAGCGCCTGATCGTCGTCGCCGACTACACAAATGTTATGATGGCGGGATGCCAGCTTGAGCACGATCCGTTCCTGAATCGTGTTTGTGTCTTGATACTCGTCGATCATCAGGTACTCGAAGCGTGAGCATAGTTTCTCGGCCACCTCAGGCAGGCTTAGCAGCCGCAACACCTCAACCTGAATGCTTGAAAAATCGACGTAGTTGTACTGTTCGAGCAGCGCCTGATAGAGGGTGTACGCCGAGCCAAGGATATGCAATTCCGGCGTCTGAGCAGCAGCCATGGAATCCGTACCGACCGCTTCCTCAGAGATCTTGTTGAGGTATCCACATAACCGGTCGGCAACCCGCCACGATGATAGCCCCGGAGATGGTCGAATGATCGATTCCAGCCCGTCGATCTCTCGAAACTTCGCGAGCCGCTGGAACACAAAATACTGCTGGTCGAACTTGTCGAGAATCATGAAGTTGCGCCGGATGCGCGAGAAGGCGCGGAACTCATCGATAATGTCGAGGAAGATCGAGTGCAGGGTGCCGATCGTGAGGTCCAACGGGTTCACTGTCGAACCCGACTTCTGCAGTCGATCTGTAATGCGGGCCTTAAGTTCCTTAGCAGCCTTCTCGGTGAAGGTGGATAAGAGCACTCGTTCTGGCGCAACCCCACGAGAGGCCAAGAGATTGGCGGTTCGCTCCACCAAGCTGAAGGTCTTCCCTGAGCCCGGCCCGGCGACGATCAGCACGGGGCCATCGAGCGCTGCTACGGCCTTGGCTTGTTCCGCATTCATAGAGGATGTCAACGTCGGCTCCAGTCAGGATCAGTCCGTCGAGTCCAGCTTAGCCAACAACGGATCCCTCGCTGTCTTCCACATAGGTCAAAGCTAGCTCTGGAGAAAGTCCATGGAGTCCGGGGAGCTTTGCGCAAGCTCAAAGGGGGCGATGTGTGGAGAACGAAAAAATCTGGTATGTTCAGCCGCCTTACCCTCTTTGTTCAGCCCTCTGGATGGCTGAGCGGCTGACGCCAAACTCCTTAGACAATGCGCCCAAAGATGCCCCGTCCTGTCGACGCTTTCGGACTGCCTCCATTTGCTCAAGCGTCAAGCTGGCTGGCCGCCCCAACTTCTTGCCTTCGGCTTTCGCGCGCGACAAACCGGCCTGCGTCCTTTCAACCAGGAGGTCTCGCTCGAATTCGGCCACAGCGGCAATTACAGCCATGGTCATCTTACCTGCGGGGCTGGTCAGGTCTACGCCGCCGAGTGCCAAGCAGTGAACGCGGACACTCATCTCAGCCAACCTTTCGACGGTCGCGCGGACATCCATCGCATTGCGGCCCAGCCGGTCGAGCTTGGTGACGACTAACACGTCATCCCAGTCCAACCGATCCATCAGCTTGCGGAAGCCCCTTCGCTCCATGGCGGCGGTTGAACCGGATACCGTCTCGGTGATGACGCGCCGCGGTTCTAGTTGAAAGCCCGCAGTCTGAATTTCGAGAATCTGATTGTCTGGGGTTTGGTCAGCGGTGCTGACCCTGCAATAGGCAAATACTCGTGACATGACACACCTGTATTGAAAACATGTGTCGAAATGTACTTTGTATCGAAACCTAGGTCAAGCTATGTTTCGAAACAGCGGGTCAAGGTGTATCGAAAACGCTCGTTTTTGAGCGCGTGCTGGCGACCATTGTCACTGCATTGAAGCAATGGGTCCGGTTAGTGTGACTGCCCGTTAGGTATCGAACGAGATCTTAGATCAGCGGTACGCCATCCTATTTCGCGCGCGCTAATGGTGGCGACCTTAGTCAGACCGCCATTTATTGAGATAAGCCCTGAGCGATAATACCAGGCAGCATTGCGCGTGCCAGTTCAATGTCTGCACCTTTAAACTGCAGCTGCCGGAGGACATAAGTATATGCGCATGTAAGTACTTCCCGGTTGCCGAAAGCGTCGGCATGCGCCCACGTTCGGCATGCTTTCACATATTCAGGCACTAACGTGAGCGCCGCGAACGACTCGACGTCGAACCAATCGATTAAGCCATCGTTTGGCGTCCAGGTCAGCAAATCTCGCTGACCATGAGGATGGAAGAACGGGCTCAACTCAAGTGTGATAGCATCAATCGCGCTCGGCAACGGATCGACTGACCCATAGTCGAGCATCATCACTCTGAGATCGGCATTAACACGCGCATTTTCGCCGTGAAGATCACCGTGCCGGGTACAGAGATTAACCGATACTCTCTTTGCCTCGAAGGCGGCGCAATCTATCTCGCCTAGCAATCCATGTATGCTGGGTAGACGGTCTTCCCAGATCAGCAATTTCGTATGCTCCACGACAGCCGCCGTCTTTACAACTGGTTGTTGCCCCCAATCATTCTCAGCCGCCTGTAACGCCCTGACGCAAGCTGCAGCGTTATTGTCGGACCTCCTCAGCACATCGAATATCGTATCATCATAGCCAGCGAGCAGCCTGTAAAACGCGCCCATGCGCGCAAGCACGCGCGGCTGAGATGGTGGAAGAAGAGGCGCGTAAGTACCTGAAGGCAGGCGCACGACTTCTTTCTCGTACCGCAGGATTTCACTGGCGATGTCGGCGTGCTTACCAAGTTTCCCGACGGCCGACATCCGAACCTGGCCTTTATTATCTTTAACATCTGCCTTCAGGACCCGCGCACCCGATAAGCCTTCGCTAATTGCTTCGACGTCAACGCAGATACCTCCCTGCAGCCTGCCAAAGCATCGGATTAGCCGCGCTTCGTCTTCAGCTAGGCCAAGGACCTCTCCCTTAGTGTTGATTTCAATATCATCGGTAATTCGAGCAGTGGCGGTCAGCCCTTCAACTGCCACGAAGAAGGGGTCGAGCTTAGATTTGTGAAACCGGAGTACGAGGGGACTCGGCTTCCGATCGCCATAGATATCCAGCTTCTCTCCCTGGGCTACGATGCTATCGATATAATCATCTTCCATGGGCAAAGCGGTCAAAAAGTAGACGGCGGTGTGGGGCGCCTCGCCGCGGATGTGCTCAAGCACCGCGCGGCCATGATCGACATGAGCGTTCAGCTGTCCAGGCGCACTCGGTATGCGCTGATCGAGTACAATCAGATCGTAGTGACGAGCCGTGGAGAACGCGATAGCGGTGTCGCGATCTTCGGCGACGTCGACAGCTCCCGCTCCGAAAAGATCCTCAAGCCGGGTTAGAATTGCGTCGATCCTTGGCTTCTCATCTTCAACTAACAGGCAACGCATTCAAGTCTCCAAACCCAGGACCGGCCACGAGAGATTGACGACGCAACCTTTGTCGTCCTGTGGGATCATCTCGATTTTGCCAGAGAGAGATAGCATAGCCGCCTTCGCTGCGGGGAGTCCGTGGCCACTGTGTCCTTTTGTGCTGCTTCCGATCTCGAAAGCACCTGCGATGTTGCCTGCGAAGCCCACGCCCTCATCAATGATGGATACCCAATTCTCTCGATCGGTCATACCCCAGTTCACGATTATAGGAGGTTCTTGACCATCAACTGCAACTGGCAAGGATGCCTCGATGGCGTTGCGCAGTGTGTTCGTGACCGCAACTGCAATCAGTGCTGGATCGCCCTGGACCATCGTCGGTTCCGAGCCTGCGAAGCTGACGCGACATCGTTGATGTTCTAAGTCCTGAGGCAGACAGTTCCTGATTGCAAGAGCGAGATCAAACTCTTCCATGCTCGCCGGCTTCGAAGCATTGTAGAGTTTGATGATGGCTTCGGCTTGCAACTGGATCTGACCAACGGCGATTTTCGTTTTGCTTTCCTCGAAGGTCCCTATTTCCGCTGCCGCAGCTTGCTCGATATCGCCAATCAAGGGATTTAGCTGATGAAGAATGCGCTCGGTTACCGTTCGGGTTGCGCGAAGCAATGCTTCTTCATAGATCACGCGTACCTGCCCTTCATCCGGTTCCGAAAACTTTTGTCGCCGACCGCCGAGTGCCTTTAGCGCTGTACCGAATTGCTGGCGGATCTGTGGGACAGTCTCGCGATGGTAAGCCGCCTCTATGATGCTGCGTTCGACGAGCTTTGGGTTGGTGGCAATTTCGCGGCTCGCCAGTCGCCGATCGGCAGAGCGGGGGGAGCTGATCAAGGCGATGGCTTGATCGGGAGTCATCAATGCGGCTTCTCATTGTAGAAGGCCACCCTCCGGCGGAACGCTTCGTCTCCGCCCTCCATTAGCGTGCTAATGGCTTCCACGGACTTGGGATGGTCGAGCGGCTCAGCATGCACCAAGAAGCCACGTTTCCCGTTTGAGTTGAGCCGGATGACGTTTGCCGCTTCACCAAGCACCGGGATGTTGGCGTTGTGTGTCGAGAAGATCAGCTGGCCGCGCTTTGAACGGTGACGGATTGCGCCAATAAGCGTCTCGGCGATAAAGGCGTTATCGAGATGGTCCTCGGGTTGGTCTACTATCAATACTCGATCGGGGTGTTGCAGGAGTATCGACAGAACCACCGTGCATCGCTGGCCAACGGATAGGTCATTCATTAACTTGAACGTCGTACCATCAAGCAACTCGAAGTCGGCCGTATCCTCGAGTGCGATAGAGATGACTGCCTCGCCGCCTGAACTCCGAATTTGCGAGGCCACCCTATCAGCTCGGCCTGCTGGAATCTGCGCTGCCTTGCTGATGAACTTGATATTCCCATCTTCCGCGGCCACAACCAATTCGCGCGGGCTCATCGACGCTGCGAGAGCCTGAGCAAGTTCGTTGTAGCGGAGTCCACTGCCGCGTAGTGCATTGGTGATTGCACCAATGTATTCGGTGAGCTGAGCCGCCTGTCGCACCTTGACTCTGATGAGCGGGCTGAGCTTCCTAGTTAAGTCGGCTGCAACCTTCTTGCGCTCTTCGAAGGTTGCTTCGCGGAGAGCGTCGAGCTGGTCCAGCAACGTGCTTCGCTGCGCTTGAACTCGGCTAACGCGCTCAAGCCGTTGTGCGCGCAGCGCGGTAAGTGCTTCGACCTGGCTTACCTGTTCGCGTAATCCGGCGAGCTGCCTAGCCGCAGCACCCGCGCCTTCTTGGAGTGCTTCGATCTCGCGGCGGATGACGCGCGCCTGGTCGTCAATCGGTGAGCGCTGCTTCTCCACGGCACGCATGGCGGAATTGATGTCTGCTATCACTTCGTCGAGCAGCTTGGCTGCTTCGGCCGTATGGAAATCGGCGCGCGTAAGTTTCTCGCGCACCGCAACGAGCGGATCAGCGTCATCTTTCGCTGGCCACGGGTCGAGCCCAAACCCTAAGACGTTAGCGGAGAGCAGCGCCTCGCGGTTCGCTATTGACGTCTCCCGCGCGCGCCTCAGCGCGTCAAGGCGAACTGCCAAGCGTGCGCTCTGGCTGGAAAGCGCATCTAACTCTCGTTGTTTCCCCTCAAGTTGAGCGGAGGTTCTAGAGAATTCGGCCGATCGCGCTTCCGCCCGGATGAGCTCAGTCTTAATCGCTTGAGCGCCAGCAATCCGTTCTGAGACAGTGTCCGCCTCGGCGAGCATGTCGCGTATCTCGGTCGTTAGTGACCGGATCTGCGCAACCAGCCTGTGCTCAGCGCCCCTGCTCCCTGCACCGCCAAAAAAGAAGTCGACGATGTTGCGGCGACCTCGGCCACTCAGCCCGATCGACTCGACATCCTTTTGAGACAATATGAGAGGGAGCCCTTGACGAGTCTCCAGTCCCTCGGGTTCTGCGTTTGCCGAACGCGAGATCATCATCGCGCTGCCATCGTGGTCCACCGTGAGCGTGACCTGACCATCTTGCAGGACCGACAGCGCCTGCTCGAGCGCCCGCTTCGCATCTTCGTCGCTCGATGAGCCGCGCACGTCGAGGCAGTAGCGGATCAGCTCGATGACTGATGATTTCCCGGTGCCTCGCCCCCCAACGAGGACGTTCAGGCCGTCTCGGAACCGCAAATCTAGACCGTCGAGGAAGCCCCCTTCCACCTGCATGCGCTGAATCTTCACCGATCTGTTTCTCCGATCACGCGATGTTGGCTAGTCGCACAGGAAGGCTAACTCAACCTCTGTAGGCCGACCACGCTAATATGGGGCGAAGATGAGGCGGATGTTCCCGGTGCTTAGCACCTTGCCTCTACCTCGGCCTGTGGACTACGTACGTTATTCTGCTAGCAAATTTTCTAGACCGTTGGACCGGCGGGCCGTGACGCGACCAGCCGGTCCCGATCCATCCTCCCTCAGTCTGGCATGGCAAAGCAGTAGAACCATTCCATCTTCTTGTTCGCGCGGATGCGGGTTTGGCGACCGCGACCTCCATCGCCGCTGCCCATGCTGAGGTTGCCGAAGTCCAAGGTGCCTTTCAGCGCGTTCCAGTCGGGGAACATCGTGCGCCCAAACTCTGCGGTCAGGAGCAAGCACTGCTTCCCCTTAATTTTGCGAAGGAAAGCGCCTGCGCCCCGCACCTCGGCATCAGTAAGCGTCGGAAGATTGCGCCGATCGATCGTGATGGTCTCGGGGCGTGCCGCTACCGCGCGCAACCGATCTGCCAGCGATTGGCGCAGCGGGACCGTCGCACGGAAGTTGGCGTAGCAGTGCTGGGCCGCCGCCATACAGTCGAAGCCGCTGGGAAGGACACCACAGTGCCTGGCAAAGACCCCCGCCGCGTAGACAAGGCCGTAGGCCTCCGCGACACGCACGTCGGAGCCGTTGCTGTCGTTGATCCCGACGGCGATCTTGAACTTGTCGATGTAGCGGCGGATCTTGGCCTTGAAGGCCGCCTCATCCTTGTGGCGCTCGGTTACGAGCTCCCCGAGGAACTTCGGCATCGCGGTGCCGTACTGATCTGCCATCCCAGCTTCGAGCGCCTGCGTGAACTGGCGGTAGTTATCGTAGCCAGCTGCGAGCGGACCAAAGACGCCAGCGTCGCCAGGCGGTACCATGATCGTGTTGAGCCGGTCCGTCGCCGCGTCGGCGACATCACGATGCGTTTGCGCCAGAACTTCGTGGAAAGGCGCATTCGCGGTGATCACGCAGACAAACCAGTAACGCTTCTGGTCAGGCTCGTTGCAGCGCCCCTTGGTGGTACCTTGAGCCATGGCGAAGCTGAAATCCTGCATCATCCGGCGGTTGGATGCTGCAGTGCCGCCCTGGTTGTAGAGGTTGGCCTCGTCGATGAGGAACGGCATGTCCGAGTGCATCTGCATCGACTTCTCGAGCGCGACGGGGGTCATAGAGAAGGTCGTGATGTACCCCTGGTGCCCAAGCATAGCCGGCCCCGACGTCGACGCCATCAGCCGCATCGTGGTGGTCTTGCCCTTGCCTCCTTCACCGGCCAACTCGAAGCCCGGGTTTGCGGACAAACCCGAGAGTTCGAGCATCGGCGCGGCTAACGCCGCCATGAGGAAGAACGACGGGATCGGGTGGCCGCAGAGCGGCTCTGCGACCTGCGTGAGCCATTCGGCATGGGTGCCCTTCGCGGCGCACTTGTGTGCGCTAGTTGCGAAGGCCACCAAACCCTTGCGAGTGCCCTTGGGAGCGTACACCCGGCCTGACGCACTGGCGAACTGCCCGCCAGCCCAGCCAGGACGATCGAAGATCAGGCGAGCAGCGAACTGCTCGAGTTCCTCGAGCTTCTCAAGCAACTCTTCTTTTTCTGCCTTCTTCCAGATCGACAATCCCTGGTCTGCCAGCAGACGGAACATGCCAGCCCTGTCAATCAGATCGCGCTCGTGCAGCAGGACCTTCTGGCGTCCGCGACGTACCTCGTACCAGCGCCGCCCGTGTTGATCGGCATAGCCCTTGGCCGTCGGTTGACAGCGCTTTGCATCGCGCAGCTTCTTCGTAGTCATGTCTTCTTCCATTTCATGTGATTCACATGAAAACTGACAGTGCAATTGCACTGTTTGGTCTCATGGTGTTAGCTAAAGAGAGCAGACGAGGGTGGGTGTAGTGTTACACCGTTTCTCATCTCTGTTGTGCTCTGTTGTGCTCTGGAGGCCTCTGCAGACCTCCAGAGCATGCTATTCGCGTACTTCTATGGATGAGTTCGTTTAGCTGACCGGCTTGGTCTGCTGCAGACCAGCCTTGGTCACTCTCAACCCGATCATCAGCGTCAGATCATCGATTGACCACCGGTCGAGCCAGAGCAGAACCTGGGAATGGTACGGCTCCGGAAGGCGACGCTTCTGACGGGCGCGTCTCCGCTTACCCTCTTCGGAAACCCACAGAGCTCGTGCAGGCCAGTAGGACTGCACGAGATAGGTAAGCGGACGAGGGAGACGCTTGACGGGCTTCCGGGTCATCCGCACCCGACGGTAGACCGGGCTGGGATTGCCATCGGGTAGCCACCGAGACGTCTTGTAGTTCGGCAGAGTGCGAAGTCGGTCGACAACCTGCACCATCCCACCGTAGGCGATCCCGTGCACGTGAAGCCGGTAGACGCGGGCGACGGAATCAAACTCGCCGTGTAAGCCGAGAAAGCTCCAGCCGGTCGCAGTCGCAGCCCCCATCTCGTAGAGGGCTGTACGCAACGCTGCCATCAGCAGGACCGGATTCGCCGCCAACAGTTGCTCGGCGGTGAATTCCCACGACGCTGGGATGATCGTGATCTTGGTCAGCCTCATGCGTCGACCTCCTTCACGAGGCACCAAAGGGCACCGGCAATTTTGATGCGCTGCTCGCGCATGTAGACGCTGGATGCCACGCTCTTGGGCGCGTCACCGCCTGTGCAACGCGGGTCCATCCGGTCCGCCAAGGCCTTGGCTGCCTCGGCATCAATCACACCAGGATACCGCTTGGCCGCTGCACGCAGCCGGCGTGCGCGAAGGCAATCTTCCTCTCGGCTGTCGGTGAGGGTCTCGAACCCGCAGCGACGTGCTGCGGGTTCGAGATCAACACGGTCCTGGTGCTTGGGAGGCGCCAGGCCGGAAATACCGAGGCCGGCCATTACGCCACACCCCTTTTCTGGTGGAGGCTAGCGGCATATTCTTTGACGGAATGGCGATAGATGAGCCTACGACGTCCGTAGACGACGGACTCGAGCTTGTTTTGAGCCAGAAGTGCGAATACTGAAGTGCGTCCTAGAGAGAGGACGGCACATACATCTTTTACCGAGTAGAATATTCGTGGAGGATTCTTACGAATTTCTTTGATAAATACATGCACATCCGGCTTCGTCTTGAACTTTACCTTGAACTTCTTCTTGCGCTTACGGTTTGTTTCGTCGTTTAGTTTTCTCATCTTTAGCTCCTTTCCGTTAAGGAGCCGTCTTAGATACACATAGAAATGAGGCTGTCGACAACTCTATTTCTCGTCGTCGAGCGCCTTTTTCGTAGATCGAACCGATAGAAACGTGGCACTCCTGGGTGCCGCTTGACAGGCCAGCATACAAACGTGGCACTTCGCTGTATGCGCAGGTATTATGCCTTCAAACACGCCCTTCTGGCTTGAAAGATTCGAGTTCGCTCGGGTGCATCGTGCCCCCTACGAACTGCAATTCGATGATGATCGCCTTGCGGAGTCATTGGACCGCATGTGTGAGGCGATCACTGAGGAGGTTCTTGTTCGACGATCGCTCGACAAGAAGCAACGACCATACAAGAGTTCGCGGAAGTGGATGAAGACGATCTGCTATAATGCGATCCTCACCTGCATGTACCATGGCGTGCTTGAGGAGCTTACGGATCGTGCGGAACGCTTTGGTCGGTCCGAACGAGGACCTAAGGCGAATAGATCAATCTTTGACGATTCTCTGATGGGGATATTCGCACATGAGCGGCCGGTCGATAGTAAGGAGTTGCTGGACCGCAAGGATCGGGAGCGCTTAGCGAAGGAGATGTGGTGGGGCTTTCGGCATTACATGGAACCGTCCGAGCTAGTAGCGTTCAACCGCCGCCACCCATTACACAGAGATGACAGCACATCTCCGGATAAAATAGTACCTTCATTTTATAATAAAATTGTAAAAAGAAAATTACTGTTTTATTCATTTTATATTTCTGGAATGAATGTAGAGGAGTATCGAGGCAGGCATGATAAACGCATTGAAGATCACGTCGAGCGCCTACAATTGATAATTGAGCGTTTCGCCGATCGATATCGGTCAATGCAACAGATTGACGACGACGATGATGACTGGGAAATATATGACGAGGATGACGAGCCTTCCGATGCAAGCGTCGAGTTAGGCACCAGCGGCGATGAAGATGATGAAGATGAGGATGCCTGGTACGGCGATGACGATTAATTGATTGCCGTACCTAAGCTCACGTTGGGCGATCCTTCCTAGCCGCTCAAGCGCCGCGGTTACGTGCCTGCCGCTAACTTCATGCCGCCAGGGTCATCGGCTTCGATCGTGCAACGGTTGCAAGCGCAAGAGCGCATGCCACAGCCAACTGGCATCGTGGAGCGCACGATGCTGAGGAGCCATATTGCGCTTCGCCGCGATGAACACCTCCGGATCTATGCCGGTGAGATGATCGAGTTGGAAGGTCCTCTCACGACCGGCGAACAGGTGCTCCAGCCAGAACTCATCATAGGTGCCCCCGTCGACGCTAACATGCCGCCCCGCCAGCGCTGAGTTGAGGATGTCGCACACGGTGTCCGCATCCATACCGGCGGCGAGTTCGTCGTAGCTGATGCCATGGATCGCCTGAGACGCAGCACTCCACCCGCGATTACGATGCCACTCCGGGCGCGGCTTGATCAGTGTGCTGAACTGCGTGACGATCCCATTAGCTTTGCCGGCAACAAAAGCGACTTCGATTGGGTAGCTGTGCTCGTCGAGCGAGCTTGCCTCAAGGTCGAGCGTGATCAGATGCATGGCCGCGCTGCTCAAGCCGCTCCCGATTCGCGCGGAGCACATCGGCATAGGGGCGCCCGTCGACACTGAACCTGGCGATCAGGTCGTCCATGCTGAGCGCTGTGCCGTCGAGGGTTGGCGGGAGATCGTCGAGCGAGACGGTCACCTCATCGCCCCTCTGCGTGATGCGGTAGGCAAAGTGGTCGATCGACACGGTGTAGGCACGGCCCGTGGCTGCGCTTCTGACCAACCTGTAAGAGGCAAGGCAGATTACGTAGTCGTCGCCGGTCTGCCACACGCGAGGCTCCGTCACATACCCGAAGCGGCCATCGTTGCCGATGATCACCCGCGAGAACGGATAGTACTGCGCCCACTTGCCAACAGACTCGGCTGCCGCCTGGCGCACGCGTTGATCGAGGCACAAGTCATAAGCCTTGTCCGCCGAAGCGCTTGAACTGCCGACCAACAGCAGCGCCGGAGCTGCGGCTCTCAGCAGCCAAGCGTTCCAGCGCGGTGCAGGACGCTGATCAGTGTGGCGCATACACGTCCTCCTGGCTCGGCGGATTGTTGTTGCCGCTCTGCTGCGCGAAGCCTTGCTGCTCGGCATCGGCGGCAGCCGCAGCCTGTGCTGCCTCCCGTGCTGCAGCTGCAGCTTCGTCCGCCGCTCTGCCGGCATCGTTGGCGGCGCGTTGGGCGTCGGCAGAACCGTCATCTCCAGTGAGAGCCGCGCTAAGCTCGGCTTGCTGCCGCTCCAGTTCCTCAGGGGGCGATCGACCGTTGACGGTGAGGCCGCGCCTGATGCTGGCGTCATCGACATCGATGGTGAAGGCATCCTTCACCGGGTCCTCGGCAGGCATGCTGTAGTTGATCACCCAGCGCAGCCGCTCGATGCCGATGACCTGTTGGCCGGCGGTCGCGGTGCTCATGTCGATCTGCACATGGCCAGCGCAGACAATCTGCTGGTAGGGCGCTTCGCCAAGCTCACCGGGCTTGTCGAGTATGACGTGATCGAACGTCACGCTGGCTCGATCGAAGTCGTCCACTGCTGCGCTAGCGTCGACGCCGAGCAGCTCCTGCATGATGAGCCCTCGCAAGGCGCTCTTGAGCAGCTTGCTGCGGGTCTCCTTTCCGACAACCTCCTGCACATCGCTGCGCCGGCACGCTGCGAGCGGTGTGTCGGTGGACTGGCTCGCTTGCTCCTTGTCTGCCTGTGGCACACAACCAGTGAGCGCCAGGATCAAAAGGCTGCTGAGCACTGCGATGGCGAGCCGAGTTGTCCGCCGAGCTGCAACGCCCGCCTTCACAGCACACACACGTGGTAGCGGGTACCATCGATGTCGACGATCCCTGGTGCCTCGATGGCCACCTTCATCCGCTTATCCTTGATGTCGTGATGACGGTCAGTGACCGTGTTGCCTTCGATCAGATCATGAGCGACCAGCTCTCCAGCGTCAGCATCGAACCTGAAGAACCCCACGATCCCGACATTGCTGTTCGCGTGGAGCCAGCCAAAGTAGTTGTACATGTCGGCGTGCTCAGGGGGCAGCGTCCGTCCGCCGAAGTTCATCAAGGAGGTGCCACTCGACGAGTTGCAAAACTCGCCTGGCTTTCCGCCTCCATCCACCAGGGTGAAGCCCAGGGTACTCGGCTTCCCGATCACCGCCTGCGACCAGCTGCTCACGTTTTGCGCGTCTGCGCCTACGGCAGCAGAGGCCGTTGAGGAGTTCGTTGGCGAAGCCGCATCTTTGTCCCGATCTTCAGGCAAGATCGCGATGAGCACGAGCAACACGATGATCAGCAGGAAGGCATTGCGCCATGGAAGGCTGCTCCAGAAGTCGAAGCTGAGCCAAGGCGAGGCATCAGCAGATTTGCTGCCTCTTCTACGTTGTCGCGGTGCGGCCTTCGCCGTCGGCTTGGTGCGAGCCACGTGCAACTTGCCGCCGTGGTCAGGAACCTCCTCCCACTCGGCATCGATGATATCATCCCCGGCCATCAGCGTGCCCCCCATTCACAAGGAGGCACCGGGCGAAGCCGGGTGTTAGGAACCTCGCGCACGCACAAGGCGCCGCCACCTTTAGGCGTCTACCTTGGACATACGCGACGGCCACCCGGCCGAGAAATCTCGACCGGTGCGCACGACAAGAGGTTCCTACGCCTCCCCTGCGGGACTGACCGCAGGTAGAACGCGTATGCTTTGTCAGCGCCGGGCGATCAAGGGCTTGCGCCATGTCGATGTGTCTCATCGCTCGCATGCCCCTCACCAATCGCGTGCCAGCATGACGGTGAGCACCCGCTGGGTTACGGCAGGGTCGGCCGGATCGTCGGACCCGTAAGTCAGGTCCTTGTCGTAATAGTCGATCTTGAAGAGCAGGTTTTCGCCAAACAGCGTCAGGTCGCCAAAGTCACGCTCGCCGTGCGGATCGTTGTCCGCATCGAAGCCATCGTAATCGGCGAGCGCTTTGACGAGCAGACTGGCGTCAAAGCCGGTGACGTTGCGCAAATTGGTGGTGATTACGATGCTGCCACCGGTTCCGGTTGTGCGAAGCTGATCGTTGAGGCGGGCAATCGTCACCGCCCGAGATGTCTCGGTCTTGTCTGTCATGATGGGAAGGTCCTTGGCTGGCACCACCGCCGCGCGTCGGCACGCAGGTGATGAGCTAAGCGAAAGAGCGCGACCGGAGCGGGATAGCGCATGAGCCACCCGGTCACGATCGGACGGTGTAGACTACTTGCGTTTGGCCGCTTCGCGCAGCTGTGCGAGCAGCTTGTCGAGTTCGGGCTTGGCTGCCATCGCCTGCGTTGCCGCCTTGCTGACCGGCAGCAGCACTTTGCTCAAATCGTTCTGCTCAAAGCCCGCCGCCATCGTTTCGACCGCGATGTCGATCGGCACGAACAAGACAAGCTCGGCATCATCACGCACGAACCCTGCCTTGCGCAAGGCGGTGACGGCCTTGTCATCCTCGATCAGCGCTTCGGCGAGCTCTTGCAGCCCCCTACGAAACATGACTGCCATGCACAGCTGGGTCGGAGCTGCCTTGAGCGCGGCCGCCAGCCAGGAATGCTCGTAGCCGTCGGGATCGGCCGAGAGCTCGACTAGTTCAAGCCACATGTCGCCCGTACCCACGCCCTTGGTCATCTTCCAATCAGGAGAGACGATCCGGACGGTGTCATCGACTTCCACGATCTGCCACGGCTCCTTGGTCACGCCGGTGATGGCTGCGACCGCTTCGCGCATCAGTCGTTCGCTCAAGGGTCCTGCAGAGTGGAAGAAGTCGGCTTCGATCTGGGCGATGTTGCGCACGACCCTGGCCGCAAGCTCGGGATCGTTGCGCTTTGCCGCAGCCATTCGATGTTCGTGATCCATGTCGTATCCTTCGCAAGAGCAGGAGGCCGCTTGGGGCCTCCACCGGCGCGAAGCCGATTTTGCGATCACTGCTGGCTTGTCCTGCCGGAACACCCGACGCTAACAGCCTGCCATCCGTCGGCCGGAAACAATCCGGCACCCTTGCGCGACACTCTGTGTGGAAATGCGCTTAGTCTCGGCTCAATCCATCCAAGCACGTCGACAGCGCAGCCTCATTGTAGCGCAAATCACGACGACAGTCAAAACTGACGATTTTCTGCGACGAATGTAGTTAGATTGGCAGTGATTTGGATATGTAAATCTCACGGATCATGAGAACCGATTCGCTAACCCTAAGTCGATGTATCTTTTTGCGAGCAGTACTTGGCCCATTCTTGCATCAGGTCACGCCGTTTCTCCAGCGCGCGCCCACGGCGATAGGCACGTTCCACTGAGGACGCGACCGTGTGCGCGAGGGCCATCTCGACCACTTCACGTTCGAAAGCCGTCGCTTCGCCGGCCCAATCGCGGAAGGTCGAGCGAAAGCCGTGCACGGTGATCTCGGGATGTTCCATGCGCTTGAGCAGTTGCGAGAGCGCCATGTCCGAGAGTTTACCGCCACGCGGCGAGGGAAACACGAAGTGGTGCGGCTTGACAGTATCGGTCTTCAACCTCGCCAGGATCGCCAGCGCCTCGTCGCTCAGCGGCACCTCGTGTACAGCGCCCGCCTTCATACGTGAGGCAGGAACGGTCCAGAGACGTTCCTCCGCGTTTACCTCGGACCAGGTCATCCCGCGCGTCTCCCCCGAGCGTGAGGCGGTGAGGATCGTAAACTCCAGCGCACGCGCCGCCATCGCAGGCCGCTGGCGCAAGCTGGTCATGAACCCCGCGACCTGCTTGAAGGGCAAGGCTGGATGGTGCCGCACTGTCTTGGTGCTCTTGGGTAGCAGCAGATCGAGGTGACCGCGGCTGCGCGCCGGGTTTTCACCATCACGAAGGCCTTTGACCTTCGCGGCGTCGAGCACGCGTTCGATGCGGCCGCGTAACCTGGAAGCAGTTTCACGCTTGGTCAGCCAGATGGGCTCGAGAACGGCGACGATCTGTTCGGTGGTCACCTCCGAGATTGACACTTCGAAGAGCGGCTTGGCATGGCTCTTCAGCGTGCTGCGCCATTGTGCGCGATGCTTGGGGTTCTTGAAGCCGTCCTCGATGCTGTCGAGCAATTCCATGGCGAACGCACCGAACGTCACGACCGGCTTCTCGTCGACCGGCGCCGCCTCCGCCTTGCTCTTCAACCGTTCGACGCGCGGGTCGATGCCCTCCAGCAGCATCTCTCGGATTTCGGCAGCACGCTGCCGAGCTTTTGCGAGACCCACGTCCAGAGCTGAACCTAGACCCAGTTCGAGTCGATCGCCTTTGCCGGTGTTCTTGATCTTGAGCTGACCCTTGGGCTTGAGCGTGCCAATGAAGATCCATGATCGCCCGGTGGGACGAATGCGCAGGTACAGGCCGCCGCCATCACCATAGATGCCAGGCTCGGTGAGCGACGTCACCTGCCGAGCCGAGAGCTTGTTACGCGCGTGCGAGGGCATGATTTCGGCTTTAGCAGCCGTCAAACGAGCCCGCTAGCCATATATTTGAGCATAGATTTTGCGCGGCACTCCACGATCTCTCGCGAACTTCGGCGAACGAGAAATCCAAGCGAACTCACGCAAACCCGCCATTTCTAGCGTTCGTGAGAGTTCGTGAGAGGCCGTACAAAAGTAGGCCCTGGCGGAGCGGGAGGGATTCGAACCCTCGATACGCTTTTGGCGTATACTCACT
>Ga0070668_100000137_pt1 | contig 46061 bp, 40 predicted proteins | sample KBSS43metaG_FD_64661 | JGI IMG/M metagenome (GOLD analysis project Ga0070668, IMG submission 64661) | Switchgrass rhizosphere microbial communities from Kellogg Biological Station, Michigan, USA - KBS S4-3 metaG | ecosystem: Host-associated > Plants > Roots > Rhizosphere > Soil ...
ACCCCGAGGTCCTCGGCGATCCGGGCCATCGGCCGCTCGTCGAAGAAGTAGCCCTCCACCACCACGCGCAGCCGGTCGGGCAGGGCGTCGACCGCGTCCCGCAGGTAGCCGAGCCGCTCCCGGCGGATCAGCAGGTCCTCCGGGCCGGCGCTCGGCTCGGTCACCATGTCGTCCGCGCTCGCCGTGGCGAAGCCCTGCAGGCTGAACACCACGGCGCGGTGCACGTCGTCGTCGGCCGACTCGATGTCCTCGACCGAGCAGCCCAGCCGCTCGGCCACCTCGGCGGCGTTCGGCGTGCGGCCCAGTTCGGCGGTCAGCTCCTGGCGGGCGGCGTCGGTGCGCCGGGCGCGCTGCCGCACCGAGCGGCTCGCCCAGTCGAGGCCGCGCAGTTCGTCCAGCAGGGCGCCGCGCACCCGGGCCGCGGCGAACCGGGCGAACGGGACACCGCGCTCGGCGTCGAAGCCGCGCGCCGCGTGCACCAGGGCGGCATAGCCGGCGGACATCAGGTCGTCGCGGTTGACGTGCTGCGGCACCCGGGCCAGCATCTCGCGCACCAGGTGGCCGACGAGCGGCATGTGTTCCTGGACGATGTCCGTGCGGCGACGGTCGGCAATCGGTGCACCGCTCATGGTGGGGCGTCTCCTCGCGTACCGGCCGGGTCGGGGGGTTCCCGGCGCTGAGGAGAACGGTGATCGCCGCTGAGTGCCGATCAGGTCACATCGAGGTGCAGGTCGGTTGCATGATCCCCGAGCGGGTATGCTTAATCGCGCGGCCCGCCCCGTCTTGCCTCGGGCCGCCTTTTCGGTGCCTCCGGCACCGTCCAGTGGATCGGCCACCACGCGCCGCGACTGAGCACATCAGTCTGCGCCGGGCAGGACGACCCCTCGACCCTTGGAGTTCCCGCTACATGACCACCTTTACCGAGTTCGGCGTGCCCACCGTCCTGACCGAGGCACTCGCCGATCTCGGGATCACCACGCCGTTCCCGATCCAGGCCGCCACCCTGCCGGACTCACTCGCCGGCCGGGACGTGCTCGGTCGCGGCCGCACCGGCTCCGGCAAGACGTACGCCTTCGCCCTGCCGGTGCTGGCCCGACTCGCCGAGACCGGTTCGCCACGTCGCCCCGGCCGCCCGCGGGCGCTGATCCTGGCGCCCACCCGCGAGCTGGCCACCCAGATCGACGCCACCCTCGCCCCGCTGGCCGCCAAGCTCGGCCTGCGCACCCTGACCGTCTTCGGCGGAGTCGGGGCGAACCCGCAGATCAAGGGCCTGAAGGCGGGCGTCGACGTGCTCGTCGCCTGCCCCGGCCGGCTGGACGACCACCTGCGCAACGGGCATGCCTCGCTGGACGCGGTGGAGATCACCGTGCTGGACGAGGCCGACCACATGGCCGACCTCGGCTTCCTGCCGGTGGTGCGCCGCCTGATGGCGCAGACCCCGCGCGACGGCCAGCGGATGCTCTTCTCGGCGACCCTGGACAACGGCGTCGACGTGCTGGTCAAGCAGTTCATGCACAAGCCCGTCACGCACGCCGTCGACTCGGCGGCCGAGGCGCCGGTCGAGATGTCGCACCACGTGCTGCACGTGCGCGGCGACGACCGCTTTCCGGTGCTGGTCGACCTGCTCGCCGCGCCGGGCCGGGCGGTCGTCTTCACCCGCACCAAGCGGCGCGCCAAGGTGCTGACCCGGCAGCTGGTGGCGGCCGGGGTGCCGGCCGTCGAGCTGCACGGCAACCTCGCGCAGAACGCCCGCAACCGCAACATGGCCGCCTTCTCCGACGGCACCGCCGAGACGCTGGTGGCGACGGACATCGCGGCCCGCGGCATCCACGTCGACGACGTGGCGCTGGTGATCCACGCCGACCCGCCGGTGGAGCACAAGGCGTACCTGCACCGGTCGGGCCGTACTGCCCGGGCCGGGGCGCAGGGCACGGTGATCACGCTGATGACCGACGACCAGCAGGCCGAGGTACGCGACCTGACCCGCCGGGCGGGCGTGCGGCCGACCACGAGCCGCACCAGGCCCGGCGACCCGCTGCTGTCCGAGCTGGCCCCGGGCGAGCGTACGTTCGCCGCCCCGCCGCCCCCGGCGCCGGCCGAGCCGGCCGCGGCGGGTTCCGGTGGTGGCCGGCGGGGTCGCGGCCGGGGCGCCGGCCGCCCGGCCGAGACCCGGCACGAGACCGGCACGGTGAGCCGCGGCCAGGGCCGGGCCGCCGGCCGGGCCGCCGAGACCCGTCCCGCGGAGGTCCGGCACGATGCGGGCGCCGCAAGCCGGGGTCAGGGCCGGGGCGGCGGCCGTGCGGCCGAGGCCGGCACGGCGGGCCGCGGTCAGGGCCGTGGCCGGCGCGGTGCGGGCCAGGCACGGACCGGTTCGACGCCGGTGCACACCAGCCAGTCGGGCGGCGCCGCCGCGTTCTCGGCAAGCAGCCGGGCCGGCAGCCGCCGCACCTCCCGCTGACCGCCCGAGCCCGGCGCCGGTTTCCCCAAACCCCAACAAGCCGGTGCGGGGAAACCGGCGCGCACGGCGGCCGTACGACCCACACCGGACGTCAGGGGGTCGTGCGGATGTCGAGTTCGATTCGGATGGGGCGGGCGATGACGGCTCGGCCGGTGGCGACGCCGGCCGCCACCCGGTCGATCGTGGTGCGGGCCACGAAGTGCGGGCCGTCCGGCGTGGAGTCGGCGCGGTCCACGTCGAGGCAGACCTCGCTGTCCCGGCCGCGCACGCTCAGCACGCCGGTCAGCTGCCAGCCGGTCGCCCCGCGCTTCCAGCCGGTGCTGCGGAACGCGATGACCGGATGATTTGCCGTGTCGAGGAACCGCCTTCCGCGGATGTCCTTGTCGCGGCGCGGGTCGTCGCTGCGGAAGCTGGCCGCGTCCAGTTCCGCCGAGGCGGTGGACCGGGCCGGGTCGGCGGCGACCGTCACGGTCCCGCCCCGGACGGCCACGGTGGCCTCGACCGGCTTGAGCCCGAAGACGTGCGTGGCGGTCAGCCGGCAGGCCGAACGGGCCGGGTCGATGGTGTAGGTGCCAGGTCGGATCTCGGTGCTCAGTTCGGTTTCCATGGCATTCAGCCTCGGCCGCCGCGGCCCCGGAAACCTCAGTGCCGGTACTGAGAGGCACCACGTAATTCGGTGCGGTTCGCCAGACCGAGCTTGCCCAGGATGTTGCGCACGTGGGTCTCCACCGTGCGCTCCGACAGGTGCAGCCGCCCGGCGACGGCCTTGTTGGCGAGGCCCTCGGCGACCAGTTCGGCGATCTCCCGCTCGCGCGCGGTGAGCGGGTCGCGGGTCAGCTCGGCGGCCTCGGCCGCCACCTTACGCATGCCGAGCCGCCGGGCGGTGGCCAGCGCCTCGGACGCCAGCCGGCGGCTCTCCCGCTGGTCGGTGGTGCGGAGCCAGCGGGCGTACGTGAGCTGAGCGAACGCCCGGAACGAGGGTGCCGCGATCCGCTCCTCCATGGCCACCGCGTTCGCGAAGTGGGTGCCGGCGGCCGGGTCGCCGAGCGCCGCGGCGATCTCGCCGAGCGGCCGGGCGATCGCCCCGCCGCACCCCACCATCGAGTTGAGGTACCGGTCCGCCAGCGGCAGGGTCCGCGCGTAGGCGGCCGCGGCCAGGTCGTGGTCGCCCAGCCAGGCCCCGACCTCGCCGGCGGTGACGACGATGAACATCCGCCGGGCGTCGGCCGGCAGCCGGGGCAGCATGACCCGCAGACGCGCGGCGGTGACCGCGGCCGCCTCCCGGTCGCCCAGATCGAGCGCGAGCCGGGCCACCTGCGCCGTCGCGACCGGGATCGCCACCGTGAACGGATCGAAGGACCGCAGGTCGGCCGGCGTGAGCACCTCCTCGCCGGTGTGCCGCCACAGTGCGGCCATGAAGACGAGGTGCAGCAGGGCGGCCGATTTGTCCTGGGACCGCGCGGCGAGGTCGCGGGCCTCCGCGGCGGTCGCCTCGGCATCGGCGAACCGCCCGGCGAGGAAGGCCCGGGTCGCCCGGGCGCGCAGCAGATGCCAGCGGGCCACCGGCCACGCCAGCCGGTCGACCAGGCGGGCCAGCCGCCCGGTCTCGGCGTCGAACCCGGCCAGGTCGCCGAGGAACAGCTGGGCGTCCAGCCGCCACGTGCGGCCCCACAGCTCGGCGTCCGGCCGGCCGCTCGGCCCGGCCAGCTCGCAGCTGCGCCGGGCCAGGTCGAGCACCTCGTCCACCTCCTCGACCGGATCGAGCACCTGCTGCCGCGCGTGGACCGCGGCGACCAGCGCGTCCGGCCGGCCGGACGCCTCGGCGAGGGTCATCGCCTCCCGGCTGATCGCCCGGGCGCGCTGCGGGTCGAGGTTGTCGGCGAGCAGGAAGGCGCGCTGTGCCAGCACCTGGGCCCGGTCGCCGTCGTCCGGGTCGAGCGCCAGCGCCCGGTCGCAGAGCCGCAGCAGGGCCGGGGCGAGCGGGCCGCCGAGGCCGCGGATCACCAGCGCGGCGGGCGCGCCCACCCGGTCCACCACCGCCTCGCAGTCGGCCAGCGCGACGTCGAGCTGCCCGTCCCGGTAGGCCGCCTCGGCCCGTTCCAGCCGCAGCCCGGCGTCGTCCGGCGCGTTCTCCAGCGCCCGGCCGAACCAGTGCACTGCCTCCCGGTGGTCGAGCACCCGGGCCGCGGCGCGAGCGGCGGTGGCGCAGGCCTCCGCGGCCCGCCGCCGCGACGGCTCGTCCACCGCCGCGCGCACCCGGTGCCGGGCGATCTCGGCGGGGTTGCCCACGCCGTCGAGGGCCTCGGCGATCCGGCCGTGCACGCCGATCCGCTCGGTGCGCGGCAGTTCGGCGTACAGCGCCTGGCGGACCAGTTCGTGCCCGAAGCGCACCCGAGCCGGCGCCCACGGGTCGTCGACCAGCACGCCCGCCTCGACCGCCTCGGCGACCGGCTCGACCGGGACGACCCGGGCCAGCACCGCCACGTCGATGTCGGCGCCGAACGCGGCCGCCACCCCGAGCATCTCCCGGCAGGCCGGGCTGAGCCGGCCGGTCCGCCGGGCCACCACGCGGCGCAGGCCGTCCGGCAGGTCGAGGTCGCCGGCCGGCCGGGTCAGCCGGTCCTCGCGGAGCAGCAGCCGAGCGAGTTCCCGGGTGTAGAGCGGGCTGCCGCCGGCCAGCCGGTGCACGACCGCGGCCCAGGTGCCGTGCGCGGGGCCCAGCGCGGCGAGATAGGCGCCGACCGCGGCGACGTCCCACGCCGCGAGCGTCAGCACCTCGGCCTCCGGCAGGTCGGGCACGGCGGCCGAGCGGGTGGTGCCGATGACCAGGATGCCGGCCTGTTCGACCTCGCGGCACAGCGCGCCGAGCAGTGCCAGCGACGGCGCGTCGGCCCAGTGCAGGTCCTCCAGCAGCAGCGCGAGCGGCCGACGCTCGGCCGCCGACCGCAGCGCGTCGACGGTCGCCCGGATCGCCCGGAACCGGGCCGCCGCGGCCGGCTCGCCCTCGTCGGCGAGGGCCAGCAGCGAGGGGGCGAGCCCGGCCGCCGCCCCCTGCTCCAGCAAGCGCAGCCAGGGCCAGAACGCGGGGGCGCCCTCGTCCGGGTCGGCCCGGCCCGCCAGCACCGTCATCCCGGCCGCCCGCGCCCGGGCGGCCGCCTCCTCGACCAGGGCCGTCTTGCCGATCCCGGCCTCGCCGACCACCAGTGCCACGGCTCCGGAGCCGCGCTCGGCGCCGGCCCGGAGGCGGTCGAGGGCGACCACCTCGGCCACCCGCCCGATCAGCTGCGTTCCCACCCTCGCAAGATGGCCCCTAGGCGGCCGGAATGTCCACCTCGATCTCGTCACCCAGGGTGAATCCGGCGCAGAGTTCCAGCTCGTCGCCGCTCCAGAAGCGGCCCGGGTCATACCAGTTGACCTGCCGGCCACGCGGCAGCAGACCCATGTCCTCGTACGTCGCCGCGACCACCTCGGCGCAGTACGCCGTCTCGAGCGCCGACTCGGTGGCCGGGCCGGGGCGCCACGGCGGCCGGATCTGCGGCACCCGGCCGCGTGCCCAGCGCCAGGCGAGCTGGGCCGAGGACGGGAACGGCGTGCCGTCGAGCCGGGCCACCGTCGTGAGCGCCCGGTCCTCCATCGGCTTGGTCACCGGCGGATCGAGCTGGCGCAGCCAGCCGCGCTGCCCGTAGCGACGGGCCCACACGGTGACCGCGTCGCGCAGGTCGTGCAGCTGCACCCCGCGGTGGAAGTTGCCGGACCACAGGTCGGGCAGCGACCTGCCCAGCTCGGCATGCCACATGAGCGGCGGCATGTCCTCGATGACCAGGGACATCCCGACATGGTTGACCGGGCTGTTGGTGAGCGTCTGGATGGCCCGGTCGGCCCCGGTGCGGCCCCGGAAGATCCAGATGTCACCCGTACGCGTCAGGTCGATGGCCTCGTCAAGGCTTAGGGCGGCGTCCACGTGTCTATCCTCGGGTGATGCGTTGGTGGAAAGTAGTGGGATTGGCCGGGCTGGCGGGCGTCGCGGCGACCGGTGTGGTGGTGGCCCGCGCGGAGCGACGCCGCCGGGCATACACGCCCGACGAGGTGCGGGAGCGGCTGCACCAGCGGGTGGCGGAGGCCGCGTCCGGGCCGGCCTCAGACGACATCGGTGTCGCGGAGTAGCGACCAGAGGCCCGCACCGTCCGGCGCCGAGAACCAGGTCTTGCCGCCCGAGCCGACCGCCTCGGGGGTGCCGGCCGGTCCCGGGATGGCACCGGCCAGCACGGCCTGGGTCGGCGACAGCCGGCGGATCGCCACGGCCGCCACGTTTTCCGGGTGGGCGTGCGCGAACTCGGAGTAGATCTCCTGGTCGTGCTGGCCGTCGTCGCCGATCAGCAGCCACCGCACGTGCGGGAACTCGTGGGCGAGCCGGCGCAGCGTGTTGCGCTTGTGCTCCTGTCCGCTGCGGAACCACCGGTCGGGCGTCGGACCCCAGTCGGTGAGCAGCAGCGGCCCGGCCGGGTAGAGATGCCGGGACAGGAACCGGGTCAGCGTCGGCGCCACGTTCCACGCGCCGGTCGACAGGTAGAAGGCCGGGGCGCCGGCATTCGCGTTGATCAGCCGTTCGTAGAGCACCGCCATGCCGGGCACCGCCATCCGGGCGTGCTCGTCGAGCACGAACGTGTTCCACGCGGCGAGCAGCGGCCGCGGCAGGGCGGTGACCATCACCGTGTCGTCGATGTCGGAGATGAGCCCGAACCGGCACGCCGGGTCGACCACCCGGATCGGCGCCTCGACCGGGGCGGCGCCCTCGGTGACCAGTTGTACGCGGCCCCAGCCGGGTTCCAGGTCGCCCTTGACCCGGCAGTCGACGTAGCCGCTGCGGTCGGTGCGGGTCTCGGTGACGCTGTCACCCATCCGGATCCGCACCACCGCGTTGTTGACCGGCGAGCTGGTGAAGCTGCGCCAGCCGCGCACCTTTTCCCGCCGCTTGCGGGCCTGCTCGCCGCGGGTGAGCACGACCCGGGCCATCACCCGCGCCCAGCCGGGCGCGCCATACCCGGTGTACGCGGTGATCACCGGTCGCCAGCCCCGGCCGCGCAACCGGCGCTCGATGATCTCGTGGAGCGCATCCTCGACCCGGGCGGCGTGGTGCAGCCGGATCGCGGGTGGCTGCGGACCCGCCGATGGTGACGTCACGCCGGCCTCCTGCCCGTCTCGGCGGTCATCCTGCCCGGCTACGGTACTCGCCCCGGGTGACACGTGCGGGCGAACAGCCCATCAGGCGATCACTCTCCACAGCGGACCTTCTAGGAGCGCACGTCACCCGCGGGTCGGTGCGGCGTCGCCGGCGAACAGGGCGGTGGGGGCGACGATGACGGTCTTGCCGGGCAGCGCGCCCGCGGCGGCCTGGGCGTGCACGGCCGGGAACTGCGCGAGGGGGACCCGCTGGGCGACCTCGACGCGCAATTCGCCGGAGTCGATCAGCGCGACCAGCCGCGCGAGCTGGGCGGCGTCGCTGCGGACGAACAGGTCGATGCCGCGGACGCCGCGGGTGTCATCGGATGGTGCGGGCATCCACACCGTGGTGTTCACCAGCACGCCGCCGGGACGGATCAGACCGGGCAGTGCGGCCAGCCGCGCCGGCTCGACCGGGGCGAGGTTGAGCGCGACGTCGACCGGCTCGGTCACTGCCGCGGTGACCTCGGTGGTGGTGTGGTCGATGATCTCATCGGCGCCCGCGGCCCTGACCCGTTCGATGCTGCGAGGGCCGGCCGTGGCGATCACGTACGCGCCGGCGTTCTTGGCCAGCTGGACGGCGTAGCCACCGACGGCCCCGCCGGCGCCGTTGATCAGCACGCGTTGGCCGGCGGTGAGCTTCGCGTGGTCGAACAGCGCCTGCCACGCGGTGAGGCCCACGATTGGCAGCGCCGCGGCGTCGGCCAACGGGATGCTGGTGGGTGCCGGTGTGAGGATCTCGGCCGGAGCGACGACGTACTCCGCGGCGGCGCCGTCGCCGGTCATCGGCAGGAACCCGACGACCCGGTCACCGATCTCGAAACCCGCCACGCCCTCGCCCAGCGCGGCGATCGTGCCGGACACGTCGATGCCCGGCGTGTGCGGCAGGGACACCGGGATCGGGCCCTGCATGAACCCGGCGCGGATGTTGCCGTCGACGCCGTTGAACGAGGTCGCGGCGACCCGGATCAACACCTGCCCGGCGGTGGGGACGGGCGGCTCGACGTCCTCGTAACGCAGGACGCTCGGGTCGCCGTACTCGTGGAAACGCACTGCCTTCATCGCAAGCCCTCATATCTTCCATCCTGATGTGCTTCGTATTCGAAGCACATCTGAACCGTATCACGCTTCGAATTCGAAGCAACTGATGTGTGTTGTGAGCCGGCCGACAGTCACTGCCTCGGACAGGGTGCGAGAGCAGGGTCAGGGGTGGGCCTCGCGGAGCGGAGTGCCCGCCGAGGGTGAACATGTGATCCCGCTAGCTCGGGCTGAGGTTCAGTCGGTCCGGTTGCGTCCGGCGCGCGGTTTCGCGGACCGTGGCGGGGTGGCACGCATATGGTCGCGGACACGACCGAGAACCGCGCTGAGGGCGGCGAGATCCGTGCCGGTCATCGGTTCGAACAGCAACTGCCGGACGCGGTCGACGTGCCCGGGCAGCACGCGGGCGACCAGGTCTCGGCCGGCGGCGGTGACCGTCACGATGACACTGCGCTCGTCGTCCGGCGACGATGAGCGGGTGATCAGGCCACGCTTCGCCAACAATCCCGCCTGGTAGGTGAGACCACTGCGGCTGTACACGACACCGTCGGCCAGATCCGTCATCCGCAGCCTGCCCTCGGGCGCGTCCACCAGCCGGGCCAGGATCTGGAACTGCACGTAGCTGAGGTCACCGTCGGCGCGCAGGTGCTCGTCCACCGCGTACTGAAGAAGGCTGCTGACCTCCATCAGTGCGAAGTACGCACCGAGTTGCTCCGAGTTCAGGCCGGATGCCGGGTCACGCACCCCATGATCGTACGTGCTTTGAATTCGAAGTGCACCAACGGGCTCCGAGCTAGGCGGCCGCCGGGATCCACTGTTCGGCCGCCCGCCGTTCATCGGCGACGGGCTGCTCGGTGCCCGGGCGGACGATCGCGGCGGCGGCCGCCAGCCGCCGGTCGCGCAGCGTCTCGGCGGCCGCCTCGGCCGCCTGCCAGGCCTGCTGCTCGCGCCGCACCGCGGCCTGATAGCCGGCCCGCCGGTGCTCGCGCACGGCGGCGCGCAGCACGCCCTCCTGGAGCACCGGGTGCAGCCGCGGGTTCCAGCCGCGGTGGGCGAAGACGTCGTTCAGCTGGGCGATGGACAGGTCCCGCCGGCGGCAGGCCTCGGCCGCCGCGTGATGCAGGTAGCGCTGCCGGTCGGCGTTCTCGCCGGGCTTGCGGCGGCGGCTGAGCAGCGGATAGGCGGCGGCCTTGGCGGCCTGCCGGGCGGCCTGGTCGGCCGCGTCGAACTCCTGCCAGGCGGCCTCCACCGCGTCCTGCGCGGCGATCCACTCGGCGCGGCGGCGCTCGGCGGTGGCGGCGGCCCGGTCGGCCGTTTCCCGCGCGCGGCGCACCCGGTCGGGCTCGGCGCGGATCGTCTCGGCGGCCGGCACCGCGCGGGGCGCGCCCAGCAGGCTCACCGCGACGGCGATGGCCAGCAGCATGAGCAGCCAGAGCACGACGGCGTACGGAACGGAGACGAAGAAGCTGTGCAGGGCGGTTTCCACGGAACACCTCACGTGAACCTCGTGGGACTTGCGGCATGATCCAGCGATGGCGACGGAAGGGCTGCCTTCCGCCCAAAGGCGCGGGGACGGCTCAGCCGAAGGCCGGCGGCGCCCGCCCGCCGCGGGCCGGCAGCGCGAGACCGACCAGGATCAGGACCGCCGCGAGGACCGCCGGCGGCGCGGTGACCGGCACCGCCGGCCGGGGCCGCTCGACCGGCACCGGGGCGCCGGGATCGGCCTCGCTCGGCTCCGCCGCGGCGGAGCGGACCGCCACGGCCGAGCTCGGCGCCGGGACCGCCGCCGGGGCGGTCGCCTCGACGCGCGCGGTGAAGGCCAGCGCCAGCATCGCGAGCCCGGCGAGGAAGCGCAGCAGCCGGCGCCCGTCCCAGTGACGGGGGAGCACGCGCGCCGCTACAGCCACGTGGATCAAATTACCGTTTCCGCCCGCAACGTGCATGACTCGGCCGGATGACGCACCGATCGGGGGCGAGAGACCATGGAGGCGTGGACCTTCAGGTGGTGGAGCAGGTGGCCCGGCTCGGCGAGTGGGTCGCCGAGGGCGGCGTGGTGGTGCTGAGCGGAGCGGGCCTGTCGACCGACTCCGGGATCCCGGACTATCGCGGCCCGTCCGGCTCGGCCCGCCGCGGCACGCCGATGACCTATCAGCAGTTCACCGGCGATCCGGTGGCCCGCCGCCGCTACTGGGCGCGCAGCCACCTGGGCTGGCGCACGATCGGCGAGGCGCGACCCAACGACGGGCATCGCGCGGTCGCCCGGCTGCAGGACGCGGGCGCGGTGCACGGCATCATCACGCAGAACGTGGACGGCCTGCACCAGGCGGCCGGCGCCCGCGAGGTGGTGGAGCTGCACGGCAACCTGGCCCGGATCGTCTGCCTGGCCTGCGGCGAGCCGACCCCGCGGGCGGAGCTGGCCCGCCGGCTGGACGAGGCAAACCCGCGCTTCGCCGCGGTGGCGTCGGCGATCAACCCGGACGGCGACGCCGAACTGGCCGACGCCGACCTCGACGGGTTCGCCGTGGTCGACTGCCTGGCGTGCGGCGGGCTGCTCAAGCCGGATGTCGTGTATTTCGGCGAGACGGTGCCGCCGGACCGGGTCGCGCGCAGCTTCGCCCTGGTCGGCGCCGCCCGTACGCTGCTGGTTCTCGGCTCCTCGCTGACTGTCATGTCGGGCCGCCGGTTTGTGCTGCGGGCCGCCCGCGACGGCATCCGGGTGGCCATCGTGAACCGCGGCGTGACCCGCGGCGAGCCGTACGCGGGGATCGTTGTCGATGCCCCATTGGGCATCGTGTTGCCCAATCTTGCTCTAGCGGTTGGGGCGGATTCGTCCCTGCCCGTTGGCATTTGACGGAGGACCCGGCCAACTCACGATTGACGTGTCGAAGAGCACTGCCGTTAACTTCCGGAACCGCTCCCGAAACCGGTTCCGAGAACTCCCGGAGGACCAGTGCCGATCACCATCGCCGACGTCGCGGCCCGGGCCATGGTCAGCAAGACCACGGTCTCCCGGGTGCTCAACGGCAAGGGTGAGCTGGACGAGTCGACCGCCGCCCGGGTCCGCGCGGTGATCGACGAACTCGGCTACGTGCCCAGCGCGCGGGCGGTCGGGCTGGCCCGCGGCCGCACCCGGGTGGTCGGCATGCTCGTACCGTCGCTCACCTGGCCGTGGATCGGCGAGGTGATCCAGGGCGCGGTCGATGTGCTGGAGACCGAGCGGTACGGGCTGCTGCTGTTCACCTGCAACCGCGGCGAGGAGTCGATGCGCCAGTTCGGCGCGCAGGTGTCCGCGAAGTCGTTCGACGGACTGCTCGTCATCGAGCCCGAGGGCACCATCGGCTACATCGCCGCCCTGCAGTCCCGGGGCCTGCCGATGGTGCTGATCGACGACCGCGACCGGCGGTCCCTGGCCGGACCGGACCCGGAGCCGGGGCGGCCGGACGGGCAGCGGTCCGGCCGGATCCCGATCGTCGGCACCACCAACTTCGACGGGGCCGCCGCGGCCGCCCGCCACCTGCTGGCGACCGGCCGGCGCCGGCCGCTGGTGATCACCGGCCCGGAGCGGTTCGGCTGTACCCAGCAGCGGACCGGCGGCTTCACCGCGGTCTTCGCCGAGGCCGGCCACCCGGTCCCGGCCGAACGCCGGTTCCTGGGCGACTTCACGGTCGCCTGCGGCATCGCGGGGGTGCGGGCCGCACTCGGGTCCGGAGTGGACTTCGACGCGGTGTTCGCGCACAACGACCTGTCCGCCACCGGCGCGATGCAGGCCCTGACCGACAGCGGGCGGCGCGTCCCGCAGGACGTCGCGGTGGTGGGCTTCGACGACATCCCGGCGGCGGCGCACGCCCACCCGCCGTTGACCACCGTGCACCAACCGCTGCGCGAGATGGGCGAGACCGCGGCCCGCATGCTTCTCGCCCACTTCGAGGGCACACCCCTGCCCGACCGTCCCACCGTCCTACCGGCGACGTTCATCACCCGCGAATCCGCCTAGAAAAACCGCCTGGAAACCCGCGGCAGGCCGACGCTTGCCGCCAAAGAGAGCGCTCTCTCGCCCCTTTTGCGAACTTTGAGGAGACATACGATGCAGCGACGGAAGTTGTTCTCGGCAGCCCTCGCGGGCGTGCTCGCCACCGGCTTGGCGGCCTGCGGCGACTCACCCAACGCCAACAAGGCCAACGGCGGCAAGCAGACGGCCGGGTTCCTGAGCGTGGGCATGCCGAACGGCCCGCAGACCGAGAACCACAACCCGTTCCTGACCACCTCGGCGGCCGCCCAGCTCGGCTACCGGTGGATGCTCTACGAGCCGCTGATGATGTGGAACCCGGTCAAGCCGGCCGACCCGATGAAGCCCTGGCTGGCCACCGCGGCCGAGTGGGCGGCCGACTACAAGTCGGTGAAGATCACCGTCCGCGACGGCGTGCAGTTCTCCGACGGCAAGCCGATGACCGCCGAGGACGTGGCGTACTCGTTCCAGCTGCTCAAGGACCACCAGGGCATCAACAACGCGGCCATCCCGTTCGGCGAGATCAAGGCCGAGGGCAGCACGGTCTCGATGACGTTCACCAGCCCGCAGTTCGTCAACACGCACCGCATCCTGGCCCAGACGCCGATCGTGCCGAAGGCGATCTGGTCGGCCGTCAAGGACCCGGCGACCGAGACCAACAAGACTCCGGTGGGCACCGGCCCGTACACGCTGAAGTCCTTCACCCCGCAGACCGCCACGCTGTCCGTGCGCACCGACGGTTACTGGCAGGACCTGCCGCAGGTCAAGGAGCTGCGCTACACGTCCTACACGGACAACAACGCGCAGACCACGGCGCTGGCCGACGGGTCGGCCGAGTGGTCCTTCGTGTTCATCCCCAACTACAAGGCCGTCTTCACCGGCAAGAACCCGGAGCACTACAAGGTCTGGTCGCCGCCGGTGCTCGGCATCCACGGCCTCTACATCAACACCAGCCGCAAGCCGTTCGACAACCCGGCCCTGCGCCAGGCCATGAACCTGGTGATCAGCCGGGAGGACATCTTCCAGCAGGCCTCGGCCGGCTACTTCCACCCGGTGGTCACCAGCGTCACCGGCCTGCCGACGCCGGCCGGCGAACCGTTCATCGCCCCGCAGTTCCAAGGCAAGAACCAGGCCGTCGACGTCGAGGGGGCCAAGAAGATCCTCACCGGGGCGGGCTTCAAGCTCAACGGCAGCACGCTGACCGACCCGTCGGGCAAGCCGGTCAAGCTGACCCTGACCGACCCGGCCGGCTGGTCCGACTACCAGACCTCGCTGGAGATCGTGAAGGACGACCTGTCCAAGATCGGCATCGCCGCGACGGTCGAGAAGGCCAACCAGGACGCGTGGTTCCAGAACGTCGAGGAGGGCAAGTTCGACGCGACGTTCCGCTGGACCAACGGTGGCTCCACGCCGTACGACATCTATCAGACGGTGATGGACGGCGACCTGCTGCAGCCGGTCGGCAAGAAGTCCCCGGCCGGCAACTTCGGCCGCTTCGACAGCCCGGAGGCGACCGCCGCGCTCAAGGCGTTCCGCTCGGCCACCGACGACGCGGCGCGCACCGCGGCGCTCGCCACGCTGCAGAAGGTCTTCGTCGAGCAGGCGCCGATGGTGCCGGTCGGCGCCGACAACGTCGGCATGGCATACAGCACGAAGAACTGGGTCGGCTGGCCCGACGACACCAACCCGTACGGCGCCGGGCAGCCCACCCAGGCCAACGCCCTCGACGTCGTGCTGCACCTCAAGCCCGCCACCTCCTGATCCTCGACCGGCCGCTCCCCTGTTCCTGCCGGCAGGGGAGCGGCGACCTGCCAGTGGAGAGGGACCGGCATGAAGACCGAGGTGGTACTCCAGGCCGTCGGCCTGACCAAGCATTTCCCGGTACGGCGTGGGCTGCGCCGAGCGGCCGTGCACGCCGTCGACGACGTGCACCTGACCCTGCGCCGCGGCCGGGTGACCGCCCTGGTCGGCGAGTCCGGCTCGGGGAAGTCCACTGTGGCCCGCCTGCTCGCCCAGCTCTATCCGCGTACGGCCGGGGACATCACGCTGCACGGCGAGCCGGCGACGGTCCGCGGTGGCCGGCAGTTCCGGCGGTACGCCGCCCGGGTACAGATGATCTTCCAGGACCCGTTCGCGTCGCTGAACCCGGTGCACACCATCAGGTACCACCTGACCAGGGCGCTGAAGATTCACGGCAACGCCACGCCGGACCTGGAACAGGCCCTGCACGACCTGCTCACCCGGGTCAGCATGACGCCGCCCGAGCGCTATCTCGACAAGTTCCCGCACGAGCTCTCCGGCGGGCAGCGCCAACGCATCGCGATCGCCCGCGCGCTGGGCGCCGACCCGGACGCGCTGCTCGCCGACGAACCGGTGTCCATGTTGGACGTGTCGATCCGGCTCGGCGTGCTCAACCTGCTGCGCGACCTCAAGGAGAGGTTCAACCTGGCGATCCTGTACATCACCCACGACATCGCGTCGGCGCGCTACTTCGCCGACGAGACGATGGTGATGTACGCGGGCCGGATGGTGGAGGGCGGCGACAGCGAGACCGTCACCCAGTCGCCGGCCCACCCGTACACCCGGCTGCTCATCGACTCGGCCCCCGACCCGGACCGGCTGGCCGGCGTGGCCGCGGCCGGCGAGGACCGCGGCGACGGCGAGCCGCCGAGCCTGATCCGCCCGCCGGCCGGCTGCCGCTTCCACCCGCGCTGCCCGGTCGCGATGCCCCGGTGTGCCACCGATCTGCCGGTCCGGCTGGAGATCGGCGACGCGCCCGGGCACTGGGCGGCGTGCTGGCTCTATGCCGAGGCGGTCCGGTCGTGAAGTACTTCCTGCAACGCATCGCGTTCTATGTGTTCACCGCGTGGGCGGCGATCACGCTGAACTTCTTCATCCCCCGGATGATCCCCGGCGACCCGGTCACCGCGCTGCTCTCCCGGTTTCAGGGCCAGCTGAGCAGCGACGCGATCCAGTCGTTGTACGTACTGTTCGGCATCGACCGGGACGCCGGCCTGTGGAGCCAGTATCTCGACTACTGGCAGCAGATCTTCCGCGGCGACCTGGGCCTGTCGTTCAGCGCGTTCCCCTCCCCCGTGTCGGAGGTGATCGGCGACGCGCTGCCGTGGACCCTGGCGCTGGTCGGCATCACCACCGTCGTCAGCTTCCTGCTCGGCACCGGCCTCGGCGTGCTGGCCGGCTGGCGACGGGGGTCCTGGATGGACGGGCTGCTGCCGGCGACCACCTTCCTGTCGTCGGTGCCGTTCTTCTGGCTCGGCCTGCTCGCCATCTTTCTGCTGGCCGGCCCGGACAGTTTCTTCCCGTCGTCCGGCGGATACGAACCCGGCCTGGTGCCGGCGTTCGACCAGTACTTCCTGCCCAGTGCGGTGCGGCACAGCCTGCTGCCCGCCGCGACCATCCTGATCTCCTCGGTCAGCGGCTGGATCCTGAGCATGCGCAACATGATGGTGACCGTCGCGGCCGAGGACTACATCACCGTCGCGCACGCCAAGGGGCTGTCCGGGCGCCGGGTGGCGCTCGCGTACGCGGCCCGCAACGCCTTGCTGCCCAACGTCTCCGGCTTCGCCCTGTCGCTCGGCTTCATCGTCGGCGGCACGCTGCTCGTGGAGATCGTCTTCTCCTACCCCGGCCTCGGCTTCCTGCTGTTCCGGGCGGTGGGCGCCAAGGACTACCCGCTGATGCAGGGCATCTTCCTGATCATCACGATCGCGGTGCTGGTGGCGAATCTGCTGGCCGACCTCGTCTACCTGCTCCTCGACCCGCGCACCCGTAAGGAGGGCTGATGACCGGGGTGAAGGCCCGCAGCCGGTTCCGGTTCGTTGCCAACGCCAAGGCGGCGACCGGCCTGATCATCCTGGGCGTCTACTTCCTCTTCGCGATCGTCGGGCCGTGGCTGGCGCCGTACGATCCGAACGAGCGCAGCAATCAGCTGGTGGCGCCGCCCTCGGCCGACCACTGGCTGGGCACCACGCATCTCGGCCAGGACGTGCTGAGCCAGCTGCTGGTCGGCACCCGCGGCGTCATCGTGGTCGGCTTCACCGCCGGCGCCGCCGCGACCGCCCTGTCCGTGCTGGTCGGGGTCACCGCCGGCTACCTGAGCGGCGGCTGGGACGACACGCTGTCCGCGCTGTCCAACGTCTTCCTGGTCATCCCGGCGCTGCCGCTGATCATCATCGTGGCGTCCACCTTCCAGAACGCCGGGTCGGCCATCGTCGCCCTGACCATCGGGCTGACCTCCTGGGCGTGGGGGGCGCGGGTGCTGCGGGCGCAGACCCTGTCGCTGCGCCGGCGCGACTACATCGAGGCGGCCCGGGCCACCGGCGAGACGACGTGGCGGATCATCCTGTTCGAGATCCTGCCCAACCTCACGGCCATCATCGCGTCCGGCTTCGTCGGCACCGTGATCTTCGCGGTGTCCACCGAGATCACCCTGGCCTTCATCGGCATCGGCGGCATCTCGGACTGGAACTGGGGCGAGATCCTCTTCTGGGCGCAGAGCCAGCAGGCCCTCGCCCAGGGCGCCTGGTGGTGGTTCGTGCCGGCCGGGCTGGCGATCGCCTTCCTCGGCACCGCGCTGTCACTGATCAATTTCGGCATCGACGAGTTCGTCAGTCCGCGGCTGCGCAGCGCCGGCAAAACCACCATCAAAACCACGGACGGGCACACCGTACGGATGCGCGTCGGCTTCACCCCGGTGCTGCGTGAGGAGTCGCGATGAGCGATGCGGTCCTGGAGATCAGGAATCTGAACGTCGACTACGGCCTCGGCGACCGGGCCCTGCGCGCGGTCCGCGACGTGAGCCTCACCCTGCACAAGGGCGAGGTGCTCGGCCTGGCCGGCGAGAGCGGGTCCGGCAAGTCCACGCTGGCGTACGGCATGACCCGGCTGCTCGCGCCGCCCGGGGTGATCGCCGGCGGGGAGGTCCTCTACCACCCGGAGCAGGGCGACCCGTACGACGTGCTCGGGCTCGACGACCGGAAGCTGCGGCGGTTCCGCTGGGCCGAGACGGCGATCGTGTTCCAGGGCGCGATGAACTCGCTCAACCCGGTCCACAAGATCTCCACCCAGCTCACCGACGTGCTCAAGGCGCACGAGCCGCGGATGAGCGCACCGAGCCGGACCGCCCGGGCCCGGGAGATGCTCAAGCTGGTCGGCATCTCGCCGGACCGGATGGACGCCTACCCGCACCAGCTCTCCGGCGGCATGCGGCAACGCGTGATGATCGGCATGGCGTTGATCCTGCAACCGCAGGTGGTCATCATGGACGAGCCGACCACCGCGCTCGACGTGGTGATGCAGCGGCAGATCCTCGGCCAGATCATCGAGCTGCGTGAACGGCTCGGCTTCTCGGTCATCTTCATCACCCACGACCTGTCGCTGCTGGTCGAGTTCTCCGACCGGATCGCCATCATGTACGGCGGACGAATCGTCGAGGAGGCGCCGGCCGGCACGCTCTACCGGGACGCGCGGCACCCGTACTCGAAGGGTCTGCTCAGTTCGTTCCCGGCGCTGCGCGGGCCGAGGCGGGAACTGGCCGGCATCCCCGGCTCGCCGCCCGACCTGGCCGGCATGCCGAGCGGCTGCTCGTTCCACCCCCGCTGCCCCAAGGCGTTCGAACCGTGCGCCACCACTATCCCGGTGCTCACCCACCGGGCCGACCGATCCGTTGCTTGTTTCCTGGGAGAATCGTGAACAGTTTCGTCTGGGGTGTGGCGACGTCGGCATACCAGATCGAGGGCGCCGCGGCCGAGGACGGCCGGACACCGTCCATCTGGGACACGTTCTGCCGGGTGCCCGGCGCGGTGCACGCGGCCGACAACGGCGACGTGGCCTGCGACCACTACCACCGGATGCCGGCGGACGTGGCGCTGATCAAAAGCCTGGGCGTGGACAGCTACCGCTTCTCGGTGGCCTGGCCGCGGGTGCAGCCCGGCGGCCGCGGCCCGGCGAACCCGGCCGGCTTCGCCTTCTACGACCGGCTCGTGGACGAGTTGCTGGCCAACGACATCGCGCCGTGGGTGACGCTCTACCACTGGGATCTGCCGCAGGAACTGGAGGACGCCGGCGGCTGGCCGCACCGGGACACGGCCTACCGGTTCGCCGACTACGCGATGCTGGTCTTCGACCGGCTGCAGGACCGGGTGGACGCGTTCACCACGCTGAACGAGCCGTGGTGCTCGGCCTGGCTCGGCTACGACGCCGGCGTGCACGCGCCCGGCCGGCGCGACTTCGACGACGCCCTGCACGCGACGCATCACCTGCTGCTCGGGCACGGCCTCGCGACGCGGTGGATGCGGGCCCGGGAGAGCCGGCCACACACGTACGGCATCACGCTCAACATCGGCACGGCCGACCCCGCCACGGACAGCGAGGCCGACCGTCGCGCCGCCCGCCGCGCGGACGGCATGGGCCTGCGGCTGTGGCTCGACCCGCTGCGGACCGGCCGGTATCCGGCGGACGTGCTCGACGACCTGGCCGAGCGCGGCTCCGCCCTGCCGATCCGGGACGGCGACCTGGAGGTCATCGCCACGCCGTTCGACCTGCTCGGGGTGAACTTCTACTTCGGGCAGGACTTCGCCGGCACGGACGCCGACGGCAACACCCACGACGAGTCCGGCCACCCGGTGGTCCGGCCCGTCTTCCCGGACGTCGCCCGTACCGCGATGGACTGGCCGATCACCCCGGACCGGTTCACCCGGCTGCTGGTCCGCCTGCACCGCGACTACGGCCTGCCGATGGTCATCACCGAGAACGGCGCGGCGTTCGAGGACCGGCCCGATCCGTCGGGCTTCGTCCGCGACGACGACCGCACCGGATACCTGGCCGCGCACATCGCCGCGGTCGCCGACGCGCGCGCACAGGGAGCCGACGTCCGCGGGTATTTCGCCTGGTCCCTGATGGACAACTTCGAATGGGCCGAGGGCTTCGGGAAACGGTTCGGCATCGTGCACGTCGACTACGAAACCCAGAAACGTACGCCGAAGCAGAGCGCCCTGTGGTTTCGGGACACGATCGCCCGCGCCCGGGGGTCCGTGCCGGTCAGCGCAGCCGGTCGCTCGCACGGCGCGCCGCCGCGCTGACCGGTTCGGGCTGGTCGGGCAGGCCGCCGTCAGCGAGCAGGCGGGCCACCGGCAGCGTGGCCGCGCCCGTCGCCACCGCGTCCGGGCCCAGCTCGCACAGCGAGATGCTGGTCTGCGCGTACGGCCGGCGCAGCGCATGCCGCGCCACCGCCACCCGGATCTCCGGCAGGAAGCGCCGGCCGAGCGGGAGGCCGGCCGTCCCGCCGAGCACGATCCGTTCCGGGCTGAACAGGTTGATCAGGTCGCCGATCCCGGCGCCGAGGTAGCCGACGGTCTGCGCGAAGACCTCGGCGGCGGCGTCCGGCAGCGGCTCGGCGGCGAGCAGGCCGGGCAGCAGGCCGGGGGCGGGTGGCACGCCGGTGGCGGCGGCGAGGCGGGCGGCGATGCGATCGGCGCCGATGTACGCCTCCAGGCAGCCCCTGGCCCCGCACCGGCACAGGTCGCCGTCGTAGATCAGGGTGGTGTGCCCCCACTCGCCGGCGTTGCTGTGCGCGCCGCGGTAGCCGCGCCCGTCCACCACGACGGCGGCACCCACGCCCGTACCGATCATGATGATGACCGCGTGCCGGCAGCCGCGCCCCGCGCCGAACCACATCTCGGCCTGGCCGAGGGCCTTCGCGCCGTTCTCCACGAAGATCGGCACCTCGGTGCCGGCGCGCAACATCGCCGCCAGCGGCGCCGCGTCCCAGCCGGTCGACTGCGAGTCGACCACACCGTCCTGATCGACCACCCCGGGCACGCCGACCCCGAAGCCGAGCACCTCCGCCGGGTCGACGCCGGCCTCGCCGAGCACCGCGGCCAGGCCCTCGACGAGCCGGGCGGCCACCTGCCCGGGATCGTCGTCGTGCTTCAGCGTCACCGCGGCCAGCCGGGACATGCCCAGGTCGTACAACTCCACGAGCAGCCGGGTCTCGCCGACCTCGGCGCCCACCACAAAGCCGAAGCCGGGCCGCACCCGCAGCAGGACCCGCGGCCGGCCGCCGTCCGAGCCGACCAGCCCGGCCTCCTCGACCAGGCCCTCGTCGAGCATCTCGCCGATCAGGTTGCTGACGCTGGCCTGGCTGAGCGAGGTGGTCGCGCCGAGCTGCTGGCGGCTCTGCAGGCCGCCGTGGAAGAGGTCGGTGAGCAGGCTCGCCCTGTTCTGCCGGCGCACGTCACGCACCGTGGTACGCCTGGTCTCCAACCGGGCACCTCGCTCTCGATCAATCCGTGAGCCTTCATCTAACGCTACGCGCTGCGGAAACTCGAAGACGCGGGCCGCCGGGCGGCTCTAAGGTGCCCGGATGACCGACTACCGCACCGTCAACCGGGCAAACTGGAACGAACGCGCTCCCGCGCACGCCGCCTCACCCTCGTACGCCGTCCAGCAGTTCGCGGACGACCCGGCGTTCCTCAGCGAGGTCGTCCGCTTCGACCGGCCGCTGCTCGGTTCGCTGGCCGGGGTGCGGGGCGTCCACCTGCAGTGCCACATCGGCACGGACACGGTTTCGCTGTCCCGGCTGGGTGCCACGATGACCGGGCTGGATTTCTCGGACAAATCGCTGGAGGAAGCGCGCCGGGTGGCCGCGGCGGCGAAGGCCGACATCCGGTTCGTCCAGGCCGACGTGTACGACGCACTGGAGGCCGTCGGGTCCGGATACGACCTGGTCTACACCGGGGTGGGGGCGATCTGCTGGCTGCCGGACATCAAGCGCTGGGCCCGTACGGTGGCGTCGCTGCTGCGGCCGGGCGGCCGTCTGTTCATCCGGGAGGGACACCCGGTGCTGTGGGCGCTCGACTACGACCGCACCGACCAGGTGATCGCGCTGGAGTATCCGTACTTCGAACAGGCGGAGCCGCTGATCTTCGACACTCCCGGCACCTATGTCGACACGGATGTCGAGTTCAGCCACACGGTCACGCACGAATGGAACCACGGCCTCGGCGAGATCGTCACGGCCGTGCTGGCGGCCGGCATGACCGTGACCGGCCTGGTGGAACACACCAGCGTGCCGTGGGAGGCGCTGCCCGGCCGGATGCGCGAGGTCGGCGGCGGCGAGTGGCAGCTCAGCGATCGGCCGGAGCGGCTGCCGCACACGTACACCCTGCAGGCGGTCGTTTAGCGGCGGTGGCGGCCGGGGAATTCCAGGTCATCCCCACTACCGAGGAGACCCCCGATGCGCGCAGGCTCGATAGGCGGACTGATCCTTCTGCTGTGGCTGATCCTGGGTGGTGTCGCCGCATACGAACGCGGGTACTTCAAGGACACCGGCGACACCAGCTGCGCCGAGGCCGGCACGGTGATCGTCACGATCGTGGCCGGCCCGCTCAACTGGCTAGGCGTCAACCCGAAGATCAAGTGCGACGTGCCCGAGCCCAGCAAGTAGGGCCCCAGAGCCGGGCGACGGCAGCGAATCCCACCACCACCACCATCGCCGCCGTCGCCCTCCGGCCCGGACGCCGCTGTGGCGCGGATGCCGGTGAGGCCCGAACGCCGATGAGGCCCGAACGCCGGCGTGGCCCGGATGCCGGTGTGGCCCGGTCCCGCCCGCCTGGCAGGCTGGGCCCATGGCGTTGTTCACCCTGGCGGAGGCGCGGGCCGAGCTGGCGCGGCTGCGGCCGGCGCTCGACGAGATCGTGACCTGCCGCGCCGACGCGGCCGAGCTGGCCGCCGTGCTCGCCGGCGGCCCACCGAGCCCGCTCGGCGGCCTCCCGGAGTGGAAGGCGGCCGCCGCCCGCCTCGACGACCTGATGACCGAGGTGCAACAGACCGGCGCCGAGCTGAAAAGCCTGGCCCCGCTGCTGGTCGACTTCCCCGGCGAGCTCGACGACGGCACGCCGATCTTGCTCTGCTGGCTGGAGGGCGAGCCCGCCCTGACCTGGTATCACCGCCGCGACCTCGGCTTCGCCGGCCGCCGCCGGCTGCCCTGACCCGCCGACCCGGGGCGGGAACCGCCCCGGGCTGCCCGCGGCCGTTCCCGGCCGTCAGCCTCGCTCGATCAGGTGCCCGATGATCTGCGGGCCCATGATGACCGCCTCGCCCGAGCCGTCGCGGCGCGCATCCGGACCCGGCAGCTCGACCGGATCACCCGTGTTGCTGGCGCCCACCGGGCGCGGACCCACCCAGGCCACGGCCAGCCGCGACTCGCCCTTGAGGAACCGCTGCACCCGCACCCCGCCGGTGGCCCGCCCCTTCGCCGGGTAGGCCGCGAACGGCGACACCTTGACCTGCGTGCCGGTCGACGTGACGACCATCGGCTCGCCGTGGTCGTTGTCGGCGGTGACCACCGCGTTGAACGAGATGGCCTCCGCGTCGGCCGTCAGGTTGACGCCCGCCATGCCGCCGCCTTTCAGGCCCTGCGGCCGCACCAGCTTGGCCGGGAACCGCAGCAGCGCCGCATCGGACGTGACGAACACCAGCGACTCGGCGCCGTCGGTCAGCCACGTCGCGCCGAGCACCTCGTCGCCGTCCTTGAGCGTGATCACCTCGAAGTCGTCGGAGCGGACCGGCCACTCCGGCGCGCACACCTTGACCACGCCCTGCCGGGTGCCGATCGCGATGCCGGGCGAGCCCTCGCCGCCCAGCGGAGCCAGGCCCACCACCCGCTCGCCCTTGTCGAGCGGGACCAGCTCGGAGGCCGACATGCCGCCCCGGATCGACACCGTGCCGGATTGCTCGGGCAGCACCGGCAGCGGCAGCACGTCGGTCTTGAACGCCCGTCCCCGGTTGGTGATCAGCAGGATCCGGCCGCGGGCCGTGGAGTGCACCACCGCGCGTACCGCGTCGTGTTTGACCCGGCCGGACCGCCGGCGCGCCTCGGTGGCCTCCTCGCTCTCGGCGGCCGTCCGGGCGATCAGCCCGGTCGCCGACAGGATCACCTGGCACGGGTCGTCGGCCACCTCGAGCGGGCCGGCCGGCACCGACGCCGCCAGCACCTCCTTGAGGTCGCCGTCGATCAGCGTGGTGCGCCGGGGCCCGCCGAAATCGCTCGCCACCTTGGCCAGTTCGTCGGAGACGACCTGCTTGAGCACGTCCTCGTTGTCGAGGATGCGGCTCAGCTCGGCGATCTCGGCGCGCAGCGTCTCCTGCTCGGTCTCCAGCTCGATCCGGTCGAACCGGGTGAGCCGCCGCAGCGGGGTGTCCAGGATGTACGTCGCCTGGATGTCGGACAGCGAGAACTCACTCATCAGCGACGCCTTGGCGGCCGCCGCGTCGTCGCTGCCCCGGATGATCGCGACCACCCGGTCGATGTCGATCAGGGCGATGAGCAGGCCGTCGACCAGGTGCAGCCGGTCCTGCCGCTTGGTGCGCCGGAACGTCGTGCGCCGGGTGACCACCTCGTAGCGGTGCCGGACGAAGACCTCGAGCAGCGGCTTGAGACCGAGGGTGCTCGGCTGCCCGTCGACCAGCACCAGGTTGTTGATGCCGAACGACGACTCCAGCGGGGTGAGCCGGTAGAGGTCGGCGAGCAGGGCCTGCGGGTTGACGCCGACCTTGCACTCGATGACCAGCCGGGTGCCGTGCTCACGGTCGGTGAGGTCCTTGACGTCGGCGATGCCCTGCAACCGCGCCGGCTGCCGCTGCCCGCGACGCGGCCCCGAGGTGATCGGCTTGCCCTTCACCTCGTCGGTGATCGCCTCGATGATCTTTTCGGTGCCGACACCGTACGGCAGCTCGGTCACCGTGATCGCCTGCCGGCCGCGCCCGCCCTCGAGCGGACCGGTCTGCGCCCGCGCCCGCATCCGGACCACGCCGCGGCCCGTCTCGTAGGCGCGGCGCACCTCGTCGAGCCCGAGCAGCTGGCCGCCGGTCGGCAGGTCGGGCCCGGGCACGAAGCGCATCAGCTCGTCGAGCGACGCCTCCGGGTTGGTGATCAGGTGCCGGGCGGCCGCCACCACCTCGCCGAGGTTGTGCGGGATCATGTTGGTGGCCATCCCGACCGCGATCCCGGACGTGCCGTTGACCAGCAGGTTGGGGAAGGCGGCCGGCAGCACCTTGGGCTCGACCTCGGAGCCGTCGTAGGTCGGCTTGAAGTCGACCGTACCCTCGCCGAGCTCGCCGACCAGCAGCATCGCCTCGCGCGACATGCGCGCCTCGGTGTACCGCTCGGCCGCCGGCCCGTCGTCGGGGCTGCCGAAGTTGCCGTGCCCGTCGATGAGCGGGGCGTTCAGCGAGAAGTCCTGGGCGAGGCGGACCAGGGCGTCGTAGATCGCCAGGTTGCCGTGCGGGTGGTATTTACCCATGACGTCGCCGACCACGCGGGCCGACTTCACATACGGCCGGTCGGGGCGATGGCCCTGCTCGGACATCGACCACAGGATGCGCCGGTGCACCGGCTTGAGGCCGTCGCGCGCGTCGGGCAGGGCGCGCGAGTGGATGACCGAGTAGGCGTACTCCAGGTAGGAGTCCTCCACCTCGGTGGTCAGCGGGTTGTCGATGACCCGGGCGCCGGCCTGGTCGAACGCGGACAGGTCGACGCGGTTGTTCTCGTTCTTGCGGCGTGCCATGGAAACCGGCTCCTCAGGCGTCGATCGTCTCTTGGTCGATCCGGCCGGCGGCCTCGATCAACCAGTTCTTCCGTGGCTCCACCCGCTCGCCCATCAGCAGTTCGAGCGTCTGCTCGGCGCGTTCGACGTCGTCCAGTGTGATCCGCCGGACCGTACGGGTCGCCGGGTTCATCGTGGTCTCCCACAGCTCGTCGGCGTCCATCTCGCCGAGGCCCTTGAACCGGGGCACCGGCTTCTGCACGGTCTTGCCGGAGCGTTCCAGCCGGGCCACCGTGCTTTCCATCTCCTGCTGGGTGTAGGTGAAGATGGTCTGGCCGTTGCGCCCCTTGGTGACCACCTTGTGCAGCGGCGGCATCGCGGCGAACAGCCGGCCCTGCTCGATCACCGGCCGCATGTACTTCGCGAAGAGGGTGATCAGCAGCGTCCGGATGTGGGAACCGTCGACATCCGCGTCCGCCATGATCATGACGCGGCCGTAGCGCAGCGCGCCCAGCTCGAACGTGCGGCCCGAGCCGGCCCCGAGCACCTGCACGATCGCCGAGCATTCGGCGTTGTCGAGCACCTGCTGCAGGCTCGCCTTCTGGACGTTGAGGATCTTGCCGCGGATCGGCAGCAGGGCCTGGTATTCCGAGCTGCGCGCCATCCGGGCGGTGCCGAGCGCGCTGTCGCCCTCGACGATGTAGAGCTCGCTGCGGGCGATGCCGGTGGCCCGGCAGTCGACCAGCTTGGGCGGCATCGACGCGCCCTCGAGCGCGGTTTTGCGGCGGGCCGCGTCCTTCTGCTGTTTCTGGGTGAGCCGCACCCGGGCGGCGTCGACCACCTTTTGCAGGACCGTACGGGCCTCGGCCTTGGTGCGCCGGCCGTCGACCCACTCCTTGAGGTGGGCCTCGACCAGGCCCTGCAGCACCCGGGTGATGCCGGCGGTGGACAGCTCGTCCTTGGTCTGCGAGGTGAACTGCGGCTCCGGCAGGCGCACGTGGATGACCGCGGTCATGCCCTCGAGCAGGTCGTCGAGGACCGGCGGGTCCTCCTTGGGGCGCAGCAGGCCGCGGGTGTTGCGGATCGCATCGGTCAGGGCCCGCACCAGGGCGCGCTCGAAGCCCTTACGGTGGGTGCCGCCGTGCACGTTGCGGATCGTGTTGGTGAAGCACTCGACCGTACGCTCGTAGCCCGTACCCCAGCGGAAGGCGATCTCGACCTCGGCGCGGCGCACGACGTTGGACTGCATGACGCCGTTGGCGTCGGCCGCGTTCTCCTTGTAAGTACCCTCGCCGGTGACCATGAGGATGCCGGAGACCGGCTTGTCACCCGCGTGGGTGAGGAACTCGACCATGTCGGTGAGGCCCTGCGGGTAGTGGAAGGTCTCGTTGGTGGGCTCGTCGCCGGTCTCGTCGCGCAGCGTGTAGAGCACGCCGGGGACCAGGAACGCCGTGTTGCGCAGCTTGGCCCGGACGGCGTCGACGTCGAGCCGGGCGCCGGTCTCGAAATACCGGGCGTCATACCAGTACCGGATCGAGGTGCCGCTCGGCTCGCCGCGTTTCATCCGGCGGACGATGCGAAGGCCGGACTCGGGCTGGAAGCCGGCGTCCGGGCCGGGGCCGTCGAACGCGCCGGGGACGCCGCGCTGGAAGGAGATCGCGTGCACCTTGCCGTCGCGCTTGATCGTCACGTCGAAGCGCAGGGCGAGGGCGTTGACCGCGGAGGCGCCGACGCCGTGCAGGCCGCCGGAGGTCTTGTAGCCCGAGCCGCCGAACTTGCCGCCCGCGTGCAGCCGGGTGAGCACCAGCTCGACGCCGTTGAGGCCGGACTTGGCGTTGACGTCGGTGGGGATGCCCCGGCCGTCGTCGTCGACCTGGACCGAGCCGTCGGCGTGCAGGATCACCGAGACCTTGGTGGCGTGCCCGGCGACGCCCTCGTCGGTGGAGTTGTCGATGATCTCGTTGGCCAGGTGGTTGACGCCCCGGCTGTCGGTGGAGCCGATGTACATGCCCGGGCGCTTCCGGACGGCGTCCAGCCCCTCGAGATGCGTGAGGTCATCTGCCCCGTACAGGATTTCCGCGGTCACGAGGTGGCACTCCCCATCGGCCTAGTAGTCAGGACGCGGCGAGCCTACCGGGCGGCTCCGACAGTTCTGCTCAACCGAGCCGGGACCGACGCGGGAAGACACCGGGCGAAACAGACAAAAAGTTACGGCTGGTGAGCCACGACACTATCGCGCCGTGGCCCCCAGCACACTCCGGCCGGCTACGCGGCGGCGCCCAGCACGCAGAGCTGGCGCTCGACCGCCGGCCTCCGCCGCGGCTGCAGCGCGCGCCACAGGCCCACCGGGGCCGGCTTGCCGGCCACCCGCACCGGCGGCATCTCCTGGTACGCGATCAGCTCGCCGGTCACCGCCTGGGTGGCCGCGCAGACCACCACGGTGTCGTGCGGCGCGTACGCCTGCAGCCGCGACGCGGTGTTCACCACGCTGCCGCTGATCATCGCCTGGCCGAAGTCGCGGGCCGCCGCGAGATCGACGATCACGTCGCCGGTCGCCAGGCCCACCCGGGTACGCACGGCGAACCTGCCGGCCAGAAGTCGCCCCCTCAACGCCTCCTGGACCGACAGGCCCACCCGGACCGCCGCAGCGGCCGCTTCCGGTCCGAATCCGCCCGCACCCGTGCCGAACACGGCCATCACCGCGTCCCCCACGTACTTCTCCACCACTCCCCCGCCGGCGCGGACCACCTCGGACACGATCGCGAAGTAGTCCCGCTGCAATGCGCGGACCACCCCGCAGTCCAGATCGTCGACCAGCGCGGTGAATCCCACGATGTCGAGAAAAAGAACGGTTACGGTCTGACGCCGCTCCTGCTCCGCCATAGCGATCGCGGTCATGTCTCACGCTCCCCCAACTAGTTGCCCCGGGGAAAACGGTGCCAGCCGCAGTCCAGTCGCGGATCGGCAGAACGACGTATCTAGGACACCGCAGGTGCCGGTCACTTATGTGACGAAGAAAGGTCCGAACCGACGACAACGTGCTAGGTCGATTCCCATTAGGCTGCCCTGCATGGCCAGCGAGGGGGACGACGGGCCGCTTGTCGGACGCACCGGCACGCTGGCTGACGTTCAATCCGACCTACGCAACGTCGGGCCTGGGGGCACGTCCGCGGTGTTCGTCACCGGGGAGAGCGGCGTCGGCAAGAGCCGGCTGCTGCGGGAGACCGCCCGGGCGATGCGGGGCGCGGGTTACGCCGTGCTGTCCGGCGCCTGCCTGGACATCGGCGACGCCTCCCCGCTGCACCCGGTGCTGCAGGCCCTGCGCCAGGTCGACCACGGCGACCAGACGGCCGCGGCCGACGATGCCGGGGCGCTGCTCGACCGGGTCTCGCGCGATCTGCGCGCGGTCGCCGGCGACCGGCGCCTGCTGCTGGTCCTCGACGACCTGCAGTGGGCCGACCGCAGCACCCGGCAGCTGCTGCTCTACCTGCTGGCCGGTCTCGGCGACGTGCCGCTGTCGGTGCTCGCCGCGGTGCGTGCCGAGGCGCTGCACGGCGCCCACCCGCTGCGCCGGGTGCTGGCCGAGCTGCGCCGGTTGCGCTCGGTGCGGGTCGTCGACCTGGCCCCGCTCGACCGGGAGCAGACCCTCGAACTGGTGAGCGCGATCGCCGGCGAGACGGTCGAGCCGGAGGACGCCGAGCGGGTCTACAAGCGCAGCGGCGGCAACCCGTTCGTGGCCGAGGAACTGGCCCGTGACCTGCGCGACGGTCGGGTCGAGCTGTCCGACACGCTGCGCGAGATCTTCCTGTCCCGGGTCGACGAGCTGCCGGCCAACGCGCACGCCGTGGTGCACGCCATCGCGGCCGGCGTGGAACCGGTCGCCCACGCCGTGCTGGGCCGCGTCGTGCGGCTGCCCGAGGACGAGCTGATCGAGGCGGTACGAGCGGCGGTGGCGCACCGCTTCGTGGCCGGCGCGGCCGACGGCTACCGGCTGCGGCACCGGCTGGTCTCCGAGATCCTCGCCGCCGAGGTGCTGCCGGCCGAGGCCGCGGCGCTGCACCGGCGCTATGCCGAGGCCCTGGAGCTGGGCGAGGCCGACCACGCCCGGCTGGCCCATCACTGGCAGCAGGCCGGCGAGCCGGCCCGGGCGTTGCCGTCGGTGGTCGCGGCGGCCCGCTCCGCGGAGCGGATGTACGGCTTCACCGAGGCGCACCGCTACTGGTCGCTGGCCCTGGAGCTGACCGCCGACGACGCACCGGAACGCACCGAGCTGCTGGCCCACGGCGCCGAGGCGGCGCACCTGTGCGGCGAGCACCTGCGCGCGCTGGCCCGGCTCGAGGAACTGGCCGGCCGGCCGGACGCGCCCGGCCGCTGCGAGCTGCACCTGCGCCGGGCCCGCTACCTGGCCGCGGCCGGCCGCTCGGCCACCGCCGAGGTGGAGTATGAGCGGGCCCTGGAGGCCCCCGACTGCAGCCCGCGGCAGCGTGCCTCGGCGGCGGCCTACCTGGCCGAGTTGCTGCTGCATCTGGGCCGCTACGCGGACGCCAACAGCCGGGCCCGGGACGCGCTGGAGATGGCCGAGGTCAACGGCTCGACCGCCGACCTGGTGCGGGCCAGCGCCGCGCTCGGCTTCAGCGCCGCGTTCCGCGAGGACCCGGACGCCGGCCTCGCGGTCATCCGGCACGCCGTCGAGATCGCCGAGCGGTCCGGCCACCCGGACGATCTCGGCGTGGCCTACCTGCACCTGGCCGAGCTGCTCACCGGCCCGCTGAACAACGTCGAGGAGGGCGTGCTGGTCGCCCGCCGCGGCGCCGAGCGGCTGGCCCAGCTGGGTGTCGGCCGCACCTACCAGACCCGGCTGCTGGCCATCGCCGCGAACGGCCTGTTCCGGGTCGGGCTGTGGACCGAGGCCGACGCGGTGCTGGAGACGGCGATGCGGCACCGGCCGTCCGGTGCCGACGCGGTCGAGCTGCTGCTGGCCCGCTGCCGGCTCTGGGTGGGTTTCGGCGACATCGACGCCGCCGGCCGCGACCTGGACGCGGTGGCCACCGTGCTGGCCGGCGGCGGCGCCCGGCACGTCCTGCCGATGCTCACCCTGCGCGCCGGCCTGGCGATGTGGCAGGGCCGGCACGACGTGGCCCGGGCCGCGGTGCAGCGCGGGCTCACCGAGACCCGCTCCGACGACCTGGTGCTGCTCGGCGTGCTCGCCTGGCACGGGCTGCGGGCCGAGGCCGAGGCGCACGCGGCGGGCGAGCCGGTCGACCCGGGCGCGCTGCGCCGGCTCCGGACGGTCGTCGACCGGATGGCGCAGGGCGTCGGCAACGCGGCCGGCCCGGTGCGTGCGGTGATCGACGGCTACCTCGACCTGTGTGCCGCCGAGATCAGCCGGGTCGAGGGCCGGCACGATCCGGCGCCGTGGGCGCGCGCGGCGGCCGCGTGGGACCGGCGCAGCCAGCCCTATCCGGCGGCGTATGCCCGGCTGCGCCAGGCCGAGGCGGCGTTGCAGCGCAAGGTCCGGCGGGCCACCGCGATCGCGGCGCTGCGGGAGGCGTACGCGACGGCGACGACCATGGGCGCGCGCCCGTTCGCCGCCGAGATCCGCCAGGTGGCGCAGCGGTTCCGGGTGGCGCTGGCCGACGACGCCGCGACCGTGCCGCTGCACCCGCAGGACGATCCCGAGCTCGGCGACGAGCTGGGCGTGCTCACCACGCGGGAACGCGAGGTGCTGGCCGCGGTGGCCGAGGGGCTGACCAACCGCGAGATCGGCGAGCGCCTGTTCATCAGCGAGCGCACGGTCGGCGTACACGTCGGGCATATTTTCGACAAGCTTCAGGTACGCACGAGAGTGCAGGCCAGCAGGGTCTTCCTCACCGCTGCGTGAGCCCCGTCGTTACCTGAGCGTTATCTACGTACGCGGAATACGTCGTTCTACCGATCCCTGCCCGCGTCCCCGGTGCTTGGCTGGACGGCACGGGGGAGCACCGCCCGGCGACCACCGTCGCCGGGCGGTGCTGGGGGCCCTCCGGCGATTTGAATTCGTCCGTGGAGGATCCGATGACAATGTCGGTCTGGGGACCAGTGCAGCAGGAGATGTCCGAACTCCTGCAGGGGCACCCCGACGACGTACCCGCCGTGGTGGATCAGCTGACGAAGCTGCAGGACCTCCTCGGGCGGGTGCCGCCGCTGCTCCGGGAGAACCCGCTCTGCGACTTCAACAAGCTCTACCTGACCATCACCGAGGGCGTTCTCGATCGGCTGTACGACGGCAGGTTCCGCGACCCGGCGTTCCTCTCCCGGCTCGATGTCGAATTTGCCGCGCGCTATTTCGACGCGCTGCGCGCCTGGAAGGGCCCGGACACAAGCCCGCGCTGCCCGCACGTGTGGGCCGGCCTGTTCCGGCGGATCCCCGGCCCGGACTGCCGGCCGCTGCCCGCGGCGTGTGCCGGCGTCAACGCTCACATCAACTTCGACCTGCCGTTCGCGCTGGTCACCACGTTCGACCATCTGGGCACGGACCCGATCGACGACAGCGACCAGCACCACGACTACCTGCAGATCAACGAGATCTTCGCCGAGTCGATCCCCGGCCTGCGCCGCGGCTACCTGGACCGATGGCAGCTGCTGATCGACACGATGAACGGCTGCCTGGACGACTGGTGGCAGGGCGAGGCCGTCGAATACACCCGCAACGTGGCCTGGCGCAACGCGCAGAAGCTCTGGGGCCTGCGGCACGACATGACGGCCACCGACCGGGAACGGACCCGCCTCGACCGCACCGCCGCCGACCTGGGCAAGCTGCTGCTCTCCCCGCTCGGCGGCTTCCTGCAGTAGGCGCTACTTGAGCACGACGAGGCGGGCCCGGGACGCCTCGCCGTCCTTGACCCCGGCCACCCCGATCTGCCCGCCGGTCTTGATCGCGGACTGGTCGGCCGCCTTCCGGTTCTGCACGACCCTGAGCTTGTCGCCGACGGCCCAGGTGAGGGAGAAGCCGTCGGCCGACTTCACGGTCAGCTCGTCGCCGGACACCGCGGTGACCTCGCCGCGCTGCACGACGATCGTCTTCGGGCCGTCCTTGCTCTGCACGACGACCTCGCCGTGCAGGGTGTTGGCGCGCAGCTGACGGCGCAGTGCGCGGCGCGACGGCGCGTCGCCGGCGCCGCTGGCCGCGGCCGGCGCGTCGTAGCCGACCTGTTGGAGCGCGAACGCCTCGTCGGCGATGTTCGCGCCGGTCGTCGTCGCGGGAGCACCGCAACCGGAGACAAGGAGCAGGCCGGTGAGGGTGAGGGCGGGAAGGAATCGCTTCATGGCAGCGATCCTGCGCGCGCACTGCGCGGGCCGCGTCAGGGCTTTGTACGGATCGGGTAAGGAAGCTCGACGGTGAACATCGCGCCGCCCTCCGGCGCGTGACCGGCGGCGATCCGCCCGCCGAGCCGGGCCACCAGCCGCGCCGCCAGGGCCAGGCCGAGGCCGCTGCCCACCTTCCGGATCCCCCGGTAGCGCCGGTTGAGCGCGCCGCGTTCGAACGCCACCGCCAGGTCCTCGTCGGTGAAGCCCGGCCCGCCGTCGCGCACCTCCAGGACCGCGGCCCCCTCCCCGGCCCGCGCGGCCAGCACCAGCGGCCGGCCGGCCGGCACCACCCGCAGCGCGTTCTCGCAGAGCCCGTCGATCACCTGGCGGACCCGGCCCGGGTCGGTCTCCACCATGATCGGCTCGGCCGGCAGCTGGACGCGCAGCAGCGGGCCGTCCGCCGCGCACCGGGCCGCCCAGGCGTCGCCGGCCGCCCGGACCAGCTCCACCAGGTCGACCGGCACCACGTCCAGGGGCAGGTCGGCGGCCTCCAGCCGGGAGAGCACGAGCAGGTCGGAGATGAGCCGGTCCAGCCGCTCCGCCTCGGCGAGCATGGTGGCGCCCGCCTTGCCCGCGCCGTCCGGGCCGACCACGCCGTCGACCAGCGCCTCGGCGTACCCCCGGATGGTCGACAGCGGCGTACGCAGCTCGTGCGAGACCGACAACAGGAAGTCTCGCTCCCGGCCCTCGCTCGTCTGCAAGGCGGCAGCGAGCTGGTTGAAGGCGTCGGCGAGCTCGGCGGCCTCCGCCGGGCCGGCCCGGGAGATGCGCACCGAGCGGTCGCCCGCGGCGAGCCGGCCCGCCGCGCTCGCCGCGAGCCGGACCGGCCGGGCGATGAACCGGGCCAGCAGCGCACCCGCCAGGATGCCGCCGGCCAGGCCGGCGAGCAGGGCGATCCACACGGTGCTCAGCACCCGGCCGGCGGTGCCGGGGGCGACGGTACGGGTGAGGACGACGCCGCTGTTCGCGCCGGTGAGCGGGCGGCCGACGACGAACGACGGCCGGCCGTCGACCTGCGCCCGGGTGTCGACCAGCGTGCCGCCGGCCACCCGCTGCACGATCCGGTCCGGCAGGCCGGGCCGATCCACCACGCCGCGCCGGATCAGGTAGATGTCGATGCCGTCCTGGCGGATCGCCGTGACGATCCGCTGCCGGTTGACCGGCCGCTCGGCGGCGAGCAGCTGCACCGCGAGCGCACTCTTGTCGACGAGTTCCGCGCGGAGTTGGGTGTTGGTCGTGCGGACCGCGACCGGGACGGCGACCAGCGCGGTGACGATCACGGCGACCACCGCGGTCGCGGCGGTCACCAGCACGACGCGGCCGGTCAGCGTGCGAAAGAAGTCACGCATCGGCGGTGTAGCCGACGCCGCGGACGGTACGGATGAGGGCCGCGGCGCCGCCGAGTTTGGCCCGGACCTGCGCCACGTGCACATCGACCGTACGGGTGCCGGCCGCCGACGCGTACCCCCAGACGCTGGCCAGCAGCTCCTCCCGGGTGAACACCCGGCCGGGCCGGCCCAGCAGGTGACCGAGCAGGTCGAACTCGGTCGGGGTGAGCGACAGCGCGACCCCGTCGACGGTGACCAGCCGGCGGGCCGGATCGAGCGACACCGGCCCGAGCGTGCGCACCCGGCCGCCGTCCGGCGGGCCCGCCGCCCGGCGCAGCAGCGTCTTGACCCGGGCGACCAGCTCGCGCGGGCTGAACGGCTTGGTCACGTAGTCGTCGCCGCCCAGTTCCAGGCCGAGGATCCGGTCGATCTCGTCGTCGCGGGCGGTGAGGAAGATGACCGGCGTCCAGTCGCCGTCCTCGCGCATCCGCCGGCAGATCTCGGTGCCCTCCATCCCCGGCAGCGCGATGTCGAGGATGCAGGCGACCGGCCGGAGCCGGCGGCATGCGGACAGCCCGGCCGCCCCGTCGTGCTCCACATGCACGCCGAAGCCGTCCCGGCTCAGGTAGAGCCGCACCAGATCGGCGATCGGACGCTCGTCCTCGACCACGAGGACCAGGCCCTTGGTGAGGGCGTCGGGCACGGGTCCCATCATGCCCGGGGGCGCGGCCATTCAGTGTTCGGGCAATGTAAGGGCGGCGCGGGCGGCAAGGTAGCGCTGCTCGGGCACGCTGGTCGTCAGTTTCGCCGCCAACAGGTACGCGGCGTGCGCCTCGGCCGTGAAGCCCGCCCGCTCCAGCAGATGCGCCCGCACGGCCTCCACCCGGTGGTTGCCGGCCATCCGGGCGTCGCCCGCCAGGTCGCCCAGCACCGCGAGGCCGGCCAGCGGCCCGTGGGTGCGGGCGACCGCGACCGCCCGGTTCAGAGTCACCACCGGCCCGGGCGACAGCCGCTCCAGCACCTCGTACAGCGCGAGGATCTGCGGCCAGTCGGTCTCGGCGTCGGAGCCGGCCTCGTCGTGCAGCGCCGCGATCGCCGCCTGCACCTGGTAGGGCCCGATCGGGCCGCGGCCCAGCGTGGTCGAGATCAGCTCGACGCCCTCGGCGATCTGTTCCTTGCTCCACCGCGACCGGTCCTGCCGGTCGAGCGGCACCAGAGCGCCGTCCGGCGCCGTGCGGGCGGGCCGGCGGGCGTCGGTGAGCAGCATCAACGCCAGCAGCCCCGCGGTCTCGTGATCGCCGGGCACCAGCGCCGACAGCATCCGGGCCAGCCGGATCGCCTCCGCGGTCAGTTCGGCCCGCTGCAACGCCGGCCCGCCGCTCGCCGTGTACCCCTCGTTGAAGATCAGGTAGAGGACCTGCCGGACCACCCGCAACCGCTCGGCCCGCTCCGCACCCGGCGAGGGCGGGTCGAACCCCTGGCCGCTCCGGCGGATGGTCTGCTTGGCCCGGCTGATCCGCTGGGCCATCGTCGCCTCCGGCACCAGGAAGGCGGCGGCGATCTCGGCGGTGCTCAGGCCGCCGACCGCGCGCAGCGTGAGGGCCAGCTGCGAGGGCGGCGACAGCGCGGGATGCGCGCAAAGGAAGAGCAGGACCAGCGTGTCGTCCCGGTTCGGCACCTCGTGTCCGTCGGGCTCGGCGGCCGTGGCGGTCTCCCGCCGTCGCCGGGCGTTGTCGCTGCGGAACTCGTCCACCAGCCGCCGGGACGCCACCGACACCAGCCACGATCGCGGGCTCTCCGGCACGCCCTCGCGCGGCCACTGCACCGAAGCGGCGAGCAGCGCCTCCTGCACCGCGTCCTCGGCCGCGTCGAACTGCCCGTACCGGCGGACGAGCATGCCGAGAACCTGCGGCGCGAGGTCGCGCAGCAGGTTCTCGAACGTGCCCGGGCCGGTCACGCCGTCACCCCTCGGACGGGCCGTCGGGCACCTCGCGCAGCTCGACCTTCTCCGCCCACCGCACGACCCGCCCGGCCAGCTCCACCGCCCGCGCCTCGTCCGCCACCTCGAAGATCCAGAAACCGGCCAGCGACTCCTTGGCCTCGGCGAACGGCCCGTCGGTGACCACCACCTGGTCGTCCACGAGGCTCACCGTCTTGGCCGTCGACGGGAAGGCGAGGCCGTGCGAATGGACCAATTCGCCGGTCTTCTGCAGCTCGGCGTCGAACTGACCCATGAAGGCCATCATCTCGCCCACCCATTCGGGGTCGCGCACCGCCATCATGTCCGTCGCGTCCCCGAACATCATCAGCATGTACTTCACCGGGATTACCTCCTCGTTGGTGCGTTGACACCCGCTGGTCGGAGCGGCCGGCGCCGGCTCGACATCCCGCCGGACATTTTTTCAAACAAAATCTCCTCACCCCGCCCCGCCGGGCCGGGCCGGCCCGGCCGGTCAACCGCTTCTCCACCCGGGCGGATCGGCCTACGCTCCTCGGTGAGAGAGAGGGAGCAGCCATGGACAAGGTCGTCCACTTCGAGGTGCCGTTCGACGACGGCGAGCGGGCCACGAGTTTCTACCGCGAGGCGTTCGGCTGGCAGCTGAACTCGATGCCGCAGATGCAGTACACGTTGGTGACCACCACCGAGACCGACGAGCAGGGGCAGCCCACCGAGAGCGGCGCCATCAACGGCGGCATGCTGGCCCGGCAGGGGCCGATCACCGGGCCGGTCATCGTCATCAACGTCGAGGATCTCGACGACGCGCTGGCCCGGGTGGAAAAGCTCGGCGGCAAGGTCGCGATCGGCCGGCAGCCGGTCGGGGACATGGGGTTCAGCGCCTACGTGCACGACACCGAGGGCAATGTGATCGGGCTCTGGCAGAACGCCTGAGGCGGGTCCGGTTCTTCGGCCGCCGGACGCGGGCCGCGTAATCATCGAGAGAAAGCGCTCAATGGAAACGCTGAACTGTTACGTCAGCGTTGCCAATCATAAATATCGACTCGTTGACAATGCCTCATCGAAAACGCCAGACTCGCGAGCGTGAGGGCGTTTCGGGCGATGCTGCTCGCCATCGTGCTGGGCGTGGCGAGCTGCTCGACCGCGCCGCCGGGCGGCAGCACGTTCCCGTCCCCGGCGAGCGTGCCCGAGAGCAGCGCCTCCAGCGCGTTCGGCGGCACCGACCTCGCCTGGATCGAGATCAACATCGCGATGGACGAGCACCTGCTGCCGCTGCTCCAACTCGTGCCGACACACAGCGCCAACCCGGATGTGCAGGCGCTCGCGCTCCAGGTCAAGGCATTCACCGAGGCCGAGCTCGGCATCCTGCGCCAACTGCACAACGAGGCCGGGCTGCCCGCCGTGAACCCGTATGAGGGCACGTCGATGCCCGGCATGGTGACCGCCGAGCAGGTCACCAAGGCGGGTGAAATCTCCGGCCCGGTCTTCGACGAGATCGCCGTACAGCAGATCAGGGCACATCTCGAGGAAAGCCAAAACCTGGCGCGCAGCGAGGACAAGTCGGGGGTGGAGCAGCAGACCCGCGGATTGGCATTGCAGGTCCTGCGCACGCGCCACCAGGCCCTTTTAACATTGCCGAAAGAGGGATAACCGCATTCGGGATTAAATGGCGTTGGCGCCCCGCTATGGGCTGGCCGCGCTCCGGGCCGGCCGCGCTCCGGGCCGACCCCGCCACGGGGGTGGCCGCGCTGCGGGCTGGGCACCGCTCCCGGCTGGGCACCGCTCCGGGCTGGCCACCGCTCCGGCGTGGCCGCGCTACGGGCTGGCCCCGCTCCGGGCTGGGCACCGCTCCCGGCTGGGCACCGCTCCGGGCTGGCGTCGCTGGTCTCGGCCTGCAGGATGCTGGTGTAGGCACCGCTCCGGCGTGGCCGCGCTACGGGCTGGCCGCCAGGAAGAGGAACGCCGCCAGCAGGGCCAGGTGAACGCCGCCCTGCAGGACGTTGGCGCGCCCCGGGACCACCGTCAACGTGCCGACCACGACGGTCAGCGCCAGCAGCACCATCTGCGTACCGCCCAGACCCAGCAGAAGCGGACCGGGCAGCCAGATCATCGCCACGGCGATCGCCGGGATGGTCAGGCCGATGCTGGCCATCGCCGAGCCGAGCGCCAGGTTGAGGCTCGTCTGGATGCGGTCGCGGGCCGCGGCCCGCACCGCCGCGATCGTCTCGGGCAGCAGGACGAGCAGCGCGATGGCGACGCCCACGACGGCCTGCGGAAGGCCGGCGCTGTCCACCGCCGATTCGATCGCCGGCGAGACTCCCTTGGCCAGGCCGACCACCGCGACCAGGGCGACCATCAGCATGCCGAGGCTGGTCCGCGCGTTCCGGCCGGACGGCGGATCAAGATGGTCCTCCTCGTCGATGACCTGGCCGGCCGTGGTGATCGGCAGGAAGTAGTCGCGATGCCGCCGGGTCTGCACGGTGACGAAGAGGGCATACAACGCGAGGGAGGCCACCGCCGCGAAGCCGAGCTGAGCCGGGGAGAACTGCGGCCCCGGCCGGCTCGTCGTGAAGGTGGGCAGCACGAGACTGAGTGCCGCGATCGTCGCGACGGTGGCGAACGCGCCGCCCGTACCCTCCGGATTGAACACCGCGACATGCCGGCGCAGCGCACCCACCAGCAACGACAGGCCGAGCAGACCGTTACAGGTGATCATCACAGCGGCGAAGACGGTGTCCCGCGCCAACGACTGAGTCTTGTCCCCACCACTGATCATCAGCGTGACGATGAGGGCGACCTCGATGATCGTGACCGCGACGGCGAGCACCAGCGATCCGTACGGCTCCCCGACCTTGTGGGCGACCACCTCGGCGTGGTGCACGGCGGCGAGGACGGCGCCGCCCAGAAACAGCGCGACCAGGACGACCAGCGGCGGCGGCAGGTCACGGCCCCAGGTGAGGACGAGCGCGGCGAGGGCGAGGACCGGAACGTACGTGGTCCAGCGCCGACGAATCTTGATTTCCATCGGCGAACTCTGCCCGCGGCCGTCAACAGCGAAACCGCGCGCCGCACCCGGTCCCGATGAACTGACAGGTCAGTGGCCCAGCCCGGCCTCGCGGGCCCGGACGATGGCCTCGGCCCGGTCGGCGACCTGGAGTTTGGCGAAGACGTTGGACACGTTGTTGCGCACCGTCTTGGGTGAGAGGTAGAGACTCGCCGCGATCTGGGCGTTGGACCGGCCCGCCGCGAGCAGCTCAAGTATCTCCCGTTCGCGGGTCGTGAGCTGGGGAAACGCCTCGGTGGGGGCGGGCGGCCCGGCCGCGAAGAACTCGGCGATGCGCTGCGCCAGCGTCGCACCGAAGACCGCGCCGCCGGCCGCCACCGTCGTGATGGCCCGGACGATCTCCTCCTGCTCGGCGCCCTTGACCAGGTAGCCGCGCGCGCCGGCCCGGATCGCCGCGAAGACCGTGCCGTCGTCCTCGGACATGGTCAGCACGACGATGCCGACGCCGGGCGCGTCGGCGGCGAGCTTGCGGGTGGCCTCGACGCCGTTGAGCCGCGGCATCTGCACGTCCATCACGACGACATCCGGCAGCAACCGGGCAGCGGCCGCCACCGCCTCGACACCGTCGGCGGCGGTGCCGACCACGTCGATGCCGTCGACCGACGCGAGCAGCACCGCCAACCCGTCCCGGAAGATCGGGTGGTCGTCGGCCACCAGCACACGGATCACACCAGTACTCCCATCGGCAGCCGCGCCAGGACGGTGGTTCCCCGCCCGTCCGGGCACTCTATCCGGCAGTCGCCGCCCAGTTCCGCGGCTCGTTCCCGCAGTGACACCAGCCCCACGCCGCTGGGCGTGCCGGCCCGGATCCCCACGCCGTCGTCGATCACCTCGACGACGAGCGCGCCATCGGTGATCGCCAGCCGCACCTGACAGGTGGTCGCGGACGCATGCCGCGCCACGTTGGTGAGGGCCTCGGACGCGATCCGGTAGGCGGCGACCTCCACGGCCGCGGGCAGCCCGTCCAGCCCCGCGTCGCCGTCGACGGTCACCGTCAGCCCGGGCGCCCGCAACCGCGCGGCCTGCTGCCGCACCGCGCCGAGCAGGCCGACGTCGTCCAGCGCGGGCGGGCGCAGGTCATGCACCAACCGGCGTACGTCGGCGACCGCGGACGTGACATCTTCGCGTGCCTGTTTGAGCAGTTTGTCGGCCTCCTGGGGTTTCTGTGCGCCAACGTTGCGGGCGGCGTCGATGCGGAGCGCGACCCCGCCGAGCGTCGGCCCGAGCCCGTCGTGCAGGTCGCGACGCAGCCGGCGCCGCTCCTCCTCCCGGGCCGCGACGATCTGCTCGCGGCTGCGCTGCAGCTCCTGGGCGAGATGGGCGGCCCGCGCGGCGATCGCGGCCTGCCGGACCACGTCGCCGAGCAGCCGTTCGTCGCGGGCGGACAGGGCGACCCGGGGGCCGCTCGCCGGCAACACCACCCGGCCGACCCTCTCGCCACGGTAGGTGATCGGCAGCGCCTTGGTCGCTCCGGCCGTCTTCCCGTACGTCGCCACCACTCGCTCGCCGCCGGGCCAGTCCACCTCGACAGCCACATACGGCGACCGGAACGCCAGCGCGACGGCCTGGGCCACGGCCAGCAACTCGCCCGACGGCGACGTGGAGCGTTCCAGCTGCTCCGCGAGCCCGGCGACCACCCGGTAGGGGTCGTCACGCCGGCCCAGCACGAGCCGCCGGAAGGCCAGCCAGAGCCGGTGGCGCAACGGCCCGTATCCGGCCGTGACCAGCAACATCGCCACCACCGCGGCGTCCCGCTCGGCGAGTTGCCGACCGAGGAGGACCCCGGTCGCCCACAGCACGCACGCGTCCACGATCAGCACCGTGACCACCATGGCGCCGTACAGAACGGTTCCGCCCAGGAGACGGTCGATGTCGAGCAGGCGCGGGCGGACGAGCGCCACCACGATCGCGAACCCGGTCAGCCCGACCGCCGGGCCGACCGCGACCCCGGTGAGGGCGGGCGGCAGGATCTGCGCCGTGAGGATCACCAGCAGGTCGGCCACGGCGGCCCAGAGCAGCCAGCGCATCGCCAGCCGGTCGTCGCCGGTCGTGGCCCGGTAGCGCCGCACCACCACGGCGAACGGCACGATCATGCCGAGCGGCAGCCCCAACCAGGCCATGCCGAGCAGCGCCTCCCACCACCCGTCGGGCAGCGGGAGCGAGGCCGGGTCGAGGTTGAGCCCGGCGAACGGCGCCGGCATCGGTGCGCGGGCGCGGGCCTGCGCGATCGCGGACGGGACGAACAGCGTGACGACCGGCAGGAGCGATGAGGCGGCCACACTCGCGTACGCCGCGATCCGCCACCGGCCACCGGGAAAGTGACCCGTGGGGTAGATGAGCAGCAGCAAAGGCAACCAGATGAGCAGCGCCGCGCCGAACCGCTGATAGATCCAGAAGGCGGCCGCGGCGCCGGGCCGGTGCTCCAGCGTCGCGTACGCGAGCCAGGACGCCGCCGCACCGTCGAAGCACCAGTGCACCCCGGAGCCGCAGAGCAGCCAGGAGACCGGGTGCCGCGGGAACCGCCGCAGCAGGATCGCACCGGGCAGGCACAGGCCGAGCCCGGGGATGCCGGCCGTCCACGCCATGTCGATCTGGGTGAGCCGCCGGTGCGCGGCCGGCACCTGCAGGTCGAGCACGGTGGCCGCCACGATCAGCCCGACCGCGAGGACGACCACGCCGGCCGCGGCGATCGTTGCCTTCTTCACGCGGACATCGTCGCAGCCGGAGCGTCCCGTGGTCAGCGGACGACTGTCCCGGATGACCCGGGACATTCGCGGCCACCGTGCGGCCTCCGGTCGGCCACGTCGTCCTCCTGCACTCCCCCGTTCGTCGTGACCGCTCTTCGACGGGCCGATACCCACGGCCTGTAGCAGGATGAGGGACATGGGGTACGCGGATTCGTCGGGTGAGTTCACCCGAGACCAGCGCTACATCTCCACCCGGATCACGGCGGACGGGCGCGACGGCTATCCGGTGGAGCCCGGGCGATACCGGCTCGTCGTGAGCCGGGCCTGCCCGTGGGCGAACCGGTCGATCATCGTGCGGCGACTGCTCGGGCTCGAGGACGTGCTGTCGATGGGCGTCGCCGGGCCGACGCATGACGAGCGGAGCTGGACCTTCGACCTCGATCCGGGCGGCAAGGATCCGGTGCTCGGGATCGAACGCCTCCAGGAGGCGTTCCTTGCCCGGTTTCCCGATTACGACCTGGGCATCACGGTGCCGGCGATCGTCGACGTCCCGACCGGCAAGGTGGTGACGAACGACTTCGCGCAGATCACCGTCGACCTGTCGCTGGAGTGGACGAAATTCCACCGGCCGGGCGCACCGGCCCTCTACCCGGCGGAGCTGCGGGACCACATCGACAAGATCAACCGCTTCGTCTTCGCGGACGTGAACAACGGCGTCTACCGGGCTGGCTTCGCGGGCTCGCAGGGCGCCTACGAACAGGCGTACCACCGCCTCTTCGACCGCTTGGACAAGCTTTCCGAGCTGCTCGCGGAGCAGCGATATCTGGCCGGCGACACGATCACCGAGGCGGACGTGCGGCTCTTCACGACGCTGGTCCGCTTCGACGCCGTCTATCACGGCCATTTCAAGTGCAACCGGAACAAGCTGAGCGAGATGCCGGTCCTGTGGGCATACGCCCGCGACCTCTTCCAGACGCCGGGTTTCGGCGACACGATCGACTTCGTCGACATCAAGAAGCATTACTACGTGGTGCATAAGGACATCAATCCCACCGGGATCGTGCCGGCCGGGCCGGACCTGACTACGTGGTTGACTGAACACGGACGGGAAAAGCTGGGCGGCCGACCCTTCGGCGACGGCACTCCCCCACCACCTCCCAAGCCCGGCGAGGTCGTCCCCGCCGGCCACGGAGTCGGCTCCTGACCCGGCAATCCGCCTGACCCGGCAATCCGCCTGACCCGGCAATCCGCCTGACCCGGCAATCCGCCTGACCCGGCAACCCGGTCGGGCAGGCCCGGGTCAGGTCGGGTCGAGCCACCGGAGGTCGCCGCGCACCGGGTCGCCGCCGGTCGAGAGCAGCATGGCCTCGCGCAATAGGTCGGCGAGCTGGCGCCGTTTCTCCTCCGGCAGGTGGGCGAGCATGCGCTGCTGCTCAGCCAGGCCGGCGCCGACCGCCTGATCGATCACGTCGAAGCCTTTGCCGGTGAGGCGCACGAGCACGCTGCGCCGGTCGGTGGGCGACGGCAGCCGCTCGATCAGGCCGGCTCTCTCCAACCGGTCGAGCCGGGCCGTGGTGCCTCCGGAGCTGAGCATCATCGAGGCGGCCAACGCGCCCGGCGGCAGCTGGTATGGGGCTCCCGCGCGCCGCAGGGTGGCCAGGACGTCGAACTCGGGACGGCCTATCCCGAACGTGGCATAGGCCTTCTCCATCCGGTCGCCGGCGATCCGGGAGAGGCGGAAGATCCGACCGAACACGGCCATCGCCGTGGTGTCCAGGTCGGGGCGCTCGTGCGCCCATTGATCGATGATCTGGTCGACGCCGTCATGGTGTGCCACCTCTCCATTCTCACGGCGCCGGGCCCGATGGTCCATTACCTCGACGCCGAAAGTCTTGACATCGAGAGACTAGCGGCGTTTTATCTTCATGTCGAGATACTTTCCGTCGAAGGAGTTCCGATGCGCTCGCCGGTCCTGCTCATCACCGCGTTCACCCCGGCGGTCTGGGGGACGACCTACGCCGTGACCACCGAGTTCCTGCCGCCCGGCCGACCGGTGCTGGCCGGCATGCTCCGTGCACTGCCGGCCGGCCTGCTTCTGCTGGCACTGACCCGCCGGCTCCCGCGCGGTCTCTGGTGGTGGCGGTCGGCCGCGCTCGGCATGCTGCATGTCGGCATCTTCTTCCCGCTGCTGTTCGTCAGCGCCTACCGCCTGCCCGGCGGGATGGCCGCCGTGCTCGGCGCCGCCCAACCGCTGGTCGTCGCCGGCCTGACAACCCTCCTGCTCAGCGAGCGGGTCGCGCTGCGCACGGTGATCGCGGCCGTGCTCGGGGCGGGCGGCGTGGCGCTCGCGGTGCTGACCGCAGCGGCCCGTCTCGACCCGCTCGGGCTCGCCGCCGGGCTGACCGCCACCGGGTCGATGGCGCTCGGCCTGGTGCTGGCCAAACGCTGGGGCCGCCCCGACGTCTCCCTGCTGACCTCCACCGGGTGGCAGCTGGCCGCGGGCGGGCTCGCGCTCGTGCCGGTGACCCTGGTCGTCGAGGGTCCGCCACCCGCGCTGAGCGCCGGCAACGTCCTGGGATACGCCTACCTGTCGCTGTTGGGTGGCGCCGTGGCGTATTCGGTGTGGTTCTGGGGTTTGGAGCGGCTGCCCGCCGCCCGGGTCTCCCTGCTCGGCCTGCTCTCCCCGGTCGTGGCCACCGCGGTGGGCTGGGCTGCGCTCGGCCAGCACCTTTCGCCGGTGCAGGTGACCGGCATGGTCATCGCCTTCGGCGCGGTGGTGTGGGGCCAGCGCTCAGCGCAGGTCCGCGTTCTCGACGATGTGGTGCGGGAAGCCGACCCGGGCCGCGCGCAGCATGGCCTGGCCGATCCGGTCGGTGCTGGTGACGTATTTCGGGGCCGCCCTCTCCAGCAGCGGGATCGCCGGCGCGACCAGGGTGTAGAGCGCGTTGACCCAGCGGGTCTTCGACCGGACGCCGTATTTGGGCTGGATGAGTCCCGGCCGGAAGGCGTAACCGTTGGGCAGCAGCTCGATGATCTCCCGTTCGGTCCGGCCCTTGACCCGCGCCCACATCTGCCGGCCGTCGAGGTTGGTGCCGGCACCGGAGACATATACAAAGGTCGTCCGCGAGTCGAGTTCGGCAAGGGCTCGGGCCGCCGCCATCGGGTAGTCGTAGGAGACCCGGGTGTAGGCCGCCTCGTCCACCCCGACGGAGGAAATGCCGAGGCAGTAGAAGCAGGCGTCGGCGCCGGCGAGCTCGTCCCGGATGGGCGCGACATCGGCGAAATCCGCAAGCGGCACTTCGCGCAGCTTGGGGTGCGAGACGCCGGTCGGCGTGCGGATCACGGCGACGACCTGGTCGACGTCCGACGCCAACAGGCACTCGCGCAGCACTCCCTGGCCGACCATGCCGGTCGCGCCGAAGACTACGACCTTCACGACTTGACCTCCTCCGTCGGCGGGCGCACCGCCTGCACAGTCGATCGGCGCTGCGCTTGATCATCGGCGGGCGCCGGACCTGCCAGCGATCTTGTCACGTCCGCGGCGATCTGTGCCGCCGGGCAACGTGGAATGCCAACACCTGGAGACAACAGCCGGGGAGTGCCAAGAATGTCGTACCACCCGCCTAGGGTTTGCCCGTGCCCGTTGAACGATGGTCCCCTGCTCAGGCCGAGTCGCTGGCCCCCGACCCCGCGTCGGTCAAGGCGGCGCGCGGCCTGTCCGGCCCCGGCTCCTGGTCTTCGGCCGGGCGGCTCGACGACGTCCTCTGGGGACTGTGCCGCAACTACCAGGTGTGTGTCGACCTGTCCGGTCCGGCGTTCACCTGCTCCTGCCCCAGCCGCAAGGTCCCCTGCAAGCACGCGCTGGGTCTGCTGCTGCGCTGGGCCGAGTCCGATGTGTCCACCGACCCGGCGCCCGCCTTCGCGCACGAGTGGCAGGCGGCGCGGGCCGCCCGAGCGGCCAAGGCGGCCACGCAACGCGCCGCCGCGACACCCGATCCGGTCGCGGCCGCGAAACGGGTCGAGCAACGCGTCGAGCGGGTCGCCGGGGGCATGGCCGAGCTGCGCCGGTGGCTCGACGATCAGGTGCGTCAAGGCCTGGCCGGCGCCCAGCGCGGCGGCCGCCAGCCGTTCGACACGATGGCCGCCCGGCTGGTCGACGCCCAGGCGCCGGCCGCGGCGGGCGCCGTCCGGCGGCTCGCTTCCATCGCCGGGGTCGGGCCACATTGGGCCGATCGTCTGCTCGGCGAGCTGGCCCTGCTCCGGTTGCTGGTCGCCGGCCACGACCGGCTGCCCGACCTTCCTGCCGACCTGGCCGCGACGGTGCGCAGCCGGATCGGTTTCCCGGTCCCCACCGAGGACGTGCTGGCCGGCCCACGCGTCACCGACCGCT
>Ga0070668_100000140_pt1 | contig 45946 bp, 46 predicted proteins | sample KBSS43metaG_FD_64661 | JGI IMG/M metagenome (GOLD analysis project Ga0070668, IMG submission 64661) | Switchgrass rhizosphere microbial communities from Kellogg Biological Station, Michigan, USA - KBS S4-3 metaG | ecosystem: Host-associated > Plants > Roots > Rhizosphere > Soil ...
CGCGCCGCGCCGACCGCACGCTCCATGTCGGCGACGGTGCCGTCGGTGGCCTGCCCGGCCACTTGTTCGCTGGCCGGATGGATGACGTCGAAGGTGGCACCACTGGAAGTGAGTTGCAGTTCACCATCGATCAGCATCCGCTCGTTGCCAGCCAACACGCCCGTTTCGTCCTGCACGCTAGTCATGTGCTCAGCATTACAAATTGGCGTGCCAGTGTCAGCCCCTTGGGCCAAATTGAGATGAACTAACTACTTGATGCCGACGGCGTGGCGGAGCTGTGCGAGGAAGTCGTCACCGTCGTCGCTGCGCACGATGTAGTGAGACACGGCGACCCGGATCGCGGTCGCGGCCTTGACGGCGGCATTGGGGCCGGAGAGCAGCCGCAGCAGCCGCGCACGCATCACGGGAATCACCCGATCCAGCTGTGCGATGACCACTTCCGGCTCGATGTCCACCAACCGCACGCCCGAGTACGACTGCTGGTACGCGACGATGAATCGCAGTGCGGCGTCCAGCTTCTCGGTGCCACGCAGTCCGGCCGTCGCCTCGCTGATACCGGAGTCGAACATGTCGCGTTCGTAGCGGCCGAACCCGTCGAGCAGTTCCTGCTTCGAGGAGAACCAGCGATAGAGCGTCGGCCTCGACACCCCGGCCTGCAAGGCCACCTCGGACAGGCTGAGCTTGGTCTGACCGCTGCGCGCCAGCACCTCCGTGGTGGCGGCGAGAATCCGATTTCGCGTCGACGAGTCCTCGCCTGCCTCGGCGGTGACCCGGGTGGCGGGTAGCGGTTCGTTCACGTCCAGAGCCTCACGAAATGACGACGGGTGTTGTCCTTCGAATGATCGTATGCCGCCCAACCAGCGATGAAGGTATCGGCGCGGCCCAAATCCGTCACAGCTGGCTCCGCAGCACGGACACCGTGTCCAGGTCTTCGAGCGCCGCGACGCCCCGTCGCACGCCCTCCAGCGCGATGCCCTCGTCCTGCATGCCGCCCATCCCGGCGGTGATCACGGTCGCCGTGAAGGCGTACTGCGCGGCTTGGCGGTAGCGCAGCCAGAGTTCGTCGCGGTCGAGTTCGGGGCCGCCCGCCGCGGCCAGCGCGTCTCGGTATACGTCGAGCAACGCGCGCTGATGGGTTCGGCGGTCGTCGGTGGTCATCCCGGTGATCAGGCTGTAGGACAGTTCGCGGCCGGGGTGCCCGCGCCGCACGGCCTGCCAGTCCAGTAGGCCCGCCTCGCCGTTGCGGAAGTAGACGTTGCCGGGGTGGGCGTCACCGTGCATGACGGTGTGGGCTCCGGCGTCGGTCAACGCCGCGACGGCGCGGTAGCGCTCGGCGAGGAAGCGGCTGTCGTCGGCGGGGATGGACGTCCGTTCGGCGAGCCTGCGGCAGGACGTCTTGAGCAGCGACCCGGTAAGGAGCGTCGTGTCGTCCTGTGAGGCCGAGTAGACCCAACCAGGTGCGCGATTCCAGAACGTCGCGTGTAAGCGGGCCAGCAGTTCGACGAGCAAGCTGGCCTTGTCGGGATCGATCGGGTGCAGCGTGTCGAGGAATTCGCACTCATCGGCAGGCAGGTCCTCCAGCACCACAACGTAGCGGCCCGTCAGCCCGTCGAACGCCGACCCGTAGCACCTCGGCACGCCGCTCAGTTCTGCGGAGAGTTCCGCGTAGAAGCGCACTTCCGTCTCGCCGAGCCTGCCGAGTTCGCCCATCAACCGGGTGGCCGCGGTTCGGGCGGGCATCTTGACGAAGACCGAGTCCGGTACGTCTCGGCCCGCCAGTGCCAGCCGGGTGCGCGACGAGGTGCCGGCGTCGCCGCCGATCACCGACACCGAGGTGACGGTGCGGCCGATCAGCCGGGTCAGGTAGTCGGCGTCGAGGGCCGCGACGGAGCGTGGCACCGCTCTTGCGGAGCCTGCGACGGCGTCGGTCGCGACGCGCTGCACCCCTTGCAGGAGGTGTGCGGACAATCCGATCGCCGGGGGCACCCGAATGACCACGCACCGCCTCCCTACGCTTGACTTGCTTGACCCCGAACGCCACAACTTTACAAAAATATCGAACATTGTAAAGCCAAGAATCGGAAGGTGGCAGACGTGCCCGGACCCGTCGAAGGAATCAAGGTCATCGAGCTCGGGGTGTGGGTGGCCGCGCCCGCGGCAGGCGGGATACTCGCCGACTGGGGTGCCGACGTCGTCAAGATCGAACCGCCCGCGGGGGATCCGGCTCGCACGTTCGGCCGGATGCTCGGCCTCGGTCCCGACGCGAACCCGCCGTTCGACATGGACAACCGGGGCAAGCGCAGCATCGTGCTCGACCTCGCGACCGACGAAGGCCGCTCCGCCGCAACCGAATTGATCGCCAACGCGGACGTGTTCATCACGAACCTGCGCCAAGGTGCACTCAAGCGATTCGGGCTGGACTTCGATTCCGTTTCGGCGCTCAACCGTGCGCTGGTCTACGGGTTGATCACTGGATACGGTCTCGACGGCCCGGACGCCGATCGACCCGCCTACGACGTGGCGGCCTTCTGGGCGCGCGGTGGCATCGCGAGTCTGCTCACGCGGCCCGGCGACACCCCGCCGTTCCAGCGTGGCGGCATGGGCGATCACTCGGCGGCCATGACGTTGGTGGCGGCGGTGTGCGCGGCACTGGTGTCGCGCGCCGGCACTGGAGTCGGCCAGCTGGTGACGACGTCGCTGTACCGCCAAGGCGCTTACACCACCAGCTTCGACCTGAACACGCTTCTGCAGACCGGACATTCGGTGGCCATCGGCCAACGTGAGCACATGGGCAACCCGTGCATGAACAACTACACCGCCGCCGACGGGCGGGCGTTCTGGATCGTCGGCCTGCAGGGCGACCGGCACTGGCCGCCGCTGTGCCGGGCGGTGGGCAGGGCGGAGTGGCTGGCCGACCCCAGGTACGACACGGCCCTGGCCAGATTCACGAACGCCTCCGAACTGATCGGCGAGCTGGACGCCATCTTCGCCACCAAGTCACTCGACGAGTGGGCGGAAGTCTTTGCCGCAGAACCGGATTTCTTCTGGTCGCCGATCAACTCGATGGACGACGTACTCGCCGATACTCAGTTTCACGAGTCCGGTGGCATCGTCTACGTGCCGGACGGTGACTCGTCGACACCGATGATCGCCACTCCCGCCGACTTCCTCGGCACTCCGTGGGCGCCGCGTGCCGGGGCGCCATCGCTTGGCGAGCACACCGACGAGGTGCTCGCCGAGTTGAAGCGCCGCTAGCGCGGCCGGAGCAGCACGGACTCCTGAATGCTCCCGACGGCATCGACTTCGTCGAACAGCGTCCCGATCGTCGTGCCGACGCCATCGGGGCCGTAGTGCGTCTCGGCGCGAATGCCGATCCATTCGCCCTGGGGGAGCCGGTGCACGTGCACGACGAGGTCGGTGTTCATGAAGGTCCACTTGCGGATGTCGATCTTCGTGCCGATGCCGTTGGCGTCATCGGCCACCGAGAACAGTCGTTCCAACGGCGTCATGCTCTCGCCCTTGACCAGGTCGACGACCGGCTTGATCCACGACTCGCCAGGGCCGGGACTGATCGGCTCGGTGAGCCACCGCCAGTCGACGCTGTGCACGTAGTTGCGGTCCCAGTCCTTCGCCAGGTTGCGGTTGACGGCCTCCGACAGCGGACGCAACGGCGCCGCGCCAGCGTGCACGAGCGCGCTGGTGTCCAACGTCTGCAAGCGCCATCCGCTGGCTCGGGCCACCGGTCGCGGCGCCCCGTCGGGCCCCTGCGCGAGCAGCTCTGCGGACACCAATTCGATTCTCTTGCCTGGACGTTCGACCTTCGACCGCACCCACAGGTCGCCCTCGGCAGGCACGGGGCCGAGCAGGTCGATGAGCACCCGACTCAGCCGAGTGTCGTCACGATGCTCGCACCGCTCCAGCGCCCGCACCAGCAGCGCCGAAGGCGGCGCACCGTGTTGTATGGCCGCAGTCCACGTGCTGCGCACGAAATCGCTGGCGATGAATTTCTCACCGTGCTCGCGGTCGACGTCGACGAGTTCGTAGTAGGAGTCGGACACCTCACCACACCCCGGGTGCGGGCACGTCGACGGTCACCGCGTCGACGCGCGACGACTTGGTGCCGACGATGCGTTCGGGGTAGGCGTCGGCGCTGGTGAGCAGGAAGAGCGTCTTGCCGTCGGGGCCGCCGAGTGCGCAGGCGATCGCCATCCGGTCGCCGACCTCGATGCGATCCGTCACTTCGCCGCCCTCGACGATGCGCTCAAACTGATTGGCCAGCACCATCGACGTCCACACGCCGCCCTCGGCGTCGATCGCGAGGCCGTCCGGTGGTCCGTCGAGCCCGTCGGCGAAGACCCGTCGATCGGTCAACCCGCCGTCGGCGGCGATGGCGAACGCGCTCAGCCTGCGTCCGATGGACTCGGCGACGATCAGGGTGCTCTGATCCGGGGTGACGACCATGCCGTTGGGGAAGTCCAGCGCGTCGGCGACGACGGTCGCGGTGTCGTCCGGGTCGATGCGCACGATGACCCCGCCCTCGCGGGCTTGCGCGCCGACGTACGCCCGCCCGCGCCCGTCGATCACCATGTCGCCGAGATTGGCGGGCACCATCGGTCCCAGTTCTGCAATGGTGGTGACCATTTCGCCGTCGTAGCGCAACACCTCGCGTCGGTCGGTCGACGCGATCAACAGCGAGCCGTCGGGGCGAAATCCGAGCCCGGATGGAGCGTGCCCCGGCACGGGGAGCGTGCTGGTGGCGCCCGTCAGCGTGACGGTGTGCACCGCCTCGCCGAGCATGTCGGAGAACCACAGCAGGCCCTCGAACCATCGGGGCCCCTCGCCGAAGCAGAAGCCGTTGGCCAAGGGCGTGATGGTCATGGGCGCACCTTTACAAAACACGCCATAAGTGTCACGCTCCCTACGTGCCAGTGTCAACCACGGTCGAGGTGCGCGCGACGAGTGCCGCGCATGGTCGAGCGTCATGAGCATGAAGAAATACCACGGCCACACCCTGCTCTACCTGCACGAGACCATTTCGCTCGGCTCGGGTGGTAGCGACCGGTTTCTGACGGAATTCGGCGAGGTGTACCACCCGATGATGGAGGAGCTCGGCGCGCGGCTGTTCGCGCTGTGGGAGACCGCCTCCTACAACGGACACTGGCCGCAGGTCACGATCATCTGGGAACTCGACGGCTTCTCCGACTACGCCCGCATCGGAACGGCGCAGGCGCCGGGCGGCAGCCATCGCGCGCAGGCGTCGGCGTGGGCGTCGTACATGTCCGAGACAGGCGGCTCGGGCGAGGGCCGCATCATGTACGCCGGGGCGAGCAACAAGACGCTCGCCCAACTCACCGAGTCCGGCTTCACGGCGGGGCTGGTGATCCAAGAGGTGATGCAGACCAAGCCGGGTCGTCAGGACGACTACATCCGCGAACTCGAGCGCCTGTACGTGCCGTGGTCGGAGCGCACCGGTAAGCGGTGGCTCGGCTCGTTCATCACGACGTTCCGCTTCAACGAGGTCATTCACTACTGGGCGCTCGAGGGCGACTGGGACTGCTTCGCGAACCACTATCCGTCGTGGAAGGACAGCCCGCCTGCCGAGATCGTGACGTGGATGAGCGTCGCACCTGCCTTGCGCGATGGGTGGGAGGACTCAATCCTGCAAGCGCTACCGCCATCCCCTCTACTGTGAGCGAAGCATGAGAAACACCGTGGCTCAAGAATTCTCGTACGATCCGTTCGACCCGGCGGTGATGGCCGACCCATTGCCGTACTACCGCACGCTGCGTGACGAGTACCCCGTGTACTACGTCCCCGAGTGGGACACGTATGCGTTGTCGCGGTTCGCCGACATCTGGGACGTGCTGGCGCTGGCCGACGGGACATTCGTCGCATCGGAAGGCACGCTGCCCGCAGCGACGGTGCTCGCACAGCACAATCAGGGGCCGGTGCCCGATCCGCCACTGCACCCATTGCCGTTTCACGCGAACTTCGACTCGCCCCTGTACGAGGACGTTCGCCGCTGCACGTCCAGCCAATTCCGACCGAAGCCGGTGACCACGCTGGCCGACCGGATTCGCACGCTGGCCAACGAGCGCCTCGACGAGTTGTTGCCGCAGGGCCGCTTCGACCTCACCCAGGACTACGGCGGCATCGTCGCTGCCTCGATCGTCTGCGAATTGGTCGGACTGCCAGCCGAACTCGCTTCTGACGTGCTCGCCACCGTCAACGCGGGCAGCCAGGCGCAGCCCGGTAGCGGCGTGGAGGTGGCCAATGCTAGGCCCGGCTACCTGGAGTACCTGACACCGATCGTCGAGCGCAGGCGGGCCCAGCCGGACGGCGAGCCACTGCCGATCGTCGACGCCCTGCTGGCGTACCGGCTACCCGATGGCTCGCCGCTGTCCGACCTCGAGGCCGCCGTTCAGATGCTCGGGGTCTTCATCGGCGGCACCGAGACGGTGCCCAAGATCGTCGCCCACGGCCTCTGGGAGCTGACCCGGCATCCCGACCAGCTCGCTACGGTGCGCGCGGATCTCGAAGGCAACGTGCACGTCGCGCGCGAGGAGATGATCCGCTATTGCGCACCCGCGCAATGGTTTGCGCGCACCGTGCGCAAGCCGTTCACCATTCACGACACCACCATCGAGCCAGGGCAACGGATCATCACGCTGCTCGGATCGGCGGCCCGCGACGAGCGCGAGTACCCGAACCCCGACGACTTCGTCTGGAACCGGCCCATCGAGCGGCTGCTCGCCTTCGGACGAGGCCAGCACTTCTGCCTCGGCGTGCACCTGGCCCGGCTCGAGATCTCCATCATGGTGACGGAGTGGCTCAAGCGGGTGCCCGACTTCGAGGTCGACCGGGCCGCCGCGGACCGCCCGCCATCGAGCTTTCAGTGGGGCTGGAGCTCTGTGCCCGTCGACGTCAAGGTGGAGGTCTGACGATGTGGTCCTATCGCCTCGTCGCGCCGTACACCTTTGAGCGACGCGAACTTCCGGAGCCATCCCCCGAATCACTGGCCGAAGGTCACGTGCTGCTGCAATTCGTGGCCGCCGGCGTGTGCGGCAGCGACCTTCCTGGTTTCCGCGGAACCCAGGGCAAGCTCCCTGGCGACACCGGAGCGAGCGCCGCGGAGCTGGATGGCTTCCCGATCCACGAGATCGCGGGCGAGGTCGTCGCGAGCAGGCACCCCGAGCACCAGCGTGGCGACCGCGTCGTCGGGTGGGCGTCCGGCTTCGACGGGCTCATGGAGCGAGTGGTCGCCGACGGAAACGGGTTGGCGCACTACGATTCGGCGTTGACTCCACAGCACGCCGTGGCACTGCAACCGCTGGCGTGCGTGCTGTACGCCGTCGAGCAGCTGCCGGACCTCACCGGACGCCACGTCGCGGTCATCGGGCAGGGGTCCATCGGGCTGCTGTTCTCCTACGTGGCCAAGGCTGCGGGGGCCGCGCACGTCACCGGTGTGGACCCGGTCGACCGCACCGCCCAGGCCAGTGCGTTCGGGGTGGACACCGTCGTGCGCGCCACCAGCGACCGCTGGGTGCGGCACCTTTCGGCGACCGACAAACCCGACGTGGTGATCGAGGCGGTCGGACATCAGGTGGCGACGCTGGGCCATGCGGTGGAGGCCGCGGCCTTCGGGGGCACCGTGTTCTACTTCGGGGTGCCCGACGACGACAGCTACCCGATCAGCATGCGCACCATGCTGCGCAACAATCTAACGCTGAAATCCGGTGTGACGCTTGACCGAAGCCGCGTGCTCGCCCTCGCCGGCGACTTCGCCAAGGCGCATCCCGACCTGCTGCCCGCCTACCTGACGCACACCATCAGCGTGTCCGAGGTCCAGTCCGCGTTCGAACTCGCTTGCCGGCCAACGCCGCAGCGCGTCAAGATCGCGCTCGTCCCATGACGGCCAGCAGGTTGCAGGCAGCGTTCGCCGAGCCGGGGCCGGTCTGGGGCGGTTGGGTCGTGGGTCCCACCGACATCGGCCCCGAGGAGTTCGCCCGCGCCGGATACGGATACGTCGGATTCGACGTCCAGCACGGGTATCTCGGCGACGCCGACGCGGCCCAGCTGATCCGGCGACTCGAGCACGTTCCGATCGCCACCGCGGTGCGACTGCCGACGGCGGATGCGGCGCCCATCGGCCGCGTGCTCGACGCGGGCGCCGACGCGGTCATCGTCGCGATGGTCGAGTCCGCCGAACAGGCGGCCGCCGCGGTGGCCGCCACCCGGTATGCACCCGACGGAGTGCACAGCTTCGGGCCGCTGCGGGCCAGCCTCGGCCACGACCCGGCCGCACTCGAGGCGCGGGCCAGCGTGTTCGTGATGATCGAAACCGCCCGCGGCTTGGCGGCACTCGACGAGATCGCCGCGGTCGGGGGACTGGCGGGACTCTACGTCGGCCCAGCCGATCTGGCGATCTCGATGGGGTATGGGCTGGCGCAGGCGTGGACCGAACCGGTCGTCGTCGACGCCATGGTGCGCGTGGCGACGGTGGCGTCGGCGGCGGGGCTCATCGCTGGCGTGCACGCGGGCGACGGCAAGATCGGAAACATCATGGCGCAAAGGGGCTTTCGAATGATCACCCTGGCCTCGGAGTCGCAGGCGCTGCGCCGAGGTGCGGCCGAGCACCTCAAGGAGGCGATCGGATCGGCCGACGCTTCGAGCAATCCCGCGGCGAAGGGGTACAGCTGATGGGCGATCGCATCGCGCTCGTCACCGGGGCCGCCCGTGGCCAGGGCGCCGCCATCGTCAAACGGCTCGCCGAGGACGGGGTGCGGGTGACGGCGTGCGACGTGATGGCCGACGAATTGATGGCCAGCGTAGAAGGATTCAGCCACGGCGTGATCGCGGTCGCGCTCGACGTCACTTCGGCCGAACAGTGGCAACGTGCGGTCGCCGCCACCGTCGAGCGGTTCGGCGCGCTCACCTCGCTGGTCAACAACGCGGGCGTGCTGCACCGCGCCTCGCTCGCCGACGAGACGGCCGCCGGCTTCGAGGGCAGTTGGCGCGTCAACTGCCTCGGACCGTTCCTCGGCATCCAGGCGGGCCTCGAGCAGCTCCGTCGCGCCGACGGGGCCGCCATCGTCAACACCTGCAGTACGGGCGCGATTCGGCCGTTTCCCAACCACGCCGCGTACGGCTCGTCGAAGTGGGCGCTACGCGGCCTGACGCAGATCGCGGCAGCCGAACTCGCGCCAGCCGGAATCAGGGTCAATGCGGTGTTTCCTGGGCCCATCGAAACGCCCATGCTCGACCCCGTCACGCAGAGCCGGCTCGTCGAGCGCGCGTATAGCGGCCGGCTCGGTAAGCCCGCCGAGGTGGCCGACGCAGTCGCGTTCCTGGTGTCCGAGCATGCGTCCTTCATCACGGGCTCCGAGCTCGTGGTCGACGGCGGCCAGAGCCTGCAGATCGGTTGAGAAACGTGTCGAGGACGTCGTCGGTCGGAATCATCGGTGCCGGACCTGGCGGGCTGGCACTGGGAATCTTCTTGAAGAAGGCGGGCTTTCGCGACTTCACCATCTTCGACCGCGAGGATGGCGTCGGCGGTACGTGGCGGATCAACACCTATCCCGGGCTCGCGTGTGACGTGAAGTCACACCTGTACTCGTACTCATTTCAGCTCAACCCGGGATGGTCGCGGTTGTGGTCCGGCCAGCCGGAGATCTTGAGCTACTTCGAACGGTGCGCCGAGGACCATGCGCTGGCCCCGCACCTTGCGCTGAGCACCGAAGTGGTCGCGGCCCATTGGGACGGCACCACCGAAACCTGGCAGCTGACGACGTCGACGGGCGAGCGTCGCTGCTTCGACGTCGTCGTCTCGGCGGTGGGCCTGTTCGCGCAACCCGTGATGCCCGCTCTGGTGGAAGAGGAACCGTTCACGGGAACGGTGATGCACACGTCGCGCTGGGATCATTCGGTGCCGCTTGAGGGCACCAGGGTCGCGGTGCTCGGCACGGGATCGACGGCGTCCCAGGTGCTGCCGGAGGTGGCGAAGGTGGCCGAGCGGGTGTACTCGGTGCAGCGGTCGCCGACGTGGATCCTGCCGAAGCCCGACCGACCGTACACCGACCGTGAGAAGTGGGTCTTCGCGCACGTTCCGCTCGCCAAGAAGATCCACCGGACCAGGATGTGGCTGCGCAGCGAGCGCAACATCTCGGTGATCGAGAACGGCAGCGACAAGACCCAGGAGTTCAAGGCGATCGCCTTGAAGCACCTCGAGGCCACCGTCGCCGATCCGGACCTGCGCGACAAACTGACGCCGGATCATCCGCTTGGATGTAAGCGGCTGGTGTTCTCGTCGGAGTTCATCCCGGCGTTGACTCAACCCAACGTCGAGGTGATCTCCAGTCCCGCAAAGGCATTGCGCAGCCGCACGCTGGTGACCGAGGACGGAAGCGAGCTCGACGTCGACCTCGTCGTGTGCGCCACCGGCTACGCCGCAGCTGACTACCTCGGGCAGGTCGACGTGGTCGGCGAGCACGGCGTTTCGCTGCGTGACACCTGGCGCGACGGTGCCCATGCCTACCTGGGCATGGCGGTGCCGGGCTACCCGAACTTCTTCATGCTCTACGGCCCCAACACCAACGTCGGCTCAAACAGCGTGATCTTCATGTTGGAGGCGCAGGCCCACTACGTCGTCCAGGTGCTGAAGTACATGCGGCGCCGCGGTCACCGGTACGTCGCGGTGCGTCCGAAGGCGATGTCCGACTTCCTCGCCAAGGTCGACCAGTGGATGGAGGGCACCGTGTGGACCACACGGTGCAGCAACTACTTCCGCGCGGCCAACGGCCGCGTCGTCACCCAGTGGCCCCGCAGTGCACGGGTGTTCTGGACCATGACCCGACGCTTCAAGCGCAGCGACTACGCGTTCGACCCTCGTGACTGACGACACGGTCACCGCACGGCTGCATCCGGCGCTGCGTCAGTTCGCGGCGGCGCGAACCGATTTGTCGCCCAACGTCATCGGAGCCGTCCGCGAAGGCCTAAACCAGCGCAGGCGGGAGGCCGTCGCAGCGCTCGACACCACGGGTGTGGACATCGTCGACAGAGCCATCCCGGCGGGTTCTCGGGCGATCCCGGTCCGGATCTATCGCGGGGGAGGTGACCCCGCGCCGGTCGTCGTCTACTGCCACTCGGGTGCGTTCGCGCTGGGCAACCTCGACACCGACCACCGCCAGTGCACCGAACTCGCCAGGCGCGCCCAGTGCACCGTCGTCGCGCTCGACTACCGCCTGGCACCCGAAAACCCCTATCCCGCAGCCCTGGACGACGCGTTGACCGTGCTGCGGTGGGTGGACGCGGCCAGAGTCGCCGTGGCGGGCAACAGCGCCGGGGCAGCGTTGGCCGCGCTGCTGGCCCAGCATTCCGCGCGGGGTGAGGCGCCGCCGGTGGTCTGCCAGCTTTTGCACCAGCCCGTACTCGACGACCGCTCGACGCCATCGAAGGAAGAATTCCTCACCACGCCGGGCTTCGACGGGCCCGCGTGCATCCAGATGTGGCAACACTATTCGAGTGGGGGACCGGTGCCTTCGGAGGCCGTACCCGCCCGTGCCGGTGACCTGAGCGGAGTGCCGAGCGCCTTCATCTCCTGCTCGGAGTTGGACCCACTGCGCGACGAGGCCATCGGTTACGCGACGGCCCTGCTGCGGGCCGGGGTCGCGACCGAACTGCACCTGATCCCCGGCACGTGCCACGGATTCGATTCGCTGCTACCGGACTGGGAGCTCAGCAAGCGACTGTTCGCGCTGCAGGGCGACGCACTGCGCCGCGCCCTGCACCCGCCCCTTACGTAACGGCGACGGCGAGTTCTCGGAAGACGGCGGCGTGGTAGGCATCGATGTTGGCAGGGTTGACGATCTGAAAGAACTTGTCCGGCATGGGGACGCCCTTGTACGCCTCGATCGTCATCGTCCTGGTGAACAGCGTGATGTCTGCACCTGGTCGGGTGAACTGATATTGGATGGTCATACGGCCTTCCATGCCGCCGTTGCCGTCGCGGTCATGGCCGAGTCGTCCGACCGAGTTGAAGACGAACATCCTCGGCCGCATCGCAATCGCGAGGTGCCAGGTGAAGATCCGGTCGCCCGCTGGGCCTGCTTCGGTCCACGTGTCACCGACCTTCAGGGGTAGCTCGTCGGGCAGTCCCTCGATGTGCGCGCTCCCGGGATACGTCTTCGTCCAGTTCGCCGGATTGGTGACGAAGTCGTAGACCTCCTCTGCGGACTGAGTGAATGCGGTCTCCGAACTGGTGGTCACGATGCCCATGGGACTAGCTTTACAGAGTAGCTCGAAAGTGTCACGCTCGACTCGTGGATGACGCTTCGAGGTTGATGGAGATCGAGTCGCTCAAGCAGCTGAAGGCGCGGTACTGCCGGTTGCTTGATACCAAGGACTGGACCGCGTGGCGCGGCCTCTTCACCGATGACTTCCTCAGCGACACGTCCGAAGCGGGCGGCAAGGTCATCGAGGGTGCCGACGAGTTCGTCGCCTTCCTCCGCAAGACGCTCGGAAAGCCCTCGCAAGTCACCGCACATCAAGTCCACGCACCCGAACTCGAACTGACGTCTGAGACGACCGCCCGGGGAGTCTGGGCGCTCGAGGACGTGGTCCGGATGGCGCCCGGGGTGAACATGCGCGGGTACGGCCACTACCACGAGACCTACGTCAAACACGACGGCCAGTGGAAGATCAAGAGCTCCAAGCTGACTCGGCTTCGCATCGACTTCTTCAACGGGCTGGTCTCTGTATACGTCTCGGATCGGGTCGGCCGCATGCTCAAGAAATTGCCGGTGTGATCCACCGCGAGCCGCGCCGCGACTTTACAAAATAGTGAGGAAATGTCACGCTCGCTATAGGAGTTGCCGTGATGGCAGACAGAACAGCGGAGCGCGCCGATGGATCGATTTGAGTTGCGCAGGCTGGATTACAGCCTGTCGGAGGACCACACCGACCTACAGTCCGCGTATCGGCAGTTCTTCAAGAGCCAGTGCGGCATCGAGACGGTGTGGGCAGCAGAGGGTTCCGGCTTCGACAAGAGTCTCTGGGAACGACTGTGCGCCACGGGCGCCACGACGATGGCGCTGCCGGAGGCCGCCGGCGGCGACGGCGCGACGCTCGTCGACCTGACGTTGGTCGCCGAGGAAGTGGGCCGGGCGATCGCGCCGGTGCCTTGGATCGATCACGTGTGCGCCACCCGGCTGCTGGCGACACTCGATGCGCTTGGCGATGAGGCGCAGTCGGCCGCGCTGATCAACGGTGAGCAGCTCGCCTGTCTCGACCCCCGGGTCGACGGTCGCGGCGGCAAGCGGCTGATCCCGGCGGGGTCGGTCGCCGACCACGTCGTGTTCCGCGACGGCGACGACGTCGTCAGACTGTCCTTCGCCACCAGGCCGGCCAAGGTCGACAACATCGGCCGGCTCCCGATGGCCTGGGTCGACCCGGCGTCCGCCGACCACCGGCTGGTGCTCGGCAGCGGCACCGAAGCCGTCGCGAGTTACCAACGGGCACTGGATGAATGGCGAGTGTTGATGGCCGCGGCCCTGACCGGCCTCTTGGAGGCCACCATGCTTGCGGCGGCCGAGTTCGCCAAGACCAGGTACACGCTCGGCGTGCCCATCGCCACGCTCCAGGGTATTTCGCACCCGTTGGCGAACGTCGCGATCACCGTGGAAGGCGGCCGCAACCTCGCCCGTCGCGCCGCGTGGTTCCTTGACAACGAACCCGACGAGCGGCCCGAGCTCGCGGCGTCGGCGTTCGTCTTCATGGCGCAAGAGGCGCCAAGGGCGGCGACCACCGCCGTGCACGTTCAGGGCGGCCTCGGGGTCTCCGCGGAGGCCGCCTCGGCGGCGTATCTGCTGCGGGCCAGAGGCTGGGCCTTGGCTGGCGGCGATCCCGCAGCCAGCGCCAAGCAGATCGCCGAGCTCGTCTGTGCTCGGGAAGCCGCGTCTACTTCCCGGGTCGCTTCGCTCCTGCCCTCCGGCGCGGGACGGAGCATTTGACGTGGACTTCTCCCGGGTGGCCCTGTCCGACGAGGACCAGGAGTTCCAGCACGAACTGAGGTCGTTCCTCGCAGAGCTGGTGACCGACGAGGTGATCCGGCGTGACCGCGAGACGGGCGAGAACTTCGACGAGCACGTGCATATGGCGTTGGGCGCCGCGGGATACCTGGAGTTGGACTGGAAGACCGAAGCCGAAGGCGGGTTCACCGCGGTGCGCCGCCGGATCTGGGAGCTCGAGATCAGCCGGGCGCACACTCCGTGGTTCCACTGGGGGACGACGGCGATGGTGGCGAAGTCGGTCGCGCAGTTCGCCGCACCCGACCTGACCGACGAGGTGCTACCCGGTGTGCTCGCGGGTCGAACGCGACTGTGCCTCGGGTACACCGAGCCCGAAGGCGGCTCCGACATCGCGACGTGCAAGACCCGAGCCGTGCGCGACGGTGATCACTGGATCATCAACGGGTCCAAGATGTTCACGTCCAACGCCCACAACGCGCACTACGTCTTCCTGATCACCAACACCGACCCGGATGAGCCAAAGCACAAGAGCCTGACCATGTTCCTGGTGCCCTTGGATACGCCGGGTGTCGAGATTCAGGGCATCCGCACCGTCGACGGCGACCGCACCAACATCACCTACTACAGCGACGTCCGGATCCCGGATCGTTACCGCGTCGGTGAGGTCCACGGCGGCTGGGCGGTGCTGAGGGGAGCGCTCGACCAGGAGCACGGCACCATCGAACGCAATACCGGCGGCCTGGAGAAGATCGCGGTGATGACCGAACACATCAACGTGATGGCCGAGGCGGTCGACCACGTCGCCGCGGTCGTGGCGACCGCGGACGAGACCGGCCACCGCCTCCTCGACGACGACGCGGTCAAGTTGCGGCTGGGCGTCGGCATCGCTCGCATGGAGGCGGCGATGAGCACTCCGGAGATGTTCGGTCGGGTCGCCATCGCGCAGACCATGCGCGACGTGGCCCCCGACCTCATGGATCTGCTGGGCTCAGCGGCCAGCCTCCCGGTGGGCACCGAGGGTGCCGCCGACGACGGTGGCGTCGAGTACGTCTTCCGCCTTGCGGGTCCGACGGGAATCTACGGCGGCACGCTGGAGGTGTTCCGCAACATGATCGCTCAGCACGCACTGGGGCTGGGGCGCCCCAACTACTCGCCCGCCACGCGGTGAACCCGGCTTAGACCTCGCAGCCACACGCCGACGCGCCGTCGGCGCTCGGCAACTCAGCGATGACGTCGCACCGGGTCGCGTCGAAGCTCAGGAAACCCGCGATGGGCGTGGTCTCAGGCAGCGGCTCCGGGTAGCTCCACGCCACGTCCTCGACCACGAGGTCCCCGACGACGGCGGTCCAGTACGTCGCGTTCCCCTTGTAGTTGCAGTAGCTCGACGTCTCCGACCGGTGCAACAGGTCCATCCGAACTTGCGCCGGCGATACGTAAAGCCTTGGCTCCAGCGACGTTTCGAACACGATGACCGTGTCGGTGGTGTCCACGAGCACAACGCCGCCGACCGACACGCGCAGCCCGCGCGAGGTGGGGCGGCAATCGACCCGGTGATACGGGTTCGGCGGATAGTGCACCAGCCGCCGACCCTCCTCGACCCACGCGTCAACCGCATCCCACGGCACGCGGACGAACCCGGGGGCTTCCGGAACCGGCTCGTGCGGTAGCTGCGAGACTTCGTCGGCCGGGAACGCGTAGCTGAGCGGCTGGCCGAGGCGGTGCACCAGCAACGCCCGTTCGGTGTCGATCACCGGTTGGCCGTCCACCAGCGCCTGAATGCGGCGGGGGTGCGGTTCGACGTAGACCGGCTGGGCAGGCACCGGCGGGGTGAACCAGCCGGCGGGATCCTGTCCGAACGGCCCGCGGCCCGCGACGAGACTCATGGGACCAGGCTTACAAAGTCAACGAAGAATGTCACGCCCGGCTGTGAGGTGGGCGCGGTCCTGCCGTGGGGCCGGCAGCGCGCTAGCGGCTCCACCCGCGGCGGCGCAGCCACCAGTCCCGCCCGACGATGAAGAAGATCACGACGGCGAAGAAGATGAGGAAGACGTCCTCGACGTGGCCCACGTGGTTGCCCCGCAGCATGCACAGCATGAAGATCCCCGAGAGGATGCCGCAGATCTGAAGCAGGCGGTGGTTCTCCTTTGACCAGCCCCAGTTCGCCGACGGCACTTCCTCGACGTCGACGCCGGTGTGTCGCTCGACCTCGGTGTTGGCCACGGCTGCTCCTCGGGTGGTGAGTGTCAACTGACCACATTCTGGCATACGACGTGCCGTCGTAGCCGACGCAGTATCGCCAGGTTCCTTGACTAGGGTGATCGTCGTGCCACAGCCATTCGAGGGCAAGGTCGCGTTCATCACCGGCGCCGCGCGGGGCCAGGGCCGCGCACACGCCGTCCGGTTCGCCGAAGAGGGCGCCGACATCATCGCGTTTGACCTCTGCGACCAGATCGCCAGCGTCGCCTACCCGATGGCAACCCCGGAGGATCTCGACGAGACCGTCAAGCTCGTCGAGAAGACCGGAAGGCGCATCGTCGCCGAGCAGGGTGACGTCCGCGACCTCGAGGCCCTGAGGTCCGTCGTGGCCAAGGGCGTCGACGAGTTCGGCCGGATCGACTTCGTGCTCGCCAACGCGGGCATCCTTCCTGCCGCCGGCGATCAGGGCCGCGAGCTCGCCGCGTTCGTCGACGCGGTGAATGTCATGCTCAACGGGGTGTACTACACGATCGTCGCCGCATTGCCGTCGATGTTCGCGCATGGCGACGGCGGGGCCATCGTGATCACCAGCTCGGCGGCGGGGTTCAGGCCGGTCACGACGGATTTCGGCACCGCGAGCCACGGCGCGGCCGGATACACCGCCGCCAAGCACGGCGTTATCGGGGTGATGCGACACTTCGCAATTGCATTGGCCGAGAAGAACATTCGTGTCAATACCGTGCACCCGGGGGGCGTGGCCACGCCGATGATCTACAACGAGGCAATGGCCACGTGGTCTGCCGAGCATCCGTCGTTCAGCGTTTCGCAGCAGCCGCTGCTGGCCGGTCCACCGGTCGAACCGGAGGTCATCAGTGACACGATGGTCTATCTGTGTGGCGCGACGGGCAGGCACGTCACCGGTGTCGCGCTGCCCGTCGACGGCGGTCAGATAATCGGCTGACGAATGCAATTCTGGTCCGGTACGGCCTTCCTCAACACGGCGGACGCATTGGCCGTCACGCGCATGCTCGACGAAACCGGATTCGACGGGATGATCTGCGCCGACCACCTGATCTATCCGCGGGACCTCGCCTCGCCCTACCCGACCGGTGCGGACAAGCCGCCATGGGAACCTGAGACGGCATGGCCCGATTCCTGGGTGATGATCGGCGCGATGGCGGCCACCACCAGTCGGCTGCGCTTCACCAACGCCGTCTACATCGCGCCGTCGCGTCCGCTGCTCGAGGTGGCCAAGCAGGTCGCCACCGCGGCCGTCATCTCCGAAGGCCGGGTGGCGCTGACGGTCGGGGCCGGATGGATGCGCGAGTAGTTCGACCTGCTGGGTCAGTCGTTCGACAACCGCGGCAAGCGGCTCAACGAGATGATCCCCGCGCTGCGTGCGCTGTGGGAGGGCGGCTGGGTGTCGTGGAGCGGTGAGTACTACCAGGTGCCGGAACTGATGCTCGAACCCCATCCTCCGGGACCCGTGCCGATCATGAGCGGTGGCGAGTCGGATGCGGCGTTGCGCCGGGCCGCGCGATTGTGCGACGGTTGGGTCGGCACCGCCTATACCTGGGATGCCGCAGTGCCCTATGTCGAGCGGCTCCACGCGCTGCGCCACGAGTACGGCCGGGCCGACGAGCCGTTCGAGATCATGGTGGCGTTGTTGGAGGTACCGAGCGTCGACCTCTACAAGCGGGCCGCAGACCTCGGCATTACGGCCGTCATGGTGGCCCCGTGGATGGGTGCCGAGGGCGTCGATCCCGCCGACGTCGAATCCTTCCGGGCGCCCATCGAACGCTTCGCCGAGACCGTCATCGCGAAAGTACGGTGATCCGCTGTCAGAATTCAACGCGTGACTGAGGACTACCCACGCGACATGGTCGGGTACGGCCCCGTCCCACCCGATCCTTGCTGGCCGGGCGGCGCCAACGTCGCGTTGCAGTTCGTGCTCAACTACGAGGAGGGCGGCGAACGCAACGTCCTGCACGGCGACGAGGAGTCCGAGACGTTCCTCTCCGATGTGGTTGGGGCGCAGGCCTTCCCGAATCGACACTTGAGCGTGGAATCGCTATACGAATACGGCTCCCGGGCGGGGCTCTGGCGGGTGCTGCGGCTGTTCGACCGGCGGGAGCTGCCGCTGACCATCTTCGGCGTCGCGACGGCGCTGGCCCGCAACCCGGAGGCGGTCGCCGCGTTCATGGCGCGCGGCGACGAACTGGCCTGCCACGGGTTGCGTTGGCTCAGTTACCAGCTCGTCGAACCCGAGGTCGAGCGCGAACACATGGCCGAAGCGGTCCGCGTCATGACCGAGTTGACTGGGTCGGCGCCGCTGGGCTGGTACACCGGCCGGGACTCCCCACAGACCCGCAGGCTCGTCGTCGAGCACGGTGGTTTCCTGTACGACTCCGACTCGTACGCCGACGATCTGCCGTACTGGACGCACGTCGCGGGCAAGGACCACCTGGTGGTGCCGTACACGCTGGACACCAACGACATGAAGTACGTCTCGCCCAGCGGATTCCCCAGCGGCACCGACTTCTTCACGTATCTGCGGGATGCATTCGACGTGCTCTACGCCGAAGGCGCGGCAGGCGCACCGAAGATGCTGTCAATCGGACTGCACTGCCGGCTCGTTGGGCGTCCGGCCCGCATCGCAGCGCTGGAACGATTCCTCGATCACGTGCAAGGCCACGACAACGTGTGGATTGCGCGCCGGGTCGACATCGCGCGGCACTGGATCGAACACTTCCCACCAGCAGATTTGGGCCACTGACGCCGGTGGCGTGACAATGACACTTGTCATGGTGTCAAAGTGATGTCACTATGACACCATGGACTTGCAACCGTACGTCGACGCGGTACGCCACGAACTGAGCGTGGCGGCCGCCGCCGGGGGACCCGACGCGCAAGCGCTGGCTGACAGGCTGACCGCGCCGCTGGAGTCGGCCATCCGGTTGGCCATGCTCGAGGCGCTGTCCGAGGCGGCGGAGTTGATCACCCGCGAAGTCGCGCCCAACTCGGTCGAGGTGCGGCTGCACGGGCGGGATCCCGAATTCACCGTCGACGCAGGCCCGTCGGAGCTGCCCGACGTGCCGGCAGTCCCCGTCGGCGAGCCCGAGGACGACGGCGGCACGTGGCGCGTCACGTTGCGGCTGCCCGAGAACGTGCGGACCCGCGTGGACGCGGCCGCCCGGGCCGACGGGCTGTCGGTGAACGCCTGGCTGGTGCGTGCCGTATCGGCGGCGCTCGGCACCGGCCGGCCCCGACGTCCACCCGGCGACTCCAGCACGCACTTCAGCGGCTGGGTCCGTTGAGCCACGAATAAACACGACACACCAACTGGAGGAATGATGCCCACTTTCGATACACCGCAACCCATAACCGCGACGGTGGAGATCTCCGCCGGTGCCGTCAGACTGGTTGCGACGGAACGCGCCGACACGGTCGTCGAGGTGCGGCCCCGCGACGAGTCCCGGCCGCACGACGTCAAAGCCGCCGAACAGGTCCGCGTCGACTTCAAGAACGGCAGCCTTGCCGTGGCGAGCGGCCGCGGATTCTCCTTTCCGCGCAGGGGAGCGGTGGTCGTCGACATCGCGCTGCCGTCGGGCTCGCGGCTGGACGCCTCGGCCGCGTCGGCGCAAATCACCGCCGACGGCGAGTACGGCGACTGCAAGTTCGCCACCGCCAGCGGTGACCTGGCGATCGGGTCCGTGCTGGGAAAGCTCAAGGCGGACACCGCTTCTGGAGGCATCACCGTGAAGGCCGTGAAGGACTCGGTGTCCGTGTCGACCGCGTCGGGCGATGCGTCGTTTGGGAAACTCGACGGCGACGTCAAGTTCCGGGCGGCCAGCGGTTCGCTCGTGGTCGGCAGGCTGGCCGGCAGCCTCAGCGCGCAGACGGCGTCGGGTGACGTCACCGTCTCCGAAGCGGTCAAGGGCAACATCTCCGCGCAGACCGCTAGCGGTGAGGTCGCGGTCGGCATCGCGGAAGGCACTGCCGCACAACTGGATCTGCGGACCCGCTCGGGCGCGGTGCGCAACACCCTGCAGGAGTCGGACGGACCCGTCGAGGGTGACGAGACGCTCGTCGTGCACGCTCGGACGGGATCGGGTGACGTAGTCGTCCAGCGCGCGACGGGCCCGGCAGCTGCCTGACGCGGGCCTTGCTAGCCTTTCGCGGTGCGTGCATCGGTGCTGGCGGCGGTCGTTCTGATGGCCGGGGGCGGGCTGTTGGCCGGGCCCGCCCCGCACGCGGACGCCGCTGACCTCGCGGGCAAGACCATCGTCCTCGACGCAGGCCACGGTGCCTCCGTCGACGGTGCGCTCACCCGTCAGGTGCCCAACGGCCGCGGCGGCACCAAGGACTGCCAGACCACCGGCACGGCCACCAACGACGGGTTTCCCGAGCACACGTTCACGTGGGACGTGGTGTCGGTGATCCGCAGCCAACTCGCTCAACTCGGCGCCAACGTGGTGCTGACCCGAACCGACGACACCGGGCCTGCGCCGTGCGTCGATCAGCGGGCCGCGGTCGCCAATGCCGCGCATCCCGATGCGATCGTCAGCGTGCACGGCGACGGGGGACCGGCGTCGGGGTTCGGCTTCCACGTCAACTACTCGAGCCCGCCGTTGAACGGCGCGCAGTCCGGCGCGGCGATGCGGTTGGCCAACGCGATGCGCGACCAGCTGGCCGGATCCGGCGTGGCGCCGTCGACCTACATGGGGTCGAACGGCCTGTACGGGCGGGCGGACCTCGCCGGGCTGAACCTCGCCGACTATCCCGCCGTGCTGGTCGAGTTGGGCAACATGCGCAACGCCGACGATGCCGCCCGCATGACGAGTCCGCAGGGCCAGGCCGGTTACGCCGACGCCGTCGTGAAGGGGATCGCGGCGTACCTCGCTTGAGGCTTGACTCTCCCGCAGCGGGAGACTCCACACTGACTGCATGCTCTCAATTGGCGACTTCTCCCGCATGACGCAATTGAGCGTCAAGACTTTGCGGCACTACCACGAGGTCGGCCTCGTCGTTCCTCATCGAATCGACCCGGTAACCGGCTACCGCTACTACACGCGGGAGCAGGTGCCCACCGCCCAGGTGGTACGCCGGCTGCGCGAGCTCGACATGCCGGTGTCCGACGTGAAGTCGGTGTTGGCCGTCGGCCCCGATGATCGCAACACGGCGATCACAGCGCACCTCGGCAGGCTCGAGGCGCAGCTGGCCGAGACCCGTGCCGCCGTCCAGGCACTGCGCGCGATCCTCGACCCGCCGGTCGATGGGCCGCAAGTACGACATCGCAGCGTGCCCGCCGTGCCGTCGATTGCCGTACACGCCGACGTCGATCGTGACGAGTTGCCCGAGTGGTTCTTCGGCGCGGTGACCGAACTGCTGGCCGCGGTCGACGAGCAGGCCCTCACCCGGACCGGGCCGCCCGCCGGGTTGTACGGCTTCGACGTCTACGCGCACGACCGCGGGCCCGCGACGGTGTTCGTGCCCGTCGAGGGTGCCGTCGTGCCCACCGGCCGGGTCGACCAATTCGTGGTGCCTGCAGCCGAACTCGTCGTGGTCGAGCACCATGGACCGCACGACGACGTCGACCTCGCCTACGCCCAACTCGGCGACTACGCGACGCAACACGAGATCAGCGTCGAGGCTCCGCTGCGCGAGTACTACCAGGTCTTCTCCTGGGACACCGACGACTCGTCGCGGTGGGTGACCGACCTGTGTTGGCCGGTGTTCCGATCCGATCGCGAAGGAGTGAACCGATGAACCTCGAAGGACGCCACGCCGTCGTGACGGGCGGCACCAAGGGCGCTGGCGCGGCGGTGGTCGCACGACTGCGCGCCGCGGGCGCATCGGCCACCGTGGTGGCGCGCCATCAGCCCGGCGAGCTCGACCCGTCGGTCGACTTCGTCGCGGCCGACATCACTACTCACGAGGGCACCGACACCGTCGCGCGGCACGTCGCCAAGCGTGGCGGCACGCAAGTCGTGGTACACGTTGCGGGTGGATCGAGCTCGCCCGCAGGAGGGTTCGCGACGATGACCGACGAGCATTGGCTCGACGAGCTGCAACTCAACCTGCTCGCCGCGGTACGGCTCGACCGCGCGCTGGTGCCCGAGATGATCACCGCCGGCAACGGTGCGATCGTCCACGTCGCCTCCATCCAGAGCCGGATGCCGCTGTACGACGGCACACTCGGGTATGCCGCGGCCAAGGCCGCGCTGCGCACGTACAGCAAGGGGCTGGCGAACGAACTGGCCCCCAAGGGGATTCGCGTGAACACCGTGTCACCGGGTTTCATCCAGACCACGGCAGCCGATGCGCTGGTGGAACGGATGGCGGCGGCGAGCGGATCCGACGAGTCCGCGGCACTGCAGTCGTTGATGGACTCACTCGGTGGCATCCCGCTGGGCCGCCCGGCGCGACCCGAGGAGGTCGCCGACGTCGTCGGGTTCCTCGTCTCGGACGCCGCGTCGTCGATCGTGGGCGCCGACATCGTCGTCGACGGTGGGACCGTCCGGTCCATATAGCCGTTGGAACTGTGCGCGCTTCGCTGCAGCGGCGGCCGGTAACTGCCACGATTCGGTGATGGACCACGAGGACCCGAGGGCTTCATACGGCGATCTGACTGCCGACGACGTGAGCAGCATCGTGTTCTCGAGGCCGCTGATCGGCAGGAGCTACCACGAAGAGGAAGTCGACGCGTTCCTCACCCTTGTCGAACAAACGCTCAGAAGCCCGCAGGCGGTCGGTGGATTGACCGCCGCCGAGGTTGACGAGTGGACCTTCTCGAAGCCGCCATTCGGACGGCGCGGATACAACGCAGGCGAAGTGGACGAATTCCTCGAGCGTGTCGCGCAGCAGCTGAGGGGGACCGGCGGGCAGCACTGAGTCGCCGCGTGGCTTACCAAGAATCCTTCAAGGCGTCGGCCACAGACTTCGCGGCATGGCCAAGGTGACTGCCCCGGATGGCTTGCCGTGGTCGGTGAGTCGCCGATGGTTCTATGAGCCGCCCGGTTGGCTCGATGGTGGTAGTGGCGAGATTGTCTATGTTCTGTTGGCCTTTTGGCCCTTCTGGTTCCTTGCGCATTGGCTCGGATGGCCGTGGGTGATCGTGATCAAGCGCGCCGGAAACGAGCAGTGCACGGAGCGGGTGCGCGGTTGGTTTGGGTCGCGACGGCGCATCCGGGAGATCGCTCAAGCGGCGGCGGACGGGACGTGGCAACTGCGTCCGGGGCGACCCAAACATCTCCTCTGAGCGCGCGAGCTAGGCGCGCCTTCACCCCGAAAGAACCTGGTATCGCGGGGATTCGGCTGCAGAAGCTCGACGATCCGGACGCGACGCGAGCGGCTCCGCCAATGCCGGGGGCCAAGGACGAAGGCACAATACTGCTGTATTGTTCATGGCGTCGAGATGGAGGTATTGCATGCGTGCAGCGGTGCTCGACGAAGTCGTCTCCACCAGACCTGCTCTACCAATGCAACGGTGACGCTCGATGCCAGACATCACCTATCCGGCTGCTGAAGGCCACGTTTCCGGCTATCTCGCCGTCCCCGAAGGCGAGGGCCCTTGGCCCGGCGTTGTGGTCATCCAGGACGTGCTCGGCATGACAACCGACTTGAAACGGATCACCGACCGCTTTGCCGCGAGTGGCTATGTGGCCCTAGCCCCAGCGCTCTACGACAGCCGTGGCCCCAAGATCAAATGCATGATCAGCACCATCCGCGCGCACTTCACCGGCCGCGGCGCCGTCTACGGCGACCTCCTTGCCGCCCGCGAACACCTCATCACCAACGCCCCGTGCACCGGCAAAGTCGGCCTGGCGGGCTTCTGCATGGGCGCAGGATTTTGTTTACAACTGGCCCCGAGCGGCCTGTTCGACGCGGCCGCACCCAGCTACGCCGTCCTTCCCAAGGACGTTGAAAAACTCCTGCGATCCTGCCCCGTCGTGGCCAGCTTCGGCGCCAAAGACCCCATCGTGGCGCGTGGCACCGCAGCCAGGCTCGAGGGTGTGCTCGCAGATGGCCAGGTGGCACATGACGTCAAGGAATACCCCGACGCCGGCCATAGCTTCATGAACGACCACGCTTTGCCTGCTCCGATTCGCCTCGTCGCCGGCATCGCAGGGGTGTCCTATTCCGAGCCCGAGGCCGAAGACGCGTGGCGGCGCATCATCACTTTCTTCGAGCAACACCTCGGGACCGACAGCGAGCTCGACGACCACACCACAGCATGATCTCTGGGGACCGCCGAATGGTCCGTTGAGCTCGCTTCGCTTCAGCGTCCTTGGGTTCGATGCGTACTAGCGACGCGGTTGAACCCGGGCACGGATCGGACCACCGGCAATCATCGTGAAATGTAGTGCAAGCGGGAATTCGTCATCAAGAGAACGGATTTCGACCCCACGGATGATGGTCGCCAAGGCGAGTGTGACTTCGAGCATGGCGAAATGGTCGCCAATGCACGACCGCGGTCCGCCGCCGAACGGCAGGTACTTCCAGCGATCGAGAGCTGTGAAGTTCTCGGGGCTAAACCGCTTGGGGTCGAAGCGAAGCGGGTCGTCCCAGAGCGTCGGATCGCGTTGTACGGCCATTCTCCCGACGACGAGCATGGTGCCTTTCGGCACCCGATACCCGCCTACTTCGACGTCGCGGCACGCCATGCGCGTCCCGGTGGGCGCTGGCGGGCACAGGCGAAGTGACTCCCGGATCACCTGCACCGTGTAGCCCAGCTGCGGAATGTCGTCGGGCGTTAGCGGCCGATCCGGCAGTGCCGCAACTTCTGCCGCGACCCGGTCCTGGTAATCGGTGTGATGACCCAACGACCACAGGGAATACGCCAAGGTCGTTGCGGTGGTGTCGTGGCCGGCGAACAGAAATATGATCAGCTCGTCGCAAATCTCCTTGTCGGACAACCGATTTCCGGTTGCAGGATCCTCGGCGGCGATCAGTGCCCTCACCAGCGGCGCAACTCGCGTCGGATCCGCGCGGCACTCATGCAAGATCTTCTGCGTCAAAGCATGCAGTTTGGCGCTCGCCGCGCGCGCACGCTGACGCGCCGGTGTGGGCAACCAACGTGGAGCGCGCAGCGGGCGCGTCGCGCGCCGGATCGCATAGGTCAACGCGACTCGCAACGGCTCGGCGACCTCGTTGTCCGGCTCCTCTAGGTCGAGCCCGAGCACCGATCGGCCAAGCGCGCGCAAAGTCAGCGTGCGGCACTCGGCGTCCAAATCGACCTCGGCATCCTCGTGCCACCCCTCGTACACCGCCTGCGCCGCCTGCGCCATGTGACCACCGAACTCGCTCACGCGCTGCTTGGTGAACACCGGCTGCAGGGTGCGCCGCCGCGACTTCCACGGCTCGAAGGGGAGCGTGGCCAGGTTGTCGCCGATGATGCGGCGCATCTGGTCGAAGACCGGGGTCGTCTTGTCAACGGAGTCGTCTTTGGTGCTCAGGACGTCGCGAATGGCACCCGGCGACGTCGCCAACACCATCGGAGGCATCAGCCAGCGCGGCCCCAACGTGAAAGCGGTGACTGGCCCGCCGGCATCGCGCAGCCGCTCCGTCCCCGTGCTGAATTCCCTCACCGCCGCAACGCGCTGCCGAAAGGGCATCGGGTTCACCGGCGGCAGGGGCAGTGACGTGAGCCCATCGCCCGAAGGGACCTGAACCTGAACCACGTCGTCCTCCTGGGATAGCGCTGCGCACGCCGATCAAGTTGACAGCTTACCGAGCCACTTTGACGAGCACCTGGGATCGCCGTGCGCGAGCGAGCGGATCCACGCAGCCAAACCGCAACAGCGTCGGGTTCAATCGTGCTGCTGCAAACGGACGCGGCTCAGACTTCGACGGCTCGGTACCGACGCCGGCGGTGCGGCGGTGAACCGCAGCACCAGCACGATGGCCTCCTCGGGATCAATCCCGAGGAGGCGCACGAAATCGCCTTGCAACTGCCCTAATTCGTCGGCAAAGGGCTCCGACAACTCGTGGAGATCGGCGGTAGTGCGCGCGTGCAGGAACACAGGTGACAACGGCTGAACGCTGAGGCCTTCGCGTTGGGCGAGGATCCATACCGCCTCAACGGCCGACCCTCCCCGTGCGTAGTCGGCGAGACTAGCTCCGGTTACGGTGATCACCGCCAGCGCGGAGCTGGCGAGCACGCGGTCGCGCATGTCATCGCCCAGCGCGCTGCCGGCGTTCCATTCCGCAAGGTGAGCCATGACGTCAGGCCGGCGCAAGACGTCGAGCAACGCCACGTCGGCGTCATCGAGTTCGAGAGTGCGTATGTCGATTCCGGTGTCGGGGTCCGGATCGCCGGGCCAGCGAAGCTCCGAGACCATCTCTGTGTGCAGCTGCGGCGTCAAGAACCGGATGCGGTCAGCTGCGCCGAAAATCGCTGCGGCCTGGGCGAGATCGGCTCGCCCGGTGAGCAGGTGCAGCTGCGCGCCCTGCCACTCGGCGGCGGTGGTGAGTAACTTGATCGTCTCGTCGTCAAGTGGTTGAGGCGTTCCGTGACGGCGATTGGTCTCGCGCGCAAGCATCGGTTCATACAGATCGGCAAGGGCAGCGTCGCTACCGTCCGCGAAGGTCATGGTGGCCCGCAGCGGGGATCCGGCCACGTCTTCGACGACGCTCACCGGACCGAGCATTCCACGGGCGGCAGCGGCGACGCTGACGTTGAGCAGGGCTGCGCCCACTGCGACAGCACTGCCGCGGAAACCGGCGTCCATCGTTGACTTGTGTTCTGCGGCAACGCTGATGGTGACCTTGGTCGGTTCCGCGTCGATGTGCCAGGGCTGGTGGTTTCCGCCAGACGGTGCGCGCATGGCGGCAGTGATGATGGTGTCGTCCACCGCCGGGGCGTCGGCGTGCTCGACTTCGCGAGCGGGATGCCGCTGGCCCATCTCGGGCTCGTCGAGTTGGTCCAGCGCCCAACCAACATCGATGCGGCACCGACCGGAGTGCAGAGTTTCACCGACACCTATTCTGCGCACGGCTTCGGCAAGTGCTGAGGCGCCGACGACGACGTCGGACGCCAACTGGGGCCAGGTCGACAGCGACCGGTCAACCTCGATGAGCGATGCGGCCGCGCGGGGCGATATTCGTTCTGCCTCGAGGTGGCGCAGCATGTGGGGGATCTTTTCCCGACTACTCATGCCAGGCAACAGGCCGACATCCAGTTGGCCCAGTAGCCCATGCAGGATCGGACGCTCGGGTTCCTGATCGAAACGTTCTACATCGACGATTCCGCGGTCACTGGTCGCCATCAACACTGGAATGTGCCGGGCACGAGCACCGATGCGCACGAGAGCCTTCATGTCGAGCGAATCGCACTCTTCGACGACGACGTCGAGTCCATCCAGGAACGCGTCGACCGTGTCGACGGTGAGGCCGGCGTCGAACACGTCCACCACGAGGTACGGGTCGAGCTCAGCGATCCTGCGTGCCGTCACGTGGGCTTTGTTGAGCCCCAGGTCGAACACCGTGGCCGGCACCCGATTCAGATTCGACAGTTCCAGGTGATCGAAGTCAGCCAGCCGAAGTCCACCACACAGTCCCTGCAGCGCCAGGGTGTGCGCGATGACGTGGCCGACACTGAGCCCACCGACTCCGATGGTCAGCGAGTTGAACCGGGCCTGTTCTTCGGCGGTGATGTTGTTTCTGTTGCGATCGAGTCGTAGTGCTCGAAACCCGCGCGGGCCCAGCACCGCAACGACGGTGCGCCGCCACGGGTAGTAGGCCCACCGTCCTGATTCGGCCAGCAACTCGTCATCGGGCGCAGGGCGAAGACTGCGCAGACCTGAAAGCTGTGCTTCGCGGTGGTCGAGGAACTCGATCTCGGGGTCCGCGCGCAACCGCTCCAACGCCGCACGATCGGTGTGCGTATCGGGGTCGAGAAGCTCCGCCTGGAAAGCAATCGCGTCGGGCTGGGTCACAGCGCCAGACTAGTGCCGTCGGCGCTAGCCCTGTCGATGAATCGGGTCGAACCGGAACACTGCAAGGCGTCCGGCTAGCGCCTCGAATTCGTCCGGCGTGCCGTCGACGACGAGTCCGCTGCGTTTGGCGAAACCGACACCGACGGGCACCTTGACCGCGAAAGACCTTAGTATCGGCCTGGATTCGGCTGCGGAAAGCTCGACGATCCGGACGCGTCGCGAGCGTCGCCCGCGGGTGAGCGTGCCCTCGCCCGCGGCACGTGCGTTGGCGGCCCAGTCGGCGCCGGGATAGCCGGCCACGGTGTAGAGCCCGCCGTCGTGGTCGAACGGCGTCATCGGGGTGCTGCGCGGCTGGCCGGACTTGCGCCCTGGCACCGTCAGCACCTGTGACGGTCCGGCTGGCACGCCGACGCGTCCCAACGCAAGGACCAGCTTGTTCATCTGTTTGAGCCAGCGTGGCGGACTCGGATTGGATGTACCCGACATGTGTTAACTCCCTTGTTAATCGGTGAACAGTTGGCGATGGTCGGACACCCACGCGGCGAAGGGTGTCGCTGGGCGCTCGAGGATCTTCTCGACGTCGTGGGTGACCAGTGCCGGCCGTCCCACCGTCTCGAGTAGCAGCCCCATGTAGGCGTCGGCGAACGCCGCGGGAAACCCGATGTCGATGAATCGTTGGCGGACCAGACTCGGTGGTACCTCGTGGTACTCGAGCGTCCGGCCGAGCACCGCGCCGATCGTCTCGACGAGCTCGGCGTTGGTGAGCGCCTGGGGCCCCGTCATCGGGATGCGTTGGCCCACCAGGTCGTCGTTCAGCAGCGCGCGGGCCGCCACGGCGGAGATGTCGCCGTCAGCGATCGGTGCGGTGGATGCCGTCGCGTACGGGCCACTGACGACGTCCCCGGCCCGGAGCTGCGCACCCCACATGCCGACGAAGTTCGAGGCGAACACACTGGGCCGCAAGCTGACCCACTCCAGCCCTGAGCCGGCGGCAAGCTCGTCGACCTCCTTGTTGCGGTCACCGCGCACGCGCGACGGCTGACGGGAGAAGTCGTCGTCGGCGTTGATGGCCGACAGTGCGACGAGTCGCCGCACGCCAGCGGCGCGGGCGGCCTCGACGGTGGAGGCCAACTCCTCGCCGAGCGCGCGCGAGTTGAGGAACACCGCGTCGCACCCGGGTAGTGCGTCGGCGGCGGAACGGTAGATGGCGACCTCCGGAGGAAGGCCCGCGCCGTCGGGATTGCGGGTGACCGCCCGGACGTTGGCGCCCGCGGCGGTGAGGTGGGTAACGAGGGGGCGGCCGACGTTGCCGGTGGCGCCAGTGACGAGAATCGTGAACATGTCATCTAGGACGGGGCGGGCATCCAGAAAGTTACGAATCGCCACGCGTAACTTTTCCGGCCGCCGTTTCGTCGTATCACCATGAACGAGCTGAGCGCTGCGTGGCGCGCCCACCACGCGTACCTCGTCAACCTCGGGTACCAAATGCTCGGTGACGTCGGGGAGGCCGAGGACGTCGCGCAGGAGGCGTTCCTGCGGCTTTCCCGCACGGACGACGTCGACGACGTACGTGGCTGGCTCACGGTCGTGGCGGGCCGGCTGTGCCTCGACCAACTCAGGTCGGCGCGCACCCGACTCGAGACGAGCCTGCCACCCGACCACGACGTCCCCGTCGCGGCCGATCCCGCCGACCGCGTGACCCTCGACGACGAAGTCAGCCACGCCCTCATGGAGACGCTTCGGCTACTCAGTCCGGGGGAGCGGGTGGCCTTCGTACTGCACGACGTGTTCGCGCTGCCGTTCGACGAGATCGCCGAGACCGTCGGCAGACCCGCGGGCACGTGCCGGCAACTCGCCCGTCGTGGCCGGGCCAAGTTCCGGGACACCGCCCCGCGACCCGCCGCCGTAGCGCCCGACGAACATCAGCGCGTCACCGACGCGTTCATCGCCGCATGCGCCAACGGCGACCTACAGGCGCTGGCGTCCGTACTCGATCCCGCGGTGTGGGGTGTCGGCACCGTGCTCGCCGATCCCGCGCCGCCGCAACAGATCAACCGTGGGCCGCACGACGTCGGCACCAAACTGCTGCGCTACCTGGGGCCGGGTGCGACGGTGGTCGTCGGCGCGCCGGGGGAGCCCGTGTTGCTCGCCTTCGCCGAGGGACGGTTGTTCGCCGTAGTGGTGTTGACGATCCGCGATGGCCGGATCCTCAAGATCGAGGCCACCGCGGATCCGGCTGCCCGCTTCGAGCCTCGTCAGCCGTAGGTGAAGGAGAACGCCTGCAGACCCTTGGACAGCGCGACTTCCACGCTGCCCGCACCGTCGTCGTTCGTGACGATCGGACGCAGGTTGGGTGGCCCGGTGACGGGGATGCTGGTGGTCTGGCCGTCCCGCGTGACGGTGACGGTGCCCGTGCCGCCGACCACCAGATTCACGTTGCGGGCGTGGTAGTTCAGCGCGATCGCGGCACCGTCTGCCTGGGCCGTGACGCCCTGGTAGTCCAGCGCCCAGGGGCCACGCAACGCGAAGCTGTCGTCGGCTAGTCGAGCCGGGAACTCGAACGTGTGGACGCCCTGGTCGTAGGTGTCCTGGCCGCCGTAGTTGACCACCTTGCCGACGCTGAAGTACGTCTCAGGAGTGAGCTGTTCCGTGGGGGTCGTGTCCTCGGCCTCGACGGCGGGTGGCAGCTCCGCGCCGCCATCGCCTTCCGAAAGTAGTTGGCGGATCAATCGTTCCGTGTCGTCGTAACCGCCCTCGCCGAACTTGACGTGGCGCACCGTGCCCTGCTGGTCGATGAGGTACTCGGCGGGCCAGTACCGGTTGCGATAGTTGGTCCACGTCGAGAAGCCGTTGTCCATGGCGATCGGATAGGTGATGCCGAGATCCTTTGCGCCACTGATGACGTTGGCCTCCTCCTTCTCGAAGGCGTACTCAGGCGTGTGCACCCCGATGACCTCGAAACCCTTGTCGCGGTAGGCGTCATACCACCCGACGACATGTGGAATCGCACGTTGGCAGTTGATGCAGGAGTATGCCCAGAAGTCGATCAATACGACGTTGCCGCGCAACGACTTCAGGTCGATCGCCGCGTTTCCGGGGGTGTTGAGCCACTTGGTGATGCCCTTGATGTCGGGCGCCGTTCCGCAGCTTTGGAGTTCGGCGCCGCCGTCGGAGCAGTTCGACAGTTCGGCGTTCTGCTCGTTGACGAGGCCACCCAGGTTCAGTGCGCGTAGCTGTTCGTCGCCGACCTGCCGCTGCAGGCCGCTCGTGTAGTCGGGGATGGCACGTTGCAGGACGGCGGGCAGGTTGAACACCAGCGCGACCGCGAGCAGGATCGTGACGACGCCTGCGGCGACGCGGATTTCACGCTGCCGCCGCCGGAACGCCGCGACGCGCTCGGCCACCCGCTGCCCGGCCAGGGCGAAGAACAACAGCGGCAGCGCGGCGCCCACCGCGAACGACAGCGTCAGCGCCACGGTGGGCAGCCCAATGGTTCCAGTGGCGCCGGCGACGACGATCGCCGCCAGCACCGGTCCCGCGCACGGGACGTACAGCACGCCGAGGGCCAACCCCAGTCCGAATCCGCTTCGGCCGGAGCCGAACTGCTTCTGCGGCAGCCGGGAGAACGGCTTCTCCAGCAGCGCCTCGAACCTCGGGAACATCAGCCCGAGCCCGATCGCCACCAGCGCGACCAGCGCAACCCAGCGGATCGCGTCTTGGGGCAGGTGCAGCAGCGAGAGCAAGGCCGAGCCGAGCAGCGTCACGACGCTGAAGCTGAGCACCAAACCCGCGATGACGCGGTAGGGCCGCAGGGTGTCCGACAGCGTGCGCTTGGGCGGGGACTTCGTGGCGACTCCGCCGTCCCCGCCTTCCGGTTCCGGTTTGGATGCGCGCGCACTCTGCGTGCCCGAGAAGAAGATGACGGGTAGGACGGGCAGGATGCACGGGGAGATTCCGGTGATCAGGCCGCCGATGAAGCCAATGAGGATCAGTGTGGTCATGGCTGGGTGCTTTCTTATTCTTGCGCGAGCAGTCCCCGCTTGCGGGGACTGCTCGCGGTGGAGGGTGAGTTACATCGCGGGCGGCATCAACACGGCGTCGATCATGTAGACCGTGGCGTTCGCGGTCTTGACGCCACCGCAGACCAGGCCGGCGTCGTTGAACGTGAGCGCCGGACCGGAGCCGGTGACGGTCACGGTGCTGCCCTGTAGCGTCGCGTGCTCGCCGACGACCGCGGTGGGGCTGTTCTGGCCTTCGACCACGTGGTAGGTCAGGATCTTGGTCAGTAGATCCGAGTCGGTCTTCAGCTTCTCGATCGTGGCCGGGTCGATCTTGGCGAACGCGTCGTCGGTGGGCGCGAACACCGTAAGGCCCGGATTGCCGTTGAGCGTCTCGACCAGGTTCACGTTCGGGTTGAGCTTCCCGGACAGCGCCGCCGTCAGCGTCGTCAGCGCGGGGTTGTTGGACGCGGCGACGGCGACCGGATCCTGCGCCATGCCCGTGACGGAACCAGGTCCCGACGGGACCATCTTGGCGTATCCGGCGCAGCCGGTGCCGACCAGATCGGCGGCTGGATCGCCCATCGCGCTTGCCGACGGCATCGTCGGCGCGGCGGTCATCGCCGAACTCGACGAAGTGGCCGCCGAGCTGCTGGAGGCCTCCGGGGACGAATCGCTCGAGCATGCGGAAAGGCCGAGTATCGCGGCGGCGCTCAAACCCGCCGCGGCAATGGCCTTGAGGTGACTTGGTTTCATGACTATCGACTCCAATGCTTCTGGGACGACGTGGGTGCCGTCCTCGGCTCTGACATCGGGGATTCGCGGTGGGCTCGGTCACGGATGGCACGTGACGTGGCGCGTCATGGTTGCGTCACATCTGCGTTCCGATGACGGGATTCACGCCTCGTGACGGCACAATGGACACGTGAGCAGCGGCCGACTCCGGGTCTTGATCCTGGGCAGCACCGGGTCGATCGGTACCCAGGCGCTGGAGGTCATCGCCACCAACCCAGACCGCTTCGAGGTCGTCGGGCTGGCCGCAGGTGGCGGCAACCCCGAGCTGCTGGCCCGTCAGCGCGCCGAAACCGGGGTCACCAACGTCGCGGTCGCCGACGCCGCCGTCGCCGCCGAACTCGGCGACGTGGCGTATGCCGGCGAGGAAGCCGTCACCCGGTTGGTCGAGGACACAGAGGCCGACGTCGTGCTCAACGCGCTGGTCGGCGCACTCGGCCTGCGCCCGACGCTGGCCGCACTCGCCTCCGGTGCCCGGCTCGCCCTGGCCAACAAGGAATCGCTCGTCGCGGGTGGTCCGCTGGTGCTCAAGGCCGCGGCGCCTGGCCAAATCGTGCCCGTCGACTCCGAGCACTCGGCCATGGCGCAATGCCTGCGCAGCGGAACCGCCGGAGAGGTCGCCAAGATCGTGCTCACCGCATCCGGCGGCCCCTTCCGCGGCTGGTCGGCCGATGCCCTGGAGCACGTCACCCCCGAGCAGGCCGGCGCCCATCCGACGTGGTCGATGGGTCCGATGAACACGCTCAACTCGGCGTCACTGGTCAACAAGGGCCTCGAGCTCATCGAGACGCACCTGCTGTTCGGCATCGACTACGACTGCATCGACGTCGTCGTCCACCCCCAGTCGATCGTCCACTCGATGGTGACGTTCACCGACGGATCGACCATCGCCCAGGCCAGCCCACCGGACATGAAGCTGCCCATCGCGCTGGCGCTCGGCTGGCCCGAGCGGGTCGCCGGCGCGGCGCTGGCCTGCGACTTCGCCACCGCGTCGACCTGGGAGTTCGAGCCCCTCGACGATGACGTCTTCCCCGCCGTCGCACTGGCCAGGGAGGCCGGTAGTCGTGGCGGCTGCCTGACAGCGGTGTACAACGCCGCGAACGAAGAGGCCGCCGCGGCGTTCCTTGCGGGCCGCATCCGATTCCCCGCGATCGTGCGCACCGTCGCCGACGTGCTGCACGCCTCAGATCAGTGGGCCGCCGAACCAGCTACCGTGGATGACGTACTCGATGCGCAGGATTGGGCCCGCGCAAGGGCCCAAAGTGCGCTGAAGGGCGCAGCACAGGAGGTAATTCCCACTCGATGATGTACGTAGTCGGCCTGGTGCTGCTTGCCCTTGGCATCTTGATCTCCGTGGCCCTGCACGAGTGCGGGCACATGTGGGCGGCGCGCGCCACCGGTATGAAGGTGCGCCGCTACTTCGTCGGCTTCGGCCCGACGCTGTGGTCGACCAAGCGCCCCAACAAGCTGGGCTACACCGAGTACGGCGTGAAGGCCATCCCGCTCGGCGGCTTCTGCGACATCGCGGGCATGACGGCGGTCGACGAGGTCGCGCCAGAAGACGAGCCCTACGCGATGTACAAGCAGAAGACGTGGAAGCGGGTCGCGGTTTTGTTCGCCGGGCCCGGAATGAACTTCATCGTCGGCCTCGTCGTCATCTACGGCATCGCCAACGTGTGGGGGCTGCCCAACTTGAACCCGCCCACCACGCCGGTGGTCAGCAAGACGTCGTGTGTGGCGCCCGAACTCGAACCGGGCAAGTACGGCACGTGCCAGGACCCAGGTCCCGCGGCGCTGGCAGGCATCCGCACCGACGACCAGATCGTGAAGATCGGCGGCAAGGACGTCAACAGCCCCGACGAGGTCGTCGCCGCCCTGCAGCCGCAACACGGCACCGTCCCGATCGTCGTGGAACGCGACGGCGAGCGGCTGACGCTGAACGTCGCCCTGCAACAGACGCAACGGTTCACGTCGAAGGATGCCAAGGAGCCGACCACGGTCGGGGCCATGGGCATCAGCACCGCCCCGATCAGGGTCGAGCCGACGCAGTACAACCCGGTGACCGCGGTGCCCGCCACGTTCGCCTTCACCGGTGAGCTCTCCGTGAAGCTGGGCGAGGCGCTGCTCAAGATCCCGACGAAGATCGGTGCGCTCGTGCACTCGATCGGCGGCGGCGAGCGTGACCCTGAGACCCCGATCAGCGTGGTCGGTGCCAGCCGGCTCGGTGGTGAGGCCGTCGCGGCCGATCTGTGGGTGATCTTCTGGTTCCTGCTTGCGCAGCTGAACTTCGTCCTCGGCGCCTTCAATCTGCTGCCGCTGCTGCCGTTGGACGGCGGCCACATGGCCGTCGCGACGTATGAGAAGGTGCGCGACATGCTCCGCAAGGCCCGCGGGCTGCTGCCCGCGGGACCGGTGGACTACATGAAGTTGATGCCCGCCACTTACGTCGTCGTGATCGTGGGCGCCGCGTACATGTTGTTGACCGTCACCGCCGACCTGGTCAACCCCATCAGCCTCTTCCAATAGGAGACATCATGGCCACGTCCATCGGCTTGGGCATTCCGTCGCCACCACCGCCGGTGTTGGCGCCGCGGCGCAAAACCCGCCAGCTGATGGTCGGCGACGTCGGCATCGGCAGCGACTACCCGATCGCGGTGCAGTCGATGTGCACCACCAAGACCCACGACATCAACGCCACACTGCAGCAGATCGCCGAGCTCACGGCGTCCGGCTGCGACATCGTGCGCGTGGCATGCCCGCGCCAGGAGGACGCCGAAGCCCTGCCCGCGATCGCCAAGAAGGCGAACATCCCGGTGATCGCGGACATCCACTTCCAGCCGAAGTACATCTTCGCCGCCATCGACGCGGGCTGTGCCGCGGTGCGCGTCAACCCTGGCAACATCAAGGAGTTCGACGGCCGGGTCAAGGAGGTCGCGAAGGCCGCTGGAGCGGCGGGCATCCCGATCCGCATCGGCGTCAATGCAGGCTCGCTGGACAAGCGCTTCATGGAGAAGTACGGCAAGGCCACCCCCGAGGCGCTGGTGGAGTCGGCGTTGTGGGAGGCCTCGCTGTTCGAGGAGCACGGCTTCGGCGACATCAAGATCAGCGTCAAGCACAACGATCCGGTCATCATGGTCGCCGCCTACGAGCAGTTGGCCGCGCAGTGCGACTACCCGCTTCACCTCGGCGTCACCGAGGCTGGGCCCGCGTTCCAGGGCACCATCAAGTCGGCAGTTGCGTTCGGCGCCTTGCTGTCTCGCGGCATCGGCGACACCATCCGGGTGTCGCTTTCGGCGCCGCCCGTCGAGGAGATCAAGGTCGGCAACCAGATCCTGGAGTCGCTGAACCTGCGCCCCCGCGGGCTGGAGATCGTGTCCTGTCCATCGTGCGGACGCGCGCAGGTCGACGTCTACCGGCTGGCCAACGAAGTCACCGCCGGCCTCGAAGGACTCGACTTCCCCTTGCGCGTCGCCGTGATGGGGTGCGTCGTCAACGGGCCGGGGGAGGCGCGGGAGGCGGACCTCGGCGTTGCGTCCGGCAACGGCAAGGGCCAGATCTTCGTCCGGGGTGAGGTCATCAAGACCGTGCCCGAGCAGCAGATCGTCGAGACGCTGATCGAGGAGGCGATGCGAATCGCCTCGGAAATTGATGAGGCGCGAGGTCCGAATGATGCAAGCGGTTCACCGGTGGTCACCGTAAGCTGAACGGTGACCCTGTGAGCGGGGTCACCCGCCAGGTCGCCAGAAAGAGTCCCCATGTCGGCTCCTCCGCTGTTTCGCCTCGCCGACGAGCGACGCGTCACGGTAGTGCGGGATGCCGCCGTCGTGCGCCGGGTATTGGACGACGACCCGGTGGGTTCCTGCATGGTGGCCTCACGGGTCGCCGACCACGGAGTCGACCCGACCGCGATCGGCGGCGAACTGTGGACGCGCCGACAGCCCAGCGAATCGCTGTGCTACGCCGGGCCCAATCTGATTCCGCTACGCGGCGAGCTCGGTGACCTGAACGCGTTCGCCGACAAGGCGATGAGCAGCCCGCGGCGGTGTTCCTCGTTGGTCGGACGTTCCGAGTTGGTGATGCCCATGTGGCGACGCCTCGAGACCGCTTGGGGCCCTGCGCGTGACGTGCGCGAGCATCAGCCGTTGATGACGTTGGACGTCGCGCCGCGGTGCACCGTCGACCCCGCGGTCCGCCCCGTGCGGATGGACGAACTCGACGCCTATCTGATCGCCGCCATCGACATGTTCATCGGCGAGGTTGGGGTCGACCCGAGGCTCGGCGACGGTGGACGCGGGTACCGGCGGCGCGTCGCGGGACTCATCGCGGCTGGCCGCGCCTGGGCCCGGTTCGAGCACGGGCAGGTGGTGTTCAAGGCCGAGGTCGGGTCGCAGTCCCCGGCGGTCGGACAGATCCAGGGCGTGTGGGTGCATCCGGACTGGCGCGGCCGCGGGCTCGGGGCGGCTGGCACGGCGGCGTTGGCGGCCGCGGTCGTCAGAAGTGGCCGCACCGCCAGCCTCTACGTCAACGACTACAACACCGTCGCCCGGGCGACGTACGCGCGCATCGGGTTCGACCAGGTCGGCACCTTCGCCACGGTGTTGCTCGACTGACTCGGCCCGCGGGCCTCGGGCTCGCACTGCGGGACGCCCCGAAATCACTTAACCTCTAGCTGAAATCAGACTATTTCCGCTGGTCAGGAGGTGTTTTCATGCATCGAGCGACAGTGACCGACGGTGCGATTTCAGCAAACTCCTTTGCCGACGCTAGTGGCCCGGCACCTTGTGTCATTGGCAAGGAATCTTTGCGGGCGCAAATTCCGGCCCACTGTCGGCGCGAGTCGGCGGGGTAGGGCGGGCAGATGTCGACCCAGTCACCGCAGTGGATCGCCACCGCCCGCTTGCTGCGCCGGACCGGCTTCGGCACCACCGGCGCGGCGGTGGACGCGGTGGTGAGCCAGGATTGGTCGCGGTACCTCGACGGTCTGCTCGACGCGGATCCTGAGGCCGACCCCGGCGCCATCGCCACGCCCATGCCGCCGCTGACGCCGGTTCCGCCGTACCCCGGCGATGCCAGCAAGGAGGCCATGGACCGGTGGAACAAGACCGTCGACGACCAGATGTTGTGGTTGGCCGACTGGTGGCTCAGCCGCATGATCTCCGTCCACGAGCCGATCCACGAGAAGCTGACGTGGTTGTGGCACAACCACTTTGCGACGTCGGCAGCCAAGGTCCGCTTTGCCGTCTACATGGGCGCCCAGAACCAGAAGCTACGCCGGTTGAAGCTGGGTGACTTCCGCGAGTTCGCGTACGTGATGCTGACCGATGCCGCCATGTTGTCCTGGCTGGACGGCAAGGACAACGTCGCCGAGTCGCCGAACGAGAACCTGTCGCGCGAGTTCATGGAACTCTTCGCACTCGGCCACGGAAACGGGTACACCGAGCGCGACGTGCGCGAGGGTGCGAGAGCACTCAGTGGCTGGACCGCCGACGACCGCGGACAGTCGTCCGTGCGACCAGACCGACACGACGCCACTGCCAAGACGGTACTGGGTGTGACGGGAACCCTTGACGCAGCGGCCTTTTGCGATGTGGTGCTCGGGCAGCCCGCGTCGGCGACCCACGTCGCGTCGCGGCTGTGGCATCAGTTGGCGTCGGATGCGCCGCCTTCGACGGAGACGCGCGACCGGCTCGTCGCCGCTTACGGGCCCAACCGCGACCTCAAGGCGCTGACAAAGGCGATCCTGTTGGATCCCGAGTTCGTCGACGGTGCGTCGGTCACCACGCCGGCCGAATGGCTGATCGGAGTGATCCGAACGCTGCGCATCCCCGTTGATTCACCCGAGGTCGCCTATGCCATCGACGGACTGCTGACCGGACTCGGGCAGCGGCCGTTCTATCCGCCGGACGTCTCGGGATGGCCGCGCGGTCGAGTCTGGGTGTCGACTGCGACCATCACGACGCAGGCTTGGGCGGCAACGGAGCTGGCCAAGCGCGGCGATCTGTCGACCATCGAGGGCGCCCACGCCGTAGATCGAATCGATGCGGTCGGCTACTTGATCGGCGTCGGTGCCTGGTCCGACCGCAGCGTCGCGGCGATGAAGCCGTACCTCGGCAATCCGGCCGCACTGTTCACTGCTGCCGTGAATTCGCCAGAATACCTTACAGCGTAACGAGATTCGCCATGACTGAGTTGAACCGACGGCAGTTCCTGATCGCAGGTGCCGGGGTGGGCGCGGCCGGACTGCTTGGTGGGGTGGCCGCGGTGAGTTGGCCGCAACTGCGACGAGCGAGCGAACGCGCGCCGATAGCCGACGACGCGGGCATCCTGGTGATCGTCACCCTCTACGGCGGCAATGACGGGCTGAGCACGGTGGTGCCGTACGCCGACGACCGCTATCACGATGCGCGACCCGAACTCGCTTACGCCCCATCGGAAGTCCTGCCGCTCGACGCCGAACTCGGCTTCAATCCGGCGTTGAAGGGGTTGGCGGGGTTGTGGGGCGAGCAGCGGCTGGCGGTCATTCGAGGGGTCAGCTACCCCAAGCCCGACCGGAGCCACTTCAGATCCATGGACATCTGGCAGACGGCGTCGCCGGACGAGCCCGTGTCCACCGGGTGGATCGGACGCTGGCTCGACGCCACGGGCGACGACCCGCTGCGCGCGATCAACGTCGGCGCCGTCCTCCCGGTCATGGCGGTGGGGGAGAAGCAGACCGCGTCGGCCTTGATGGGGGACACGTCGCCGGTGTCCGCGCCACTCGAGGGAGTGTTGTCGGCGCTGGGCACGGACGACCCGAACGACACGCCACAGATGGCGGCGATCTGTTCCGCGTACCGGGCTACCAGCGCGGTCGGTTCGGCGATGGCCCCGGTCCTTGGCACCGGCGATCCCACCTTGTCGCTCGATCCGAACGCCGGCGGGCTGAGCTTGACCGGCAGCCCTGGGCAGGGCCAGAACCCGCTGGCCGACAGGCTCGCGGTCGTCGGCAAGTGCGTCAAGGCCGGCGTCCCCACTCGGGTGTACATGGTGGCGCTCGGTGGCTTCGATACGCACTCCGACGAGCGCGGTCCACAACAACAGCTGCTCGGCCTCGTCGATGCGGCCTTGACGCCGTTCCTGAGGGACATGAGCCAGGACCGCTACGGCCGCAACGTGGTGACGATGGTGTACTCCGAATTCGGCCGCCGCGTGGCGGCCAATGCGTCACAGGGCACCGACCACGGCACGGCCGGGCCGGTGTTCGTGGCGGGTGCGCCGGTCAAGGGTGGTTTCTACGGCGAGCAGCCGAGCCTGACCGACCTCGACGACGGTGACCTCAAGGGGTCCGTCGACTTCCGGGACGTCTATCACGAGCTGCTCGTCAGCACGCTGGCCACCGATCCCGAGCCGTCCGTCGGCGGTGGCCGTCGCGCGCTCGGCTTCCTCTGACGACTCGACCCTCCCGCCGAGACAGCACTCACGGTCGTTGAGCGCGTCGCTCAACGACAGGGAATTCCATTTCGGCGGGATCACGGACTGATCTCGGTGCGCCTACGGCACGTTGGTGGCGACCGCTTCTAACATCAGCCCCAATGGCAACTCACACATCATTCGTCACACGCGTCACTGGGCTGCTGACTGTCGCCGTCGTCGTCGGCGCGGGTGGACTGCTCAGCGCATGCACGCCCAGGCCGTTGGGCCCGGAACCGACGGCACAGGCCTTCTTCGCCGCGCTCGCGAAGGGCGACACCGCAGCGGCGGCCGAGCTCAGCGACCGTCCGGCCGACGCGCGGGCCGCACTCAACCAAGCCTGGTCCGGGCTGCAGGCGACCGGACTGGACGCCGTGGTGTTGAGCAGCAAGTACGCCGAGGACACCGGCAGCGTCGCGTACCGCTACACGTGGCACCTTCCGAAGAACCGCATCTGGACATACGACGGCCAACTCAACATGTTGCGCGACGAGGGGAAGTGGGAAGTTCGTTGGAGCGCAACCGGATTGCACCCCAACCTCGGTGACAACCAGACGTTCGCGCTGCGCGCCGATCAGCCCCGCCGCGCGTCGGTGAACGAGCGCGGCGGCACCGACGTGCTGGTGCCGGGCTACCTCTACCACTACGCGCTCGACGCGAAGACCGCCGCTGGCGAACTGATGCCAACCGCCAAGGCCGTCGCCGACGCACTCCGGCCGTTCGACGACACCTTGGACCCGCAGCGGCTCGCCGAGCAGGCCAGCTCGTCGAAGGGCGCCCTGGACCTCATCACGCTGCGGCAGGCCGACCACGAACGGGTGTCGCCCGTGCTGGCCAACCTGCCCGGCGTGGTCGTCACGCCGCAAGCCGAACTGTTGCCCACCGATGACCGGTTCGCGCCCGCGATCATCAGCCAGGTCAAGAAGTCCGTCGTCGACGAACTCGACGGTCAGGCGGGCTGGCGCGTCGTCAGCGTCAACCAGAACGGCGGCGACGTCGACGTGCTGAACGAAGTCGCCGGTGCGCCAGCGCCGTCGGTGACCATCAGCCTCGACCGTGCGGTGCAGAACGCCGCCCAGGACGCAGTCGACATGGTCGGCAAGAAGGCGATGATCGTGGCGATCAAGCCGTCGACGGGCGAGATCTTGGCCGTCGCCCAGAACGCGGCCGCCGACGGCGACGGATCCGCCGCCACCACCGGGCTCTACCCGCCGGGGTCGACGTTCAAGATCGTCACCGCCGGCGCCGCCATCGATCGCGACATGGCCACGCCCAACACACTTTTGGGATGCCCGGGGACGGCCGAGATCGGTCAGCGCGTCATCCCGAACTACGGGGGCTTCGACCTTGGCACCGTGCCGATGTCGCGGGCGTTCGCGAGCTCGTGCAACACCACGTTCGCCGAACTCGCCAGCAAGATGCCGCCGAAGGGGCTGACGACGGCCGCCGCACAGTACGGGATCGGGCTGGACTACAAGATCGACGGCATCACTACGTTGACCGGATCGGTGCCGCCGACGGTGGACCTCGCCGAGCGCACCGAGGACGGCTTCGGCCAGGGCAAGGTGCTGGTGAGCCCGTTCGGCATGGCGATGGTCGCGGCCACCGTCGCCGCCGGCAAAACCCCTGTGCCGCAGCTGATCGAGGGCCGACCCACCGAGACCACCGGCGACAGCACGCCCATCTCGCCCAAGATGGTCGATGCGCTGCGGCCGATGATGCAGCTCGTCGTGACGAACGGCACCGCGAAGGACCTCAACGGCAACGGCGACGTTCGGGGCAAGACCGGAGAGGCCGAGTTCAACGGCGGTTCGCACGCGTGGTTCGCCGGATATCGCGGTGACATGGCGTTCGCGGCCCTGATCGTCGGTGGCGGGAGCTCCGAGTACGCGGTGCGGATGTGCAGAGACATGCTCAACGGACTGCCACCCGACTTTCTGGCCTGAGCAACTGGCTTGAGTAACCTGTTCCTTGAAGGAGCAGCCATGACGAGCATCAACGAGAGCGCAGGCGGCGTGACGGACGTCGCTGCCGCGTTGCGGATCTCCGACGCCGACCGCAACGGCACGCTGCGCCGCCTGCACAACGCGGTCGCGCTCGGGCTCATCGACATCGACGAGTTCGAGGAGCGCTCGGTACTGGTGTCGACCGCCAGGCTGCACTCCGACCTCGACACACTCGTCGGCGACCTGCCCGGACCCGGCGCCATCGTCACCACCGCGACCGACCGCGTCGAGCTGCGTGGCGTGATGGGATCGCTGAAGCGCCAAGGGGAGTGGACGGTGCCGACCCGGTTGGCCATCCACCGCCGGATGGGTTCGGTGGACCTCGATCTGACGCGGGCACGCTTCGCGGGCCCCATCGTGGTCATCGAACTCGACATGAAGTTCGGTTCCGTCGAGATTCGGCTGCCCGACGGCGCGAGCGCGTCGATCGACGACGTCGAGGTGATCGTGGGCAGCGCCCGTGACCACCGCAAGGACGCCCCCGCCGACGGCACGCCCCACGTGATTCTCACGGGTCGCAGTGTGTGCGGTTCGATCGACATCCGTGGCCGACGCAAGTCTTGGTTGAAGCGCAGCAGCTAGCGCTTGAACAGTTGCGCACCCGTGCGTACCAGCCGATTCCATCCGCTTGGCCGGCCGACGAGCTTGACCACCAGCGGCGCGGCGGCGAAGTACGAAACCCGTTCAGCGATCTGCCCATTGGTGAACGTGAACCGGTCGACCGCGTCCCAGCTGATCCGCATGCCGCCGTAGGTTCCGCTCAGCGTGAATTCGATGAACATCTCGTGCTTGCCGTGGCCTGCTCGGTGCACGTCGGCGTGCAGGTCGGGCACCAGCGCGAACAACTGCTGAAACGACGCCCGGCACGCGTGTTTGCCACGCAGGGTGCCCATCATCGGCTGGCGCAGCACGAAGCGAGAACGTAGTCAAGAGCTCCGACAGAACTAGCGCGGCTCCAGCACCGCGAAGGTCAGCGTCGCCGTCGCGGCCAGCCGGCCGCGGCCCGCGTCGAACACGTCGACCGAGGTGACGATGAGTCGTCGTCCCGCTCGCACGATGGCGGCCTCCGCGCGTGCCGGGCCCTCGATGATCGGCGCCAGGAAGTGCACGTTCATGTCCGCCGTGGTCACGGAGTGCCCATGCCCGCTGGCGTTGCCCGCGAGCCGGCCCGCCGCGATGTCGATCAGCGTCGCAACCAGGCCACCCTGAATCGCGCCGCGGATGTTCGTCAGGTCGGGGCGGTTGTCCATCTCGATGATCAGCTGCTCATCGGTGTCCTTGATGTCGCGCATGCCCAAGCGGCTCAGCAGGTGTTCAGGATCGATCACAGCCGTACGGTAACACCATTACCGCAGATCACGTGCCTGAGCCCGGACGGACTCGCTGGGATCGCAGTCGGCGACGGACGCGACGAGCGCGCGGGCGCCTTCCGGCCAGACCTCGACCGGCCACTGTTCGAGCGCGCGCAGCGACATGTTGCGGCTTCGGATCAGCGGGCTTTGGAGCCCGATCATCAGCAGGTCGCCGCCCACGCCGGGGTGGTCGCGGACGCCCTGCAGGCTCCATTCAAGCGCCGAATGATCGGCCCACTCGGGTCCGAGCCCGAGCTCGAGGGCCGCGCCGGACGCGAGGGCGTCCAACGGGAGTACATCGCGGGCGAGCTGGACGAGCCGCTCGGCGCCCTCACGATCCGCCTGCTGCCAGGCCTGGAACCAACTGCCCTGGTGAGGGTCGGGCCGAATCGCGGCGAAATGATGCTCAAAAGTGCTCACACCGAGGTCGCGCAACACCTGGTGACCTGACCACGAGGTCTTCCGATCGGGCGAGCCGAGCGCCGTCGTTGCCAGCTCGCGCCACCCCGGCCGACCCAGAAGCTCCGAGCAAACGGCCTCGAACGCCGTGCGCCGGGTTGCGGTCCAGCCGCGCGTAGACCGTTCGTCCCAACCGTCCTTGCGAGCGAGGTAGTCGCGGACCGCGGCCACCCCGAGGTAGTCGTCGAGCGTTTCGGCATGAGAAGTCTGCACCGACAAGTACGCCTCGATCGCGTCGGCGCCGTCGGCCCAGTCGTCGAGGTTCTCGGCAGGTCCGTCCTCGATCAGCGCCGCGATGACGTCGTCCGCCGCGTCGAGAAGTTCGCGATCGAAGCCGCCGCGCAGCGCCTCCAACAGCCCACCGGTGGTGGCGGCCACATACGCCAGGTACTCGTACATCACCGAGTTGCGGAACCCGGTGCGCAGGATCCATTGCCGGATCGCAGGATCGGTGGTGTGGCGCAGCCGTTCGACGCACTGGATGCGTCCCCAGCCGTCGACTATCTTTGCGAGCGACCAGATTTCGGACTCGGCGTGCTCCGTCCCGTTGCCAAACGCGACGGCCGCATAGAGCGTGAACTCATCGTGGGCACCGAGCGTGCGGAGCAACCCGGCCGAGTCGCCGACCCCGGTCAGGCCGACGAGCGAGATCCCGAGCTTCACTGCGTCGCGGTCGGTCGCCGTAGCCGCGAGCCAGTGGCCGACCCGACGTACCCCTTCGACTGGCGGCCCAAGTTCGACCAGCTGCTCCATCGTTTGGTCCACCCACGCCAACGCGTTGTCGTGCCGCGCGTCCAGCAGTCGGCGCAGCCGCCGCCGGCTCGGCTTGGCCGCCGCCTTCGCGACGAGCGCGGCAAGACTTCGAGCCTGCGCATCCGTATCGCCGCTGCCACCGAGAACTCCATCGAGCGCGCCGGGGGCCCACCGGATGCGGTTGGGTTCGGGCACCTCGTCAGGCAGCGTCAGGGCCTCGGGCAGCCGACCGCTCTCATCGATCCTGGCGGCCAGAAACTCATGGATCGACGGTGATGTCGTGAGGCGCGGCAGGTGATCGGACACGTCCACTACTGTGGCAAATCGAATCCACTCGTGCCTTTGAATTTCTCGGCAGCCGCGCTACTTCAGCGCTTCGGTGGGCACCCCGAACCGGGCCTGGTAGCCGGCAACCTGCTCCCGGACCTCGTCGGCGTCCAGCCCGGTGTCCGCCCACCTGTACCGGGCGCCACCTCCGTCACCGGGGTGCGCGGCCAGGAAGTCCCGCATGCGCCGCTCGGCGAGCGGTGTCAGCTCGCGCCCCATGGCGACGTAGAGCCCGCGGATGGTCGCGAACGGATTGCGGACGAAGTCGGCGAACTGGACGTCGATGAGCTGGCCGGGGGCCAGCACGCCGGAGTCGCGCACCTTCATCGAGCGTTCGAGGCCGACGACGATCTCCTCGCGCGACTGCTCCGCGCATTCGCGGATGTCGCTGTGATCGGACGCCAACCGGCGCACGTGCTGCGTGAGCGCGGCGATCGACGAGATGACGTTCAGCGGATCGCGGTGGGTCTGGACGATCACGGCGTCGGGATACTCACCGACGAGGGTGTCGAGCTGCCACAGGTGGGCCGGTGACTTCAGCAGCCACTGGCAGGGTTCGCCCGGTACTCCAGATTGCAAGTGCTGCAGGAAGATCCGGTGGTAACGGTAGGCGTTGCGATGGTCGGCGTCATACAGCAGCCACCGCGAGTA
>Ga0070668_100000144_pt1 | contig 45414 bp, 39 predicted proteins | sample KBSS43metaG_FD_64661 | JGI IMG/M metagenome (GOLD analysis project Ga0070668, IMG submission 64661) | Switchgrass rhizosphere microbial communities from Kellogg Biological Station, Michigan, USA - KBS S4-3 metaG | ecosystem: Host-associated > Plants > Roots > Rhizosphere > Soil ...
GGCACCGCCAACCACGCCGAGGTGTCGATGCTGTGGCGCAGCGACGAGTCCCGGCCCGGCCCCGACATGCAGCTGATGTTCATCCACCTGCCGTTCCACCAGCCGACACTGCAGGCGCCGGAGAACAGCTTCACGTTCGGCATCGCGACGGTCCCTGAGGCCCGCGGCTCGATCCGCCTGGCCGGACCCGACCCGGACACGCCGCCGCTGATCGACCCGAACTATCTCGGTGCCGGGGAGGACGTGCGGCGGCTGCGCGACGGGATCGAGGTGGCCCGGCAGATCGCGGCGAGCGGGGCGTTCGACGGGTGGCGTGGCCGCGAGGTGCTGCCCGGCGACCTCGACCCGCGCCGGTGCACCGGCACCTACTACCACCCGGTCGGCAGTTGCGCGATGGGCACCGGCCCGGACGCCGTCGTCGGCCCCGACCTGCGCGTGCACGGCCTCGCCGGCCTGCGCGTGGCGGACGCCTCGGTGATGCCGACGGTCGTCTGCGTCAACACCAACGCCGCCACGATCATGATCGGCGAGAAGGCCGCCGACCTGGTCCGGGGCACGACCGAGGGAGCATGACGATGGGACTTCTGGACGACGGCACCGGGTGGCAAGGCAAGGTCTTCAGCGACGGATGGCGGGCCGCGCACGGCGGCGTCCTGGCCACCACCGAGCCGGCCACCGGGGCCGTCCTCGCCGAGGTGGGCCTCGCCGACGCCGAGGACGTGGCCGCCGCGACCACTCGCGCGGCGCTGGCCCAACCGGAGTGGGCCGCCACGATCGGCCCGGCCCGCGCGGCCGTCCTGCGCGAGGCCGCCGCGGTGCTCTCCGCCAACCGGGCCGAGTTTGAGCAGTGGCTGGTCCGGGAGGGCGGCGCGGTGCCCGGCAAGGCGGCCTTCGAGGTCGACCTCGCCCTCGGCGAGCTGTGGGAGGCGGCGGCGCTGCCCACCCAGCCGTGCGGGCATCTGCTGCCCAGCAGCGAGCCGGGCCGGGAGAGCATCGCCCGGCGGGTGCCGCTCGGCGTCGTGGGTGTGATCAGCCCGTGGAACTTCCCGCTGATCCTCTCCATCCGGGCGGTCGCGCCGGCGCTGGCCCTGGGCAACGCCGTGGTCCTCAAGCCCGACGCGCAGACCGCGGTCTCCGGCGGAACGCTGGTGGCCCGGCTGTTCGAGGCCGCCGGGCTGCCCCCCGGACTGCTGCACGTGCTCGCCGGCGACGCCGTGCCCGGCGCGGCCCTGGCCGCCGATCCACGGGTCGCGATGATCGCCTTCACCGGGTCCACGGCGGTCGGCCGGGAGGTGGGCGTCACGGCCGGCCGTACCCTCAAGCGGGTCTCCCTGGAGCTCGGCGGCAACAACGCGCTGCTCGTGCTCGACGACGCCGACCTGGAGATCGCCAGCTCGGCCGGGGCGTGGGGCGCGTTCCTGCACCAGGGCCAGGTCTGCATGACCGCGGGCCGGCACATCGTGCACGAGTCCGTCGCCGACGAATATCTCGAGCGCCTGGCCAAACGGGCCCAGTCGCTGCCGGTCGGCGACCCGTTCACCGGCCAGGTCGCCCTCGGCCCGCTGATCAACAGCCGGCAGCGCGACAACGTGCACCGCATCGTCGAGCAGACGGTCGAGGCCGGGGCCGAGATCCGCACCGGCGGCACGTACGAGGATCTCTTCTACCGCCCCACCGTGCTGGCCGGGGTGACCTCGACGATGCCGGCGTTCCGCGAGGAGATCTTCGGGCCGGTCGCCCCGGTCGTCGTGGTCCGCGACGACGACGAGGCGGTCGCGGTCGCCAACGACACCGAGTACGGCCTGGTGGCCGCCGTGCAGACCGGCTCGGTCGACCGGGGCCGGCAGATCGCCGCCCGGCTGCGCACCGGCATCGTGCACATCAACGACCAGACCCTCAACAACGACGCCTACGCCCCGTTCGGCGGCACCGGCGCCTCCGGCAACGGCAGCCGGTTCGGCTCCCAGAGCAGCTGGGACGAATTCACCCAGTGGCAGTGGGTCACCTCCCGCGAGCAGGCGCACGGTTTCCCATTCTGAGACAGCCGGATCCCCTGGTGCACGGACGGCCGGGCGGCGGGTCATCCCCGCCGCCCGGCTTTGCCCAGGTCAGCGGTGCTGCCACCAGACCGAGGCGAGTGCGACCAGGACGTAGATCACGACGACCGCCACACCGCCGCTCGCCCGGCTGGTGACCGAGCCGCCGGGATCGCCGGCCGCCAGCGACAGGTCGCGCAGCCGCATCATCGCCGCGGCCCAGTACTCAGCCGAGGCGGCGCCGGACACCCGGGTCGAGGTGAACGGGCTCACCTTGACGACGACGTCCGGATCCCACGCGAGCCACAACCGGGTCTCATCGTGCCGCACCCCGTGCAGGCACTGCCACGGCACGTGGTGAACTCGCAGCCGGTCGCGCACCACGGCCGCGCCGCGGGTCAACGTGGCCCGCGCGCTCAGCCGGCCCCACCCGTCATGGCAGAGCATGCCCGCGCCGCACAGCAGGACGATGGTGTCCCACCAGCTGTCGGTCAGGCCGGCCAGCACCACGCCGGGCCCGGCGGCGCAGCCGAGCAGCGACAATGCGCCGAGGGCACGCTCCCGCAGACGCGGCCGCAGGACGACGGGAAGCTGCGGCAGGATGTCCGGGCCGGGCGCGGCGTCCGAATCTCGGGTGGCCGTCGGCTGCCCGGGGAGCGGCTCGGGCACCGCCGGGCGAGGTGCGGACTGCCAGGGTAGGCGCTGCGGCGTACGCACCGGCGCCTCCGGCACCATCACGACATCGTCGGTGATCAGCAGGACCCAGCCGCCGTGCCGCAGATCCCCGGCCACGGTCACCGCTCGGGGCCCGTCCGGGCCGGACGTGGACGCACTGCGCCAGTCCTGGGCGAAGTCGCCGGTCGGGCCGGGTGTCCACCGCTCGTCGTATTCGACGGTCTTGATCGCGGTCAGCTCCGTCGGTGTCGTCACGACCGGCACCACACCGAGGAGCAGCCGGTCCGCTCCGGTGCCGGCTTGCAGCGTGGCCCGGCCCTCGTCGTCCGGCTCGGTGGTCAACTCGACGGCGGGCAACGGTCCGCCCAGCAGCCGCCGCCGGGCCGACCGCATGCGCTGTTCCCGGACCAGCAGGACACCGGCGAGGGCGAACGCCCCGAGCCCCGCCGCAAGCCAGCCGGTCACGTCGTCGGGCTCGGCGACCAGGCGCACCCAGGGCTCGGTGCCGGCGCGGTCCACCAGCACCGGGACGAGCTGCCCGGCGTGGTAGGGCGCCGGCTCCAGAACGTCTATCCGCGTCGACGCCGCGCTCGGCGGCACCGCCACCTCGATCACCGAGTGGTCACTGTCGGCGGCGAGTACGAGGGCGTTCACCCGGACCGCCGCCGACATGTGTTTCGCCGCCTTGTCGGCCTGATGGTCGTACCAGCCGACGCAGCCGATCCCGGCGAATATGGACAGGACAGCGACCAGCGTGCGCGGCCCCCACCCGGAAAGGCCGTCCTGCAGCCGCTCGGCGAGCGCGGCGTTGAGGCGCACCACACCGGCCACCTCGGCGACGACGGCCACCTGCCGGCGCCGGGCCAGGATCAGCCACCCCGCCGCGGTCAAGCACAGCAGGCCATGGACGCCGAAGGCCACCCGCGCGGCCGGCACGTCGTCATACCGCAGATCCAGCACGGCGAACAGCACCCCGGCCGCGCAGCCGGCCAGCGGCAGCCACCAGAGCAGGACCGGGGTGGCGAGCAACGCGACGGCCGCCCACGCGAACCGGACATCCGGCCCGCACACGCTCGGATCCTGCGGCGTGCAGGTGGGCATGTCCCGGGCAATCGCCACGAAAACGGCGACGATCCACCCGGCGACCAGCACCAGCCGGGCCACCCACCACGGCAGCATCGCGGCCGTCCACCGGACGACGCGCGGACCGTCCAGCACGGGCGCGCCCGGCCGCCTCACCAGCACCGCGGCCACCCGAACCGGAGCCGGCCGCCCGAGATCATCAGCGTCACAGCGGGAAGCATAAGTCCCAGGTAGAGCACGTGGCGCCGGTTCATGGCCGCACCTGAATATCCGCATGGTGGAGCCGCCCGGCCGACCATCATTCACTGGCGTCGATTTACCTGCTAGCGTCGCCAGGCGTGGTTGCGTGACCACCCAACGTGGGGAGGTTCAGGTGAGAACAGCCATCCGTCGAGGCGCCGCCGCTGCCGGCGCCGTCGTCCTGTCGGTCCTCGGGTTGACCACCGGTGCGCAGGCGGCACCGGCCGAGGCAGACGTGCTCTCGGTGTCCGGAGCCGAGGTGGTACCGAACAGTTACGTCGTCGTCCTGAAGTCCGGCAAGATCGCTCGTACGGTCGCCGCCGAGCACGGCGCGACGGTGCTCCACACGTACACCAGGGTCTTCAACGGTTTCGCGGCGACCATGTCGGCGCGTACGGCGCGGCAGGTGGCCGCCGACTCGGACGTCGCATTCGTGCAGCCCAACGTGATCCACCGGATCTCCGAGACGCAGACCAACCCGCCGTCCTACGGCCTGGACCGGATCGACCAGCGCAACCGCCCGCTCAACCAGGCGTACAACTACAACACGACCGCGACGAACGTGCACGCCTACATCATCGACACCGGCATCCGCACCACCCACCGGGACTTCGGTGGGCGCGCCACCAGCGGATACGACGCGGTCGACGGCGGCGCGGCCGACGACTGCAACGGCCACGGTACGCACGTGGCCGGCACCGTCGGCGGCAGCGCCTACGGCGTCGCCAAGGGCGTCCAGCTGGTCGCCGTGCGGGTGCTCAACTGCGAGGGCAGCGGCACCACCGCGCAGGTGGCCGCCGGCATCGACTGGGTCACCGCCAACGCGGCCAAGCCCGCCGTCGCCAACATGAGCCTCGGCGGCGGCGCCGACACCGCCCTGGACAACGCGGTCCGCGCGTCGATCAACTCCGGCGTCAGCTACGCGATCGCGGCCGGCAACGGCCTGTTCGGCCTGTTCGCCCTGGACGCCTGCACCCAGTCCCCGGCCCGGGTGGCCACCGCGATCACCGTCTCCGCGACCAACAACAACGATGCCAAGCCGTCCTGGGCCAACCGCGGCACCTGCGTCGACGTCTTCGCCCCCGGCATCAACATCACGTCCACCTGGTCGACCAGCGACACCGCCACCAACACGATCAGCGGCACCTCGATGTCCACCCCGCACGTGACCGGCGCCGCCGCGTTGTACCTGGCCACCCACTCGGGCGCGGCACCCGCGCAGGTGCACAGCGCCATCGTCAGCAACGCCACCACCGGCGTCGTGACGAGCCCCGGCTCCGGCTCACCGAACCGGTTGCTCTACACCGGCGCCTTCTGAGCCGGCCTCGATGTGTGCGGGACAAGCCGGCTGGGGGCCACCCGGCTTGTCCCGCCTGAACCACCCGGGCCGCCCTGGTCAGCGCTTGCGGGCGACCCCGCAGTACACGATCGTGGATCGCCCGTTGTGCCGACCCCGGGCACCACGGATCAGGGCAGCAGTGCCAGCTTGCCCACGGTGGCCCGCGCCCCTCACCTGTCAGCCACCCCCGGCCGGCCGGCGGTCAGCAGGGCGACTCGGTGTAATCCTGGTGGGAGGAGCGCACGCCCCAGCTGTAGCTGCCGCCGGAGCAGCCGGACACGCGCTCACCGACGACGGTCGTGTAGGTCGAGTCGCTGTAATACACCCAGTGGCAGTACCAATCGAGCGGGCAGGCCCGGGCCTGGGCGGCGCCGCCGGGGATCGCGAGGACGGTGGCCGCGACGAGGGCCGCGGTGATGAGCACACGACGGAGCATGGGAACCCTTTCGTTGCACGCGGGATGAGGGAATTATCCGGCGCGCGTCCATCATGGACAACAAGGGTTCCTGGCCAGGCGTGCGCATTGCGGCGGGCGGGACATTCCGCCCGCGTGGCCTACCGGCCTGCCGCCACCGGCGCGGCACCGTATTCGAGGGCGCCGATGTCGGGCGCTCCGTTGTAGAGGGTCGCGCCGGCGTAGTCGACGCCGCCGTTGCCGCTGATCGAGACGCCGGTGTTGATGGCGGGTGAGCCGGCCGCCACGGCGTACGCCAGCCCGGTCCGCAGCTGCGGTCCGCTCTCCGGGGTGCCGTACGGGCCGGACACCGTCGGATTGACGAACTTCGGGTCACCGGTCCTCGCGCTGGTGTCGCCCGACGGGATGGTGAGCGAGCCGGCGTACAGGTTGTTCCGATAGGTGATGGTGCTGCTGGTGGTGAGCACGGCATTCGCCCGCGTGGAGTGGTAGATGTTGTTGCGGATCGTGTATTTCGCGGCCAGTGAGCTGCCGTAGCCGTATGTGAGATAGCCGCTCACGTTGTTGTGGATCGTGTTGTTGTAGACCTCCGCGGTGGCCGCCTTGTCCGAGTGCAGGTAGATCGGGTAGCGGGTGTTGCTCTTGATGACGTTGTATCGCACGATCACGCTGCCGAAGGCGAACTGGCAGAGCAGGATGCCGTCGCCGTTGTCGTGCATGAAGTTGTACTGGACCACGATTTTGGTGGTGCCCTTGTCCGGGTCGATGCCGTTGAAGTCGGCCCCGCCGGCCTTGCGGGAGGTCTGGTAGACCTCGTTGCGCTGGATGGTGACGTCGTCGGCGAAGTACGCCTCGATGCCCGACGTGCCGGCCCGGTAGACGGTGTTCCCGGTGATCAGCCCGCCCCGGACGTCGGTGAGATAGACGCCGTTGCAGCCGTACGCGGTGTTGGCCTGGGCGATGTAGTTGTTCCGGATCACCACGCCGGTGTGCGGCCGGAAGTTCGGGTCGGTCGCCGAGGAGCGGTTGCCCCAGCCGGTCGGCTTCGCGCCGGCCGCGTCGCCGCTGTACTGCTTGACCACGATCCCGGCGAACGAGGTGTCCGAGATGGTGGAGTTCTGCACGACGAGGTCGTTCAGGATGGTCGGCGAGCCGCCCGGAGAGGCGATGGCCGGCACGGTCGTGTCGAAGACGATGCCGCCGGTCTTCTTCGAGTTGTCCCAGCCGGTCTTGAAGGTGACGCCGGGCGCGTTGTCCGCCGTGTCGCCGCCGATCCAGTTGACCAGCCCGCTCACGTCGTGCACGTAGACCCCGTCGACGTACAGATGGCTCAGGGTCTGGCCGTTGTCGCCGGAGATGTGAACGCCGCGCAGGTCCTTGAGGTTCGCACCGGGCGTGCCGGTGGCCGGTGCCGTGTTGGTGATCTCCAGGTTGCGGATCTCCCAGTACTGCTGGTTGTGCAACTTCACGGTCGAGGTGACCCGGCTCGCCCCGTCGACCCGCGGCCGCGCGCCGGTGCCGTACGAGGACAGGACGATCGGGCTGCCGGCCGCGCCGGAACCCTTCGGCCACAGCTGCCCGGACCACACCTGTCCGGCCTTCAGCAGGATCTGATCGCCGGCCTGGAACGTCTTCCCATTGACCTTGGCGAGCGACTTCCAGGGCGCCGCCGCGCTGGTGCCGGCGTTCGCGTCGCTGCCACCGGCCGCATCGACGTAGTACGTCGCCCCGGCCGCCACCGCATGCGCACCCGTCGAGGTCGCCACCGATCCGATCGCGACGGTCACCACCATGGTGAGCGACAGCGAAAGAACGCGGCGCCGGAGAACGGCCATGACAGGATCCTCTCCCGGGTGCGGCAGGTAAACGCTTTCCCAGCCATGGTCGGCATTCAATAGATCGTTGTCAATGCGCTCCCTGTCGCGTATCGAATGATTTGCATCCGTTCGATAGACACGCAGTCATGCGAAAAATTCTCGTGGCGGCTGCCGTGGGCGTCGCCATGCTCGTGACCGGCGCGCCTCCGGCCTGGGCCGCACCGCCCGGCCAACCGGCCCGCGACGGCTGGTCCGTGACCGACGGCCAGCTGACCTGGCATTCCGACCGGCGAATCCCGATGGGCGACGCGGCGATCGAGTTCTACGCCGGCGACCGGCTGCTGGGCCGGCCGCAGGCCACATCGGACCATCGCACCTTCCGGCTGCCCCTGGACGACGTCACGACGTTGCGCGACCTCCAGGTCCGCGCGGGCGGGCGGCGCCTGGACGCGGCCGCTCCGGCACCGGCACGCCAACGCGCGGCCGCGCCGACGCCGCCGCGAGTGCTCCCGGCCAACCCCGCCGATCCGGGCGTCAAAGGACCGTATTCGACGGTCACCGGCGAGTACACCCTCGCCGGCGTGAAGCTGCCGGACTTCCCCGAACCGGTCGAGATGCAGGGCCTGGTGATTGCCCCGAAGGGCGCACCCGGCCGGCGCCCGCTCGCGTTGTTCCTGCACGGACGGCACTACACCTGTTTCAAGGGTGCCGACGAGGACGCGCTCACCGGTGACTGGCCGTGCGCCTCGGGCAGCCAACCGATCCCCAGCTACCGCGGTTACCAGCAGGCCCAGCAACTGCTCGCCTCGCAGGGCTACGTGACCGTCTCGATCTCGGCGAACGGCATCAACGGGCAGGACCGCGCCGCCGACGACGGTGGCGCGCAGGCCCGCTCCTCGCTGGTGCGGCACCACCTCGCGCGCTGGGCCGACTGGGCCGGCGCCGGACGCCGGGACGCCCCGGCCATCGTGAAGGCCGCGCCGGTGGCCGACCTGTCGAAGGTGTTCCTGATGGGCCACTCGCGCGGCGGCGAGGGCGTCAGCCGCGCCGCGATGGACAGTCTCACCCCGCCGCCCGCCGGCCAGGACGGATACCGCGGCAAGGTGCGCTGGACGATCCGCGGCATGCTGCTGATCGGTCCGACCCTGTTCGGCCAGAACCCGGTCCCGGACGTGCCGTCCGCCACGATTCTGCCCGGCTGCGACGGCGACGTCGCCGACCTGCAGGGCCAGATCTTCATCGACGCCACGCGCGGGGTGAGCCGGGGCAAGGCTCTGCACAGCTCCCTGTACGTCGTCGGCGCCAACCACAACTACTTCAACACCGAGTGGACGCCGGGGATGTCGGCCGCACCGTCCTTCGACGACTTCTCCGCCGGTGACGGCATCGACCCGCTGTGCTCGCCGGGCACCGCGACGCGGCTCACCGCCGCACAGGAGCAGACGGCCGGCGCCGGCTACATCGCGGCGGCCGCCCGGCTCTTCGTCCGTGCCGACGACCGGGTCCTGCCGCTGCTCGACGGCACCGGTGTGCGGGCCCCGTCGGCCGATCCGGCCAGGGTGCTCAGCCACGCGATCGGCGGCGATCGTACCGGACTGGCCCTGCCGGACGAGACGCTCACGGTGACCGGTGGCCGGCTCTGCGAGCAGGTCACCGACGACCCCGCGAAGTCCTGCCTGCCGCCGGATCCGGAGCGCTGGTGGAGTCCGTCGCCGCACTTCGTACCGTTCGGCTACGCTCGCGAGCCGGGTCGCTTCGCCGTTCATCTGGCGCCGACCGCCTCGGACGGCCCGGTGTCGCTGCGTCCGGCGCGGCCGGTCGACCTGGCCGGCGCGCGGGCCCTGGCCCTGCGGCTCGTCGTTCCCCCCAACACGACGGACAACCGGTTCGGCATCACCGTCGCCGACGCCGCCGGCCGCCGGACCTCCCTCGGCGAGGTACGCCTCGACGGCCTGCCCGGCACCGTGAACACGACCTCGTACTGGGGTCAGGAGGTACGGGTGCCGCTCGGGAACTTCCACGGCAGAGTGGCGACGCTGGAGTTGACACCGCGCGGTGGCGTCGGCGAGGCGTGGCTGATCGACGCGTGGGGCTGGCGGCCCGGCACCCCGGCGGTCCGGCCGGTCCCGCTGCCCCGGATCGACCTCGGCGAGCTCACCGTCGCGGAAGGCAATTCGGGCAGCCGCACACACCAGATTCCGGTCACGGTCACCGGGCGGGGCTCGGGACAGGTGCGGTTGTTCCTGACCGGCGACGCGGACAGTGCGACCCGATCCTGGCTGGCCACGGTCCCGCCGGGTGCGCACACGATCCGAGTGCCGATCGAGGTCGCGGGGGACACGTTGTTCGGTGTCGACGAGCGGTTCATGCTCACCGCCCAGGCGGTACGCGGCACGGTGATCGGCAACTACAAGGGCGGGATCCGGGTGGAGAACGACGACCCCGCGCCGCGAGTCACCGTCGAGCCGGTCGCGGATCGGGTCGCCGAGGGCGGCACGTTGACCTGGCGGATCCGGCTGTCGGCCAAGGCGGAAACCCCGATCTGGGTGGAAGGCGGTGTGGAACCGCCGACCGCCGGGACCGAACTTTCCAGCGCGGACGTCGACCCGACCTGGTTCACCGAGCGCACCGGCGAGGACCCGCTGCCGTCCCGCCCGCTGTCGCAGACGAACCTGCTGCTCGGGGCCGAGGTGCAGCCCGGCGAACTGACCGCCGACCTGACCGTTCCGACCGTCGCCGACGGCGCGGACGAACCGGACGAGGTCGTGCGGCTGCGGCTGGCCCTCGGCGCGGAGGATCCGCCCGAGCCAGGCGTCGTCACGGGCACCGTCACCGGCTGACGGTTCGCACTCCGTTGCCGATGGACATCGACAGGTTTCCGTCTGTCGGCAACGGAGGCACACCAGCCCCGCGTGACGGCTTCCGCGATCAGCAGCCGAGGCGCCGGGTGGACAACGCGATGTCGTCGATCCACAGGTCGAAGTTGGCCGGCCTGGTGCCGCCCTGGTAGAGCTGCCAACCGATCTTGACAGTGTTGACGGTGGGCAGGATGAACGGCACATTGTTGCCGCCGTGCGCGGTGGTCGACGCGGTGAGCTCGGGGTTGGCGACGCCGTCGATCCACACCGCGACCCGGTTGTCCGCGGCGTCGAGCTGCCACTCGAAGCACTGCCAGCGGTCCTCGGTGGTGGGCGCGGACTCGCGCCACTGGGTCCAGTCGCCGGTCGGGCCGCCGTCGGCGCCGATGCCCCACAGCGAGCGGTTCAGGCTCGGCACGTACTGGCCGCCGACCGGCCGGACGACCTCGCCGCTGCCCGAACCGGTCGCCTCGACCAGCGTGAAGTGTGCCCAGTCCGGCGCGGTCGGGAAGGCGTCGACCCGCAGCCGCATCCGGCCGAAGAACCGGTTGCCCGGCGCGGCGAAGTCGTCCACCCGCAGGAAGGCGCGGCCGTTGTCCCGGGTACGCACGTGCAGCACCTTGGCCGGTCGGCGGCCACCCGGGTCCCGCCGCTCGACCGTCAGCGTGCCGTTGCGGGTGTCGATGCCCCACTCCAGGCTGCTGGCCCCGCCGAGCGGCAACCGGTCGAAGTCCTCGCAGAACAGCACGCCCGCGGCGGCGCAGGCGGGCCGGCTCGCGGCGCCACTCGCCGGCGCGGCCGCGGCGCCACCGGCGGCCAGCACGGCGGCCATGGCCGCGAGGGTGGGCAACAGGGTCCAGCGGGTCATCTCGCCTCCGCGACGTACGAACCTGATCGTATCGACGACAGACGATGTCATACCGGCCCGTCCTTCTCAAGACACGGGCCCACGTACCGGGCGAACAGGCACCTGAGCGGACATCTGCCGTACCGGATTGGTTTGCGGCGATTTTGGTGGTCGCGCGCGGGCGGCGGCCCACATAGCATTGCCTACCGAGCGGGGTGCGACAGGGACGCTTCCACCCGAGTTTGGGAGCGCTCCCACAACCGGCCGGCAGGGCGCCGGACCGGCCCGCCATGGGGAGGACCTGGTGCGCTACGGACACTTCGACGACGAGCGGCGCGAGTACGTCATCGACCGGCCCGACACGCCGCTGCCCTGGATCAACTATCTGGGCACCGAGGACTACTTCGGCATCGTCTCCAACACGGCGGGCGGGTATTCGTTCTACCGCGACGCCCGGTTGCGCCGCCTCACCCGGTACCGCTACAACAACGCGCCGTTCGACCTCGGCGGCCGCTACCTGTACGTGCGGGACGACGCCACCGGTGACTACTGGTCGCCGTCCTGGCAGCCGACGCGCGGCTCGCTGGACGAGTACGAGTGCCGGCACGGCCTGTCGTACACCCGGATCGCCTCCGCCCGCAACGGGATCCGGGCCGAGACGCTCTACTTCGTGCCGGTCGGCGAGACCCTGGAGGTGTGGCGGGCCCGGGTCACCAACGAGCGGGACACGGCAGCCGAACTCTCGCTCTTCTCCTCGGTCGAGTTCTGCCTCTGGGACGCCCAGGACGACGCGACGAACTTCCAGCGCAACTTCTCCACCGGCCAGGTCGAGGTGGCCGACGGCGTGATCTACCACAAGACCGAGTACCGGGAACGGCGCGACCACTTCGCCTACTTCGCCTGCTCGGAGCCGCTCGCCGGGTTCGACACCCAGCGGGACACGTTCCTCGGCGCCTATCGCGGCTGGGATGAGCCGGCGGCGGTCGAGCGCGGCGCGGCCTTCGACTCGGTGGCACACGGCTGGGCGCCGATCGGCAGCCACCACGTGCGGCTCGCGCTGGCACCCGGGGAAACCCGCGAGGTCATCTTCGTGCTCGGCTACGCGGAGAACCCGCGGGCCGAGAAGTTCGACCCGCCCGGGTCGGAGACACTCAACAAGCGGCACGTACGGCCGGTGATCGAGCACTGGCTGCGGCCGGAGACCGTCGCCGCGGGCTTCGCGGCACTCGGCGAATACTGGGACCGGTTGCTCGGCTGCCTGCGGGTGACGACCCCGGACGCGGACACCGACCGGATGGTCAACGTCTGGAACGCGTACCAGTGCGTGGTGACCTTCAACATGAGCCGGTCGACGTCGTTCTACGAGTCCGGGATCGGCCGCGGCATGGGCTTCCGCGACTCCAACCAGGATCTGCTCGGCTTCGTGCACATGACCCCGGGACGTGCCCGGCAACGGATCCTGGACATCGCCGCCACCCAGATGTCGACCGGCGGCGCCTACCACCAGTATCAGCCGTTGACCAAGCGGGGTAACAACGACATCGGCGACGGCTTCAATGACGACCCGCTGTGGTTGGTGCTCGGCGTCTCCGCGTACCTCAAGGAGACCGGCGACGAGACGATCCTGGACCAGCCGGTGCCGTTCGACAACGCGCCCGGCAGCGAGGAGCCGTTGTACGAGCACCTGCGCCGCTCGCTGCAGTACACCCAGGATCGGCTCGGCCCGCACGGCCTGCCGCTGATCGGCCGGGCCGACTGGAACGACTGCCTCAACCTCAACTGCTTCTCCGACACCCCCGGCGAACCGTTCCAGATCACCGAGAACGTCAGCGGCGGCACGGCCGAGTCGGTCTTCATCGCCGGGCAGTTCGTGCTCGCCGCCAAGGAGTTGGCCGCGATCGCCGAGCTGCGCGGGCTGGACGGGGAGGCGGCCGAATACCGCGCCGCCGCCGAGAAGATGACCGGCGTCATCATCGAGCACGGCTGGGACGGCGCCTGGTTCCGCCGGGCGTACGACTTCCACGGCCGCCCGATCGGCTCCAGCGAGGACGACGAGGGGCAGATCTTCATCGAGCCGCAAGGCATCTGTGTGCTCGGCGGCGTCGGTCTCGACGACGGGCTGGCCGCGCAGGCCCTGCGCAGCGTGGCGGAGCGGCTGGCCACCCCGCACGGCATCGTCCTGCAGCAGCCGGCGTACTCCAGTTACCGGATCGAGCTGGGCGAGATCTCCTCCTACCCGCCGGGCTACAAGGAGAACGCCGGCATCTTCTGCCACACCAACCCGTGGATCATGATCGCCGAGGCGATGGTGGGCAACGGCGACCGCGCCTTCGACTACTACCGGCGGCTCAACCCGTCGGTCCGGGAGGCGATCAGCGAGCTGCACCGCTGCGAGCCGTACGTCTATGCGCAGATGATCGCCGGCCGGGACGCACCCACCCATGGCGAGGCCAAGAACTCCTGGCTCACCGGCACCGCGGCGTGGAACTTCGTCGCGATCACGCAGTGGATCCTCGGCCTCCGGCCCGAGCTCACCGGGCTGCGCGTCGATCCGGTGCTCCCGGCGAGCTGGCCCGGTTTCCAGGCCACCCGGGTCTTCCGGGGCGCCACCTACGAGATCACCGTGCGCAAGCCGGCCGGGGCGGCCGGGCGGGTCGCGTACCTGCTGGTGGACGGCGAGCGGGTGGACGGCACGACGGTGCCGGCCGCGGCTGCGGGCACCGTGGTCCGGGTGGAGGCCGTCATCGAGGGCTGACCGCTTGACCCCGCGATGCGGAACATCCCGGCGGCTCGGAACCGCCGGGACGTTCCGCGTGCGCCGGTGCATCCCCGCCGGGACGTGGCCGCTACTGGGCGGCCGACGCTCCGCCCGCCTTGGCGATCAGCGCGGCGAAGGCGTCGGCGTACCGCAGCAGGTGCAGGTCGCCGACGAAGTGGTCGCGGACGTGGGCGCGCGCCGCCGCACCCATCCGGGCCCGCCCGTCCGGGTCCTCGAGCAGGGCGCGGACGGCGGCACCGAACGCCGGCAGGTCGGTCGGGTCGGGCAGCAGAACGCCCGTACCCGGCGCGATCTGGTCGTTGATCCCGCCCACCGCGGAACCGATCACCGGGCGGCCCTTCCACATCGCCTCGGCCACCGTGAGCCCGAACCCCTCCGCGAGGCTCTTCTGCGTCACGATGCTGGCGTGCCGCTGCAACGCGTTCACCATCGCGGCGTTCTCGTCCACGTCGTCCAGCGGCAACGTCACCAGCAGCGTGCGGGCGCGGACGGCCGGCGGCAGGGCACGCCACTGCAACAGGCAATCGCTGTACACGGCGGCACCCTCCGGATCGTCGGCGACATTGGCGACCGACGGGCCCACCAGGGCCAGGAAGCTCGTCCCGTCCGTCGCCACGTGCTCGGCGAAGGCCCGCAGCACGCCGTCCATGTCCTTGAGCCGGTCCCACCGCGACACCTGCACCAGCAGCTCGTCGCGTGGGCCGGGCAGATCGTCGGCGATGACCGAGGCCGCACGCTCCACCTGCCCGGGCTGCCCGTCCCGACGCAGGAAACGGCCCCGCCCGCCGGCGGCGCCCACGTCGTCCAGCACGCCGATGGTGGCCAGGATGGCCCGCACCGAATCCGGGTCGAGCTCCTGGTTCTTCGCGGCGAACGGATCGATCGACGGCGGGATGATCCACACCCGTTCGGCCGGCAACCACGACGGCACGTACGCCCGCCGGGAGAACACCCAGCCGTCCGCCACCGTCAGATGCGGCCGCAGGAACGCCCACGCCGCCTCGGTCACCTCGTTCGCCGAGTCGGCGCCGATGTGACACCGCCACAGGACCAGTGCCCCCGCCTCCACCAGCGGCGCCGCCAGCCCCGCCGTCTGCGGATCGTGCAGCAGCACGATGTCACCGGGATGCACCCGGTCGAGCAGCTCCACCGCGTTCGCCGCCAGCACCCGGGTGTAGTGGTCGGCCTCGGCCGCACCCAACGCCGCCGCGTCGCCGTGGCCGTGAATGCCGTTGTGCACCCGCTTGGTGATCGAGAAGAAGTCGGCGTCCCCGTGGATCACCAGCCACCGGATCGCGACGCCGAGGTCCTCCACATAGCCGACCAGGACCTGCAACATCTCCGCGACCCCACCGCCGACGGCGGTGGAGTTGACATTCCAGACGGTACGGCCGGTGAACCCGGCCCGGAACTCGCCGGCCACCGACAGCAGCCGAGCGAACCGCTCCGCACCGATCACCGGCTCCATCCGCTCGATCGGCCGGCGGAAATACGGCACCGTTCGAATCAGACCCATGCGATCTGTCTACCCGCCCGAGCGCCCGTCGGCATCACCTGCCGGGCCGGCGGCCGCCGCGCAGGGGTCAGCGGCGCCGCCGTCGATAGGCGTCCACGGCGACTCCCCCGCCGATGATCCCGACCAGGGCGCAGGTCAGCACCACGCCGATCGCGCCCCAGGCGACCATCGCCACGGACAGCAGCCCCCAGAGCAGCCCACCCACGACCGCCAAGATGATCAGCACCCGCCGAGACCAGCGGCGCCGACCCGCGAGCGACGGATAGTCCGCGGTCAGGCCGGCGACGATCTGGTCGAACTGGCGTGCCTTGTCGTTGGTTCCCATCGGACCGACCTCCCGGCCACTAATCCTGTAAGCCCGTTCGTCCAGCGTAAATTGATCCGCTCGGGTCTGCCTCACCAGGCAGCCTAGACCGGCCGGCTGCCGCAGCACCAAGGTCGATGGTCCCGTCCCGCCGGGCCGACCGATCCCGGACATGCCCGGGGCGGGACCATCGGCCCTGTCCAGCCGGGCCGAACCGGTGCGATGCTGGCGCGTACCTCGCGGTGGACGTCGCCCCGGCGCGCCCGTCCGGGTGCGCGTTGGGAGGTGGGTTGCGGTGCAGGAGTTCGCTGACTTCCTCGGCGGGCAACCGCCGTTCGACGCGCTCGACGCCGCGGACATGGCCCGGCTGGCCGCCCGGGTGCGGGTCGAATACATCGCTGCCGGTGCGGTGGTGGTCGTCGCCGGGGACCAGGACCTCTGGTTGGTGCGGACCGGCGCGCTGGAGGTGCTCGATGGCGGACAGGTGGTCGACCTGCTCGGGGTCGGTGACACCTTCGGGCTGCTGTCCGGCCTGCCGCCCCGGCTGCTGGTGCGCGCTCACGAGGACAGCGAATGCCTGCGCATCCCCGATCCGCGGTCCTTCCTCGCCCACCCGGAGCGGCTGCGGTTCGCCCCGACGGGCCGAGCCGGTGACGGGATCCGCCGCGGTGGCCGGCGGCTGGCGGACGTGCTGCGCCCGATCGTCTGGTGCACCGAATCGGCCCGCGTCCGCGACGCCGCCGACCAGATCGGCGCTGCCGGGACCTCCTGCGCCCTCGTCCGGACGGCGGCCGGCCTGGGCATCGTCACCGACCACGACTTCCGGCGGCGGGTCGCCACCGGGCTGGTCGGCCTCGACGCGCCCGTCGGTCGGCTGGCCAGCGTGCCGGCGTTGACCATCGACGAGGACGCCACCCAGGACGCCGGGCTGCTGCGGATGGTCGAGCACGGCGTCCACCACCTGGTGGTGACCGACCAGTCCGACCGCCCGGTCGGGGTGGTCCGGGTCGTCGACCTGGCGCAGGCCGGCGTCCGTGACCCGCTGCTGGTCCGGGCCGCCATCGAGGACGCCACGTCGGTCGAGCAGCTGGCTCAGGCCGTACGGCTGCTGCCGGCGACCATCGTCGAACTGTGTGACAACGGGGTGGCCGCCGCGCACATCGGTGCAGTGCACGCGGCGGTCGTCGACGCCGTCGTCCGCCGGGCGCTGAACCTGCGGCCGGAGCCGTTCGCGGTGCGGCAATCCTGGATCCTGCTCGGCTCGCTGGCCCGGCGGGAGCCGCTGCCCCGGTCCGACGTCGACACCGCCCTGGTCTGGGCCGATCCCCCGGAGCCGGCACCGGACCCGGCCGCGGCGATCCGGGCCGCCGCCTGGACGGTGCTGCGCGACCTGCAGGCCTGCGGGTTGATGTTGTGCCGGAACGGGGCGAACGCGCACAACCCCGTGTTCAGCCGGTCCCGGTCCGGCTGGGTCGCGGCCGCGCGCGGCTGGCAGCACGACCCGACCCAGCAGAACGCGCTGCTGCTGTCGGCCATGGTGGCCGACAGCCGCCCGCTGACCGACCCGCCGCTGGGCCGGGCCCTGACCGAGCAGATCCGCTCGCACACCCGCACCACCCAGTTCCTGCGGGCGCTGCTCGACGAGGCACTGGGCTGGCGCCCACCGACCGGCTTCGTCCGCGACTTCGCCGTCGCGCACAGCGGCGAACACCGCGGCCAACTCGACCTCAAGAGCGGCGGCCTCCTCCCGGTGGTGGCCCTGGCCCGGTGGATCGCGATCGTCAGCGGCGACGCGCACGGCACGACCACCGACCGGTTGCGCCGCGGCGCGCAGACCGGGCTGCTCAGCACGGACGAGGCCGACACGCTGGCCGGTGGGTTCGACGACGTCTACACCCTGTTGATGCGCCACGAGGCGCACGCCATCCGCGACGGCGGCACGCCGACCACGTACTTCTCCCCCGCGGACCTCGACACCCTGACCCGCCGGCACCTACGCGAGTCGTTCCGCGCCATCGCCATGGTGCAGTCGCGCGTGAACAACGACTGGATGAGACGGCTCGACCGGTGAGGCGGTGTGTTGTCAGCCGAACGGCGGCCGGGTATCGATCTCCATCCAGCGCTCGGGGTGCCGGACCGGCGTGAACCCGGCCTTCGCATACACCCCGTGGGCGTCGACCGTGGCCAGCAGCACGCGCTTGATGCCATGGCGCTCGGCCCACTCGACGGCCCAGCCGGCGAGCATCGTGCCGAGGCCGCGGCCGCGATGGTTGCGGTCGACGTAGACGTCGCAGAGCCAGACGATGGTCGCACCATCCGACACGATGCGCGCCACCGCGACCTGCCGCCCATCGGCGGCATAGACGCCCGCCGGGACCGAGTTGGCGAACGACCGCTCGATCACCTCGTGGGAGCGGCCCTTGGCCCAATACGCATCGGTGCCGATCCACCGGGCAACCTGGGGCATGTCGAGGTCAGCCGGGTCTTCGCTCAGCCGGTAGTCACTCACCGGCTCATTCTTCCGGCGAGGAGAACGCTCCAGAAGATCCAATTGCGGCCCGGTGGCATGCCGGCAGTCGACCACCGCCCAGGCCCCGGACCTGCCGCTTTCGGCGCGCCGCCGCCGGTGTGGCCGCGGCTTCACCCGGGTGGCGCGTTGGACACCGGCAAGCCGGGCATCCGGGCCGACCCGGCCGGGCCAACGGGTCGCGACCATGTCGGACAGGTCGCGCATCGCCTCGTAGAGCCGGGCCCTCGCCGTGTCCGGGGCGAGACCGAGCTGTCCCGCCGCCTCCCGGATCGTCCGACGGCGGAAGTAGGTCGCGATGATGATCTCCTGATGCTGAGCCGGGAGGCTGCCCAGCATCAACCTCACCGAGGGCCTCTGAATCTCGACGTACCCCACCGGGTCAGCAGGTCTGGTCGGCATGCATGGCACTCTGGCCACCGGCAAGTCGCAACTCAAGTACGCACCCGCGAGGTAGTCACCCGGTCACGACCCGTGGTCCGGCCGGCGTCGTGCGGAAGTCCAGCATGAGGAAGACCTTGTCGTAGCGGCGCTCGCCGACGGCGACAAAGCCGGGGAGACGGCCGTACTCGGTGAAGCCCAGGGACCGGTAGAGGTGCAGGGCGTTGGTGTTGTCGCCGCGGGCGTCCAGGGTGAGGACCTCGATTCCCGCCGTCCGGGCGTCCGCGATCAATGCGGCGGTCAGTGCGCGGCCGACGCCACGACCATGGGCGGCGGCGGCCACCGCGACCTTCTCCAGATCGGCGTGCGGCCGGTGCGTCGGCCGGGCGTAGCGCAGCCAGTAGCCCAACCCGACAAGCCGACGGTCGAGGTAGGCGGCGCGCAGGGCGGCGTCCCCCGCCCGTACCGCGGACATGACGTGACCGAGAAGCTGCGCCACCTCGTCCCGCGCGGGGGGCTCGACCCAACCGAGCGCGGCGCCTCCGCCGACGAGGTCGGCCAGGATCCGGTGCGCCGACGCCACGAACCGGGCGGCCAGCTCCGGATCGGAGGCCAGCTCGCCGGCGTCGAGGATGGTGGGGGCGCCGGCCCCGCCACCGGTCATGGCCGGATTCATGACCGGCAGCCTAGTCACCGGACGCCGGCGCGGGCCGGACTTCCGTCGCCGTCGATCGGCAGGTGGTCCGTCCTGCGGCGCGGAGCAGGCCCTTCGTCACGATCCTCGCCGCGGTCGCCGAGAATGACACGCTGACCGCCTTCGGCCACGGCCTCGCACCGGATCGTCCGGTCGTCGACCTCGCCGGCCGTTCCACCATGGACTGTCGCGGGCAGGCCGGCCGACCATCAGGATCGATCGGCCGGCCACCGGGGACCGGCCGGCCGCTCCGATCAACCCGATAGCGGTGCCGCTGCGGCAACCCGGTGACCGGACGTGCGACCGGCCAGGCGGCGGCGCCGCGCTCAGCCGCCCGGCGAAACCGGTGCCCCAGCGCGAATCGGTGCCCCAGCGCGAAACCGGTGCCACACCGCGAAACCGGTGCCACAGGGAGAAGCCGGTGCCGCTCGGCGCAACCGGTGCCGCCCGTGCAACCGGTGCCACCGGGGGAAAGCCGGTGCCGCTGAGCGCAACCGGTGCCGCTCGGCCGGCCGCGTGAACGCGGCTATCGCCGGGTTCCGGCAAGCTGGGGCTCGGCGGCGGTGCGCTCCGCGCCGCGGCGGCCGGCGATGAGGGCGTCCACCGACCACGGGCCGGCGCCGATCACCGCGATCGTCAGGAAGGCCCAGGCGTAGAGCGCCGGGGTGACGCCGCCGTTCTGGATCGGCATGACGGCCTGCGGTTGATGGACGACGAAGTAGGCGTAGGCCATCGAGCCGGAGGCGAGGATCGCGGCCGGCCGGGTGGCGAACCCGGCAAGGACCAGGGCACCGCAGACCAGTTGGATCACGCCGGCGTACCAGCCCGGCCAGGTACCGGCCTCGATCGCGTGGCCGGTGCCGCGGCTACCGCCGAGCAGCCCGAACACGGAAGCCAGCCCGTGGCAGAGGAACAGCAGGCCCACCACGATGCGGAAGAGTGACCACACCGGAGCCGCGAAACGATTGGAGGACATGGGACTCCTTCGGGGGATGGGGGGTGGCAATGCTTGAAGGTTAGAGAATCGAACAACCAAAGGCAATCATGCCTATCAATATCTTGGAAAAGAATGAGAGCGCTTCCGCGCACGCCCGCCAAGACCGGAGAACTAGGCACCTCGCCGCTGTTCGCCCGGCCGGCCGGACCCCGAAACTCCCATACCCTCCGATCAAGCCGAGGCGTGGGGCTGTACGCACTGGACGGCGCTCCGCCCCACGCGGGTTCCTGCGTGGGAACACCGGCGTGGTAGGCGGCAAGAAGGCCCACACCCCGGGGGCTGCATCGGGGTGTGGGCAGGACCGGGCACGGCTGCGTCGCGAGCGGGCAGACCCTGGACCTGGGCGGGGTTGCTCAGGAGTGGGCAAGACCCGGGCGGGGCCGCTGCGCGCGTGGGCGAGACCCGGATGAGGGTGCGGAGGGGTTGGGCGGATCCGGTGGCGGGTTGCACGTGGAGCCGCGAGCCGTGGGAGGGGGCGCGGAGGGGTGAGGAGATCCGGGTGGCGGGATGCACGTGGAGCCGTGGGTGGGGGCGCTTCAGTGCTTTCGGAGGGCGGTGGCGAGGCGGCGGACGGCCTCGTCCATCAGGTGCGGCGGGGCGGCGGCGTAGGTGAGGCGCAGGTGTGGGGCCGGGGGTTCGGCGGCGTACCACGGACGGCCGGGGAAGACGATTACCCCCTCTGCGGCAGCGGCTGCGGACAACGCCACGTCGTTGATCCCGTCGGGTAGCCGGACCCACAGGTGCAGGCCGCCGCGCGGGATCGCCGGTGCGGTCAGTTCCGGCAGGTGCAGCCGCAGCGCGGCCAGCAGCGCCTCGCGCCGGGAGCGCAGCTCGGCGCGAAGGGCGCGGCGATGCCGGGCCCAGGCGGGGGCGGTGACGAACTCCAGCGCCGCCTGTTGCAGCGGGCCGGCGACGAAGAAGTCGTCGAGCAGCCGGGCGGCCCGCAGCCGGGCGCCGACCGGCCCCCGGGCACCGATCGCGGCGATGCGCAGGCCGGGCGCCGCGGACTTGGTGAGCGAGCGCAGGTAGATGACGTGGCCGTCGGGGTCGTCGGCGGCCAGTGGGGGCGGGGCTTCGCCGTCGATGGCGAGGTCGCGGGCGTAGTCGTCCTCGATCAGGAACGCTCCGGCGTCGCGTACCGCCGCGGCGACCTCGGCCCGGCGATGACCGGCGAGGGTCGCGCCGTGCGGGTTGGCGTAGAGCGGCTGGCAGTAGAACAGCCGCGCGCCGGTACGGGCGAACGCGGCCGCCAGTTGGTCGGGCCGGACCCCGTCGGCGTCGGCGGGCACCGGCACCACCCGCAGCCCGGCCGCGTGGGCGGCGGCGAGCGCGCCCAGGTATGTCGGGGACTCGACGAGCACCGCCTCGCCGGGCACGGTGAGCGCGCGCAGCGTCGACGACAACGCGGCCTGTCCGCCCGGGCAGATCACCATGTCGTCGGCGCGCAGCCCGGCGCCGGCCTCGCGGGCGAACCAGGCCCGGAGGTCCGCACGCCCCTCCGCCGGCCCGCGCTGCCACGTGGCGGGCTGCCGAGCCGCGCGGGCCAGCGCCGCGCCGAGCGCCGCGGCCGGCTGCAGGTCGGCGTCGAGGTAGCCGCCGGACAGCGGAATCGCCCCCGCCGGGGGTAACGCCAGTAACGCCTGCATCTCGTCCTCGCCGGGCCGGCGGGGGCCGAGCGCCACGGTCTGCCAGGACAGGTCGGGGGCCGGCCGCTCGTCCGGCCGGGCCGCCACGAACGTGCCCCGGCCGGGCCGCGTCTCGATCAGGCCCTGCGCCACCACCTGCCTAATCGCTTCGGCGACGGTCACCGGCGACGCTTGGTGCCGCGCGGTCAGCTCGCGGACCGAGGGCAGCCGCGCCCCCGGTTCCGCGGCGGCCACCAGCCCGTGCAGATCTTGGACAACGCGGGCGGCTGCGTTATCGTCATTCATGAAGGAACAGAGTAGCGCTATCGCCCTCCGTACGGTAACAGCCGATCGGCGCGTCGGCCTCGCGTTCGGCGCGCTGGGGGTGCTCGCCTTCAGCATGTCGCTGCCCGCCACCCGCGCCGCCGTGCAGCATCTCGACCCGTGGTTCGTCGCCTTCGGCCGGGCCGTCGGCGCGGCCCTGCTGGCGGGGGCCTACCTGCGGGTCACCGGCGCGCCGCCGCCCACGCGCGGTCAGCGGCGGCGGCTGTTGGTCGTCGCGCTCGGCGTGGCCGTCGGCTTCCCGCTGTTCACCTCGCTGACGCTGACCACACAGACCTCGGCGCACGGCGCGGTCGTCATCACCGTGCTGCCCGCCACCACCGCCGTGTTCGCGGTGCTGCGGGCCGGCGAACGCCCGCCGCTGGTGTTCTGGATGGCGAGCGCCGGCGGGCTGCTGGCGGTGCTCGCCTTCCTCGCCGCGAGCGGGACCGTGCACGGCGCGGTGTCGGCCGCCGACCTGTTCCTGCTCGCTGCGGTGATCCTGTGCGGGCTGGGCTACGCCGAGGGTGGCGTGCTCGCCCGCGAGCTGGGCGGCGCCCGTACCATCTGCTGGGCCCTGTTGCTCTCGCTGCCGGTCACCGCACCCATCACGGTTGTCGCCGCCGCGGTCCGTCCGCCGCACGGCGGCCTTGTCGCCTGGACGGCGTTCGGCTACCTCACCGCGATCTCCATGTTTCTCGGGTTCTTCGCCTGGTACGCGGGTCTGGCCCGGGGCGGCGTCGCCCGGGTCGGCCAGATCCAGCTCGCCCAGCCGGTGCTGACCCTGACCTGGTCGGCCCTGCTGCTCGGCGAGACCGTCACCCCCGCCTCGGCCGGCGCCGCGCTCGTCGTCCTCACCTGTGTGGTGCTGACCCAGCGCGCCCGCACCGGCACGGCGTAGCCGCTACGGATCGCGCCTCGTCGGCGGCGGTACGATTCCGCAGTGCCCGGCCACCTTCGGATCGAGAGCGTCGTGGCCGGGCTGTGCACCAAGGCGTTCGGCGTCGATCCCGTGCGCGACGTGCCGGTCACCATCACCACATACCGTGGCGAGCTGCGCGTCCGCCAGGTCACCACCGGCGCCACGGCGATGGACCCCGACAATACCCACGTGGCGGCATTCCACGTACCGGACAGCCCATCCTGGCACCAGCCGCCGCACGCCGTCGCCGCCGAGATGTCCCTGCGTTTCTATCGCGTCCGCGGCGACACCCAGGCCCAGGGCGTGCTGGAGGTCACGGCGGAACTCGCCGACGATCCGCACGGCGGCCGCGACCGCAGGCTCCGGGTGACGTTCGAGATGCCGCGCTCGACCGAGTATGCCGAGCTGGGTTACCAGGTGGTGGTGGTCACCGACCGGCACGAGGCGGCACGGTGACCGGCCGGGCCGGACACTGACCTGGCCGCCCCGGGGCCGGGCGAGTGGCCGGCGCGGCTCGCCGAGTCAGGACCGCGGGCGATCGGGCGTCCAATTCGGATCCCGGCCGAGGTAACGCAGCAGCGCCGCGGCCGCATCGTCGCCGTCCTGGGCCGGGAGGGCGGCGGCGTAGGCGAAGCCCCGCAGCGGCTCGGCGGTCGCCCGCGCGGCCGGCATCAACCCTTCCGCCAGGGCGACGGTCAGCGGCGTCGGCTGCCCGGTCGCGACGGCGACATCCCAGGCGTGGACGGCGGCGTCGAGGGCGCACGCCGCGGCAGCGAGCGACGGCGCCAACGCCGGGACGGGCGGCAGCGGCGTGGCCACCGACTCGGCGGCCGGATCGACGCCGGCCCAGGCCGCGGTGGCCGCCTCGACCGCCTTCGCGACGGTGCTCTCGACCCCGCCGTCGAGCTCGCGTGGCGGGTTGAACGGGTCATAGGACGGCAGCGAACCGGTGCCCACCACGGACGCCCAGGCGTGCTGGTCGCCGGCGGCATGGAACAGCACCTGCGACACCGTCCACGAAGTACACGGGGTCGGGTCGTCGAGCCGTCCGGCTTCGGCGGCAACGGTCGTGACGCGGCGCAACGCGTCGAGGGCGGTGCTGAGTACGGCGAAGCTCACGGTCGAGTCCTCTCGGCAGGGTCAAGCGACGGCAGGGTCAGGCAACACCAGGGTCAAGCGACGCCAGGGTCAAGCGACGCCAGGGTCAAGCGACGCCAGGGTCAAGCGACGCCAGGGTCAAGCGACCCCAGGGTCAAGCGACCCCAGGGTCAGGCAACGCCAGGGTCAGGCAACGGCAAGGTCAGGCGACGGCCGCGAAGAACTGGCGGATGTCCTCGACGAGCAGATCCGGGGCGTCGTGGGCGGCCCAGTGCCCGCCGCGGTCATAAGTGTTCCAGGCGACGACGTTGCGGTGATCGCGGTCGGCGAACCGCCGTACGGCCCGGAAGTCCCAGGCGAAGGCGGCCAGCCCGATCGGCACGGAGGTCGGCTCGCCCGCTCCGCGGCTCTGCCCGGCGCGGAGGTTCTCGTAGTAGAAACGGGCGGCCGACGCGGCGGTATTGGTGAACCAGTACAACGCCACGTTGGTCAGGACGTCCTCGGGGCTCAGCGCGGTGCCGAACAACTGCCCGCTCCAGGCCAACTGCCCGGCCGGGGAGTCCGCCAGGGCGTGCGCCAGCGTCTGCGGCTGGGCCTGCTGCGAGCGATCGTGGATGGCGTGTTCGGTGAACGCCTGGCCGAATCGCAGCGCGCCGAACTCCTCCTCGGTGAGCCCGTCGAACTCGCCGGCCTCGCCCCGCGGGAAGGAGAAGATCTGCGTGACGTGTACGCCGAGGACGTGCTCGCGATCCAGTTCGCCGAGCAGCGGCGAGACGATCGCGCCGGCGTCGTTGCCGTGCGCGCCGTAGCGGTCGTACCCGAGCCGGCGCATCAACTCCGCCCACGCCGCCGCTGTCCGCCAGGCGCTCCAGCCATGCTCGCGGGTCGGCCCGGAGAAGGTGAACCCGGGCAGCGACGGAATGACCACGTGGAAGGCCGGGGCGCCCGGGCGGCCGTGCGCGGCCGGGTCGGTGAGCGGCCCGATCAGGCCGAGGTATTCGACGAAGCTGTTGGGCCAGCCGTGCGTGAGGATGAGCGGCACGGCGTCCGGCTGGGCGGACCGGACGTGGACGAAGTGGATCCGCTGCCCGTCGATCTCGGTGGTGAACTGGGGATGTTCGTTGAGCTGCGCCTCCCGGGCCGGCCAGTCGAACGACGTGCGCCAGCGCTCGACCAGGTCGCGTACATAGGACAGCGGGACGCCGTACTCCCAGCCGGGTGGGGTCGGAGTGCCCGCGCCGCCGGCGATGACCTCCTTCTCGGGCAGCTCGTCGGCCCACCGGGTGCGGGCCAGCCGGTCGGCCAGGTCGTCCAGGTCGGCCTGCGGGATGGCGATGCGAAACGGGGTGATGCTCGTACCGGGCATGACCTTACCTCCGGGTGAGCGCGCTTGACCTGCATAAACTTTCACAGAGTTGGCGGGCCGCAGGTAGTGTCTGGCGCACGGTCCCGGCTGCGCTTCGCAGCGGCGCCGGGTGGCGTTTCACCGGTCGCCCGGGGCACACTGCACAGCCGGACATGCAGATTGCACATCGGTCGTCGGGGGAGGGACCGTGTCCGTGGCTCCGGTCGGTGGCGGCCCGATGCGGCTCGCGACGATTCCGGTCGTGCTGTGCGTCGTGCTCTACGGTGCGTACCGCGTCACCAACCTCGTTGCCTGGGGCGGCTACGACCCGGGCTTCGACCCCGTCGAGCAGGTGCTGGCCGTCGGCGCCATTGTGGCGCTCGGTGCCGTGCAGATCCGGTTGGCGTTCCGCCGCCCGTCCCGTTGGCACGCCGGCCTGTTGCCGGCGGTGCAGGTCCTGCTGGCGTACGGGCCGCTCGTCGCGCTCGGCTCGCGGTGGGACCCGCCGGCGGCCTTCGTCGTCGCGGCCGTGCTGCTCGCCGTCCCCGGCTGGTATTCGTGGGCGGCGGCGGCCCTCGTGGTGATCGGCGACCTGGCCGTCGGGATCGCGGTGGAGCCGGGCATGGTGGACGCCGACGGCGACGTGGTCCCGCTGCGTTTGGCGTACGCCGCCGTCGTGGCGACCGCCAACGGGCTGCTGTTGTTCGGCATGTCCCGCCTGAGTGAACTGGTCCGCGATCTGCAGGCGGCCCGGCCCGTCGGGGCCTGGCTCGAGGTGGCCCGCGAGCGGCTGCGCATCACCCGCCGCCTGCAGGATGCGGTGGGCGGCCGGTTGGTGTCGGTCATCGCGACGGTCCGGCGCGCCGACGGCGAGACCGGCGCCCGGGTGGTGGCCGGCGACGCCCGGCAGGCACTGGCCCAGGTCCGGGCGGTCGCGGACGACTATCGCGACCGCTCCCTGGCCGGCGAGGTCACCGCCGCGCGCACCGTGCTCGCGGCCGCCGGCGTCGAGGTGATCCTCGGCCCGGTGCCGGACCGGCTGCCCGGGCCGGTCGACGCCGTGCTCGGGTCGATCCTGCGGCGCACGGTGGTTGCCGCGCTGCGCGGGGCGCCTCCGCGGCGGTGCCGGATCGAACTGGACGGCTCGGCCCGGCTGCTGGTGAGTTTCACCGGCGGCGAGCCGGGCACGCCGGCCACGGAGGACCTCGCCGCGGAGGTCGAGCGGCTCCGCGGCCGGCTCCGGGCCGGGCCGGGCCCGGAGACCAGCTGCGAGGTGGACGTACGGATACCGGTTCAGTCCGGCCGTCCGGGCGGCACGCGCGGAGCACGCCCGGTCTCGGCCGCGCCCTGGCTGGCCTGGGCCATCATGGCCGTGCTCGAGGTCGACCTCCTGGTGACCACCCTGTCCCGGGCGACCGGCGGATGGGAGTTCTACGCTCCGCTGCGTACGCCGCGGCTGGCCTGCGTCGTCGCCCTGATCGTGCCGTTGAGCCTGCTGCAGCTGCACCACGTCCGGCCGCGCGCCGGCAGCTCGCCGCCCGGGTGGCGGTGGACGCTCACCGCGCAGATCGTGCTCGTCTGCGCGATCGCGCTGATCGGCAGCCCCACCGTCCCGGCGCCCGAGTACACGGGTCCGGTGGCCGGCGTCGTCCTCTTCCACGGGCGCCGGCCGTGGTCGTGGGCGGTGGCCGGTGGGTTGCTGGTGAGCATCACACTCCTGGAGCTGCACCGGGACGGGGTCGACCTCACCGCCGATCCGCCTCGGGCGCTGTGGTGGACGCTCCTCTCGTTGCCCTGGGCGCTGCTCGCCATGGTCGCGGTCGCCGCGCTGTGCCGCCTCCCGCTCGCGGCCGAGCGACTGGTCGCCGCCCGCCGGGAGCTGGCCCGGCTCGCGGTGCTGCGGGAACGGCTGCGGATCGCCCGCGACACCCACGACCTGCTCGGCTTCCAGCTGTCCGCGATCGCGCTCAAGGCCGAACTCGCGGCCCGGCTGGCCGGCACCGACCCCGCGGCGGCGCGGGTGCAGCTGGCTGAGGCCGGCGAGGTCGCCCATGCGGCGTTGAACTCGCTGCGGTCGATCGCCGCGGAACCGGCCGGCCTGTCGTTCGCCGACGAGGTGGAAAGCGCGCGCTCGATGCTCTCCGCCGGCGGCACCCGGGTCACCGTCGAACTGCGTGCCGCGCCGGGGCATCCGGCCGAGTCGACGCTCGCCATCGTCCTGCGCGAGGCGGTCACCAACGTCGTACGCCACTCCCGCGCCACCACCTGCGAGATCGAGACGAGCCCGATCCCCGGCGGCATCCGGCTGCGGGTCAGCAACGACGGCGTACCGCCGGAAACGGCCGACGCGGCGGCCGGCAACGGATTGGCCAACCTGCTGGCCCGGGCCCGCGAGGCCGGCGGCCGGCTCACCTTCCACCGGCAGGGCGATCAGTTCACCCTGGTCGCCGAGATCGGCACCGGGCCGGGTGCGATGCGGTCCGGCGCCGCGGTCGTCGCCGCCGTCTGACTCACAGCCAGCCGGCCTCGCCGGCGATCCGGATGGCGTCGACCCGGTTGCGGGCGCCCAGCTTGGTGACCGCCGTGGCCAGGTAGTTGCGCACCGTACCGTACGACAGGCCCAGCCGCTCCGCGACCTCGGTCGGTTCGGCACCGGACGCGGTCAGCCGCAGCACTTCGCACTCGCGGTCGGTCAGCGGGTTGCCGGCGACGTCCAGCGCCGCGAACGCCAACTGCGGATCGAGGACCTTGCCGCCCGCGGCGATCGTCCGTACCGCCTCGACCAGATCCTCCGGGGTGGCGTCCTTGCCCATGAAGCCGGCCACCTTGGCGGACAACGCGCGGCGCAGGGTGCCCGGCCGGGCGACGCCGGTGAGGATCAACGTACGGCATTCCGGCAGCCACTGGCGCAGCTGAGTGGCCGCGCTGATCCCGTCGAGCCCGGGCAACTCGACGTCGATCACCGCCACGTCCGGGCGCTCCCGCAGGGCCGTCGGCACGATCGCGTCGCCGGATTCGACCGCGCCGACCACCTCGATGTCGTCCGCCAGGCCCAGCACGCCGACCAGCGCTTCCCGCAGCATGCGCACGTCCTCGGCGAGCAACACCCGGATCACGGCCCGCTCCGTCCCGGCATCGCCCGGCTCTGCCCCATCCGCTCACGCTCGTCGGCGGAACTGCTCGGCCGCTGCCTCACTCGGCGTCGCCCAGCTCCTGGAAGAGGGTGATCTGCAGGCCGGCCGGCGCCTCGAGGCGGGCGTTGAGCGACCGCCACGGCGTACGGGTCGGCGGGGCGATCTCCGCGGCACCCGCCGCGGTCGCCTCCCGGGTGCGCGCGGCCGTGTCGTCCACCTCGAACGCGACCCGCAGCCGCGGCGCCACCTCACGCCCCACCTCGACCTCGTCGATCATCCGGCGTTGCGCCGGATTGGCGATCTCCAGAGTGGCCCGGCCGGCGTCGAGGATCACCACCCGGGCGTCGCCGTCCCCCTCGAAGGCGGCCTCCTCGGGCATGCCCAGCACGTCCCGGTAGAAGGCCACCGCCTCGGCGAAGTCGTCGGCGGCCACGACCAATCGCAGCTGCCGCACCCGCGCTCCGGACCCCGTGTCGTCTGTCATGCCCCCGACGCTACCGTGGCCGGGACAGTCGCAAGTGCCGCGTGGCCGGGCCTACTCGGCCACCCGGGTGCGGGTGGACCACGCGTACACGGTGGGCTTGTCGCTCGGCCCGGTCTCCCGGCGCTCGAAGTGCTCGTAACCCGCACCGTGCGGAATCTTGACCTTCAGTTCGCCGGCCGGCACGCGGCGCACGCGCTCGGTCGCCGGAAAGTCGTCGGGGCCGCCTTCGAGGATCGCATCGATCAAGTGCTTGTCCATCGTCTCACTCCTGCTTCTGGCGTCGCTTGAGACGAAGCTATGGCAGCCGGGGCGGCCCGGATAACCCGTGCCGACCCCTACCGGGGATCCGGTGTCCGGTACCCGATCGACCCGCTTCGACGGGCATACGGCGACGCCCGTACATCGATAGAATCCGCCCTTCTATCGCTATTGGAGAGTACGGGGGATTTCATGCCGGAGGACCACTTCGTCACCGCTGCCACCGACGCCCTCGGCGGGCTGCTGGCCGAGATCGTCGACGACACCAGCAGCCGCCTGTCACTGTCCTGGTACGACACCGCGCGGGTCCTCTCGCTGTGGTCCCGCCGCCCGGAAGGGATGCCCGGGCGGCTCGCCGACGCCGCGGCCGGCGCCCTGATCGCCGGCCAGAACCCGGACGGCAGCTGGGGTTACCCGCACGCCGCCGTCACCTATCGCCTGGCGCCCACCCTGGCCGCCGTCAGCACGCTGTCGGAACGCGGACGGGCCGACGCCGCGTCCCGCGGCCTGGCGTTCCTCGCCGCGCACCTGGACCATTTCGCGCCGGGCCGGCAGCCGGACACGGTGGCGGTCGAGCTGATCCAGCCCGACCTGCTCGAGTCGCTGGTCGCGCAGGGCGTCGCGGCCCTGGCGCCGGCCCTGGACCGCCAGCGCGAGTGGCTCGTGCGGCTGCACGAGCTGCGCCGCCGGGCGGTGGCCGGCGAGCCGCTGCCGCTGCCGCTGTGGCACTCGCTGGAGGTGCTCGGCCCGGCCGCGATCGGCCTGCCGCAGCTGACCGGGGGCGCGATGACCTGCTCCCCCGCCGCCACCGCGGCGCTGCTGGCCTGGTCGCCGGAGCCGTCCGCGGCGGCGGTGTCGTTCCTGACCGCGGAGGCGGCCCGCTACGGCGGCGGCTGGCCGACGGTGGCTCCGGTGCAGTTCTTCGAGGGCGCCTGGGTGATCGGCGCGATGGCGCAGGCCGAGGCGCCGATCGAGCCGGCTCTGGCCGGGCGGCTGCGGGCCTGGTTGGAGTCGTCGCTGCGGCCGGAGGGTGCGATCCCGGGGTTCGGCCTGCCGCCGGACGCGGACGACACCGCCCGCGTGCTGTACGCCCTGGACTATCTCGGCGCCAAGCCCGACCTGAGCCTGCTCGACGGGTATGCGCGCGACGACCGGTACGCCACCTTCTCGATCGAGCGCACCACGTCCATCTCGACCAACGCGCACGTGCTGCGCACGGTCCGGGGTGACGAGCGGCGCTCGGCGGCGGCCCGGACCTGCCTGTTCGACACCCAGAACGAGGACGGTTTCTGGTCGGACAAGTGGCACGCGTCGCCGTACTACGCGACCTCGGCGTCGGTGCTGGCGCTGGCCGGGGATCCGGCGGCCGCGGAGCGGGTACGCCGTACGGCCGCGTGGCTGGCCGGGTCGCAGCGCGCGGACGGCTCCTGGGGCGTCTGGCACGGCACGTACGAGGAGACCGCGTACGCCGTACGGGCCCTGCTGGCGGCCGGCTCGCCGGAGTCGGCGGAGGCGCTGCGCCGGGGCGCCGGCTATCTGGCCGAGGGGGTGCGCGCCGGGCTGCCGGTCGAGGGCCGCGCCCCGCTGTGGCACGGCAAGGAGCTGTACGAGCCGTGGCGGATCGCGTCGGGCTACATCTTTTCGGCGCTGCGCGGCTGCGTACGGGCCGGCCTGCTGGACGCGTCAGCGGATCATTACGAAGACGCCCGCCATCGCTAGGCCGACCCCGGCGCCGGCCAGCACCTGGGCGAGGGTGTGGTCGGTGAGCCGGACCCGGGCCCAGCCGATCGCCGCGACGACCGGTAGCAGCAGCCACAGCGCCGGACCGTAGAGCGCGGCCAGGATGCCGGTGGTCATCGCGGCCACCATCGCGTGCACCGAGATCTTCCAGAAACTGGTGACCGCGATGGTGGCCACGGTCAGCGCCAGCACGGTGCCGACCAGGGCGGTCAGGTCGCGCGGGGCGCCGGCGAGGACGAGCACCGCGAGGCCGAGCAGCACGGTGGCCAACCCGACGACGAACGGGATCCGGCGGTGCTCCCGGACGCCGATGTGGACGTCGGTGAGCGTGCGGCGGCGGACCCGGACGATCACGTAAGCCAGCGGGGCGGCGCTGACGAACGCGATGGCGAGCAGGCCCCAGCCGAGCCCCGGCCAGAGTCCGCTCTGGTGCGCGGGTGCCAGCAGCAGGAGAACGCTGACCAGGGCGGCCGGCGACAGCACGTCGGTGATCAGTTTTGCGGCGCGGTGCAGCGGGCTCGGCACCCCGGGCGCCGGCTCGGTGGCTGTCGCCGTCTCGATCGTCATGGTTCGGCCCCCGCAGGCATGGTGGATGGATTGTCGCTGATCCGCCGGAACGCCTCGGCGACCAGTTCGAGGTAACGGCTTTCCTTGGTGAGCGTGGCGTCGCCGGCCATCGGCTCGGGCGCTTCGCGGTCGGGCGGCCCGGAGTATTCGTGCGGGCGGTCGGTGGCGCGTAGCGCGGTGACCAGTTCGGCCGCGTCGACGGTGGCGCGTAGCCGGTCGCCGGTGAGCCGGCGCCGCACCGCGTCCTCGCGCACCTGCTGCACCACCTCGGGGTCGCTGTGCGCGCGCAGGATGAGCTGCGCGTCGCGGATCTCGATGACCCGGCGGTACAGCCGGATGCCGATCTCGCCGCGGCGGTAGCTGCCGGTCATCGCCTGCTCGGAGGTGAGCGCCACCTCGGGCACCGCGGCGTAGAGCGTGCTCCACAGTGGCCGCAGGCGGTGGTAGCTGAGCAGCTGGCGGAGGCGCAGCCAGGGCAGCGCGGCATATTTTCCCCAGAGCGGCAGGGTCGCACCGACCGCCACCAGGATGCCGGAGGTGCCGGCCAGCGCGGCGGAGATCCCGGACTCGTCGCCGCCGTCCCAGTGGGTCAGGCTGCCGACCAGCAGCGCCACCCGGTAGACGAAGTAGAAGATGCCGACCACCGCGCCGGCGCTGACCAGCCGCAGTCCGGCCCGCAGCGCGCCCTCCGCGTACCGCGCGTAGCGGATCGAGAAGGTCAGCAGGTCGGTGATCGCGAGGCTGAGGTAGCCGAGGTAGAACAGCTCGTAGACGACGACCGGCGGGTATCCGGCGTTGAGGCTGACGAAGTTTTGCCCCTCGACGGCGTGGGCGCCGGCCAGCGAGACCGTCATGCCGATCAGCGCGACGGCGAGCACGATCAGCCGGAGCCGGACCTTCGGCCGGGCCTGGGCGGGGGTGTGCGCGAGGTAGAGCATCATCGTCTGCAGGGCGCCGGCGCTGATCAGGGTGAGCGCGTTGCCGAGCAGGCGGCCGCCGTTGTTGATGCCGAGCACGTCGGTGACGACCGGGGTGACCGGCGGGGCGGTGACGATGAAGGCGAGACCGAACGTGCCGAGCATGGCGCAGAGGGCGCGCAGCGCGGGGCGGTCGGGACTGCGGATCGCGTGCGGCAGCTTGACGAAGCAGGTGATCAGACCCGCCAGCCCGGCCATGACCATGATGATCGTCGCCACTGCGGCATCACTCGCTGAACGTCGACCGTAGCCGGTCCATCTGTTGCGCCAGCTCGCCGTCGAGCGGGGCCGCGTCGGCCGGGCGCCGGTCGGCCACCCGCTCGAGCAGCAGCGTGGCGAACAGCTCGGCCTCCTGCTCCTCGGTGTCCGAGTAGGACCCCCGGTTGAACAGGCGGCGCACCATGGCCGGGTCGAGGTCGGGCATCAGTAACCGGGTGATGTCGTCGCCGATGCCGGTCTCGCCGCGGTGCCGGCACAGCATGTGGCCGACCTCGTGCAGCACGATGTGCTCCTCGTGCAGCGGCGCGGTGCGCGCGTAGACGATGACGTCCACCTCGCTGAGCTGGAGCCACATGCCGCAGGCGCGACCCGGAACGTACTGACTGGACCGCAGCACGATGCGGCGGCCACGCCTGGCCTCGAGCTTGGCCAGAAACTCGTCGAGGGTGAACGGATCGGGCAGATCACCCGCCTCGACCAGGTCGCGCACATGTCGGTCGCAACGTCGACGTAACTCTCGATACCGCACGTCAGACACCCTACCCGGAAGAATGGAGTTTTCTTCGGACACGATCAGCCGACGGCAGAGCCTGGCAACTGCTCCGGCACCGTGCGACTCATCCCTCGTCATTCAGTCGTGCCGCCGGCCTGCGGCAGGTCCGCGCGGTTCGCGCCGTGGATGTTGCCCACCTCGCGGACGATCTGCGCGATCGAGCGGCGGGTCGCCTCATCCATCGACATGGCTCGCAGCGCGATGTCACGGACCGACGCGTCGCGCAGGGCGATGGCGAGCTCGAGCTGCTCGTCGATCCGCGCGGCGGCCTCGTCGTCGAAGAAGTAGCCGACCGGCACGCCGAAGAAGGCGGCCAGCGACTCCAGGTGGCGCTTGGTCGGGTTTTCCCGCTGCCCGGTGCGCAGCTGCCAGACATACGTCTTGGAGAAGGACCCGCCGATGGCCTCGCAGCCCTGGGCGACCTCATCGTAGGTGAACTCGCGCCCCTTGGGCTTCACCGTTTTGAACAGCTTGTCGATACGCAGTGCTAGTGATCCAGCTTTGTCGCCGGCCGTCACGGCAATCACCTCGTTCGCCGACGTGAACTCCAACTTGGCCACGAGACTACAACAGTTGACAGGTTCACAACAGTCGCTATTGTTGGCGATGTCGTTAGCTGAGATGAACCAGGCGGCACCCGGTCGAACGGACCATGGGACCTCGCCGGCCGATCGGCGGCACGGGGGTGCCGAAGGTCGCGAGTGCCTTGCACACACCGTCATCATCGAACGTCACGGGGGAAAATCGAATGCGAACCGAAGCCTTGTTATCGGTTGAAGTTTCCACAATGGACACTGAGGTGACCATCCTCAGCGAGGCGGAACGGAGGGTGGCGTCGCTGGCCGTGCGGGGCTACACCAACCGTGACATCGCCGCCCACCTCTACCTGACGGTCAGCACGGTCGAGCAGCACCTCACCCGCACCTATCGCAAGCTGCGGGTCAACCGGCGGCAGGACCTGCCCACCAATCTGGACCGCTGCCACTCGACCGACCTGCGTTGCTCACGATCACACGCCTGAGGCGCCGATCGGCGGGTCACCCGGAACCTCCGCGGTGACCCGCCAGCCCGCGCCCGCGTCGCAGTCGCCGGCGGTGAGCGTGCCGCCGACCAGGGCCAGCCGCTCGCGCATGCCGGTCAGTCCGTAACCCGACGGACCCTCCACCCGCGGCGGTGGCTGCGCGGGACGGCCGTTGACGACTTCCAGACAGACCCGGTCGCCGGAGAAGTCGAGCGTCACCGTGACCGGTTCGCCCGGGGCGTGCTTGGCCGCGTTGGTCAGCGCCTCGCGCAGCGTGCGCACCAGCGACACGGTGGCCGCCGTCGACACCGGCCGCGGCTCGGACACCACCCGCAGCTCGATCGCGGCCTGGTGGTCCCGGCGGAATGTGTCGACCAGGTCCGCCGCGGCGTCCGGAAGCGACGGCACGTCCCCGCGCAGCGCCGCCACCGCGTTGCGGGCCTCGGCCAGGCCCTCCTCGGCGAGCCGGTTCGAGCGGCGGACCCGCTCCAGGGCCGCGGCCGTGTCACCCTTCTCGGACAGCAGCGCCTCGGCCACCTTCAGCTGGATGCCCAGCGCGCCCAGCGAATGCGCCAGCACGTCGTGCATCTCCCGGGCGATCCGGGCCCGCTCGTCCAGGGCCGCCGCCCGGGCCTTTTCCTGCTGGGCCAGCTCGGTCTGCCGGAGCAGCTCCTCGGCCTGGTCGGTGCGCATCTCGTACTGCCGGCGATGCAGGCCCAGCACGGTGACCAGCAGGATCAGGCCGGGATAGCCGATCGTGTCCGGCCAGGAGTGCCCGGTCGTCAGATATCCGACCGCGCTGCCGGCGACCACCCCGCCGACCAGCACCACGATCGCGGTGCCGCTGGGCGTGGTCAGCGAGGCGAAGCGGCTGAGCACCACGCAGATCATCACCAGTGCGGTCGGGTCGTCCGCGACACCGACCACGAACACCGGCAGGATCGCGCTGACCGCCAGGGCGGCGTTGGCCACCTTGCGCCACCACGGGTCGGCCACGATGAAGGTGAGCCAGGCGAGCATCGAGGCGGCGTACACGGCCCAGACCCCGAGGCTGTCCTCGCGCGCCGTGAAGAGCGTGAAGAGCAGTACCGCCGTGCCGAGCAGCTGTACCACCAGCCAGCTCGGGGCCATCCGGTCCACGAAGTGCCATCGCGTGCTCATGCGCAAGCACTCTATTTCGGCCGGCACTACTTCTTGTTGACCACCCGGTAGATCACGACCATCAGGATGATCACCAGGATCGCGACCACCGCCACGATGCCGATCTTCCAGAGCAGGTCGACGAACAGGTGGTGCATCAGTTCCTCGCCGTCCAGCGCGTACACGGTCACCTCCGGCGGCCACGGTCGTCGAGCGAGTTCAGCACGGCGCGCAGGATCGTGGTGAGGATCCCGCCGCGGCGGCTGCCGTACCGGTAGTCCCGGCTGTCCAGATAGGCGCGGGCGGCCGGGGCGACGTAGTCGCCGTACTTGCGGGCGTCGTTGAGCCGGCCCCGCTTCTTCAGCACGACCAGCACGGTGAAGACCACCAGCACCACGATCGCGACGCCGGCGACGATCAGCGCGAACCGGACCAGCAGCAGGGTCATGAGGCTGTCGGTGTCCAGTGCGACGGACATGTCGATCTCCTTTCGGGCCGTTCCCGGGTACGTTCCGAAGCTATCGGCCGGGACGCGGGGGTCGGCACCTGCGCAGGGTGGAGAGAGCGGGTGGAGATCCGGCTGCCCGGTTCTCCACCCGCTCGTGTTCCGGGGATGGTCAGAGACGGCCGGTCGCGGCCGCGACCCGGCCGGTGGTGTCGAAGATCGTCCGGGCGCCGCCGATCACCTCCGGCTGGTACTCCCGGTGCCGCTGGAGCACGACCGTCATGTCCGCGTCGGCCAGGGCCGCGGCCAGGTCGGGCTCCCGCTCGATGCGCCCGCCCGGCCAGGACAGCTCCTCGGCGTACGGGTCGTGGAAGAGCACCCGCACCCCGCGCTCCTGCAGGGCCCGGGCGATCGGCGCGGCCGGCGTGTGCCGGACGTCGGCCGTGTCGGCCTTGTAGGTCACGCCCAGCAGCAGCACCGACGCGGCGGCCGCGGACCGGCCGCCGGCCTCCAGCTCCTTGCAGATCCGGTCGGCGACCCAGAGCGGCTGGCCCTCGTTGATCTCGTGGGCGGTCTCCGCCATCCGGAACTGCTTGCCCTGCGAGGCGGCCGCGTGCACCAGGTACAGCGGGTCCGCCGGAATGCAGTGCCCGCCGACCCCCGCGCCCGGCCAGAACGGTGCGAACCCGTACGGCTTGGTCGAGGCCGCCTCGATGGTGTCCCAGACGTCGATGTCCAGGGCCCAGCAGATCTGCGCGAACTCGTTGACCAGCGCCGTGTTGACCTGCCGGTAGGTGTTCTCGAGGATCTTCGCGGCCTCCGCCTCGCGGGTGCTCCGGGTCAGGTGCACGGTGCCGACCTGGCAGTACAGCTCGGCGGCACGGTCCCGGCAGGCCGTGGTCAGGCCGCCGACCACCCGCGGCGTGTTGGCCACGCCGAAGACGGCGTTGCCCGGGTCGATCCGTTCCGGCGAGTAGGCCAGGTTGAAGTCGACGCCGGCGGTCAGGCCGCTCTCCTCGAGCAGCGGGAGCACCAGGCCGTCGGTGGTGCCCGGGTGGGTGGTCGACTCGACCACCACGAGCTGGCCGGGGCGCAGCTGATCGCGGACCGTCCGGACGGCGCTGAGCAGCGGCTCCAGGTTGGGCGCGCCGTCCTCCACCGGGGTGGGCGCGCAGATCAGGATCACGTCGCAGGCGGCCAGCACCGCCGGGTCGGTGGAGGCCCGCAGATCCGGGCCGAGCGAGCGGAGCTGCTCGTCGGTCACCGTGTCGACCGGCGAACGGCCGGCGTTCACCTGGTCGACCCGGCGGTGGTCGATGTCGTAGCCGGCCACCTGATTGCCCACCCGGGCCAGGGCCACGGCCATCGGCAGGCCGGCGTAGCCGATACCCACCATGCCAATGCGTTGCACTGCCACAATCGTCACCTTCGCTTGAGGCGGCCGGTCAGTAGGCCAGCCGGTAGGGAACTAGGCTTTCGGCGTACCGGGCGTCGATGGACGCCCCGGCCGCCGCGTCGATCCGCTCGACGTGGTCGAGCGAGCGGGGCCCGCCCGCCCGGATCTGCGTCGAGTACGCGCGCAGGGCCTCCTCCTTGGCCGGCCAGTACGCGGATGTGTCCACATGCAGCCACCACGGTTCGTCCACCGCGCTCCACCGGTCCTCGACGCCGCGGTAGCCGAGCACGATGCGCGGCGTGGGCTTGAGGCCGGCCGGATGCACCCGGGCGGCCGCGAAGCCGGCCCGGAACACGGCCTGGTGGTCCTGGTGGTAGCCGCCGGCCGCGGGGATGAGCAGCGCCACCGGGTCGACGGCCGCGAGCGACACCTCCTCGTGCCGCTCGATCAGGTCGACCAGGTCACGCTGGCGGGCCGAGACGTCCAGCCGGCCGGTCTCGTCGACCCAGGCGATGGCCTGATTGCGGACGCCGAGGGCCGCGCAGGCCTTCCCGAACTCCTGCTCCCGGATCAGCGGATCGCTCTCGCTGCCGTACATCGCACCGCGCCGCACCGTCACGCACAGCACGTGCACGTCGATGCCGGTCGCCGACAACCGCGCCAGGATCCCGCCCGGCCCGATCGTCTCGTCGTCCGGATGCGGCGCGACCACCAGCACCCGGTCCCCCGGTTGCAGGCCGAGGACGTTGTCCGCTCTCACGACGCACCCGCCGCCGCCAGTTTCTCCAGGTGCGTGATGACCGCGCTCATCCCCGGCAGGCCGAGGATGCGGCGCTGGGCCGCCCGCACGTTGGCGATGATCTTCTCGTCGGTCATCAGCCGGTCGCAGGCCGCCGCGATGCCCTCCGGGCTGACGTCGGTCACGTGCACGCCCAGGCCCAGCTCGGCCACCCGGGCCGCGTTGTGGTGCTGGTCGCTGTACTGCGGCAGCACGGCCATCGGGACGCCGGCCCGCATGCCCTCGCGGATGCTGTTGTAGCCGCCGTGCGTGAGGAACACCTGCGAGCACTGCAGCAGCAGCGGCTGCGGCACCCAGTCGGCGACCTGCACGCCCGGCCCGACCTCCATGTCGTCGGTGGGCAGGCCCCCGCTGGAGACGATGCCGTGGCAGTCGAGCCGGGACAGGCCGCCGATGATCGAGCGCAGCGTGTCGGCCGGCTCGGCCATGCCGTCGGGCAGCGGGATGCCCATCATCTGCATCGCCAGCACGACCGGCAGCGAGGTGCCGACCGAGGCCAGCACGATCGGCTTGTCGCCGGACAGGGTGGCGAACTCCGGCGGCAGGGTCTCGGTGCCGTCCACCGAGAGCGGCTGCGCGTACTCGAACGGCTCGGGCAGGTCGAAGGCCGCGAAGTTGTACGCGTGCGGGACGCAGCTGATCCGGCCGTACCGGTAGATGGACCATTTGTCGTCCTGCTCGGGCAGGCCGAGCTCGGCCCGGCGCTGGTTGAGCAGCTGGGCGACGCCGTCCGGGTCGACCAGGTTGCCGGCGCCGGACGGCGCCGAGATGTGCGGCAGGCCGAGCTTCTCGGCCACCAGGCAGCCGGCCAGCTCGCCGCCGTCGCGCAGGATGATGTCCGGCTGGAACTCCCGGGCCCGCGCCAGGATGACGTGGTAGGCGGAGGAGACGTGCGGGCCGGCCGCGAAGCCGATCATCTGCATCCGGGTGTCGATCTCCTCGCCGGAACCGAAGATCTCCGGGTCCAGCGCGTCGCGCATGGACCGGAGTTCCTTCATGGAGTCGACGAAGTCCGGCATGATCGGCTCGACCTGGGCGCCGCACTCGGCGTACACGTCGGCGAGGTGCGTCGGCAGGATGACCAGCACCTCGTGGCCGGCCTGGGCCAGCGCGCGAACCATGGGCAGCACCGCGCGGGCGTGACCCTGGGAGCCGGTGACGGTGGACAGAACACGCATGGGGAAACCCTTCGAGAGGTACGGGATCAGACAGAGGTGAGGCCGGGCCGCACGGCGTTCACGAGGACGGCCATGTTCCCCATCGGGTGCCGGTTGTCGTAGAGCATCTGATGCGCCTCGCCGACCTGCTCGAAGCTGCCGCACCAGGTGACGCAGGCGCTCAGCCGGCCGTCCGCCATCAGGCTGAGGACCTCGCGGTTCTCCCGGTCGTTGGAGCCGTGCGAGCCCTGCAGCCGCTTGGTGCGCATCCACAGGTAACGCAGGTCGACATCGCCGTTGTAGCCGCTGGTGCCGCCGCAGAGGACGACCATGCCGCCGTTGTCGCAGACCATCATCGAGGTCGGCAGGGTGTCCTCGCCCGGGTGTTCGAGCACGACCCGGACGTTGCGGCGTTCGCCGAGGATCTCCCAGATCTTCTTGCCGAACCGGCGGGCCTCGGCGTTCCACGCCTCGCCCGCCTTGGCGTCGTCGATGTCCGGCAGCCGGCCCCAGTGGTGGAACTCGTTGCGGTCGATCACGCCGGCCGCGCCGAGGTCCATGCACCAGCGGGCCCGCTCGGGGCTGGAGACCACGGCGATCGGGATGCCGCCGCGGATCCGGGTGATCTGGATGGCCGCGGAGCCGAGGCCGCCGGAGCCGCCCCAGATGAGCACCGGGTCGCCCGGGCGCACGTCGTTCGGCGCCCAGCTGGTCAGCTGGCGGTACGCGGTGGCGCCGGTGACCAGGAAGCTGCCCGCCTCCTCCCAGGCCAGGTTGGCCGGCTTCGGGTGGCACTGGTGCTCCTGGACGAGCGCGTACTGGGCGAACGAGCCGTAGTTGGTCTCGTACCCCCAGGCCGTCATCGAGCGGCTCATCAGCGGATCCACCCCGAGCCGGATGTCCTCGTCGGACTCGTCGTAGATGGCGCCGGAGGTGACCACCGGGTCACCGGGCTTGACGTGCCGCACACCCTCGCCGACGGCCCAGACGATCCCGGCGCCGTCGCTGCCGCCGATGTGGAAGTCCTCGGTGGCGCCGTGCGCCTTCTGCCGCATCGAGATGACGTCGACCGGCTCACCGAGCGACGCCCATACGTTGTTGTAGTTGATGCCGGCCGCCATCATGTAGACCAGCACCTCGCCGCGGCCCGGCCGCGGCACGTCCACGATCTCGGTACGCATCGCGTCGGCCGGCTCACCGAACCGCTCGCGCCGGATGACCGTGGCATACATCTGCTCCGGAACCACGCCGAGCGGCGGGATCTCGCCGATTTCGTAGAGTGACTTGGACACGAACGCCCTCCTTGACCGTGGCGTCGACAGGCTGAAGACGATTGCGGAATTCAGCCCAAGTTATCGGCGCGGAAGGCAGTTCGAATCCCCTAGGCTCCCCTACCCGGACGGCTGCCCCTGTTTTGCCGGTAAGCGGTCGACCGGGGCGCGAAAAGGCGCGACCATCGGGCCATGAGCATTGATGGAAAATGGCATATCGCAATCAACAGCCCGCTCGGAAAGCAGGAGGCGACCGCGCATTTCGAGAGTGCGGGGGCGCGGCTGGCGGGCAAGGTGGACGCCGGCGGCGGCCGGGTCAACGAGATCCTCGAGGGTGCGGTCGACGGCGACCGCCTGACGTTCAAGGTGCCGATGTCGACGATGCCGATCACGCTGGCGTTCGACGTGCAGCGGGACGGCGACACGCTCGCCGGCAAGGCCACGGCGGGCCCGTTCGGGAAGGTCAAGGTGTCCGGCCACCGGCTGTGACCGACGACGGGAACGGACCGGCGCCCGGGGCATTCGCTCCCCGGGCGCCGGTCCGTTCCGGCGACTGGCTCAGTCCACCAGCAGGCCGCACGCGGCGACGAGGGCCTGCTGCGCGGCGACCGAATGCACGGCCCGGGTGTCCATCGCCGAGCCGGGGAACATCCGGCCCGGCGCGAGCGCACGGAACACCTGGCCGATCGGGGCGACCCGGCAGGCCAGCCCGGCGAGGCGGGTCAGCTCGGCGCGGGTGTGCCCGTCCGCGGTCCACGGCTCCAGGTAGGCGTCGCGCAGCCGGGCGAGCACGGCCGGGCCGTCGGCGCCGAACCGGGCCCGGACGACCCGGGCGGTGACCGCGAGGCTGGCGAACGGGAAGGCCACCGAGGCGGCGTCCCAGTCGTGGAAGACGTACCGGCCGTCGCCGCGGACGAAGACCTGGCCGTCCTGCAGGTCGCCGTGGTCGAGGGTGACCGGCACGCCCGAGCCGGCCAGTTCGGCGCACCAGCCGGCATACCGCGCGCCGAGGCCGCCGATCGCGTCGTGCACCGCGTCGTCCACCCCGCTCGCCCGGGCGAGCAGCATCGACATGCCGCCGGCCAGCAGCGGCGGCCGGCGGTCCGGCACGCCAAGTTCGAGCAACGCGTCGGCGTGCGCGGCCAGGTCGCGCTGCAACTCCGCGTACTGCTGCAGGGGTGTCTCCCAGGCGTCCGGAAGGGCCGGGGCGTCGGCCAGCGAGCGGCCGCCGTCGGCGAACAGCGTCCAGCCGCGCCCGGGCTCGACCGCCAGCGGGGTGAGCACCTGCCCGGGCACCCAGGCGGGCAACGCGCCGGCCAGCGCGGACTCGAACGCCGACGCCGGCGCGTTGGCCTTGAACCAGGCGGTGGCCCCGCCCCGGACCGGGATCCCGGCCACCACGGACCAGGGCCGCAGCCGGACCCGCAGGCCGGCCATGTCGCCCGGCTCGTGCCCGGCGGCGCGCAGCCGGTCCTCGGCCCAGGACAGCGCCTCGGCCCGCCAGCCGGGCTCGGACCAGGGGGTCAGGGCGTCGAAGCCGCCGGTGTCCGCGACGGGCTCGTCGACGATGGTCATGGCTTACCTCTTCTCCTCCAGCCTCGTCTCGTCGAGGCAGTCGGTCTCGGGCGCTCGGTGCCGGCCGAAGTATTCGCCGGGTTCGGTCGCGGAGACGATGGTCAGGTCGGGTGGCCGCATGGCGACGGCCAGCAGCGCGGCCACGCCCATGAGCACCGCACCGACCACGAAGACGTGGCCGGCGGCCTCGTGGAACGCGAGCTGGAACGCCCGGGCCAGCCGGTCGTCCATGGCCGCGAGGAAGGACGAGTCGGCCAGCGGTTCGCGCCCGCCGTGCAGCACGGTCAGGAACGGCCGGTTGGCCGGGTCACCGGCGACCGCCGGGTCACGCAGCAGGACGCTCACCTCGGGCCGGGCCGCGATCCGGGCCACCGCCGCCGACAATGCGCCGGGGAGCACGGCGAACAGCACCGACAGGTACGCCGCGACGCCCACCGCGCCGGAGATCTCCCGGAAGAACATGGTCGTGGACGTGGCCACGCCGAGGTCCTTCTTGGGCACCGCGTTCTGCGCGGTCACGTTGAGCGAACGGGAGGTGCCGATGCCCACTCCGAAGGCGATCATGAGCACCGCGATCACCCAGACCGGGGTGTCCACCGCGAGCCGCGCACAAGCGATCAGGCCGCTCGCGGTGGCGACGGCACCGACGGCGGGCAGCATGCGCAGGCCCCGGCCGCGCTTGACCACCTTGCCGGAGACGATGACCGACACCAGCGTGCCGCCCATCATCGGCAGCATCATCAGGCCGGACGCGGTCGGCGTCAGGCCATGCACCACCTGCAGGTAGAGCGGGATGGTCGAGATGACGCCGAACATGCCGGCGCCGAACAGCGCCGAGATCGTCACCGAGAGCGTGAAGGCGGGCACCCGGAACAGCCGCAGCGGGATCAGCGCGTCGTCGCCCATCCGCGACTCGCGCACCAGGAACGCCAGCAGCCCAACGCCGCCGACCGCGTAGCAGACCAGCGCCGGGCCGGAGGTCCAGCCCCGCTCGTGCCCCTGCTCGGCGACGAGCAGCAGCGGCATCGCGGTCGCGGTGATCAGCGCCGCGCCCCAGTGGTCGACCCGGCGGGCCCGGCGCGCGCCCTCGGTGCGCAGCACCCGGTGCACGACGGCCATGGCGACCGCCCCGACCGGGACGTTGAACAGGAAGATCCACCGCCAGCCGTCGATGCCCAGCAGCGTGCCGGTGGACGCGAACAGGCCACCGACGAGCGGGCCGATCAGGCTGGCGGCGAGCCAGGCGAGCATCGTGTAGCCCTGGAAACGAGCCCGTTCGCGCGGCGGGACGAGGTCGGCGGTGATCGCGCTGGAGACCGCGAGCAGGCCGCCCGCGCCCAGGCCCTGGATCGCCCGGAACCCCGCGAGCTGATAGATCGTGGTGGCGAACGCGCAGGCCAGCGAACCGGCCACGAAGACCGAGATGGCGACGGTGAACATCGGCCGCCGGCCGTACACGTCGGAAAGCTTGCCGTAGAGCGGCGTGGTCACCGTCGACGTGATCAGGAACGCGGTGGTGACCCAGGCCTGCAGGCTGAGCCCGCTCAGATCGTCGGCGATCGTTTTGATCGACGCGCTCATCACGGTCTGGTCGAGCGCGGCCAGGAAGATCGCCGCGAGCAGGCCCGGCAGCACGGCCAGGACGGCCCGATGCCAGTCCTCCCGCTCGACCGGACGCGCCGCCGAGATCGCAACCGGCTCCCGCGCGGTGGCCGTGGTCATGACCCTCCCCGTGTCGATTAGGAATCCGACTCTGCCGAGACTGGCGCACCGCCGACCGCCGGGTAACCCCTTATTTGTCCTGCCGGGACGGTACCGGGCGGGTGCGGCCGATAGGGGTTACGCCATTCCTCGGCCATTCCTACGTTGAGGTGCAACGTGCGAACGGCCGTGCCTTCGAGAGGTTTCCCATGGCGATAGCAGAACCGTCACCGATCACGATGCTCGTTCCTGACTTTCCCTTTTCCTATGACAAATGGCTCCGGCATCCGGCCGGCCTGGGCACCATTCCGGCGGATCGGCTCGGCACCCGGGTGGCGGTGGTCGGCGGCGGCATCGCGGGCCTCACCGCGGCGTACGAATTGATGCGGCTGGGGCTGCGCCCGATCCTGTACGAGGGTGGGCAGCTCGGCGGCCGGCTACGCTCCGTGTCGTTCCCGGGGGCACCGGCCGCGGTGGCCGAGATGGGCGCCATGCGGTTCCCGGTCTCCGCCCGCGCCCTGTTCCACTACGTCGACATGCTCGGCCTGCCCACCCGGCCGTTCCCCAACCCGCTGGCCCCCGGCACCCCGGCCACCGTGGTCCACCTCAACGGCGAGGTGCACCACGCCCGGACCGCCGACGACCTGCCGGCGCCGTACCAGGAGGTGGCCGACGCCTGGGAGAAGGCGCTCACCGAACACGCCGAGCTGTTCACGATGAGCACCGCCATCCGGGAACGCGACGTGCCGACCCTGAAAGCGGTGTGGAACCGGCTGGTCAGCGAGTACGACGACACCTCGTTCTGGGGTTTCCTGTCGGCCAGCCCGGCGTTCCGCTCGTTCCGGCACCGGGAGCTCTTCGGCCAGGTCGGCTTCGGCAGCGGCGGCTGGGACACCGACTTCCCCAACTCCGTGCTGGAGATCCTGCGGGTCGTCTACACCGGCGCGGACGCCGACCACATGCTCATCCCGGGCGGCTGCCAGCAGCTGCCGCGCGGCCTGTGGCACCACCGGCCGGCCCGGATGGCGCACTGGCCGCAGGGTGCCTCGCTGGCGGTGCTGCACGGCGAGCACGGGCCGCGTCCCGCGGTCGCCGGGCTGCGCCGGCGCGACGGCGGCATCGAGGTCCGCGACGCCGAGGGCCGCCGCGAGGTGTTCC